>Ga0208814_1000136_pt1 | contig 53990 bp, 67 predicted proteins | sample MalvirAntarct_55_FD_184253 | JGI IMG/M metagenome (GOLD analysis project Ga0208814, IMG submission 184253) | Marine viral communities from the Global Malaspina Expedition - Malaspina viral metaG Antarct_55 (SPAdes) (version 2) | ecosystem: Environmental > Aquatic > Marine > Oceanic | place... | reverse complement strand
CAGTTTCTGTGCGTTTGCTTGAAATATAGCTCTGTTTGTTCCATCAGTATCTTGTATGCTTAAATCGTCTGCGCCTTTTATAAACAACTCTCCAGTCGCATTAGTTATATAACTATTAGAAGCATCGTGATATATTAGTAAATCAGAAGAAGTACCAATTTCAATCTTAACGTCATCTCCTACCTTGGGGTTATTTAAAAACTGAATAGCCATCTAGTCTATTATTTTATTATATTATTATCCTACGTTTTGAAGAAGAAGTTGATAAACATTATTAGCTACTTCACCAGCAAACTTAACAATTATTTGTTGAGGACTAACATCGTCTTTTCTAGTTGTGTCAGCGTAAACTGTTTCATTGTCACCACTAGTCAAGCTAGTTGTTTCTATTGTTACATTTCTTACATCAATTGAAGAGTCCCAAACACTATCTATTTCTAAAGTAAAAGTTGTAACGCTACTTGCAAACGATCTTGTTATTCCTGAAGCTCCACCATCTGGATCGTTTAAAGCCACTCTTTTACCTCTTAAATTATGTAAAGAATCTATTGTAAATTTTTTCGTATTACCCGAACTATCTTCACCAGCGACAGTAACAGGATCTCCTGATCCAGCTACTAAATTGTCAACATTTAAAGATATTTTTGCTGTACCTGTTGTATAAGAAACAGAAGTACCGCCATTAGTATTATTATTAACATTACCTATACCAACTGTAGTGGCTGTAGCTAAATCAGTATCAGACTGAACAATAACCCAATCATTTATATCAGAAGTTCCTGCAGGTGCATCTGTTTGACATATTACAGAATCACCGGGAGTTAAAGGATAAGCAGCGTTGCCATAGAAATTACCAGCTGTTGTAACTACATACATGTCACCAACTAATATAGCAACTCTAACATCTCCTGTAGCTGGAGAATCGTCAGCTGTTAAATTTGAAGTGCCTCCGGTTATTAAACCAGTTGTAGCATTAAATCCACTTTTAAATTCTATTAAACCTACAATTGCAGATTTTACAAAAGCTGTTGTAGCTACTCTTGTAGAGCTGTCACCAGTTGCTGGTGTCGCAACATTACTAAATCCACTACCATCTCTTGACATTAATGTGTCTGCTGTATTAGCACTGGTGGCGTCTGTAGATATAGAAACAGAAGGAGCCGCTGCTGTACCAGCCATTGTTGTTGTGATGTGAGTTCCACCAGCAATATCTACCGTTTCACCATTGTCTACTTGTAATGTTGCACCGCTGTCTGCCGCTAAATTCCAATTTGACATTGTACCTGAACCACCTGTATAGGCAATTGTAATTGTTCTAGTAGATAAAGTAGCACTAATATTAGTACCTCCAAGTATTGTTACTGTTTCTCCAGAGGCCACAGCCGTATTTTCAGCACCATCGCCTTTTACTGTCCAACTATATGTTCCAGCAGGTATTGCCCACGCATTATTACCAGCTAAAAAACTACTTGAATTAGCTGTTCCCGTAGCAGAAAGATCTGCACTTACGCTAACATCTCCAACTTGAGCAGTGGTTGGTGTAAGGTTAATGAATGTACCATTACTAGTTGTTAAGCTTGTAACACCACCACCAACTTCTTTCCAAGCAAATGTTTCGTTACCAACTTCAAAACTTGTTTGTCTATATACCTTTAGGAACTCGTTCCCACTGCCTGTTTGATAATATAGCTGGCCGACCACACCGGTTCCTGCCGCGGCGTCGTTAATGTGATTTACTACTCTCAGTTGCTCTACTGAGTTTTTATTAATGTTTAGACTGTTTAAAAAATTAATTGCCATATTTTCTAGTTTATAAATGCTTTGCCACTAACGGGCGATGAGAAGGTTATTGTAAGTTTGCTTGTGCTTTGATAAGTTACATTACCGTATATAAGCTCATCATTTACCCCAGTAACGACAGATGCCGAGGGGTATTTATCTAAGTTGTGGGTAACAACCCAAGTTGCCGCTGGATCATTTTGAGTGAATAAAAAGTTTTTATCTCCCGTCTGACCCGCGACATCGTAGGTTAGCAGAGAAATAAGATAATCTTTGTTTTTTTGTAATACTCCAGAACCCGAAATGTAGGTAAGTGCTATATTATAAAAATTAGGGTCTGTAGTTGCTGCAGACCCAGTCCATAAGTACACTGCCCAATTAGATACATTTGCAGCGTTGGTTACTAAAACGTGAGAACCAATAAGAGGTGATGTGTAAAAAGAGTCTACTTGCTTATCTGGCTTTGCAAACTTGCTAAGAACCCATGTGGTTATGCTAGAAAAATTAACGGTACTGCCCTGAGATGTGGCAAAAGATATAGTTGCCACCGCTCTAGTGTCTTGAGGCGTTACGTCTTGATACTTGTAACGCAAGGTCTGAGAGTCAATAACTCCTGACTTATTTAAGTAGTCCGTTACATTTCCTAAAGAATAATTTTTAGTTGCGTTAGAGTCATTTGCAGAAGTTCCTATCCACTTATCGCTGGCGATTAAGTTTTCATCTAAAGCGTATGTACTAATTCTTGCCATTTCTATATTTTATTTCCAATGTAAGGATTCTTACAAAGGTAACAAATTTATAGGAGGCGCTTTCTTATGTATGACAATGCTATAGCTAGTATAACTAACACAAAAGAACCACCCACTATGTAGCCACTTATCTGCTGATATCTAGTAGCAGAGTAATATTCTATTTTACTATAAGGAACCTCTATAGTTCTATATATAGTGTCGCTTTCACATCCACCATCAATAATTAATGTGTCATAGCTTCGTACAATTTTAACACGAAAGTTGTTTTTGATAATTTCTATAGTGTCAGTCTTTGATAAGTTAAAAGTATCAATCACAACAGTTGAAGGTGTGAGTATAGTGTCCCTCACTACTACCGTGTCTTGAACTAGCATTCTAGGGTCTTTTATTAAGGCTTTTCGTATATGCCATTCAGGAGAACACCCTATAATAGATATTATAAGTAAAACAACAAGAAGAAAGTAGCTAAGTGTAGAGCACTTCATGGTTTATTATTTAGATGGTTACATCATTAAGATTAATATAGCTTGTTTTTCCTTTTTTCTTCACCGCCTTTAAGACTTCTCTTCTATTTTTTCCATATGAATAAGATATATGAATCCAATCGGGGCAAGAGTCATTTCCAAATTCCCATATCATTTGATCCCATATTAAATTAGAAACTATCCAAGCAAAAACCTCTGCGTTTTTTTTATCACAAACATTAGAACACATGTCAATATCTGCCGCTTCTCCTTTACAATGCTGTGAATATTTCGACCCACTTAAAGCTGTGTTAAGCTCAGGAACTCTTAGTCCTGATGTTACTCTAACGGGGCCAAACTCATCACGAATAGGTTGTAAAATTTTTTCTGAAAGCTCCCTCATGTTTTCTATCTGAAGCTCGTCTGGATTGTTTTCAATCCCTAGCCTTTGTGCCGTTTGACTTTTTGTCATTTCAGACAAAGTAAAGTTCTTAGAGAGTCTCATCGTGCGTTAAACAATCTATCTTCCATCTTATCAATAGAAGCTTTTATTTCACTAATATCTTCTTTTGTTTCAATAATTGCTTTATCCATCAGTTTAGTCTGCAATTCATATTCAGTCTTTGTGATCACAGGTTCGGGCTTCATCATAGCAACGGATATATCAGCCTGTAGAGTCATATACATTGACACTACAGACACAAGGGTTATCCCTATAGCGATTAAACTCTTAATACTAAGACCTAAAACGGTGTCTTCTCCAAAGCTGGAAAATCCCGTGTTTTTGTATGGACTGCCTGAGTCGTTTTTATCTTTCATTTTTTCCCTGCAAATTTTTCAATTCCTGCAATTCCAAATGATCCAAGAGTAATAAACATAAATGAGTTGTATATAAACTCATTCACAACTAGGTCTTTCCCTAGCCATCCCGTAATTACATCTACAATCATGACAATTATCATGACGGCAAATGATATAAAACCAACTATTGTTTTTTCGTTCCAATCATTAGTGTCTTTAAAAATGTCTGCAAAGCTCATCATCTTATTGTTTAAATATTTATAGATACGCATACTCATTGAGTTTAGATTAAATTCAACTACAAAGTTAGTTCAAAAAAAATATCGTTTTAGCTTACCAAACAGCTACACAACTCACCCTTGAAGTTGAGTCTGTTCCTGTGGAAAAAACTTGAAGAACTTGTATAGGTAAATAATGTCCAACGGGGAAGTTATTGAATGTCACATCATTACCCGCAATTGTTTTTACTTTAATTGTTGCGTAACCCATTTCTGTGGCAGTCATGTCTTCATTGCTTCCGACATATAAAAGACAACCAGAAGAGGAGTTAATGCTAGTAGAAAAGACAGGGCCCCCTACAAAGACCTTATAGTTTTCGGCATCTGCAAATAAGTTTGCGCTTACCGCTAAGGTTGTTTCGCTGTCTACAGCGGTTACTGTCACCAAAGTATTGTCCGTAGTGTTATATACAATATCACCTATCTGAACTTTGTTTGTAACAAACTTAGCGTTAGAGTCTACTAACTTGTTGGCTGTTGTGGATGTTGCCGCGCCTGTTAATGTTGGAAGAGCTGGGCTAGGGATTAATATTGTATCGCTAGCAATTACTTCTAGTGCTAATCCTGTGTTGACGTTTATTTTTGGATATGCCATTTTATTATCTTAGAGGGTTAAAAATTCTCTTTCTTTAATGCTCAAAGATAATCTAAAAAAAACTATCGAAATCTTGATAGAGTAATAGCTAGTCTAGCTCTTTTACCAAGCATGCCTCCTGCCTGTGCTGCCGCCTTTAGCCAAGATTTTTTTATTGTTCCTTTAGAGGTTATAGCTCCAGCTACTTTCGCCGCGGCCTTTAGAGCTCCCTTTTTTTTTATCGCTCCCTTAATCCAATCAGCCATTGATTCTTTTTTTTCCTGATTTCATTGACTTTAAAGCTTTAAAGTCATCTCCGGTAATCTTATTATAAGGCGCCGCAGCCTTGGCAATCTTTTTTTGCCTCTTTGTTAACTTACTCATTATTTCTTTTTTTTAGGTAAACTTTTAATATTTCCGTTTTCGGTTCTTGCGTACCTGTGAGTTTTGGTTTCTTTGCTTTTAATCAAAGTTCCACTGTATCTTTTCCCTCCGTAGAGCCAACTTACTTTATTTCCCATTTTATTTTCTTGTATGAGAGTATCCTTGTTTCTTTAAAGATAAGTGTTGAGCCATGGTTTTAGCAACCTTTTTTATTCCAGTTTTGCTATACATGTTATGAACTTTAAATTTTTTAGCCATCTTAATATCCTTTTGAGTATCTGTTAGGATTGTACTTTATATTCCCTTTCATTAGTTTAACGAAAGTGTCGGCTTGAGCTTTCCCTACAGCGTTGTATGGAAAGGTCTTTTTCATTTTTGATCCTGAATCAGGACACTTATATGTTACTGTTGGCATAACTTTAATATTTACCCTTTCGGGTTTTTGGTGATGATTTTGTACTCCCTCCAGGCCCTGCCCAAAGCTTCTTACACGACCAGTACCGAGCCGTTAATTTGTTTGTTGCGCTAGAGCACTTATGTCTAGCCTTAAAAGATTTTCGGGCGGCGGGACTATAGTTGTGACCATATCCCTTCGCTCCGAAGTGAATAAGTTTCTCTTGCCCGTTAGAACAAGCCTTAACCATTCGTTTCTTACCAGGTCTATCCGAAGCAACCACGCGGTTGCATTTCATTTTAGACTTAGTAGCCATTTTAGTCCTTCATGCTCTCAATTGAACTCAATGCTTTTAATGCAGAAGCCTCAGTCATTGAAGCACGACCTTTTTTGGTTGCAAGGGATTGTTTTGCAAAATAAACAGAATCACTAACTTCTTGTTTATCAAAATCCCCAGTGGGAGCCAAGGGAGTAGATAAGTCTCTACCCCTAGGATTCCGCATTCCTTTAGGCATTAAGTTTTTGCTATTTTTCTTGTCAAAAGGCATAGCTTACTTCTTATAGATTGAACGCAAGTGACCAGCAACGTTGTGAACATGTCCGGGGTGATTGTGTCTGTAAGACATTCCCTTATCAGCTCCATATGCATGGCCATACATTTTCTTAGACATTCCTTTGGACTCATCTCTACGGTCTTTCATAGACTGAGACTTCTTTCCGTTTCTTGCTCCGATTGACTCATCAAGTCGAGCGTTATATCCTTGTTTCATTTTTAAAATATTAATTAAAATTATTATTTATTTCTTTCGATAACCTCTCATACCTCCGCCATTGCGAATGGTTTTTAAGATTGCTGAAGTTCCCGTATTTCCTGTAGACTTAGATTTTTCAATCCTTGAGCCTCCTGCTTTTTTTACAACTTTAACTTTTCTTAATTTCATGCCATCCGTTCCTTTGCTGTTGGAAAGGGTAACTTTAGAACGAGTTGTTCTTTGGGGAAGCATACCATCCTTTTTCCCATTTTCGAATTTAGTAGCGCTCAATTTGGTTTTATTTTTTATAATAACCTTATTTCCTGAACGACTTACCTTTTTAACGTCTCTTGTTTTCTTAGTTACAGGTGCAAAACCTTCAACTGTTGATTCGGTTCGTGTGACTCTTTTTTTAAGACTCCCGTCTTTTCTTCTTACTTCTCTAGTTTTTTTTCCGTCACTTGAAGTTCGTGTGACTCTTTTTTTTCTCTTCTTTTCTCCGTCAAACTCTGAGACCGCAAGAGGTGCAGATAAATCTCTTTTAATTGCCATGATTTTTATTTTACAAATATTACTTGTTAACTTTACTACAAATATAATCAAATGGAATTTGAGTTTTCAAAAGCCGGAATTGCGTGGAGAAAAAAACAAGAGCGCAAAAAAAAGCAAAAACAAGAACGGATTAGCCGAAGGAAAAAAGTAAAGGCTGAGAATATAGTAAGGTACAGAAGAGTTGAGCCTATACTAGATTACATGAAGTATTGGAGGATTGTAAGACAGTGGGCGAAGGTTAGATACCAACTCAGTCAAGAGGATTTAGACATATTGTTCTTCCTCTATAGCGAGCAGTATTTTGATAAGACAAAGTTTGCAGAGTTTGAACAAGTCCTCCCTTGGGATAAGAAAAGATTCAAGTCTTTGCTAGAAAGAGAGTGGATTCATGTGTGGAGAAAGTCTGGAGGAGGACATAAGGCCCTATATGAGCTTACAATCAAGGCTCGTTCATGCATAAGTACCCTCTATAAAAAGCTAAATGGTGAGGACTTCCCCATCTCAGAGACCGCCAACCCTATGTTTAGGAAGAACGCTACTTACACTGACAAGGTTTATCGGAAGTATATGCTGAATCTTCGCCAGGAGAGTCAACAACTACGACGTCTCTCTCGGTAATCACCGAGTATGTTGTCTCATCGATAATCATAGTGTGCCCTGTGTTGCGGTCATAGTATATTATGTCCCCATCGGCAATAGCAGTCACCTCCGTGCCCACCTTAACGACCTCTGCCTTCTTATATCTGAAGGTTGTCGCCTCGTCATCAGAGAGAATAAGCCCCGAATCTGTCTTTACCTGCTCGCTAATCTTATTTATGATAATATATTTCCCAATTGGCTTCATATCTTTTGTTTCAAGGCTTAGTGTTCGAATTTTTTAACTATTCAGCGGTATATGTCCTAGCCAAAGTTACAATGGCGTTGGTACTGAGGATCGTTGTCGCGACACTCGATGCGTTCTTTAGCGCGTTCTTTGTGACTTTTAGTGGGTCAACCACCCCCATCTTAAACATATCACCATAGCATTCGTTCTTCACGTCGTAGCCTACGTTCTCACCCTGAACACTGTCCATAATAGTGTCTAGGTCTAGACCCGCGTTGACCATAATCTGCTTCATGGGAGACACAAGCGCCTCTGACATTATTCTATTGGCGATACGAGACTCTTTACTGCTCTGTTTAGCGTCCCACATCTTGTCGTTGAGCATATACTTATGGCTCAGGTTGTACAGGGCAAGCCCTCCTCCTGGCAACACACCCTCTTCGAGTGCGGATCTGACGGCACACACGGCATCGTCAACCCTATCGTACTTCTCTTTCTGCTCGATATCACTATTGGCACCGACATATATCACTCCTATCCCTCCCGTTAAGGATGCGATTCTCTCTTTTACGAAGTCACGCTCGTGCTTAATCTTAGCATGGTCATGAGCAACCCAAAGCTCCTCTACTCTGGCCTTTATGCTCTCTGGATTAGTTTCGTTACGTATGATTATCGTGTTATCTTTCCCTACAATCACCTTCTCTGCCTTACCTAGGTCAGCCATGGTTATTGTGCTAAGGTCATCGCCAAGGCTCTCGCTCATAAACTTCCCAGCCACACTGACGGCTATATCACCCATCAACTCATGCTGCTTGTATCCAAACTGAGGAGGCATTATGTTACATATCTTCAGACCGCTCTTGACAACATTGGCCGCCAAGGTGTTCACCACCTGGTTTGAACAGCTCCCAATAATCAGTAGTGGCTGTCCACTCTGTATCACGGGCTTTAGTATGCTCTCTATCGCCAGAACGTTTGTAATCTCGTGGTCTGTCATAAGAATATGAGCGTCCTCTAGTATGCACTCGTCCTTCTTCTGGTTGTTGACGAACATCTTGTTGGTATAACCCTTGTCAATCTTTATCCCATCCGTCACCTCGTGGTACGTCTCCTCGGTCATGCTCTTCTCTACCGTCACAAGACCATTGTCACCAATCGCCCCGTACACATCAGCAATCACCCGACCTATCTCCTTGTCATTATTAGAGCTTATCGTAGCTACATCAAGCAGTCCTCGCTTGCCAAGTTTCCTCGACATCTTCTTCAATCGCTTCACCACATCGTCAGTGAGCTTCCCTATCTCTCTTATCACCTCGGTAGAGCTGACACTATCATCTATGGCATCCATGCCCAACGATGCAATCGCCTCGGTCAAGACTATAGCCGTAGTCGTTCCATCACCAGCACTAGTTGCAGTATTGTCCGCAGCCTCCTTGACCATACGTATCGCCAGGTTCTCTACAGGATCTAATAAGTCTATGCTCTTTGCTACAGTCACACCGTCCTTAGTAACGGTAATTCCCCTAGTATGATTCTGACTCTCTATCAAGACAGTCTTACCCCTAGGGCCTAATGTAGACTTTACCGCCTTACTAATCTTTTTTATACCACTCTGAAGACGCTTGCGCGCATTTGAATCAAAGGTTAAATCCTTTGGGCTATATCCTAATTCACTCATAATTTAATTTGATTTATAACAAAGATAGACAAAACATAGACAAAACATTAATGACACGATTCCAGAGTTTTAGTGTTTTATATATATATATATATTTTTATACTACTATTATATTTTTTTATTTTAATTCAAAAGGTCTATTTACTGTCATAACTGTCATCTCTCTAATAATCAGTAATATAAACGACATTTATACTGGAATATGTCTGGAATATTTATACAAAAAGCGACATAAAACCAATATATGATGTAAAAAAAAAGGAATCCTAAGACTCCTTTCTATAATACACTAATAAAAAAAGACTACTTCTTCATCATGTTTACCATAATGTTCATCTTAGAATCATTAGCAATGTTTCTTAATGTACTCAACTTTGTAGCATTTAAAAATTGAGCTTGTCGAACAATCTTTTGAATACCAATTTGAGACGCTGGATCATTATTAATTAAACGACCATCGTTAATGTCTAATCCTCCCATGTTTTTCATATTACCAATATTTTAAATGAATACTTATTAATCCTAAATAAAGAACCCACTCACCCATTTCATTGTCATCGTCCTTTAAATATATAGAGAAACCAAAACAAGGCCCTATAGTTAAACGATTTACAATTTCTATCTCGTAGGATTCTATCACTCGGTAAAGATACAAAATCATATTAGATGTATTTAGTGTTTGGGTTCTCTGCGGCTACGGGCGCCATCGGTCGATTTGGAAAACGACTTTTTTTTTGAGGGGGGGGTTCTGTTTCAAAAATTTCCTTCCGATTATTTTGGCTTTTTGTTTTGGCCTAGCTATAGGTGGTGCATCTTGGTATCTGTAGCTACTTACCACGCATCATGACCTTGGAATTTGACAATGTAAACACCACCACCTCCACACCCCCACACCTTCCCCTCAAGGGTGAATGAAAGTTCAGAGGGAAAGAGCCTTCCCTTAACCCCTCGCCCATCTTTCACATCTATAAATGATTTTACTATTGTCCGACAGCATATAATGTTGTGTCGTTTAAACGCCTGATGAACAAAGGGTTAAACAAAAAGTAAGAATACCAAAGTCCGCAAACCTAGTGTGAGTCATGAAGATTTGGTCAGGTAATAAAAAGGTCGTATTGTTACAGAGCTGTTGAGGCACACTGTACATTGAAATATTGGAAATCGCAACGTAACACCCTGATTGTCAGCACTTTGATGCATGATAATCGTTAAATCCTCCACCCCGAGAGTCGGTTAGAGCCCGAGAGACGGATGGCAGAGTTAAAACTGCACAAAATCAGTTGCATTATCCATGTCCTTAAAACCGAGCGAAAGCTCGCTACGCCAGAGAGGTTATCTGAAGACCCCGAGAGGGGCATGCCACAGGGATGTGGTGGGGCTATCTGGATCAAACGTAGGCTAGGAGGTAAGTATCAAGACTCTTCCACAGCAATGCCCGAAACCAACTGACTAGGTATCGTTTACCTAGTTGGTCATAACCATTAAAATTATTTATTATGAAAACTGTTAATAGAGAAGCTTGGCTCCAACTAGGAGTTCAAGAGCTATCAAGGGAGGTCTTTGAGCCTGTCGGGCTAAAAGTTCCTAAAGTAAATGTGTCTGTATCAATAATGAGCAGTGGAACTAGGAAACAGAAAAATCTTAGCATCGGCGAAAATTGGCACACATCATGTAGCACTGCGGGCAATCATGAGATATTCATGAACCCGTTTTTCTTTGATCGCAAGAAGAGCTCCAGAACACTCGATGTCCTAGCTCATGAGCTGATCCACGCAATTGACAATAACAAGAACGGCCACGGCAAAGTCTTCAGAGACATGGCGCTCAAGATCGGCCTTACGGGCAAGATGAGAGCTACCGAGGCGGGCCCAGAGTTAAAGTCTAAATGTGATAAGATTGTCAAGAAGATCGGCGAGTTCCCGCACGACATGATGACTACTCCGACTAACGCCAAAAAGCAAGGAACACGAAACATAAAGGTAGAGTGTGAGTGTTGCGGATTTAGCTTTAGGACGAGTCAAAAGAACATCGACTCAATGCTAGGCAATGTCTTTGTAGATGAAGACATCGATTGTTTAGCGTGTGCAGATGGATCACTTCAAGTCGTTTAAACGCCTCCATTCCCCTTTATAGGGGATGGTCATAACCATTAAAATTATATATCATGAATACATTAAATGAAAACTCTTTAGACACTTTAATAATGCTTAGAGGATGTGAAGTCTACTCAATCAACTATGAAGGTATAGTTTATATCTGGATCAGATGTTCTTTTAGAAGGCGAAGTTATAGATACTCTAAACACGAATAGAAAAGTATCTAGACTATTCAAAGAATACTGTGAAGAAAACTGTTAAAACTCTAGCCCCTCTGGGGGCTTGGTCATAACCATTAAAAACTATTTATTATGAAAAGAATCGATTATATCAAATATGAACTTTCTCACGGGGGTAGGGAAAACTATTTTCTCACAGGAAGAAAAAAAGATTATGTTGGGGATTGTGCGGTTAGGGCTTGCGCTTTAGCTTTAGAACAAGACTATATGCAAACCCTTAGAGATTTATCAGACATAGCTGTTAACGAATTGGGTAGACCAGACGGGAATTCAATATTTACTTTGACTATTTATATGGAAAGAAAAGGCTGGGAAAGAATCAGTCTTATTAAAGACCGAAAAAAGCAAGTTATGTATAAGCACAAGAGTATCTTATCTGAAGATGAGAATTATATTTTTGATGTCAGGGTTGGATATGGCTCGCATTGGACTGCGGTTGTAAAAGGTGTTAACCGAGATACTTGGCTATGTCAAGATAAATATGCTCAAGGATATTGGAGGAAGATAAACTAACAAGCAAGGGGGCTAGCCATAAGTAAGTTTTAAAATCTTAAGCGCATCCCCTTCGGGGGATGGTCATAACCAATTAAATTTATTTAAAATGATAACAGTATATTTTGAAACACCAAAACATTCTTACGCAGAAAAGGTAGCAACATTTAATAGTGAAGAGACATACATCTCTTGTCTTAAGGCTTTAGAGAAAGAAGCAAAAAAACATCGAATGGTAGTTACAGAGTCCGTTTATGAAGAGGGATTTGATGAGAGGGTAAGCTTAGGTGCATTTAACGAAGTAGCCTCACTACCTCCACAAAGGTGCGTTGATACAACCTTAGCTCTTGTTATGAATATCCTGACGATTCACCAAGAGGCGGGAGAGATGTCTGATGCCCAAGCTAAGAGAGTCTATGCATATATAGCTCAGATGCTTTACCCAAAAAATGCAGAATAGAGCTCGTTTAAACACCTCCCCTTCGGGGGATGGTCATAACCATTAAAAATAAATTAAGATGAATAATAATAAAATGATTGCAGAATTTATGGGTATGAAATACTCAGATGAAAGAAGTTTTGATAACGGAGAGTGGACACACACGATTAAATCTCTGAGTAAATTTCAAACCGATTGGAATTGGTTGATGCCTGTGGTAGAGAAGATTGAATGCATCACAACAGACAATGATGATAATTCAGATAACTTCTTTAATGTAATGATTGAAGTGTTTGAGTGCAACATTAATGGGGGTGGTATAACAATATGTAAGCAAGGACAAACCAAGCTACAAGGAACCTACCAAGCAGTAGTAGAATTTATTAAAATGCTAGAATCATGAATGATAGAGAAATTGAAATCATAGATGCGGTTGGCGAGTATGTCGATCAGCACTTCCAAGGTAAAGGACGTTTAAACGGCTCTTATACCGATGAGGCTCAGGACTACTTTAACGAACTGCTTGACAGGGTAATTGAGATTAATAATGGAGTCGTAGAACAACTTGTTGGTGTTGAACCATACACGCTGATATCTATTGACGATGTAGCGAAAGAGATGTACCAAGATGAGATGGCAACATTAACGCTTAAAAAAGCTTTAGGATTATGAAAGAAAACTTCCAGAAGTCTGTCGCACTATTTGTGGCAACTGTTTTGATCGTTATGACATTTGTCGTTCCGATGTATGTTTGTTCAATATTAAAAAACCTATTTAACCTATGAACATATTTCTACACTCAGATTGGCTAAGTGTTTTTGATGCCGTAATCTTCACCATAGGATTCATGATACTATTTTTTGTATGGATGGTAGACAGAGACCAAAGACCTAAGTAATGTATACCCCAGAATTTTTACACGGAGTAATTTTTGGTGGGGTAGTAGTTTTTATCGTTCTTTATAGAACAAACGAGTAATCAAGTTAAATATATAGTTATGGAAAATAGAATTTTATCGAATCAATCAGAGTGGACAGACTTTGAAGACGACCTTCATTTTGATGCAGATCTAAATACATACGTTCAGTACAAGAGTGAAGTTCACCACATGGACTACACCGAGTACGGATCTTTAGGTGAAACAGTCTTTGAGCAAGTACTAGATGTTAGGGTTGTATTGGCTGTCGGTAATCATACGCTTGTTGTTCCCATGACCAAAGAATTTAAAATGGAACTCAGAGAAATATTAGAAGAATATCTAACGAATCAAGTTAGGGAAGATTATTGATTGGGGCAAAGCCTCAGTCTGTTGCTGTCTATGGTACGTTTGTGGTTAGACGAGAGGTTCGAGTCCTCTGACAGCTCAACGCATAGTGCGTTAATAACCAAGAAATCAAATTAAAGATATGATTAATAAAAATGAGATGAATCAATTTATCCGTATAGCTATGGCTAGGATCAGATCGATTTATAAGTTCAAGCCTCAGCGAATGGCAGTCGCTAGTAGAATGTATGTTAAATGGTTAAAATTAAAAAAATGAAACAGTTTAGATTATTTTTCGCCCCTACGTTGCGAAATTCGATAGCGGTTAAAGGATGCGTCATGGTGAGAGAAGCCATGAGCATGAGTCAGTTGGTTCAGGAAGAGTATGAAGTGCCAAACCCATTGGAGTGGCAACTCGAAAACATCGAGGAATTATGAAGGACATTATCCAACAAACAAAAGACTGCGAAAAGCGGTTCCCTGAAACATCCCAAGCTTTTAAAAATATGCTCGGTGAGATGTACGACACCTTCTGCGGGAAGATGCTTGACTATGGCTCTAGCAATATTGCTTTAGGTCGAGACTTGTCAGATGAGGACAACAAGAAGATGTCCTTAATGGGTATCTGGTTTAGGTCAAATGACAAGATGGCAAGGATAGAGAATATTGTTAATAAATCCAATGTTCCTAACCACGAATCTCTGCATGACAGTTATCTGGATTTGGCTAATTATAGCGTTATTGCTACGATCGTCGAGAATGAAAAGTGGGGGAAATAAAAAAGATACGTTAGTATACCCCCTTTATGTAATTATTTAATTTAATAAAATGAAAAACAATAAAACAAATACGCTAGTTGGATTGTGGTCTGCGGACGACGTTGAAGAAGTCGATAGACAAATAGGATTCAACAGTTTTTATACTCAAGAAGAGAAAAAACAAATACTTAGTAATGCTGTATCTCGAAACGTGATAAGCTTTAGGAGGTTAATGCTCAATTGTATAAAAAATGAAATTTATCTAAAAATAGAAAATGACCTAATAAAATTTGGTCGTGATAAGCAAAAATTGTAACTTAGTTTAATAACAATTTATTTTAATAAAATGCAGAAATTTAATAATGAGGATCCTTTAAAGGAGAAACCAATAGATGTCATTCGAGATCTGTTTACTCTTTTTGGAGAGATAGAGTCACTGGAGTATCTGGGTCAGAAAAGACAGTCAATAAATAAAGAGAATGTATAGTATTGAGGAGCTTTGGAATCAAGCAGTTAAAGACTCAGAATCCGCTCCACTTCATAGAAAAGACACACAAGCATACTTGTGTAACGGAATAAAAATCGAAAGAAACAGCGACAACAGTCACATGCTTAGGATAGCCTATGAGGGCGATTTCTATAGGGCTTTGCCAAGCATTTTTTGTCATATACTATATAGCGAAGGGTGGAAAAAGGGAGTCTTAGTTTTAGCTCTAGACAGGTGTGATAACAAAATATTTAAGTTAGAGGATCGCTTAAAAAATGCTGAACCTCAAAACAAAAAGTACATAGATAACGCAATTTCAGCTCACAACAACGCAACAATTAAATCTCAATTACTTAAAAATAAAATCAATTATTATGAACGATAAATCAGTTTTTCAAACACTTTCAGTTTTAAACGTAAAATCCAAAGTTCAAAGGAAAGGTAATTTAGATTATCTATCTTGGGCAAATGCCTGGTCAATGCTAAAGCAATCATATCCATTAGCTCAGAGAATAGTATACGAAGATCCATCTACGGGTCTAAACTTTTTTACGGATGGCCGAACGGCTTATGTAAAAGTTGGTATTTTAGTTGAAACAATCGAACATATTGATTATTTACCAATTATGGACTACAGAAACAATGCTGTTCCAATTGAGAAAGTCACATCTTTTGAGGTCAACAAAACTATTCAAAGATCAACGGCTAAAGCTATTGCACTGCATGGTTTAGGTTTGTCTCTTTGGATAGGTGAGGATATTACGGATACTGTTACCGAAGCTCCAAAGAGCAAAGAAGTAAAAGTAATCAGTTTAGATGTTAGTGATGAAAACTACACAAACCTAGTTATCCCTTACATGGCCTCTAACAGTCATCTAGGATTAGAGCAAATCATTAAGAACCTAAAGACTAAATATGCAATAAGTTCTAGCGTAAAGAAAAACATAAACAAAGACTTAGAAAAGTTTTTGAGCGGAAATAAATCATGATTTCTAGTGTAAAAGAAACCATAGCCAAGCTCAAGAATGACGATAAGTATTATGGGGAATTTGGAAAGCAGTTCTTATCTAATTCAGATATTGGAATGCTGTTGAATAACCCTAAGCAGTTCAGAAAACCACGACCTGAGTCAAAACCCTTGATAGAGGGAAGGTATTTTCATACTGCAATACTAGAGCCTGATAAAATAAAGAACTTCACCTTGGTGGATTGCGCCTCTAGAAACACGAAGCTATATAAAGAAGCGATAGAGGAGAGCGGTGAAGAGATGTTAATGCTGACAAAAGAAGCTGAAGAGATCGACGCCTTGACCAAGAGCATGACAAGTAACTTTTCTTTCTATGAGTCTATCTATGCTGAGGGCAACGAGTTTGAAACTCCAGGGATTCAAGAAATTAAGGGACACACATGGAAGGGTAAGTGTGATATTATCATGCCTAGCGAAAACGTTTTGATTGATTTAAAGACTTGTGGAAAAGGAAAGCTAGACAATTGGCGCTACTCTGCAAAGATGTATAATTACGATAGCCAAAGCTATATCTATCAAATTATTTTTGGGAAACCATTAATATTTTATGTGATTGAAAAGGAAACGCATCGGTTAGCAAAATACACCCCATCTATTGAGTTTATCAGAGGCGGGGAGCAGAAGGTTGAAAGGGCCTTAGAAGTTTATAAGCAGTTCTTTGCGGAAGATTCTGTAGAGAACGTAGACAATTATTTTATTTCGGAAGTATTGTAAAGGTTGCCCACCTTTGCAGTCATTATATTAATGGGCTAAATAAACAACTATGGCAGAAGATAAAATATTCGCAGATGGATTTCTTTTTAAGAAAAGAGAGTCAGCACCCGAATGGGTTATAGGTTCTATGAGTGTTAAAGTTGATGAGGCTATCGCCTTTTTGACTTTAAACGCAAAGAACGGATGGGTCAATATGAACATCAATCAATCACGAGGTGGCAAACACTACGTTGAACTTGATACATTTGTTCCCAAGAAGCAAGATGGTCAGTCAAGCGCCCCGAAGGACGTTGATTTACCATTCTAATTTATAGGGGGGCGTTTAAACACCCCCCTTTAATCTAATCTTATTTAATATCATGACAGAAGGAATTATAACCATATTTAGAAACATAAAAGAAACGGATCAGCCATTTTATCGTGGTATAGACACGATCCTAGAGAGAATTAGAAACGGAGCTTCAAAAGATCTGATCAAAAACATCAGGACACAGTCAGATAAACAAAAAATTAATCAAAAAAAGCAAGAGCTTCCCGCAATTTGTTTTTCTGGGAAGTTCACCAAGCGTTCTGACAGCTCTATAGCGTCACATAGTGGGTTTGTTTGCTTAGATTTTGATGGCTACACCAAGCAAAAAGAACTTTTAGAACAAAAAGAACTACTTTCCAAGGATAAACACGTTTACTCTGTTTTTATTAGCCCATCTGGGAAAGGGTTAAAGGCTTTAGTTAAAATTCCAGCAGATATTGATAACCATAAAAATTATTTTAATTCTTTAGAAAATCATTTTAGTTCTGAGAACTTTGATAAAACAAGCAAAAACATATCTAGGGTTTGTTATGAGTCTTACGATCCATTAATATACATTAATCCTACATCTAGCATTTGGAATAGCTTGGAGGAACAAACATATTCCGAGCTAGACAAGTATAGAGATCGGCCAACCATACCAATCACAGACGAAAATAAGATTGTAGACATCCTTCTAAAGTGGTGGGATAAAAAATATCCAATGGTGGAGGGCCAAAGAAATCATAATTTATTTATTCTAGCCGCAGCACTTAATGATTTTGGAGTCAATAAAAGTTTAGCGGAGTACATCACCACTAACTACCAGACAAAAAACTTTCCTTTATCAGAAATCAGGAGGACTATAGATAGCGCATATGCTCAAAGTCAAAAATTCGGCAGTCGTTATTATGAAGACGAAGAAAAAGTCTCCCAGATAAAGACAAAGCTAAAAGGTGGCGTGCCAAAAAAAGAAATCCGTCAGCAATTAGAAGAGTCCAATGTGGATGGCGGTATAATCGACTCGGTGATTTCAAGGATTGAAGAAGAACAATCAAGTCAAAAGTTTTGGACAAAGTCGGACAAGGGTACTGTTAAGATAGTTCACATACTGTTTAAACAGTTCCTTGAAGATAATGGATTTTACAAATATAATCCTGAGGGGAGCAAGAATTATGTTTTCGTTAGGGTAACTAATAACTTAATTGACCACACTTCAGAGAAGGAGATTAAAGACTTTATTCTAGACTACCTGTTGAAGCTAGAAGACGCTTTGATTTATAATTACTTTGCTGATAACACGAGGTTTTTCAGAGAAGACTTTCTTACCCTACTTTATTCTATAGATGTATTCTTCATAGCCGACACTAAGATAGCTTGCTATCTCTACTACAAGAATTGCGCAATAAAAGTTAGTTCTGATGGCGTTACTAGCATAGACTACATTGATCTAGGTGGTTATGTGTGGAAAGACCACGTTATTGACAGGAATTTTGATGTTGAAGAAGTCAAGGATTGTGATTTTAAGCAATTCGTTGAAAACATATCTGCCCAAGACGTAAAGAGAATCAAAAGCGTGGAGAGTACGCTTGGTTTTTTGATGCATGGCTATAAAGATTTGTCATTTTGTCCCGCAGTAATTCTTAATGACGAGGTAATATCAGACGATCCAGAAGGAGGAACAGGTAAGGGGCTTTTAATGAACGCATTGTCTCAGATGAAGAAGCTAGTGGTCATTGACGGAAAGGCTTTTACATTTGAAAGATCTTTTGCGTATCAATTAGTCTCGGCGGATACACAAATATTGTGTTTTGACGATGTCAAAAGGCACTTTGAGTTTGAAAGATTGTTTTCTGTAGTTACTGAAGGTTTGACGTTAGAGAAAAAAAACAAGGACGCAATCAAGATTCCTTTTGATCGTTCTCCGAAGATTGCAATTACAACTAATTACGCAATAAAGGGAGCTGGAAATTCTTTTAGAAGAAGGAAGTGGGATCTTGAGCTAACTCAATACTATAACAAAACATTTACGCCTCTTGATGAATTTAAGAAATTAATGTTCGGTGATTGGGACGATAAAGAGTGGCGTCAGTTTGATAATTACATGATTAACTGTTTAAGCTCTTACCTGAAAACAGGATTAGTGAAAAGTAGTTATGCAAATCTTAGAATGAAAACATTAATTGACTTTTCAGGTCAAGACTTTGTTGATTGGTGTGGTGTAATTAATGATGCTTCTGAATCAGAATATATTTTAAAACTTGACACTAGAGAGAAAGTATATAAGAATGACTTATATCACGACTTTATTCAAGATTATCCTGACTATGCCAAGGGGGGAAAGATGACTATTTCTAGGTCTAGTTTCAACAAGAATATTGTTGCTTACTGTGAGTACAGAAGCGAAGTAGATCCAGAAATTGGTAGAGATCAAAAAGGAAGGTGGATTCGATGCAGAAGCAAGCATGAACTTGAGAAAACAAACAAAATAGAATTCTAATAGACATGAAAACAATTAACGAGATTGATAGGATAGCATCTAAATTGATTATACTTCAACAATGCCAACTAGAAATTATGGATGATCTGAAGGAAACCCCATTATATCGTCAAGACATAAAATTTTACGGTAAAAAACTAGAGAAGGCTCTTGAGTCTTTTTTAGAGAAAGCTTTAAAACAACTTGATGAGCCAGAAAAGGAAGATTCTTTTGTTCTTTTACAAAAAGGTGTCAATAAAATATTAGACTCTAGCCTTGAGGAAATATTTATAATAGCTGAAGATGCTTAAGTTTAGAAAATACCAAGAGGATATAATAGAAAAGGGAGCTTCTATTGTCTCTGAACGTGACTTTGTATATTTGGCGATGGAGGTTAGAACCGGGAAAACTCTAACGAGTCTAGGGATTGCTAAGAATCTTGGAGCTAAAAATGTTTTGTTCTTAACTAAGAAAAAGGCTATCTCTAGTATTGAACATGACTATGGCCTCCTTGACCCAGGCTATAATATATCTGTAATTAATTACGAGAGCATGCATAAGCTCCCAAATATAAAATGGGATATTATAATTGCCGACGAGGCTCATGGTATGGGTGCATTCCCGAAGCCCAGCAAGAGAGCAAAAGATTTAAATAAGCTAATTTACAGAACCAAAGCTAGGGTCATACTTTTATCAGGAACCCCAACGCCAGAGTCTTACAGTCAAATGTATCATCAAGTGTATGGGATTGCTAACAATCCTTTTTGTAAGTACAGAAACTTCTATGCCTTCGCTCAAGACTATGTGAAATTAACTTCAAAACGTATAAACGGATACGAAATCAAGGACTATGGGGGTGGATTAAGGCATATTCTAGATGTTATGGCCCCATACACCATCTCATACAGCCAAGAGGAGGCGGGATTTGTCGTAGAGACCACAGAAAAGGTACTTGAAGTAATACTTCAACCCTATACTTACGCTATTATGAATCAATTGAAGGCGAAATTAGTAGTTGAAGGTAAGGAGGAGGTGATTTTAGCAGACACCGCAGTTAAGTTAATGATGAAGATTCATCAGTTGTCTTCTGGAACAGTTAAATTTGAGAGCGGAAACTCTAAAGTGCTAGACGACACAAAAGCTAGGTTCATAAAACAGAAGTTCAGTGATCAAAAGATAGGTATCTTCTATAAGTTCAAGGAAGAGCTCAACGCTTTAAAGTCTGTTTTTAAAGATAAGTTGACTGAGTCTGTAGAAGAATTTGATACCACAGATAAATCTATTGCCCTACAGATTGTTTCTGGCCGTGAGGGTATCTCTTTGCGGATGGCAGAGTCTTTAGTGTATTACAATATTGATTTTAGTGCCACAAGCTATTGGCAATCAAGAGACAGAATGACAACAAAAGACAGAATTAAAAATAATATTTATTGGATTTTTGCTAAAGGAGGTATTGAGGCAGACATATATAAGGCCGTAACAAAAAAGAAAGACTACACGTTAAGTCACTTCAAAAGAGATTTGCTAAATTTACAAGCATGACGGAACAAGCAATACAGAACAAAAGAATCAAGCAGCTTGAAGCTGAAGGCTATTATGTTCTAAAACTAATCAAGACTAATAAGAATGGTATTCCAGATTTGGTTGCAATTCCAGCCGATTGCGGTGTGATATTCTCAGAGGTTAAGACTCCGAACGGAAAGCTTTCCAAGTTACAAGAATATAGATTAAAAGAATTAAAAAATCATGGGGTCATTACAGAGATATTCAGGGGATAGGGGCTATATTTTAGAAGATGAGTTCTTGCTTCAAGTAAAAGCTTATAACTTTACATTAATAATCCGCATTGCTAAGTTTTTGGATTCTACAATTTCTCAAGTTAAGCACGAAGACTATGAAATACAAACCCTTGGATGCGTTATTGATGACAACCCAGATAATCCCTTTTACTTTATTGTAGAGGTTTACAAAGATGACCTTGACATGGTTACTATCTACAACATAGAAGAGGTAGATTTAGATTACTACTTAGATTTAATTAATTCAAATAGCTACTTAGATGAAAGAATGGGATAACACAGAAAAAATAATCAACAAAGTCTTTTCAGTAAGCCTTAAACAAAAGACTAGGGAAAGGCCATATGTTGAGGCTAGGGCTGTGTTTTATAAGATAATGAGAGAGGTTTATAAAAAACAACTAAACATTATTGGCAATAAGACCGGGAGAAATCATGCAACCGTCATTCATGGCATAACAAATGCAAAAAACTGGATTCTTTTTGATGAGGGGTTTAGAGAAAAATACAACTATGTTTTACATTTAGTTGATATATATAACGAAACTTTTGAGCGTTATATGACATACGAAGATTTAGTAGAAGAAAACGATTTATTGAAAGAAAAAATAATTTCACTAACTTTGAACACGGAACTACTTCAAGACGAAGCAGATAAGTTAAATCACAAAGGCTCAAAATTTGAAAAACTTTTTAATAGAATACAAAATCAATTTTCAGGGACTGAGAGCCTTGCTAGTAATATAATAAATAAATTTTTAAATGGACTACCTGTTTGAACATATAGACGAAATCCTAGAAAAGAAGTGGTGTAATAAATGCAAAATAGATTACCTTCTGCGCGTTGACGCCATCATGTATACTAATTTAGGAATTAAATCAACCGATGCTGATAGAGAGAGAGTAAAGCGAAAATCTAAAAAGATTTATAAAAATATACAGAAAGTAGATAGCGAAATAGGCGAAAGATTCTTATCTTCAATGGATAAATCATAATAAAATGCCCGCTAGATCTTTCATTAGCCCTAAAATTATCTATATTAATAATTTAATGTTAGAGGTGAATATGCTTACCGACGAGATATACGAGTCCCTGATGGACGATGAGTATCTTTCGGGACAAGAAGCATCCTTAAAGCTCATAAAGCGTTTAGAAGACGTTATACAGACACTAGATCGTGGATAAGGAAACAGAGGGAGTAATTATACCAAGGATAAGGCTTAAAGAAGATGAATATAAGCTGATTCTAGAACATAGAGCCCTACGAGAAGAATGTAACGAAGTAGGGATCCCTCTTGAAAATGTAAATCACTACTGGTATAAAGGCAAAAGCTTTTCTCTTCACGTAAAAAAAGACACCGTATCTTATAGTGAGGTCAGAAAAGACCTATTGGCAGAACTTAAAGCCTACTCTCCCACCTACAAAAACATAGAAAGGGAAAAATCACTTGATCCTCATTGTTTAGTTATAGACCCTGCCGATATTCATATTGGAAAGCTATGCACCTCGTTTGAAAGTGGTGAAGATTACAATTCTCAGATAGCCGTAGCTAGAGTTATTGAAGGCGTTCAAGGCATTCTTAATAAAGCTTCAGGGTTTAATATTGATAAAATAGTTTTTATCGGAGGAAATGACATACTTCATATAGACACACCTAAAAGGATGACAACAGCTGGAACTCCTCAAGATACTGACGGAATGTGGTACAGTAATTTCTTAATAGCAAAGCGTTTATATGTAGAAGTAATTGAGCATTTACTTGGAGTAGCAGACGTGGAATTTGTTTTTAACCCCTCTAATCATGACTACACGAATGGTTTCTTCTTAGCGGATGTTATTCAAAGTTGGTTTAGGACAAGCCCTAACATTAAATTTGATTGCTCTATTTCTCATAGAAAATATCTTAAATATCATAAAAACTTAATCGGCACAACACACGGGGACGGAGCGAAGTCTCAAGACTTGCCGCTTCTAATGGCTCAAGAAGCACCTAAAGACTGGGCATCTACAAAACATAGGTATGTATATACACATCACGTACATCATAAAATATCAAAAGACTATATCGGAGTGACCGTTGAGAGCCTGAGGAGCCCTAGCGGGACAGACTCTTGGCATCATCGCAACGGATATCAACACGCTCCAAAAGCGGTAGAAGGATTTATTCATCATCCTGAACACGGTCAAGTTGCCAGGCTAACTCACTTGTTTTAAAATGAAAAAATTAATGAATTTATTTTTAATGATAGCTATTAATATATTGTTTTGGATATCTTTGATAAGATTATGCTCTAGGGCAGTTGAATAAAATACAATCAAAATGAACGATTCTCTTGACGAACTTTATAATAAATACAAACTATTTGGTTATATTACTAAAGAAGACATAGATAAAATTAAAAAAATCTATAAAGAAAAGACCGAAAATTCAAATTTATTTAATTACATTCAAAACAATACATGATAGAAGAACTAAAGGATTGCATTTCTTGTAATCTATCTTTACCACTACGTTTTTTTTACACTCAAAGATTTATAAACAGAAAAAAAAGACCTTCCTATGTAAGAGGTAAATGTAAAATGTGCTATTCAGTAGTTAGAAAAGAAAAAGGATATTGACTTTGCATCGGCTGTACCGCAGTTCGGGATATATATTAGGGGTTAAGCGATGAACTGTATGCTGATGTAAAAACAAAGAGGGGGCGTTTAAACGCTCCCTTTTTTATTTCTCTATAACGTAGTCAGAGTAGTTTAGTAAACGAGCTACAGCCTCTCCAGTATCTTCGACATCTCCAGTTAATAGCTTGTAATAGTTTTCTGCTAGTTTTTTTACATTTTTAGCTGGAATTCCACCGAGTTCTAGTAGTTGAAGAATTAATCTCATAGTATATTTTTTGGTTTTTTCAGGAGAAGAACTGTTTACAAGAGGAATTATTGACCTTGTAGCTATCTCTTCTATAGCCATAAAAGCAGAAAGGTTTTTCATTCGCCCTGCCCAAAATTTGTTAAGATATAGGTCTTTAGCGGCAACAAATAAATCTCCCACTAAAAACACAGCGTTTATGTTTCCTAAAATTGCTGCGATACCTAACTCTTCTAAGTCATCATCATCAAAGTCTGTTAGAAGACCTGGCATACCTAGTGCAACATATTGAAAAACAGTTGGAATAGCACTATGATATATAGCCATTCTCCTCCAGTTTTCATATGCGCTACCTCGACCAGTATTTCTAGCAATTTCGTTAGCCTCTTTGAATGATTTACCCTCTCTCATGGCCTTGCCTAAAGTTGCAGACTTTCTATACAACTGCCTCACAGACATAATAGTTTTTCTATTTAAAGCCTTTGGCGCTGATAGGAATAAAGACATGAGCCTAGGTAATTGACCAGCCGTCTGCCACCAGTCTTTATCTTCAATAGCACTATTTTGTTGTGTGCTTGTAGCCTCATTGGTAGCCTTTCGAGAAGCATAATCAATCGCTTGTTGCTCGGTAGCCTTTGGGTTTTTTTCTGCAAACTTTTCTTTGTAATACAAATAGTTAGATATGCCTCCCATTATTCCTCCCATGTCACCCATTTTCACTAAATACATCAAGGCGTTTTGAGCTTTAGAAATTTCATCTTTAGTAATAGATAAAGCTTCAAATACAGGGGACTGTATTTTGTCATTTATGGTATCGTAATCATAGCCTTCTAAAACATTTGCTATAGAAGAAAACTCATATCTAGCCTGCAAAACTGGAGAGTTATCGTACCACTCGTTCCATAGTTGTTTAGCATCTGGAGCGGCTTTAACCCAGTATTTAATCCAATTTCTAATTCCAACATAATCCGCAAAAGCAAACGCAGACGTTAATTGTTTTACAAAAACGGTAGGATTTATGCCTAATTTAGCGCTAACAAACGCTGAGTTTAATTTATTTAATAATTGTATTTCCCCACTCTTTATACCTCTAGTGCTAAGTTTATTTATCATGTCCGTAATAAGCTTGTAAGTTTCTTTGCCTGTGTTTTCCTCTATAGAGAGTCTAACATACTTATTATTGAATACGGTGTTAATTTCCTTTAAAGTTTCAGCATAAGCCCTAAAGTATTCCATATCATTCACATAAACACTTAAAGCTTTATCTCCATCTACTTTTAATATACGCTCCTTATTTTTTACTCTTTCTTTTGTTGATTGACCACCTACACTGCCCATGTATTGAGTTTGGCTTTTTAATAAATCAACACCGGCATCCTTTTTATTAACCTCCCTATAAAGTCTGCCTGCATAAAACTGATTCCATGGCATATTAGCACGATATATTCTTTTATATACATCATTATAGTCATTATATAAAGAAGGGAAGAAAACATTAACTTGCCAATCTGCCCAAGCCTTAGTTTCGTCATCCAAGAAATTAATCAGACCCTCCATTGTTTTAGCATAATCTTCACCATACATGGCGTTAAAAGTTGGTATATTAGCAGGGTCTTTATATTGATTGTATAAATAATATATTTGATTTTTACTTGCTTCTATTTCTAATTCCCCTAGCTTACTAATTAATTTTCTTTTCTTTGCTTCGTTTTTTTCTTTTGATATTTTAAGTTTAATATCTTTTGCCTCTTGAGAATTAACATAAAGACCTGTGTTTATTCCAGCTTTATTTTTCTCCATCTTAGAGATGTAGTCTTTACCAAAAATGCGTTTAGCATTATCATCAATCATTTTAGTGACTAACAATTTTCTTCTAGTAAACTCAGAAGTTGAATCTTTCACCCTATATGTAATCATATCTTGAAAGCGACCCCCTATCATTTCTCCAGGAATCATTGTGACTTTACTTACAAGACCCTCTAACGCGTTGCTCTTTGTAAAATACCCTTCTAGTCCTGTAAATGCTGTTTTGAATGCAGAGAGAAATAAATTTCTTGAATCATTTCTTCTTTGAGCTTTATTTGCTGACCTTCTTACCCATCTAGCTCTTTCTTCTTCTGTCTCTGGAATGTTTTGTCCTCCAGAAACATTATAAAAAGCTTCAGCAATCATGTTATTAACTCTTTGTTTATAAGCATTTAGTTCTCCCTTGTTTTCAGACTTCCCTCTCAAAATATACTTTTGCAACAATACTAAAACATTACTAAGAGCCTTTACTTTTAAAGGGTCTTTGTTTTCCATCATCTTAGCTGAGTTAAGCTCTATGGCGATTTGTAAAATCTCTAAACGATCTAAATCTTCTTGAGATAGCTCTTCGGCAGGAGTCTGGATTTCATTAACTGTTCTTTCTTGAGTTCGGCTCATTATATCTTCAAACTCTCGACGTTGTGCACCTATGGTGTCTTGAATTTTTTGCTCAGCCATGTTGTCATCGACAATCATTCTCTCTAATTCAGCAAAACTATCTTGAAAAGAAGGAAGAAATCCCTTACCCTTAATTCTCCCAGACTCTGTCCTTTGTGTCGTTGTGCTAAGTAATTTATTTATTTTACTTTCCACTTGAGAAGACTGAGCCTCTGAAACGTAACCAACAACCCTAGCCGTTATCTCATCAATATTTGTAGATCTAGACTTTGGGTCTATCTTGACATCTGTAATGGCTTTTAGGAGCCTGCTAACTTCAGGCTTGCTATAATCAATAGAGGGAAGGTTTTGTCTAATAAAAGACCTCAGCATCATTTGCATTTCCTTAATTCCAGCCCTTCCTTTAGCTCTTTCAGAGAGCATAGTTCTCAAAACTCTAAAGTTTTCTATAAACATTTTAGACCCGTAAGTTCCAACTTCACCACTTATGATTCTATCTAGGTCTAGCTTCATCTGGGCTTGCATCTCTTCGCTTTCGTTCTTGTAGTCAGAATTTTTTTCTAGAGTTTCTATAGCTATTTTTCTAACTTCAGCCCTTTCTTTTGAGCTCTCAGCAGATAACTTTTTAACTTGAGCGTTAGACAATCTTTTTTCTTTTGTCTCAAAGATTTTCCTATAGCTATTTCTTTTAAGAATAGCTTTCTCAGTAACTTCCGTCATTATGTCTACGAGTAGCCTTTTACCAGAGATAACGCCTCCTTTTACATTGGCAAAAGAACTTGGTAATTCTACAGACCTACCTATCTCTAAGTCTAAAATTTGTTTTATCCTGTCTTTAGCCGACTTTGTCGTATGAAACTTAGATTTATAAAATGCTCTTGAAAGTATTGAAGGAAAAGAAAGGCTAACTATTTTTTCAACCTTCATAGCCTCATTAATGTCTGCTACTGAATATTTTTGCTCCTTAAGAAGTGCTTTAATTGTTATGTCTTTAAAGCCAGCAAATCTAGCTTGTGCTATCGTTTGAAATAAACTATTTTCTGTATCCCCTACGATTTCTTCAAGTTGTTGTCTTGGAGATATTTCTTGACGATTAGCTACAACTCCTTCGCCACTTGCTTCATTAACAATATTATCTGCTCTAGAGACGGCATCTTGCCTTCTCTCTTCAGCCTTTGTGAGGTCTGCTCCAGCTTTTGAAAATCTTCTTTTTGTTTCTTCATCTGTTTCTATTTCGTTATTTAATTTATTTACTGCTGTAACGTAGCTAAAACTTGGAGATACCTTTCCGGCCTTAGTCCAAAGTTCTTGTTCAAAATACCATATAACTGCTTGAAGTTCACTTACGCTAAGATTTAATTTATCAGCAGCCAAAGTTACGGCTTTACGCATAATATCACGCTCTCTATCTGTCCTTGGTGTTTCTTGAATATTTCTCTCTCCTTTTACAGTAGATAACATTGTACCCATATATCTATTCCAAGTACGACTCCACCATAAATCCATAGTGATTGTATCTCCGATACCAATCATATTTTGATAGAAAGCACCAATTTTTTCACCAAAAATAAACGCTCCATTACGCTTACCAACAGCTATTATTCTTGTGTTTCCATCAGCGTCAGGAATTCCCTTGTTGTATTTTCTAAGTTCAGATACAGGTTGAGTTTCTTCAAAGAACGAAATAAGTTTATTAATGTCTTTGCCTACAGATTTATAAACCTTTTCTATCTTGATTAGCTGTTGCGCTACAATACTACCTCTAGATGTAAATCCAGCCGGCTTAGGGTATCCTTTTTTTAACTGTGATTTTTTAGCTTCAAATAACTTTGGTGTTCCATTTTTAAATGTTTCTAGATTTCCTAAAGCATCCACTTTCTGTAGTACATACTTAGTTTTAGTCTCCCGAACCACAACGCCTGTACCTAAAGGCACGCCTTTTTTAGTAATAAAAGAAATCTTATCTTTCCCCCAGTTTTTAGCAAAGTTTACGGCATCTCCGTTAGATCGAACCCACAAAGTGTATGCTGTCTTTAGGTTTTGGTTAGGGTTGGTTCCCGAAGAAGTGATTGCAAGAACTTGCTTGAACAACTTCATTTGATTGGGGTCTTCGAGCTCAGGCAATAAAACTTTCATTTTGTTTTCAAACTCAGTAATGTCTTCCATGTACCAAGTCATACCCGACTCTCTTGATCCTTTATTTAATGTATACAAAGACTCTTCAAATATGTTTTCTAAAAATCTAGATATTAAATCTTGCTCAGAAGAATTTGGAGTCAACTCTGATTTTGCAAAGCCATTTAATATGTCTGCTACAACGATTTTTGTTGCATTTTTTTTAGGTGTTTCAACTCCTATAATATCTAAAGCTTCTTTTTGTTGCCTATTTGTTATTTCACTTTTAGAATCTTTCTCTTCTTGCTCTAGTGATTGAACATCTTCTGCAACAATCTCTTCACCAGTAGACACCTTGCGTGTCAGAATATTAATTAAGTCTATTACACTTTCATCAGTCTTGCCAAATGTTGCCTCAAGCTTAATGCCTATTTTTTTAGCAATCTTTTTAAGAAACTCTATAATAGTATTCTTTGCTGGTTTAGGAAGTTCGCTAAAGCCAAACTCTTCAGATGACAATAGACCAACTAACTCTGCAAGAAATTCTTCATCTTGAATTCCAGATTCATATCTGTCGCTAAAATTCTTTACTTTTTTAGCTAAATCACTATCTTTCGGCAGACTTTTCCCAATGGACTTAACCATATCGGCAGCAGTTTTTTGTAGATCCTTAGAGCCTTTTACCTTATCTATAAAGACCGCATGAAAAACCTCATGAGCAATTGTAGAACCCGTGGCTTTGCTCAAGTTAATATGAATAGTATTTGTTTTTGGAACAAATTCACCTTTCCCTTTTCTGCCTGCCGCTAAAATATAAGACTCATTATTTTTATGTAGTATAATTTTAGTATTGGGTAGGATTTTTTTTATAGAACGAATAGCCGACTTACCTCTCTTTATTAATCCAGTTCTTTTGTTTCTCTGAGTAATAGATAATTGAGGATCTGATCCTTTTAAAAACAAATTACCTTCAAGGTTGTTTTCTTCCTCTTGAACTTCTTCGGTAGGTTGACCAATCTCTTTCTTAAGGTCTTCCAACTCTTGAGCTTCAATTTCTTGAGGACTTAGGCTCGGCTCAATAATCTCCTCTTGCGCGATTTCCTCGACTTGCGTTTCGACATCTTGCTCTTGCCCATCTTGGGTTGTGCTCTCTGTGGGAGCAACTCGCTCTGTGATGTCTCCTTCTCGAACTCCTTCGCTAGCTCCGGCTTGTTCTTGTACATCCACGCTCTCTGTGCTTGACTCTTGAATGGCATCAGACTCTTCTTTAAATGTTAATGATTCTTTTATTTTTTCCTGTAAAACGCTTTTAGGTGTAATTTCTTTATTGACTAACTTTTTAATTTTATCCTCTAGACTTTTCTTCTTTTCGGCATCAATCGACACTCCCAAAACTTCGCTTTCTTCTTTTAAGGACTTAAGCTCTTGTTTTAAAACAGATAGAACTGAAATATATTCTATTCGTTCTTTTGACTTCATGTCTTTAAACTCTGCCTTGTTGTCTACAAGTTCCTTAATTTCTTTTACACTGCTTAAATTATCTAATATCTCAGACTCTTGTTCTGGAGTCATTTTACCTAACCTTCGCATGTTGTAAACCCAAGACTGTATTTTTTCTCCAGACATATTCTCAAGTTCTGAAGCCATAAAACGTGTGCTCTTTAAGTCTTCTGCTAGTTTATTATTGACCTTGCCTGTGGCTATGCCATAAACATCTAAACCTATGTTGGGAATGTTTGTTCCTGCCCCTCCTATCATTTCAGCAACAGTTTCTTGAAGACTAAAGCCTTCTCCGGCAACTGCTTGAGCTAAAAGCTCTCCCCCACCTTCTTGAGTGGGGCCTATAATAACTTGAGAACCTAAAGCGGTTCCTACTAAACGACCACGAGAAATGGTACTATACTTTAATCCTTTTAGCGCCTTGCTCATTAAAGTACCACCAGCTAAGTCAACTCCAGATATTGCAATAGCTCTTGGTATTCCAACTCTATTAGCTTTATCCCAAACCTCTTCGTCTTGCATCGCGTTGAGCATATCATCGGGATTAGATAAGTCATAACCCTTTTCCCCTGCCGCTTCAAAAAACGCATTACCATACTCTACAATACCGTTGGCTGCAGAAAAAGAACTTATGATACCAGTTGCTAATCCTGCAGTAGCCCCAGGTGCTCCAGCTCTAGCGGCTCCAATTCCAACTTGCGCTAAAGTATTCGCAACTCCAAAACGAACACCTGCGGGCAACATCATAGCAAGACTTTCCCCCATAAAAGAGGCCATATAGCCAATAGGGTTATTTAATACCGCGGTTTTTAATTCAGTTGCAGACTTAGATTGTTGAAACCTAGTCATAAGACGAGAAGTTGGAAGTTTAGATTGCTCTTCAAAATTTTCAGCCATTTTCTTTATGACTTCTTCTTTAGAGGAACCTGGGGTATCTAGCATAACTGAAAACAAACCTACTATAGAGTTACCCATTTTAGCGCCACCCTTGATGGCGTTTAAGGTAGCCTTGTATCCATCTTCATACTCGCCATTTAAACTCTTGTTGTGTTGACGGTTATAGTAAAGCATAGACTTTGCGTATTCTTTAGCTGCCAAATCAGATGTAGAAAGAGATGAATTAAATTCTTTAATTAGTCTGTTTAGTATTGCAGAATCTTCTTCTGAAATAACCCTTTGTCCTTTTTCAGACTCAGACAAAACGCTAGACAAGTCTTTTCCAAAAACCCTTACAGACTCTTCGTCTACTTTTTTAATAACAGCTTTTGCTTCTTCGTTGTAAACAGCCGCTTGAGAGCTTCTTTCTTTTCTCTTAGAAACCAAATACTCATCAAGGTCTTCTCTTAGTCTCTGATTACTTTGATCTTCTGCAAAACTTTTAACTGGTACCCCTTGATCTGTGTATCTAGTTCTAACTTCATTGCCTTTAGAGTCTACAATAAGCTTACTTATTTTATCAAACTCCTTTTGTTCTAGTTCACTAAAGTCTGTAAAAGAAGGTAATCCTTGGCTATTAAAAAACTGAGGATACTTTTCTTTTATTTCTAACAACCTTTCATCCTCTGTGATCTCTAAACCTGTGCCTGTCATGGTCTGAGAATAGTTGTTTATAATTTCATTAACCTCTTCAGCCGCTAGCTTTTTATTTAAAAGCTCATCGTATCTCAACTCTAAAGCTCTAACCTCATCGTAGTCTATGCCTCTGTCCTCATAGAATTTTCTTGTCTCCTTTTCTACCTCAGGGTCTAAATCAGCCGATAGCCTTTCTATTGTTTGATCATCAATTAATGGCGATATATCTTTTTCTATTTCTTTTACGGTGGGTTCTTGTGTTTCTAATGTAGAAACAAATAAAGCGTCTTGAGATGGCTCTAATTTAGAGGCTGCTTTTTCTTCTAAAGTCTCTTCTGTTTTTTGTGGAAAGGTGACCTCTGGCATCATAGCCTCTGTTGTAGGAGATATGCTTGTAAGCTCACCATCAACCTTTCTTTTAACACCAAAAGGGGTAGACTCTAGACCATCTTGTGGGATTTTTACATCGCCAACAAATTCTTCAACTTCACCTTCTGCAAAGCCCGAAGAACCATCCTCTGAAATAGATTCCGTAACGATTTCTTCTTTTTTTTTTAAACCACTATTGGATTGCCAAGTAGTAAAATCTGAATCAGTTAATTTTTTTTCAACTAAATACTGATGAACATTTTCTTGAACTTTTTGATCAGATTCAATATTAGATTTCCAAGTTTCAAAATCACTCTTAGTGAGTTTATTTTTGGTCAAGTTTTTCCAAATTCTATTTAAAATATCTTCACTCATTACCCAAAGTTGTTATCATCAGATTTACTATCTATTTTATTTAATGAATCAAATATTGATTTACTTTCTTCTCCCAAAATAGACTTAATGTCTTCAATAGTTAAAGTTTTTCCTTCCCCAGCTGATTTTTGAATTAAATCTATAACATTTAATATTTCATTTCTAGACTCATCAGTATTGTCAAAAGGAATATTAATATTATCAATAATATTGCCTAAAGAAATATTCAAAGATCTTCTAGCTCTTCTCACAAGTCCTGGACTATAATTATCAGAAACCTTAAGATTAGCTTTAAGTTCAGGTGGTAGTAATTCTAAAATAACTTTTTCAACCGCATCTTTTTTAGAATTATAATTATTTTCTTTAAGATAATTTTTAACCGTTAATTCCTTCTCTCCTTCTTTAATAACTAGTTCACTAAGAACTTTAGTTGGTGGTATTATTCCTAAACGATCAGTTGTCATATCTGTTCTTACTCCAACGATATTTCCTGCATCAATCCAGTTTTTATAAGCTACATTAACATCATCCACCCCGTCTGGCATTAACCTAGTTGCACCTCCAGTAACAAAATCTTTAAAGATTGCGGGTTTTTTAATAAAGTCTGTAGAGCCGTCTTTAAATGTTAAAGTGATTCCAGTATCTGATAGAGCACCCGTAACCCCTTTATAGCCTTCTTTTTCTTGTATTCTTCCAATTATAGAAGCCAAACCACTTTCAGCTTTCTCAGCATTCCCAGAAAAAATATCACTTAACTCACTAATATAGCCTACACCTTTTTGCTTAGACTTAGCCACCCCGCGGCTGTATTGTCTGTCAGCAGAACTATCTTCTCTGCCTGTTTGAACCTTCTCTAGACTAGCACGTATTCTAGCGCGAAGAATCTCTTCTGCTTCAGTTTTTTGAGATTCAGACAGAATAGGAACAAAAACACCATTCTCATCTTTTTTTGTTAGTATTTTTTTATTACCAGACTTATTGGCTTCTGCTGCATCTTGAGTCATATTATACTCTGGATCTAAACCTAAAATATTGGCGATAACTTCATCCGAAGCCATCATCCCCTTAATCATGCTAGTTTCCGCATCCAAATATTTTGGGTTGTTCATCGCGGTCTTAATAGATTTTATACCACCTTGGGTCAAGGCTATAGTTGTGGGAGACAAAACTTTATTTGCTTTTGAAACCATTGAGTCAATATCTGGAGTATTAGCTCTATAGGTCATTCGTGTAGATAGTCGATTTATATCTAACAACTTCATTGGGTCGGTTGAAATCTTTTTGGTAATAGGGTCTCTCGTGGCAATTGACATTCTTCCATTTATAGGATTAATATAAACGCTTTTGTTTTCAGTACTAATAAACTGATCAAGATCTTCATGATTATACCTCTCCGTAAGACCAGCCTCGTTCGCCTGGACACGCTTTAATAGCTGTGCTTGTTGTGCGGCTTGAGACTCTGCCGCTGTAGCAAGTTGGTCAACACCATCATTTATAACTTGTCTTTGTTTTAAAAACTCTGAGGGTCGTAACCCGCTCCATCCACCCTTCTGCATCTCGCCTTGTGACATCAATAAAAATTCACGTATCTGATCTGCGGCGTCCATATAAAATTCACTATTAAGCTGGCTTTGATCAGCCCCTAGCTTATTAATATTTTTTACATCTTCAATAGTTTGAAGTTCAATCTCTTGTCTTTTGTCTGCTCTTCTTTTGCTTTCTAGGGCTAAATCATCAGATAGCTGAGTGCCAATAGCTCCCCAATCAACAAACGCCTTGTCATCTCTTTTTACATATCCATAAAACGATTTTGCCATTGTAATATATTTTTATTGGATCCACCAAGGTTTCTTACTCACTTGAAAATTACTGTTGTCAAGCCCCAAACCTTTTGTTAATTCATCAGAAGAAAGCCCTGTCACTTGCGCGATACCATCAAGCCCCGCCATTTCCCCTGCAGAGGCATTACCTAAAGTTGTTCCCATTGGCGCATCTAATCCTGCACCATACAAAGGATTTATTGTGGGGTCAGAAAATCCAGCTAGAAGACCTCCAGCTAAAGCTGTTGTTCCACTCATTAAAGCAGCGCCCCTCTGTGCTTGAGCTTGCGCCGCGGCAGTTTGTGCGCCCGTAGCTTCAAGTTTAGCAATATCAGAAAGGTCATCAAAAGATTGAGCCTCGTCTTTAGCAACAAGCTTGTCTCTTTCAAATAACGCGTTAGCCATCTGACCCTGTATTTGTTGTTGTGCCTTAGTCACCCCCGCTTGAAGGCGACCAACGCCTCCTAATATGCTTCTTGCCCCAGACTCGCGCAAAGCCTCAACGCCTTGTTGTTGTTGAGCAGTTAGCTCTCTTTGAGACAACTCGTAGGCCTCTAATGGAACTTGAACTTTTTCATAAGCTAGTGTGCCTGCAAAATCTTTTGCCTCACTAATAGCTTTTTGTGCCGCTATCTCAGAGTCTTTCATTAGTTTATTTTGCTTAGCCGCTTGAGAGTAGCTAAGACCCGCTCCAATCAGCTTAGGTAAAACCACTTTTGCCGCTGCTATTAAAACTTGAGGTGGTATTGGTATCATAATACTATAATGTGGGTTAATACAAAGGTAACGAAAATCATGGATATGATTTAAATATACTAGACTCTACAGTAAATAGCTCTACATGGGTAGTGCTTGTGTTCGTTAAAGTAAACTCACAATAATATCCCATAACTCCTTGGGATTCCGCTTGTGGGTTTTTAACGGCAAAAATATAGTTGCCATTAGCGGGGACAGCTCCCGTTAAAGTTACCGTAAGAGTCTTTCTATCTGCCGATACAGCCGTTAGGGAACCAACCTCCAATTCTGGATTTAAGTCCTTGTATATCTTATCGCCAATGCTAACAATGGGGTTTATCGCAAAAGCAAATACTAGCGTGTATGTAACCCCCACATTACTAACTGTAGTTACATTGCCTATGCCATCAACAGACCTCATGTGAAAATTAACGGGAGACTCATTCGCCCTTATAGAGGCATAGTAGCTCCCCTCTTTTAAGTCATACCACGCTGAGTTTATAACGCCAGTCTCTAGGTTTGTCTTGAAGGCGGCTCCCCAAGGACTGTTTGCCTCTAAGGATAAAGTCTTAAATTTTTTAGATTCGGTGGGGCTAACATTAAAAACACTTGTCACTGTAGAAGGGTAGCTTACATTGTAAAATTTATTTCTACCTTCATTTGTGTTATGTCTATATAAATTACCCGCTTTAAAAGTATATAGGTAATTGTTCATTCCCATTATATACTCAGGTATATAAGAGTAAAAAGAAGGAAATCCCTTTACAGATTCGCTATATGTTATAGTATAATCACTCATGATACACAACCTATTGTTAGTTCATACTCTGTATTTCCCGCAGGGGTAATCTTAACAACTGCCTGCGTTGGGTACTTTGTTGTCTTAGGAACTGATAGCGTTCCGCTAGATGTTACAGCGTTACTAGTGGTAGTGACACCATTGTATATTACAGTAAAAGTTATATTACTCTCAATTGCTTGAATCGTGTATGTTAACACGAAGGCATTACCACTTGCGCCCACGTTTCCAAGTTCTACAGTAAACTCTCTAACCACTGCGTCATTTGCATTAATCTGCGCTCCACAAGGAATGATTGTCTCACCCATATCAACTTCATCGTCTTTTATAGACAATACATATTCGTTCATGTACGGGTCATAGCCCCCTAGTTTTTGTCCATCAAAATATTCAATAAACCTATCTCTAAACCAAGATCTCATGCCATAGCTAGATATAACCTCTAGTTGCTCGTTGGCTCCAGCACCACTTAACCTTATTACTGCTCCTCTTTTGGCATCGGTAAAGTAACGATCAAAACCATACGCAGTAAAGCTCTCTGGATTAAAACTGATACCATATTCTTCTATTCTTGCAATCTGATTTCCTATAACCTCTGGTATAGAACTTACAACTCCGCCTGCGCCTGGAGAGCTTAAAAGGTTTTTTGATGCTAACACATAACTTATTTTATCTTCTTGAAGAACCAAAATGTCCGTTGCTCTAGAGTGAAGTTTTTGAATAGCTCCAAAATTTTGATCTAGGTCTTTAAAATTAGCAAGAGCCAAATTAAACTCATTTAAATTGTTGACATTTGTCGTGGGCTGATATACTCCACTATATGTCAAGCTAGCGTTATTTCTTGTTTGGCGATACCCCTCTGCGCTTTCGCTATTAACTCTACTTCCTAGGGTCACAGGGTCACCTGCTATTAAGTCTTCAATCTTAAACCCTTCAACTCCGTTTCCAAATGTATATGCGCTAAAGAAATCTAGATTAATAATTGCTGGTTGAGATCCTGTTTGCGTTTGAGCATTGCCTTGATGAAATCTATTGGTGATAGAAAAACTTTGAGATCCTTCAAAAAACACACCATTTGCAGATAAAGAAGGTATTGTTTCAAATACTAAAAATTCAATATCACCTTCACTAGGTGAAAAATTAAAATTATTAGCAACGACTTTAGCGTATAGCCCTGTTTTTGAAAATATTCCTATTGCAGCTTCTACAGTTATATCTAAAACCTCCACTTCTGCTAGATTATTTAAATGGCCAAAAGAATCTACCTTACATATTAATGTATCTCCTACAGAAAACTTTGTTTGATTTTCGCCCTCTAAAAGCATAAATATAGTGTTGTCAATTCCTGAAGTTTCAATGTCTGCTCTTTTTATGTAAACAGTTTCAAATGCATTTTGAGAGGCTTGAATAGCAAACTTATATCTAGATGCCCAAGTTGGAGCAAGGTTGTTTATTGTTGCCTTAAGAAAATTTCTAGTATCTGATGCGCTTGCGGGAATAAACTGAGTATTTGTTTCAGAGGTTAAAACAGTAGAGTTTCTACCTTCAGCATCCATGTAAATAATTCCCACTTCATAGTCTCTATTACTGTGCAGAGTTCTGTTAAAGTCACTTTTTATATAGCCCACGATAGGATTAATAACTTCAGAATAAAAAGCAAGTTTCGCAGTACCTCCCGCTTGAACATACATTATTGCGGGAACTTGAAGACTCACAAGATTTGGGCTTACTCCTGAAGAAGTTATGTTAAAAGATTGATTATTAGTTCCACTACCATTAGGGGGAGTGCCAATAAAGGTTCCGTTTTTTTGCCAAATTATTGATTGAAAATTACCATTTGGATTATAATTATCTATTGGTACAGGAATATCACAACCAAATTTATCACCAAATGTCAAGCCTGAACAGAAGTTAGGTGTGTCTTGCATAGTTGAGGCAGTGCCAATGGCTGTTTGAAATACAGTTGAGGTAGTTATAAAATTATGTATACTAGAATAATTTCCGTCCACAGTAATACTTATGGAAGTTCTAAAGCGGCTATATGTAGTGCTAGTGGTGTAACTAGGGCTAGATGTTCTTGAATTATACTCAAATCCAAGCTCTATTGTTATTATATCACCAGTCTGTAGAGTTACGTTTGAAAAATTAAACTGAGCAGAATCCTTTGTTCTTACAAAAGGCTGACTAGTAAACCCATCATTATATGATACTCCGCTACTAACAACTGCGGCTCCAATTTCGTCTACATTTATAACTGACTCACTAACTAGTTCTGTGGTGTAATTTATGAGTAACGGCTCTCCGTTAGGGTTTGTTACATTATATCCCTCAACATAGTTTCCGTAAAACAGACGATTAGTCATAACTGTTTGAGCCTTTGCCTTTAAAGGAACATTATCAAATAATCGTAAAAGCTCATCAGAAGATAATGTGGAAAAAATCTTACTATTAGAAAAATCAACCGTTTGAGTTGTGTTGTCCGCCCAGCCTTCTTCTTCTTTGTTAAATTTCTGAATTACATTAACTATGTTTGAGTTGGTTACCTTAAAACATAAGTCTATGCCTATAACACTAGCTCCTCCAGTGGTAAAAGAAACTTCTGCAGCATTAAATGCATTTCGCATACCAGAGTTTGAGTATAAATCTTCTGAAACTTCATAAGGGGATGGACAAAAAGCTAAGTCAGAAAATTGAGATAGAGCGCTATATTGAAAGTTCTCATACTTATAGCGATATGCAAACGAAATAAAATTTGTCTCCATAAAGTCATCAGATCCACTTACATTTTTTAATGTAAATGTTGGAGACGTTATAGGGGCTGGTCGTAACACACTAATGTCTGCCTCAATAAAAGAGTTGGCGTATTGTCTATTTACATCAATAACCCTTGGTGGGTTTAAATCATCTGTAAAAAACAAGAAGTTATCTATTAAGTCCACCCCAGTGACTAAGAACTTAGGGTCAAAGTTTAAAACAGATGTAGAGATTAAGTGATAGTTAAGGGCTTGAATGTTAGTGTTGTATGACGCCACCATGTCTACGCCTCTAGTGGGGTCGTGAACAAACCAATACATAGTCTCCGTTGTCCCGTCCTCGTAAGCTCCAATACACACAGCGTTTGCGCTTAAAACACTTCCGTTATATTCTAGTGTGGTTATTTGCTCATTGCCCTTTGTGTTCTCTACCGCTCCAATAGTAGTACCCTCAGTTGAGCCTAATCGTATATTCAGAGCGTCTCTATACTCGCCCATAGGGAGTATCCTTTCATCGACGCCTTTATTCATGCGCCCTTTTATGAAATTAGTTTGTATGTCCATGCTACTTAAGCCACTTATTCTGACCTCGCAAGTTCATAAGCAGACGACCAGGGTGAATGTTACTGATTCTTATCTTGGCATTTCTTAACAATGCTGTCTTTTCTTTTCTAGACCTACCAACAATATACTCTTGAACGCCTAGCTTAGAGGATAAGATGGCGTATTTAATGTGAGCATACACATAGTCTTCAAATAGTTTATTTACGCTTATAGAAGCGATGTCTCCACCTTCCATTCCGTCAGACACATACTCAAGTATTGCTATCTTATCTAACATCCCAGAGCTGAAGTTTATAACGCCTGCCGACTTATCAATTCTAAAAGTAGGGTTAGCGTTTGCCGTTTCAGTATTTAGACCATATCTAGCCCCTACATTGTACTCAAAATACCAAGAGCCATCACAACACCACCCCTCTCTTCCGTTGAAGTTGGAGTTGTTTTCGTTTAGGTATATACTTTTTTTAGTTCCTTTTATTCTTTCTATATCTATATTAGAATATTCTGGCTTTAATATGTTCCCGTTTTGATCAAATAAAACCCTACTCTCGTTGTCTTGAAGATAAGCGCTACTTGAGTTTAGCTGAATGTTTTCAGTAAGAGGGAAAATAACCCCATCTCTATACAGAGATATTCTTACCCAGTTTACATAGTCAGAAGGAAGAACAAATCTTAATTCATTGTCAACACTTAACTCTAGCGCCTTAATCTCTTTAAACGCATCATAGTTTAATTCTTGAATCGCCCTTTTAGCGTGGAACAATACTTGATATCTCTCTACGTTATTTACTAGCTCATTATTGCCAGCATATATAGCCATAAAGTTATTTACGATATCAGATAGGCTCGTGTATTGATACGACCCCCAATTTGTTTCCTCTGCAGGATTGGTTCCGTTTGTGTAATATTGAAACTGATTTAAGTATGCCATATGTTATTTTTCTGATTGAGCTTCTTTCGTTAATTCACTATCTGCAAATTTAACCACATCACCCTCTCTTATTGAAACTCCCGCATATTCTAGAATCTTCATGACTAAGTCTGGCTCATCTGACAAAGGAAGCTCAAAGTCTTGATAGTCTGCCGCAGAAGCATTAAATACTGGGCCTCCAGAAGTCAATTGCACCCATGTCCATTTTGGCTCTTTAGGGTTTCTAATATAGTATGCGGTTATATCCGTCGCTCCAGTTATTGTGGTAGGGTAGACGGCAATGTTATCTCCCCTCTCAACATATAAAGGGAATGAAGTAGTCGGGCCCATCAAGGTTGATGCAGTTAAGTTTCTTATCTTATTCTCTTCTACCTTCTCTACTTCCACACCTGTTGGCGTATACTCCACAACGTTTAGTAAATAATAGTCTTCGGGAGTAATATAAGTGTTTACTGCTGGATTTGCGGCAGGAGCAAGAATTGCGGTTTTTGAAAAAGAAGCTATTACTTCTTCGTAGCTTTTCGATATGTCTGCTAGCCCCGTGCCTGATTGACGGGCGTTTTCTTTTACTATTTGATAATTTAAGTTATAAAAATAATCCTCAAAAAGATCCATCTGCGCTTGTTTAGCAAACAGATTAAAATCCGAGGGGGATATATATCCGTAGTTATTTTTATTTAATACCGATAGTACAGTATTCCTTACTGAGTTTATCATTTTTAAAGGTTTTAACAAAGATAGACAAAAAAAAAGAGGTCAATTTTTGTTGACCCCTCTTTAGATAATTAAGTTATTCTCTAATATTAAGCTAGTTGAATAATGCCCACAGCCATTGGGGGAGCCAAAAGAGGAGCTACATTAGTATAAGAAGATGAGAGCATATTTTTCAATTCTTCTATTAAAAAATTCTGCATCGCCACTCCGGTTGCATCCGCAGCGTGAGTCAACTTTATACTGTCTGTACTTGCAGAAGTTCCGTTATAATTTATAAAAGTTTCTGTAGTTGATGTTTGATTAATAAACAAAGCCTGGCTTGCGTTTACTAAAATCGGTTTCAATCCGGTTACTGGAATGTTGAAATATTTTATCATAATTAAGCTATTGTTACGTTAGAGATTACTGTAGGCGCATCGTGAGTTATATCGAGCACTCCTTCAGACCACTTGCTTTGCGCTACTTCTACAAATTTTGATTGTAAATAATTTATCATGTTGTTTCCACTGGAAGTATCTGCTGCATGAGTTATAGTGATTACATCAAAAGTCGCCTCTACTCCACTGTAATAAATTGAAGTAGTAGTAAAGGGATCTCCGCTAGTACCACAAAAAATAATCTTCTCTGCGGGAATCATTAAATTTCCGTTTGAAGCTGTTTTTACTGTTAATAATTTTGCCATCAGTTATATATTTTAGATGTTAATAATACTCAAAGATAGTCAAAAAAAAAGACCCCATTTCTGAGGTCTTAATTAGAGTAAAGGTGAATTACTTTTGTTTTTCTAGAAGCTTGAGTGTTTCAATACCATCATCGCTCTGCAAATATGAAGCCACAATATAATTGGCAGACTCCCCGAAAGGAACCGTCAACATTTTAGTTTTGTTCTTTGCTAGATTAAAGTACACGTCTTTGTTATTATTGCGCATACCTAATATACCATCTTCAAAAAACTTAGCAACCTTGCTCTCTAACTCAAGCATAGGGTCGTTAAGTAAGTCTAAAAATTCAAAAGGATTTTGCTTGGCAAAAACCAAGACATCTCTTTTTAATTCTGCAGTAGTCATCTTGTCAACAGAAGACCCTAGAAGAACACGAGATATATTCTCAAGCATCTCTAGTGTTAGTCCTCTAGCGGCAATTAAAGCATCAACCTCAGCATCAAGGCTCTCAACCTCTAGCTTGGCATCTTTTTCTTTATTCACTTCCTTAAAAACATCCCCAAAGCCTGGGTGATAAGATAGGAACTCTTGAAGAAGAGGATTCTCTTTAGGAACATGCAAGAAGCCATCGTCAAAGATTATAGGTTCAACAATAGCAGTTCCGTCTTGCTCGTCTTCAAAAGGTGATTTTTGGTTTCTAGCATACCGAAGAGGCCTGTTGCTAGTGCCATCAAAATACAATAGAGGATTGCGACGTGTGTTTCGTGATGATAGCATAAATGAGAGTGGAGGTGTTGTGCGATTAAGCACAAAACTTTTGTCCACAAGAGATAAAGATTTTTTCATTAGATATAATTTAATATGATTTAAAAAAAGGGAGGGTGTTTAAACACCCCCCCGTTGAGTTTATTTATCCTTCAAACAAGAAGAAGTTGTTAGCACCTAAAGTACAAACTGCACGCTCAGAAAGGTAGTTAACCTCCATTGCGTCAAGGCTGCTTGTTGCAGCGCCTCCAGCAGAACCTGTGATCCAAGTCTTATATCGACGATCTTCAGTTTCTGAAGCACGATATCTAACGTGAAGGAAAGGACGCTTTGCGTTCTTACCAAGGATTTGGTCATAAACAGTAGTAGATCCAGCAGGAACTAAAAGCCCTGAAATCTTACCAGCATTTAAACCACCGCGCATAGTTGGGTCGTTTAAGTATTTCCAGTCAGTCTTATAGAAGTCATAACCACGAGTGAAGCCTTTGAAACCTAAGTTTAAAGCCATTTCCTCATCGTTGTCAAACAATCCGTAAGAAGTACCACCTGCTCCATAAGAGTTCTGTGCAGCTAGCATATCATCAATATCAAAACCAAACTGACGGTTTAAGAAAATAACATTCTCTTGGATAGCTCCTTGCTTGTCTAATCTTTCGATCATAGCGTCAAAGTCAGCCAATGTGGTTGGATTTCCTCCAGACCAAACATTACCTCTAAGTCCAACAACGTGGAAGATACCTTCAGATCCTTTGTTTCCAACATCAGCTGCAGAAGTACCTGCAGCGCCTGCAAATCCAATAGCTCCTGATCCAGCAGCAGCAGGAACAGCCTCAACCATAGCAGTCTCTAGGTAGTCCTCAAAGCGGAGACGAGTCTCATGCTCTGACTTCATATACCATAGGTATCCAGAAGCACCATTCTCAGTAGTAACCTCTACCCATCCAATCTGAGCCATGTCAGAACCAGAAACAGCATATCTGTCCTTGATAATGATAGGAGAGTTCTCAAAAAATGAATCGTCAGCCTCTAAAGAGTTGGTCATGCCGTCTGTTCCTTTCTTAAATTCAGAACCATAGATAAATACAGTGAACTTGTCAGTTGTAGCCGCAGTCATACCGAGCGCCTCATAGAAAGCAACAGTAAATTCTTTATTCGGATAGTCTACTGCAGTTACAATAGCCTTATTAGTTGTTGAAAGAGAATTAGCTGAAAGCATAACTGTCTGTCCAACTCTGATAGCGATACCTCCTGAACCTGGATTAAGCGTATCGTTAACATCGAATGTTGCAGTATCTGAAGCAGCTAAAGCCGCTTTTGGAGTACAATCAACGTACTTAGTGTGAAGTCTTCCTTGCTCAGCCCATTTGATAAGGTCAGAGTTAGAAGGCATTTCAGCGCCAACCATTCTCAAGAAAGAAGCTACGGTACGGTTACCGTAACGCTCAAATTCCTTTTCATAAGTATCAGGAAGATACTGATTCAAGAAATTGAAGTTAGTAATATAATTCGTGGCAAGCGCTACGCGCTCGGCACTGGGTTGTAAGTCAAACCCGGGAACTGCATCTACAGCCATAATAATTTATTTTAATCATTTATTTTTATTTGAACGTATCCTCAAGCCACGACTAGAGTCATTGCTTACGGACTTCACGTTAAACCCTCCTTTACTAAGATTCTGTGGTGTCTGCCTAATATCCATATTAATGTTCTTAGACTTTCTTGCTACATTATCTACAGCGTCCGACATGCCTTGCTCATAGAAGAACTTGGCTACTCGGTCTGGGTTCATCGCCATCGCTAGAGCTTTATGGTATCCTTTGGCATTGTCAATTACACCATCCTTGTTAACGTATTTTGAAATAAAATTGTTAAGGTCAGATTGAGTGCTTTTGATTTCTGCAGCATCAGCAGGAGAGTAGACTATATCCCTATCATTGACATTGAATTCAAAACCTTTAAATTCATCATTGAAGTATTCATCCGTCTTCTTTTGAAACCATTCGTACTTTTTACGTTCCTCATCTTGGACATTTAAAGCTTTCGCTTGGTATTCCTTGTAAGAATTAAACTCTTCTTGGTCTTTAGAAGAAGCGGCACCCGGGCTTGACTCAAGGGGGGCTTTGTACTTTTCCTTTTGATCCTCAAAGAAGTTCTTTGCTTTGGCAAGTTCTTTTTTCTTAGCTACCTTCTTATGCCTAATGTCTGACTCTTCATCTATTTCTGTGTCATAACCGAACTCTTCTTCGATCATAAAAGAAATGTCATCACTGTCGAGGCCATCTTCTTTATTGGCGTAATATCTCGCTAAGAGAGTATTGTCGTCTAGGTCATCAAAGTCTTCATTTATTTTCATAAAGTCTTTAATGCCTCTACCTGTTTCTTTTTTATATTTTAAATAAGCGGAAACATCTTCTGGTAGATCTTCAGCTTGCTCTCTTTCGGAAAACAATTGATCTACAGAGTCAATCTGCTTATCATATCTATTTTTAATATATGAAAGAACGTCTTCCTCTTTAAGTGAGGAACTCTGTTTTTCAAGTTCAGCAACTTGAGTTTCCTCGGTAGCTACCTCTCCTGTATTTGTTTCTGGAACTTTTTCTTCTTGAGAAAACTCCTCTTCGTGCTTAGTCAACAATTCATTTTCAACTTCTTGAACTGACTTTGCTTCGACATTAGCGACTTCTTTTACTGTAATTTTCATAGATTTAATTTAATTGATACAAAGTTATGATAAAAAATATATCCTTTATCGAGGATTGAATTCAGCAAAATCAAAGCCATCTAGAGAGTCTTCGTTAGACTCAAAACTTACTGGAGGCAAATTGTTTTTCCTTTGATTTATAAGCTTAGACTGTTCTGAGTTCTGTTGACTTATTCTTTGAGATTTAGAATCTTCTCTGCTTTGTTCTCTATTGTCAATAGCGGTTTCTTGAACGCCTTTTATTTGCATTTGATACTGAAACTCCGTAGCCATCAATTCTTTCTTAAGCATTGCTTCATTCTTAAGTTTTTCTATTTCAAAAGCAACTTCCGCTTGTTTGATTTGCATTTTCCCTTGAGTTTCGGCTTGTATTTTTTGCATAGCCATCTGTGCAGACATCTGTTGAGATTGAGCATTTATCTGAGCTTGAGATTGTTGTTTCATCATTTCAGCTTGTTGCTCTTCTTTTTTATGCTGCTTTCTTTTTACTTTAAGCAATTGATTGGCTAGCTTAATGTTTTTTATTTCTCTTATATCAATAGCGTCTTCTAGACCAATTGCGTCTCTAGATAAAGCCATTTGTATATTAGCTTCTAGCTGTCCTTTCTCTTCTTCATCTGGAGACATTTCTATAAATACACCAAAGTCATATATATATAAATCTTTTATTTCTTCCAAAAGACGCACATTATACTTACCTATCTGCATAGCAAACTCTTCTTTAAAATCAGAGTATTGCATAATGTCAGCAACCCTGCAAGATAGAGCTTCAGCTAGTGTTCTGGTTATATATAGACTTCCCTCTAAAATATGCCTAGTTGCCGTGTTGGAATTTAAAGCGGCTAACTTTTGAACACCGACAAGAGCCTCTGGCGCGGGAGTGGATCCATCCCTTGCTTCATTAAGTCCAGTTACTGAGCGGATCATACCCATATAGTGATTGTAGTTGCCAATCAATGCAGCCATTTTAGATTGCCCAGAGTTAGATGTGAGTTGTTGAATAGGAACGCGAGCATTATTAAATTCCCCGTCTTGTGTATAGCTACGTCCAATAACACTACCCGTTTGGAAGTATAAGCGTAACGCGTCTTCGGGATTATATGCAGCGCCAGTTCCTAAGTCAACTTCGTTAAGCCCATCGGCATCAATGAATACGCCATCTGGGACTATTCTTGATATAACTTGTTGCATCTTCAAGTGCGTGACTTGAATTAAATCAGCGAAAGGAATCATTCTTCTAACCAAAGACTCTATGTTTCCTTTGTACATTCTAGGTGCCGTTGCAACGTAGTTAGGCATTGCGTATTGAGAAGCAGATTGAGGACGAACCATATTCTCCATCATTTTCCATTGGAGCATAATATTAGTTCCCATAACCATAACTCCTTCATACCATACATCTATTGTTTTTTCAACTTTAGTAAAGTTACCTTCCTCCATCATCTCTTCAGGCGGATTAAAGTTGTCGTCTTTCTCTATAACTCTAGAGTTACCATTATCTAAGTCTTTCTTTTTATAAACAAACTTATTTGTTGTCTTATAATTGAAATACATTAGAGTTGCAGAGTCTCTACTAAAAATATCATTTTGATACTGATCGGATACATTAAAGTAATCGTACCAGCTCTGGCTATACTTTGATATTGTTTCTAAATCTTCAGTTGTAAGACTAGGGTCAATTTTAATAAGTTCAGTTATTGGAAGTGTCTTAATCTCTCCCCAATAAAAACAATCTTTAAACTGAGGGTCTTCAGTATAGCTATAAACAACATTTGCTGGATCAACATAACTTACTCTAACTCCATCGCCTGCTAAAAACTCTTGCTTTGTAATGCCAATCCCAATTGTTGTTAAATCATAGTCTACTCTTTTGCGAATGTCAGAGTAATGATTTTCTTCTAGTAAAGTATTGATTGCTTCTTCTTCTGCTATTTCAATAGATGGTTTATAATTTAGCTGCATATAAAGAGCTAACTCTTGATCATCATTTGGCAATTGAGAAGGATCCATTTGAAAGGGATCAATTCCAAAAGCTTTTGACATTTTGGTTAATGGCTCTTTTGCTACCATGTCGCCTTCAATTATATCTTGATAGGCGTTTCTTTTACCTGCAGACATAGCGTCTTGAGCATATGCTCTAACTTCAAATTGACGACTTTGCATTCCGTTTACAACAATGTCAACGAACTTTGGAAGAATAGGGACGGGTGTCCAGTCTAGGTTTAAATAGCTTAAATCACCATCTACAGAAAGCTCATTTTTGTATTTAGCAACCGATTGTTCGCCTCTAGCATATAGCCTTAAACGATTAAATTCACGCCACTGACCGTAGTATCTACAAGACCCACTATCTCTTTTAAACCATTCATACTGAATGGATTGTCCTATCTTGAGCCCAAACTCTTGAGTCGCTTTCTCTGCGTCAGATACAAACTGACTCGGAAACCCTGAGGGCAAAATGTCAATACTTACCTCTTTCATTTACTGTAATAGTTCGCTGAACGAGCCACGGTTATTATATCTAGCAAAGTTAACGCTTATTTTTGATTGCTTTTGCTCAGGTAGATACATGTGTTTTTGATTGGCCATACACGCTAAACCAGAGCTAATGGTGGCATCAAATTTCGTTCTGTTATTAATGTCAAATCTTGCCCAATCTTCTAATGTTCGAGCAAAGGGCATAGAGCCCATGTCCCCACTCTCTCTATACGTGCCCTCCGTGTCTATCCCTACATACTTTTCTATATAGGACTCCACTGCGGATGCGTGAGACTGCTTTACGTCTTCTGACGAGTTAGGTATTCCGCCTAGCTCTTTCTCGGTCTTAGAGAGCTTGTTAAGGCGCTTGTCGGGCCTGTTCATACTAAAGCCTCTGTACCCCCTGTTTTTAAAGTGATACAAGAGCCTAGGTTTATTGTTTTCAGCCAGCACTGGCATGCCATAAAATACACAGGCCATTAGAACCTCTTCAAAGAATATCTCTGCAGTTTGTGGCCTAGCTACATACTCCAAGAAAAACTCATTACTAGGAGCGTCATCCATATTAAACTTTGTCATTCCATGAAGTGCACCATTAGAGCCACCTCCCCCAACAACGCCTGAAATATCGTAAGAGTCACAGCCGAAAGATCCAATATGCTCGTTCCCTGGCAAAAACTTTCCGTTAGATTTTATTACTTTGTTTTGAAGGTGACGAGGGGGAAGCCAAGAAACTTTAAACCTGCCATTTTTCTCAGGAGACCAAACAACCTCTGTGTCTTTCTCTCCGTTCTTCCAATGAAAAGAGCCACGGGTAACAAAGTGTTCGGTAATTAGGCTATCGTTATAGTCTATCTGCTGATATATTTTTGTTAAGTTAAATATTGAAGCCTTGCTCTCATCTCTAAAAGCGTGTGATTCGGTTCGTGGAAACTGTCTGTAAAACTCATTTAATGCGTCAGAGTCAGACTTTAAAGACGAAACCTCATTCTCCCAATACTCAATAGCTCCCATAGAAATCTTCCCTCCGTCTATGCCTTTTATAGGAGACTCAGGACTATACAAAACAGGCATACCGTATCTGTCTATGTATCCTTCAAAATTCCATTCCATAGGAACAAATAAAGAATAGAGCCCACTCTTTGTTTGACCGTTTGAATTCCTTTTGGTAAGATCAGAGTCATAGTATAACTTCTTAAAGTTATCACCACCCTTATCTAAAGCATTAGAGGTAGAACCCATCATACATTTACCTATCACCTTAGATCCCAACCTCAAACAAGTTTTTGTAACACGCCAATTATTTAAGATGTTATCAGGCTTCATCCATTTCCCAGACTCGTCATGAATTAATAGCTGTAGTTTTTCTCCATCATAACTGTTGTCGGATGTGTTTCTCCAATCGATTGTAGTGTCCAACCCCTCAACATCTTCTGTTTCAGTTTTGGTCATATTCTTTTTAGTAATTTTTGAGGCGGGAACACGATAGGCAAGCTCAGTCTTTGGCTTATCCATACCATCCATAATCGGCTTGAAGAAGAAAGGGAGATTGCTATTGATAGGAACCACCTTGTCTGTAAACATTTTTTTAGCATCACCACCAGTCTTAGAGAGTATTCCTACTCTAGCATCTTTTGCCACTGTGGCAATATTTACAGTCTCTGACGAACCCATAAAAGAAAAACCTGAACGTCTAATCTTTAAGTAGCACATTCCAAAAGACCTAACATCGGCCTTACAAGCTTCCCAAAAAATAAAAAATATTCTATTTGCCTCTCTAAAGTCCGGAAGACCTACGTCAATCTTTGTCCACTGCAAATACATATAGTGAGAGCCAGTCATATAAGTTGAAATACCATTATTCATAAACCAGAAACCATTGTCTCTGTTATCAAACTCCGCCTCTATAGAGTCCACCCACTTATCTTTAAAGTTAGCAGGCATATCGTTCCAAGAAAATATAGATTTTATCTTAGATAGCTCTTTTGGATATTCAAAAGGATGCCAGTATTGATCGGCTACTTTTTTACTCCTAGAATATATTTTTTTAGGTTGAGATGGTAAGGCTACATATAGCCCTCCTATATTATAAATCTCTCCTATTGTTCCATCTTTAGATATAACAATAATATCGTACTTCTCATCATATCCATACAGCCAAGACTTCGCCTTGTTCTTCCTAGAAAAAACAGAGCCTGGGATTACGTCTCGCGCAATCTCGTATATCTTACTTTGCCCTTCGTTCAGCAAACCCACCTTTAGATTTATTTTGTTCAACAGGAGCATCTAACGCTTGTCTTTCCGCGTCAATGCGAGATAATATTTCAAAAGCATCAAAAATAGCAAGCTTCTTTGTCGCCGCAGCGTTTTTTAATCTATCAGGAGCAAGCTCGTCTTCTGTGTCGTATTTTATAATGTCTTCTTGAGCAACTTTAATTAATTGACGGACAGCTTGTTCTCCAGCTTTTATTATTTGTAATTTAATTTCATTAATGTCCATTAAAGCAATATACAAATGTTTTCACTATTTACTCGATAAAGCTTTTCTCCCTCTACAGTGAATTCATATTCACTATCAGGGGTGTAGGCTATCTCGTCACCCTCTTTTAGCCCTATATTTTGTAGCTTTTTAGTAATGTAACGTATCGTCCCAACAAGAGGCTCCTCCTTAGTAAACTTATTTAAATAGTAGTCTTTAGTCTCTGAGGGTTTTATAAAGCAATACTTCCCTGTGGTGTTCCAATCGACACCATTGTGATATAGAAAAAACTGATGAAAATCGACAAAGAATATGTCGTCCTTCCAGAAGTTATGACTACTCCTTTCTCGGCCCCGCATATCATTGTAATACTTAAAAACATTATGGTGAACCAAAAGAATATCCCCACTCTTAATGTCCCCTTGGTATCCGATAGGAACTTCTATTACTTCAGCAAACCTATTAGATACTTTATGGTCTTCTTTTGAAGAGCTCGTGATGAAATCCACATCACCAATTTTCTTAATATTGTCATAACGCCTTCCTTTTACTGGTTTTATAATAAAAGAATGTGGAGACTTCATGACCCACAATTTTCACACTCAGGATCATCAATACTACACGTTTCGGAAACTTCTTTTTCCTCTAGTTCTTCTAGCCAATTATTAAAATCTTGCGACATGCCTCTTTAAAAATTAATGTTATACTCTATAGAAAAAGGCATATTCGCATTGAATTGCTTCCAAAGAATTACTTCATCATTGCTTTCTACCCAAATTTTTATGTCTCCACTAGACTTATCCTTTTGAATAAGGTGGATTTTATGAGACCCTCCAAGGACGTCTTGTGAAACGATGTAATGCATTGCGCCCGACTTATAGTCCGCGCCAACGGATAATTTTCTAATGTCCATTAAAGTATATTTTATCCCGGTATATAACCAGGGAACACATATTCAGTTCCTCCAATATTTACCTTAAGCCACGCGTCGGGCTCAGAAAGGTATCTAGTAGAGCTTTTCCCACTACCTACAATAGGTGTAATAGGTTGAGCCGAGGGATCAACGTCAGTCCCATCAGTAGGCTGAGTTCCCGCGCTGTCAACACGCAATGTGCCTGCAACAACAACGGGCCCTGTTAGCGTGGTGTTTCCAGTAATGGAAAGATTACCAGTTAAGGTCATGTTCGATGTTGCAACATTCCCTTCAGTTAAGACATTTTGAAGAGTGTAAGCGGCAGCAAGATTAGCTACACTAAGAGCCGTAAAGTTCTTAGTTATGTTGGTGTTCTCAACGTCTGTGCCTATGATTATATCGTTTTCTGTTGGAACTGTTATCGTGTACGTGCTAATCTTTGCCATGCTAGGAATTATAAATAATTTACTCTTTCTCTTCTTCGGGAATCAACTCATAAGAACCGTCTTTTAGGTCAATGTTGACTTTTCCGTATGTGTCTTCTAGTTCTTTTTTAATAACTTCCATTTGCTCAGATTCTTTAGCAAACATTGCTACTAAGTCGGCTTTACGAAGTTCTCCAGCTCCAATTTCTCCTTGAATCTGAACCATTTTAGAGTTAAGCTCTGTAACCCTAGTCAACTCTTCTTGTGTGATTTTATTATCTTGCGACATTGAATTTTATTTTATTAATTAAACAAGGGCATAAATATACAAATTATTTACTTATTCAGCTGGTACAGGCTGACCAATAGTAAGTGTAACTGAAGTTGGTGTAATTATTAAAGCTATTTGACTATCAATATTTGTTTCTATAGCTGTAACCTGCTCTGCGCCCATAGCTGACTTAGTCCAAGCTACTACGTTTGCATTAGTAAGATTATCGAAAGGTGTGAATCCAGAAAGATCACTAGTGCTTATTGTTTGTGTACCAATACTTGATAATGTATAAGCGTTACCATGAGGGTCTAAAGTGCTTGATGTTCCAGTTACTATCCAGTGCACGTTATACACAACGTCTGTGTATTCTCCGTCAATAGGGTAACAGTCTACTGTTTTGCAATTCCAATCGTATGTTGTTGCCATAATTTATTTACTTGTTTTTGGTTTTGATGTTGATATTCCTCCTAAAGATAATTGAAAATCTTCAAGACTCATTTTAATTATTTTTTTTCCTGACTTTTTTATTTTAGCTATAAGCTCAGGTGTTGCTTTTTGCATTATCATTAGGTTTCTTTTTCAAATATAGGTATAAGATAAACAGTTGTTTGAACTTTAATTTCTATATATCCACTTGGCGTATCTGGATCAGCTGGCGCAGAACTTGTTAATGCTCCAGATTGCTCTAATGGCGTTGTAGTTGCTGACCATCTTAAGGTTGCAGTTTGCACTTGACCAACTGCTTGTATATCACTAGATGAATATATTTTACCACCAACTTGTAATTTGTTAACTGGGTTTGTAACACCAATACCAACGTCACCGTCAGACTGAATAACCATTTTCTCAGTTTCAGTACCACCAGTTCCAGTCATGAATTTTACGCCTCCATACTCTGAAGCAACAATTATATTCCCTGCATTTTCATAATCTATATAAGCTCTTCTAGTTGAAGCTTGATTAAAATATAAACTAACGCCTCCTGTTGCGCTAGTACCTCGTAAAGTTAAAACTCCTGAAGATGAAGTAGTTTCTGCTATGAAAGTTGATTTTCCATCAGTATCTATGCTCAGTCTTGATGTAGCGCCAGTTCTAAAATTCATTACACCGTCCGATTGCATAACAAGATTATCTCCTGCATCAACATATTGTATGTAGGCTTTCTCTACTCCATTTTGGTCAAGAGAAAGATAAGGACTTCCTGTTGTCGCAGCATTTATTAATAACCTATCAGTGACTGTTACATCTCCTGCAAAGGTTGCTTTTCCACTATGTGCTAAAGTTAAAGCGGTTAATGATGCTCCTGTAGCAAAAACTAAATTTGAACTACTTCCTGCTGCTGTATTATGGATATAACTCCAATTGTTATTTGAGCCTGTTATATTATTTTTAATAGATATTCCTTTACCTGACAAGTTTAAATCTTGGGCTGTAGCATATATTCCAGTTGTCCCAATACCAACGTTGGCTGAAGAATTAATACGCATTGCTTCAGTGTGACCAGTGGCAGGTGTATTTACTCCTGCATTTACATACCAAATATGATTTTGTAATCCAGAAAAATTATTATCAGCACTACCATAATACATAGTATTTGCACCAGAGTTGGTAGCGTATTGCAACATAGAAACTTTATTCCCAGCGTGATTTAGACTAGCTAAACCAGCTTGTTTGTCTGCGTTGGCGGCGACGCTATTGTATATGGATATTGTGTCGTATGTTGCAGAACCTAAAAATCTACCATTTCCATTAACATCTAATTTAGAGCCGGGAGCAGTAGTACCAATTCCAACGTTGCCTGCGCTAGTAATTCTGATTCTTTCTGTATTACTTGTAGAAAATACAGTAGAACCCCCTTGAGTAGAAGCCATAAAGTTATTTCCATTTCCGTTTCGAAAAGCCATAAGATTGTTTCCATCCCCTACAGTACCCTCTGCATAAATTTTTCCTATGGCATTTCCTTGTACAGATACCATCTGTAACTCCATTGCAGTTGTAGTACTATCTAAACTTTCAAATGATAAAATGTGATTACTATTACTTCCAAATTGTATATTTTGAGCAGGTAAAATTAAATCTCCTGCAAACGTTGCGTTCTGTGAAGTGTCTAATGTTAAAACATCTTGTATTGTTCCTGAACTATTTGATGTTCTTAAAACCATATTTGCCCCATCGCCTGATGCTGCTCTTTTAAATGCTATTTCACTTTTTGGTGTTCCTGTTGAAGTTGAACCTCTTAATACTGCTTCTGCTGAAAAACTTCCTGATGAATTATTTATATGCAAAAGTTGTTGAGGACTAGTAGTCCCAATACCGACTCTGCCTGTTTCGTGCCAAGACATTGCTCTATTACCTCCGCTAATACCTATATCTAAATAATCATCTGCCCCAACTCCAGATTGAGCTGCTATAGTCCACGACTCATTTCCTGAATGATTAACGTTTATAA
>Ga0208814_1000135_pt1 | contig 54041 bp, 58 predicted proteins | sample MalvirAntarct_55_FD_184253 | JGI IMG/M metagenome (GOLD analysis project Ga0208814, IMG submission 184253) | Marine viral communities from the Global Malaspina Expedition - Malaspina viral metaG Antarct_55 (SPAdes) (version 2) | ecosystem: Environmental > Aquatic > Marine > Oceanic | place... | reverse complement strand
TAGTACCTAAGGAGTACCTTAGGAGTTATCCACAGGTACCCCGAGGACTCCCACTGTAGTACCCAACCTCTTGGTATTCTCTAGGGTTATCCCCAGACTTACCCACATATACATACCATGTATCCCCATGTATCCCTTAGTACCATAGAGTAGTGTAGTCCTAAGGGATCTTAAGGACTCCTGATGGACTACTGATGGACTACAAGGGGATAGCCCTATGGAATAGAGGGGGGTCTAGGGAATATAAAGGTACCTAGGATATATAGGGATAACTTATGTGTTCTCTAGATCTACTTCTACCATACTACTATTACGATACCCCTCCCTAAGGATCCCCATGGACTACTCGGGGGTACCTAGTAACTGGTAATCTATTGAGTCCCTTATAGAGATATAATATTATACCAATGGAGATCCTTAGTTATACCATACATATGAGTTAGTAGTACTTCCTGTTGGAACCCTTAGGGGATTCTAGACACTGTAGGGATCCTTAGGGATCTTAGACATACAGTAGGAACTACTTCAAGAGATACGAGGGGGTCTCTGAATAACTACATATGTAGCACCTATATACTTACTACTGTATATATGGCTATCAGGTACCCCCCTCATAGGGACTGAGGATACCTTAAGGGAGTACCTCTAGGGATACCTAAGGAACTACTTCTACTACTTCTCCTTAACCTATATCTAGAGGAGTCCTTAGGGATACTATAGGTACTACTATACTACTACCTCATCTATGTACTGAGATTTATCCTTTTATATTTGTATTGCCCCTAGTGAAACGCCGGGGGTACCCCAACATAGTCCCGGAGGACTCCATATGTCAGAAAAAGTAATTTCAAATCGTCAGAAATTAGCACTAGCAGTTGAGGCTAACAGACGTAAAGACCTAAAGCGATATGAAGGTTCATTTCAAGATTTCGCCCTAGAACAAATTCAGATCCTACCTAAGGATGCCTCTAAGGGTTTCATCCCTTTTGAGTTCAATGCAGCACAACAGATCGTAGATGATATGATAGAGAAGCAGTTGAAGGAAACTGGTAAGGTACGTGCGATCATCCTCAAGGGACGACAGATGGGCCTATCTACATATGCCTGTGGTCGAGTCTATTGGAAGTCCTACCTGACTCCCTTTAACAAGTCAGTGGTAATGGCTCATGACTCTGCTACATCTGATGCACTATTCTCAATGTCCCGTAATATCATCCAGTACATGAAGCCCGAGTTTAAGCCTATACTAAAGAAGTCCAACTCTAAGGAGATTGGCTTTGAACACAATGACTCAGGCTATAGACTATACACAGCTGGATCACCAGAAGCTGGTCGTGGTACTACACCTACTATAGCTCACTTATCAGAGGTAGCCTTTTGGGGTTACGATAAGCAGATCCTAGCAGGCATGTTCCAAGGTATATCAGAAGCAGCAGGCACAGAGGTTATCCTTGAGTCTACAGCTAATGGTGTAGGTAATGAGTTCCACAGGTTATGGCAAGGTGCTGTAAATGGTGAGAATGACTATGTACCTATATTCGTCCCTTGGTTCCTCATGCCAGAGTATAAGAGAACAGTAACAGATCCCGAGGGATTCACTGATACCCTATCTACAGAAGAGTTAACCCTAATGAAGATACATGATCTCAGCATAGATCAGCTACATTGGAGAAGGTTAAAGATTGCTGAAGGTACCAGAGATAAGTTCCGTCAGGAGTACCCTAGTACTGCAGATGAAGCATTTGTAGTCTCAGGTAGTAACGTGTTTAATACAGAGAAGCTGACTAATACAGTCCCTGCTCCTTGCCTAAAGAAACAAGAGTTTGACCCACAATCCTGTATGTTTGAAGGACATCGTGAGGGATCCTTAGAGGTCTACAAGTACCCATCTTTTGACAACCACTTCATAATCGGAGCTGACTGTGCACTAGGTGTAGGTCGAGATTCATCAGCTGCTGTTGTCTTAGATATAAACAGAGAAGTTGTAGCTGTGTATCGTAACAACAAGATTGACCCTACTATGTATGGTGACTTACTCTTCTACTTAGGTAGGTACTATAACAATGCTCTAGTAGCAGTTGAGTCTAACTCACTAGGTATAGCAACACTTAACCGACTTAAACAGATGGACTACGTTAACCTATACCACCAGACTAAGACAGCTTCTATTTCTAACGAAGAGGGGCCTAGACTAGGTTGGAGAACAACACAGGCTACTAAGCCGATGATCATAGGACAACTTAAGAATGCTATTGAGAATGATGATATAGCCCTTAACTCCCCTACGATTATCAAAGAGTGCATGTCCTATGTAGCAGATGATAGTGGAAAGACTAATGCTATAACAGGTCATCACGATGATACAGTGATAGGTACAGCGATTGCCCTAGAGGTACTCCGTACACATGGTGACAGACTGACGACTACTCGTGTTTCCTTCAGGAACCAAGGGTACACTCAGGACACTACTGAATGGCTGTGATCTATTGAGTCCCTTATAGGAACTAAACCGAGGGCCCCTTCCTTTTCCTAGGGGTCTTCACACAATTTCCCATAGTCCTCCACTATGAATAGATGTTTGTTCTGGTTTCTTCACATCTCGGGAAGAGGAAGAAATGAAACCACCTAATTATATATGACTGATTTGTAGGGTGATTACCCACATACTAACTTAAGAGGTGTCAATAATGACAATGAACCAAGAAGACGGATACAAAGTTGCTGTATCTGATGAAGAGTTAACCACACTCCTCGACTATAAGCTTGCACAATCTAGTGCCAGTTTCTTAGATACCTCTGAGCTATCTGATGAACGTCAGAAGTCTACCTATGAGTACGCTATGATTCCCCAAGGCCACCTAAAGCCTCAGGGTGTATCTCGCATTGTATCCTCTGATACAGTGGAAGCAATTGAAGGTTACTCAGCAGTACTATCAGAATTACTATTCGACAATAACAAACTGGCTAAGTTTAAGGCATACGACAAGACACCCTTGGCGTATCATCGAGCTACAGCAGCATCAGAACTAATCAACCACTGTCTCTTCTCTAAGAACAGGGGATGGTCTGTTATGAACACATGGCTAAAGTCAGCGTTAATGTGGAAACTCTCAGCAGTAACATGGTCATACGTAGTAGAAGAGAAGGTCTCTTTTGAAGAGTATGATATGATTGACAGCACTAACTTAGATGTTCTATTGTCTGACCCAGAGATCACTGTTACTGGTGACATCTACTTAGACGAAGAAACAGGTAACTTCCTTGATGTACGACTAAAGCGTACTAAGGTTAAGAACAAGGTAGTTGTTACCGCAGTTCCCCCAGAGACCTTGCGTGTATCTCGTGGTGCCACAGGTATCCATGATGCATCCTTTGCAGGGTTTGAGGAAGAGATGACTCGTTCTGAGATCCGTGAGCGTTGGCCTGATGTGGCTGATACTATCGATTGGTCTTCAGTTGAAGAGAATGTGAGTTACTCTGCAGGACTTAACACAGATTCCCTAGCACGTAAGAATGCTATAGGTACATCTTTGTTACTAGGTTCAGGTGATGACAACCAGTTAGAAGCTAACCAAGATGCGTTAGTGCTTCGGTGTTGGACTCATGTTGATCGGGATGGTGATGGTGTAGCAGAACTCAAGTACATTGTACGTGTGGGTGATACTATCCTGCAGGAAGAAGATGCAGATCATATCCAGATCGCTACCTTCACTCCCTTTGAGATTCCCTTTGAACTTGAAGGACTATCAATGTCAGATATGGTTCGTCCCTCTACTCTTGCCTCTACTGCTATCTTGCGTGGATTCGTTGAGAACACTTACCTTACAAACTATGCTCCTAAGATCGCTGATCCCAATGTTGTTGACTTCTCTGCACTGCAGAACATGAAGCCAAAGCAGATCATTGCATCTAATGGTAACCCTACAGGCGCTGTTGCCTCGTTACCCCCAGAGCAGATCTCTACAGGAACAGTACCTTTGTTACAGTTCTTGCAAGGTCACAAAGAACAAGCCACTGGTCTGTCTAAAGCAGCCCAAGGTCTTAACGATGCCCTTTATGTTTCTGGTAATTCAGAGTCTAAGGTATCGTCAGTACAATCAGCTGCACAGATGCGTATTCAATTCATTGCTCGTAGGTTTATGGAAACTGGAGGTAGGGAACTACTTGAAGGTTTGTACATGACTATGCGTAAGGAGATGAAGGGTGGTACAGTTGGTGGTTATACTGGTAATGCACGTTATTCAGATGTTGGTATTGACGATCTACCTGAGGTAGAGTACATGTCAGTAGAAGCAGATGTTGGTGATGCCAGTAACCAAACAGTTATGCAGAAGTTACAAATAGTTGGACAACAGATCCTACCAGCCCTTAGGGACTCTGGTGCAGGCGCTGTGGTCGCTCCAACAGCAGCTTCAACTATTGCAGTACAAGCATTGGATGCCCTTGGTTTAGATCCCTTAGATTTCTTAATTGATATCAACACTGAGGAATATAAGGCTAAGGCAGAAGAAGGTCAAAAACGTGATCAGGAAGCTCAGGCGAAAGCCTCACAGCTCGAAGAGTTGACACAGAAGCTAGCTGTAGATCTGCAGAAAGCTAATATTGACTACACCAATGTACAAGCACAGAATGCCATTCAAGATAATCTTAAGCAGCTTATGGTTGCCCTAGATAAGTCTGAACAGGAATGGACGAAGTTATCGTTGGATGCTGGTAAAGAACAGCAGCCGTTACCTACTAAGACTAACATCGATGCACTGTATGCTAAAGCACAAGCACTCGTAACTAATGTTATGACCACTAACGTTGCACAAGAGCAATCAGCTGCACCAGACGCTAATGCACAACCTATGGCTCCCCAAGGCCCTATGATGTAGCACTTTCAGGAGGTGATTCTGTATATCTAGTTGTTGGAGCCCCAACTTAAAAAAGGCTCCACCTATTAACTTAACAAGAGATTTAAACTATGACTATGAAGAAGTATAAGAAAGGTATTGACAAGAAGGTCAAGCCTCAACTTCAGTCTGATGGTGCATATCGTCCTAGCCCCTTTGCGGATGCTAAGACAGCACTAGCTAAAGCTACCTTCTCTAAGAAGGAAAGAGATGAGTTTTTCACTGAAGCTTATGGCGACATACTATCAGATCTATTTTTAAAGTGGTTGAACACAGACGCTCACTGCAACAAAGAGCGAGAGTATTTATATCACGTAGCTATGGGCTTAGGCTCTGTAAAAGAACGATTGATCGGTATTGAAACCTACGGGTTTAACCAAGAGTTTATAGATCAATCACATTTAGAAGATGAGGAACAAGATAATGATTCCAACTAATACGCACGAAGAATTAATGAAAGCTGAGTTTGATTTACAGCGTTCAACAGTATCCCTAATCCGTGAACTCGGTAAGGGAAATGAGAAGAGTCGTTTACATGCCGTTACCCTACAGGCGTTGTTTGGGACACTTCGAGAAGTACAAGCTCTAATTGAGATGCACCCAGACACAGCTAAGAAAGCTGCACCTGCTGCTACCAAGAAGAAAGCTAAGTAAACTGAGGACTAAAGAAAGGGATAATAAATTATGAGCAATGAAAACACAATGGCTTCTACCTCCACTGGAGATGATGCTGGTTTTGATGCTGGACAGCAGTACCAGAGTTTTGATGACATTCCAGTTCCGATGGGCCCTATGGCTAAACATCTAGGAATTGAAGATGATCTACCAGAAGACGATGAGTACGATGCTGGCCCGGAAGATTCTGTAGATGACATACCCGTACCAGACGATGCAGAGGAAGACGATACACTAGAGCAGGATGATGACACTTTGGAAGAAGATGATGGTGAAGAGGATGATGATGAATCTACCCAAGACACTGACGTACTCTCTGAAGAGGATATTGATTGGGAATACAAAGTACCAGTTAAGATCGATGGTGTCGAGTTACACTTGACGCTTGAAGAACTCCGTAAAGGTTATGCAACTGATCAAAGCTTGTCTAAAAAGGGAAACAAGATTAGCGAACAACGTAAAGAATTTGAGACAGAGCAAAGCGCAAAGATTCAAGAATTAAGCGGAATGTCCAACTTACTACAAGAGCAGCTTCAACTAGAAGAGAATGGCCTTGCAGGTGAGTTCCACTCCATTGAAGAGAAGATTAAGACTGCCCGTAAAGAAGGTAATACTTATGAACTCTCTGAACTTAAGGATCAACGTGAGACTGCACAAGAAGCCTACTGGGACGCCCGTAAGAAGCGTGAAGGTATAGCTACTGCTGTGCAAGAGAAACAACAGTTAGAGTTCTCACAGAATCAAGAAATACTTGCAGCTAAGTTTAACGAAGATATTGCTATCCTCGTTCCGTCTTTCGTAGAAGATGCTGATGCAATCAATCAGTTTGCAATTGATGAAGGTATACCTCAGGAAATGATGGCGTACATCAACGATGCAGCTGTTGTAAAGTTTATCGATGACTATCGTAAGCTAAAGACAAAGGCCACTACTGGTGCTGTTAAGCGTAAGGCAACCCCTAAAGCTAAATCAGCCCCTATTAAGAAGGGCCCTTCTCGGAGTAAACAGAATGACAAAGCTAACTCTAAGGTTAGGAATAAAGTTCTGGCAGGTTCTGGATCAGAGGCAGATCAAATTGACTTCCTCAAGAAACTATCTAAGTTTCGCTAATAACAACTTTTTAAAATAATACTCTCTATATAAGGAATAACATTATGGCTGGACGTAATTTTGCAACAGGTGGCCCTAAGGCTGCTGCTGGTACTACTGGAGTAGGTGTTTCGGAACGTGAAGACCTAAGTAACTTCATCTCAATGATCACTCGAGATGAAACTCCATTTTATAGTTCAATCGGTAAGACCAAATCTAAAGGTATCTTGCACGAGTGGACTACTGACGAATTAGCAGCTCCGGGTTCTAACCAAGTTGCTGAAGGTTCTTCTTACGCTACTACTCATGCCGCACAAGCTGCTGAGCCTTTGCGTACTCGTTTAGGTAACTACACTCAGATCAACTCTAAGACTGTTGAAGTATCTGGTTCAAAACGTGCTGTCGATCAGGCTGGCGTTGCAGACGAGTATGCTTACCAGTTGAAGAAGCGTGGTACTGAACTTCGTCGTGACGTTGAGCATGACTTGATCCACAGCTGGAACAGCTCTAATGGTTCTGGTACTCGTACTATGGGTGGTTATCAGGCATTCACCAACGTAAACATCGTTAACGCTGGAACTGCTGGTGCTTACACTGCTCCAAGTGCTACTGGTGCTGGAACTTGTGGTGTTATCGCTCGTGGCGCTGCTGATGCTAACTTGGCTGCTCTTGAGCTTAGCCACGTTGATGACATGATGCAGACTATTTATCAGGAAGGTGGTAAAGCTACTACTATGATGACTTCTCCTGCTAACAAGCGTAAGTTCTCTTCTAAGGCACAAGCTGCTGATTCTAACGTTACTCGTAACATCGATGATTCTGGTAAGCTACGTCAATCTGTTGAGATGTATGATAGTGACTTCGGTACTATCAAGATTGTACCTAACTACGTTATGGGTCTTGTACATAACACTGGTGCAACTGCAGTTACTAACTCTGCTAACTTCTCTGCTCTTGTATATGATCCACAGTGGTACAACATTGCTACCCTTCGTGCTTTGCATGAGACTGAAGTTGGTCAAGCTGGTGACAGTACTATTGGACAGATCGTTGAAGAATGTTCACTTGAAGTTCGTAACCCAACGGGTTGTGGCTTAATCGTTGGCCTTGCAGGCTAAACACATCGGGGCCCCATGTGGGCCCCTTTATTTTTACGGAGGACACCATCTCATGAGTATCTATAAATCTCAGGAAGATAACAAACATAGCTTTAATGTTGCAACTGACGAGAGCAAGTTCGTTCTATCTCAGGACATTAACGCATACCGAGAGTACGCCAAAGAATCTAGGGACTTATACGAAGTCGCTAAGCAGAAGTCGCACTATCGTTCCTTTGCAATCATACCAGATATCGTTGCAATCGACATACTAACTAAATATCAGATCGACATTAACGCATCTGAGTTTATGACAGACAAGGCTTTGGTTGCCAAAGTTAAACGAATCATAATCTCCGAGTACCCTGACCTATTAACTCACGGGCATTCTCGCAGACAACAAAAGGTATAAATCATATGTCTACTCCATTATATAACGCATTGGTCGCTAAGGTTCGTGACTGGGCTAACAGGGATAGTTCAGTACTATCTGACTCTCTAGTTTCTGACTTCATTGACTACTCTGCTGACCTTTGTTACAGAGAGCTACGCATCCCTCCTTTGGAGTACACATACACATATTCAGCAGTTACAGCAGCAGGTGATACTACCTTGCAGATCCCACCAGATGTCACTGAGTTCATTATGTTCCGAGTGACAGACTCTGCTGGTAACTCTACAGTATTTGATCAGAAGATGGATATTAGATCTTTCACTGATAAGAACACAACTAAGGGTGCAGGTTCATTCACACGTAAGGGGCCTAACCTAGAGTTCTCCCCACCAGCTTCCGTAGGTGATGTTTACGAGCTACACTACTACCGCAGATTGTTTGATATGGATGCAACATATGTTGTTAACCAAAGTAACATTGATGTTAGTAATGTAACTGTAGCTGCATCTGGTGATGCTGGTGCCGTAGAGTTCCCTGCAAGTTCTGGTAACTACTACATAGGAAACGAAGTGTACAACTGGCTACGTGATGACAACGAGAGAATGGTTCTCTGGGGTGCATTACATCACGCCTTTGAGTACCTAGGTAGCGATGAACAATCAGCTAAGTATCTGAATAAACAGATGATGGCTATCACTGAGTTAAACAGAGAAGAGAAGAGGCGTAGGGTCTCTGGAGCTTCCAACGCAGTCACATATCAAGTGTCTGAATTACTTTAAGGAGATCATAGATGTCAATTCTATTAACAAACACAGACGATCAACAGGGTTTGGTGAGTAACCCATCTGAAGGTGGTTCATTCACTAGTAACGCTGAAGGTTCTTTTGGTACAGCAACAACAGCAGCTAACCAAGCCTACCTTTACAAATTAGAAGCAGAAGCAGCAAGAGATGCCGCATTGGTATCTGAGCTTGCAGCTAAGTCAAGTGAAGACGATGCACAGTCAAGTGAAGACGATGCAGAAGTATCTGAATTAGCAGCAGCAGATAGTGCACAGGAAGCAGCAGATAGCGCAGCTCAGCTTACAGACCTAACCACTACCGCAACTTCACTAGCAGAAGGTTCTGCACCTACAGCAACATACACAGTAGGAACTGGTGTGCTAGCCCTAGGTATCCCAACAGGTGACACAGGATCCCAAGGTATCCAAGGTATCCAAGGTGAAACTGGTAGTGCTGGTGCTGACAGTACAGCAGTAGGCCCTCAAGGTGGTATAGGGCCCCAAGGAATCCAAGGAATCCAAGGAATACAAGGGGAAGCTGGCGCAGAGCCCATTAACGGAATCTCACAGAGTGTCGAGTACATTGCAACAGCAGGTCAAACTACCTTTGCAGTTGTGTATACAGTAGGTTATGCAGATGTATACTTAAATGGTGTTCGCCTAGCAGCTTCGGATTACACAGCTACAAACGGAACCTCAATAACCCTAGATGTTGGCGCAGCTCTTAATGATGTAGTCTTCATACAGTCTTTTGGTTCATTCACTGTAGCTGATTTGTACAACAAGTCTGAAACAGATGCACTATTGGATCTTAAGGCTAACTCTAGTCAAGTACTGACAGACGTACCTGCAGGTGCTTTGTTTACTGATACTGTTTACGATTCAACAGCTATCGATGCAGCAGTTGCATTGAATACAGCTAAGGTTACTAACGTAGATCATCCTCTAGTTGAAACAGCAGTACCTGTAGGTGCTTTGTTTACCGACACTGATACTGTTTACGATTCAACAGCTATTGATGCTGCAGTAGCACTTAACACAGCTAAAGTAACTAACGCACCAGATGCAACCAAGCTACCTTTAGCTGGTGGCACTCTAACTGGAGACTTAGGTGTCAATGGCACAGTCTCAATTAATGGGGATGGTGAAGACCTTTTAATTGGTTCTGATGATGAAAATTTAGTTTTACTTGGCAACAGAAGTTCATCTGGCATTGGTTTAGACCAAGCATATTTCCGAATGAAATCGCAAGGAAATAACACAGTTGTTATTGATACTGCAGGACACAGCTACTTTAATGGTGGCGGCGTAGGTATTGGTACTAGCACTCCTATAGGTAAATTATCCATCGAAGGTACAACATCTTCAAATGAGGCTTCTCATATAACCTTCCAGAATACCCAAGGTTCTAAAGTATTCGCTGTTGGTTCAGGTAAGTCTGGTGTTTCCAATAATGGTTTTAGCATTGTTAACGTGACTGACAATACAGCCCCGTTGACCATCTCTGACGATGGCAACCTGTTTATTAATAATGGTGATCTTGACGTAACTGGTACTGTAACCGCTACAGACTTTGCTGGTGATGGTAGTGCATTGACTGGGATCACTGATACAGTCTATGACTCTACAGCTATTGATGCTGCAGTTGCATTGAACACAGCTAAGGTAAGTAACGTAGCTCACCCTTTAGTGGAGACTGCAGTACCTACTGGTGCATTGTTTACTGATACAGTTTATACAGACTCTAATGCGGTATCTGCAGTAGTGTCCTCAGATCTCGACATGGGTAGTAATAAGGTACTATACAGTAATGTATACACCAACCTAACAGACCTTCCAAGTGCATCTAGTTATCATGGTATGTTTGCACACGTTCATAACGAAGGTAAAGGTTACTTTGCTCATGCAGGTAGTTGGGTAAGCTTAGCTAATGAATCTCAGATAACTACACTTAACACAGCTGTAGCACTGAACACAGCTAAAGTAAGTAACGTAGACCATCCTTTAGTGGAGACTGCAGTACCTACTGGTGCTTTATTCACAGATACTGATACAGTCTACTCACACCCAGCTGAACATGCTATCTCTGTTATCACAGGGTTACAGACTGCTTTGGATGGGAAGACTACAGAGTCCTACGTGAATACTCAAGTCAGTGCACTAGTTGACTCTTCACCTGCAGCACTAAACACTCTTAACGAGTTAGCTGCGGCTCTTGGTGATGACGTTAACTTCTCTACAACTGTCAACAACAACCTAGCTACCAAGCTACCTTTAGCTGGCGGCACTATGACTGGCGATACGCTACATGGTGATAACGTCAAGTCTAAGTTTGGTACTGGTGGTGATCTTGAGATTTATCATGATGGCTCTAATAGCCATATTAAGGATTCTGGCACAGGTTTCTTAGTAGTTAAAAGTGGGTATTTGGGCTTAGTTGTACAGAATAGTTCAGGTCAGAATGTTATACAAACAGGCGGTAATGATGTAGCTCTAAGGTACGGATCAGCAACTAAACTAGCCACCACAGCCACAGGTGTAAACGTAACTGGTACTGTAACTGCTACATCATTCGCTGGTGATGGTTCTGCTTTAACTGGCATCACTGATACAGTTTATGACTCTACAGCTATTGATGCTGCAGTGGCTCTTAACACAGCTAAGGTTACTAACTCTGACCAATCTAAGTCAGACATCGAAGCCCTAGGTATACTGGCAAGTTCCATTACAGGTGCTTTACCTGCTATCGATGGTTCTGCTTTGACTAACCTTCCATCTGGAGGTGCTACAAATATTAATAGTCTGAGTGATGGCTATACAGATGGCACCAGTACAGGATTAGGTCAAAATGCCCTAAGCTCCCAGACTGATAGCAGTGGGTATAACGTTGCTGTTGGTGAGGACGCCTTAAAAAATAAGGATGGAGCTTTTGGGTTCAGTGTTGCGGTAGGTGTTAACGCACTTAAGACTACTACAACTGGCTCATATAATGCGGCAGTCGGTTATGGGGTGGCACAATTGGCTACAGGTCATTCTAATACGGGAATGGGCTATGCCTCCCTAGAGGACATGCTTGGTGGTAACTATAACTCCGCATTTGGCAGAGTATCCCTCAAAAACTTAACCTCTGGTTCCAACAATGTTGGTATTGGTTATAACTCTGGTAATCTAATCACTACAGGAGGCAGTAACACTGTAATCGGTGAATTAGCTGGTACAGCTGCTATGACTGGTACAGTTCTGATTGGTGCTGGTACTTCTGAACGTATTAAGGTCACACCCTACGCAGTAGCTATGGGGGGGAATGCTCTCCAGAACTACGTACATAGCTCTGGTGGTGCTATAGGAATAGGTTGGAATGCAGGAGCAGGTCTCACGACAGGTCAGCCTAACGTTGCCATAGGACATGAAGCTCTTAAGGATGCCGATACAGGTTCTCAGAACGTAGCCTTAGGTTACAGATCAGGGTATAAGTTGACCAGCGGCAATCAGAACGTATCTATGGGACACCAAGCTCTGTTCAGCAACCTGACGGGTGAAAACAACATCGCCATTGGTCGTTCTTTGTTGATGTCAATTAGCTCCAACAACACTGCTGTTGGTGCTGAAGCCTTGAACGCAGTTACTTCTGGTTCTTCTAACATCGGATTTGGCAAGAACTCAGGAAACGTCATATCTACAGGTTCTAACAACACTGTCATAGGCAGTTTAGCTGGAACTTCTGCTATGGCTGATACAGTTCTGATTGGAGCTGGTACTACTGAAAGACTTAAGATTACTTCGTCTGGTATGGATGTGAATGGTGTGACTGCTGTCTTAACTGATACAGTTTACGATTCAACAGCTATTGATGCTGCAGTTGCATTGAACACAGCTAAGGTTACTAACTCTGACCAATCTAAGGCAGATATTGAAGCGTTAGGTATACTAGCAAGTTCCATCACAGGTGCTTTACCTGCTATTGATGGTTCTGCTTTGACTAACCTACCCTCAGGTGGTGGCGGTGGAGCTTGGACTACAGTAAGTACCCAAACTGTTACAGCTACAGGGGTTACTTCGGTAGAGGTGACGGGTTTAGATACTACTTATGATACATATAAACTTGTATTAGATATTAAGACTGAGGCGAGTAATACCTATAAGGAGTTCCAAATACTATATGGTGATTCTTCGGGCTATTTAAGTGGCTCAACATCTTATTTTAATACTTATACGCATAATGGGACATCGACCGCTGCTGGAACAGTGTATGAGGGTTTTGGCAAGTTTAGTAATATCGCTGGCAGTATGATCTTAGGCGAAGTGCTAATAAAAGGTATTGGGGTGTCGACCTTTGGGTCTACCACCTTCCAAGGTGTTGTGCTTAAAGAGCTTAGCTGGCAAACCTACAATGCCTCAGCCTCAATCCTACACGCTAACGGCTCTAAAGTATTAGATCGTCTAAAGTTAACAAGTGACTTTACGGGGTCGCAATCGTTTGGGGTGGGTAGTACGTTCACTGTACTAGGGTTAAATAAATAGGAGATTCACATGGGCACAAACGTATTCAAAATGGTTAACGGCGTAACAGTCGAGCTAACCGAAGCAGAAAACACAGCACGATTGGCTGAGGGTGTGGCTGCACAGGCAGAGAAAGACGCTAACTCTTGGTTAGTTGGAAGACTGTCTGAGTATCCTTCAATGGGTGACCAAATGGACACTATCTATCACAGTGGTGTAGACGTATGGAAAGCTGAGATTCTAGCAATCAAAGCTAAGTACCCTAAACCAACCTAAATAGTATCCCCAAGAACCTTAAGGACTAGGGTTCTTCAGAATACTTAAGTAAACATACATAACATGTACATTCACCAAACAGAGGTTCACATATGAGTAAATCAAGAAAAATAGCAGACCTGCTCGACTCCAACGGGGATGTCATTGTAGAGGCATTAGAACATGCCTTGACAGATGGACAAGAAGAAACACTAAAGCACATAGTCTACGAGGCTAGCTCTCGGAAGCTAGTTGCTGACAGAGCTATTGAAACAACACTAAACAGTTTGTACCTTGGGGAACAACATAAGATGTCTTCAGGTTCTGAGAATATCTTCTTCACTAACCTATCCTCAGACATCAACTTCTTCCCAATGTGGGGTGGTTTGAAAGATCAATCTATAGTAGCTAACCAAGGAGCATCAGGGTTCATACCCCCAAGTGGGCGAGTTTTCTCTGATATGTTCTCACTGCCTCTAGGTGGCGCAGCAGATCCTCTTACTTCAATAGGATATGATGGAGATAACTACTTCGGAATCAATATCTCTGGGCTAGGTATCACTACTGTAGCTGCTGAAGCTGTTGGCCCCAATGTACGTTTAGAATATCGCATTGTAATATCTGGTAAGCAGGTATACATGCAAGAGCTGCCACGTAATGCTATGCGTTCTACTGCTGCTTCTAGTATTTGGCCTAATGACACTATTGAATGGTTCTTTGATCACCCAATAGATGTACGTGCAGGTACTACTCTTCGTGCGTCTATCATGAAGGTAGATAACACTACTGATGAAGACCTTGGTATCTTCCTAGTACGTCAAGGTGACACTGTAGACCCTAACACTGGTCTTTATCGTTACCAAGCAACAGTTCACAATCGATTGTTTGAAGACAAAGACCTAGAGCTAATCTCCCCTTATTTGAAGTACAAAGCGATGGACTTCAGTGTAGACGATACAGGTGTTTCAATCTTGCTAAAAGACTTGTCTCTTGCAGCTGGTGCAAATCTACTTATACCACACAACATCAACACACTAGAAGCTGTTGCTGAAGGTACTGAGATTAAGATCAAGATCAAAGGTGGTTCAAAGATCATCATTGAATCACTGCCAGTTAACGCTGTTAGTATCAATGGTAGCTTTGTAAACTCTATCCTAAACCTAGCTGTTACTGAGTTAAACAACTTGTTCACAAACACTCTTAGCTTTGCATCCCAAGGTAACCCAGTGTTAAACGTGTTGTTATCAGAAAACTACCTCACAGTTATCCTTGAAGACCTCACCTCTTTCTCTGTAGACATTACAACACTAGGTGTAGACACGAATAACTTCGTATCCAGTGGAGTACTCAATGGTACAGACCTAGTGCTTACCATGAGTGATGCTACCACTGTAACTGTCGATGCTTCTGGTTTAAGCGTTGCTGCAGGTGTAACAGTGTCTAGTGGTTCTATTGTTGGTTCAAACATCGTTCTTACTATGAGTGACGCTAGTACAGTGACGATTGATGCTACAAGCCTCAACACAGGTACAAGCACACAGGTATCCAGTGGAGTATTCTCTGGTAATGATCTGATCTTAACTATGGCAGATGGATCTCAGGTAACCATAGACGCAACTAACACAATCAATGGCTCTACTGATACTGCCACCAATGACTCTTGGTTCTTCTCTTACGGATCTAATGCTAATAGTGCTGTTGGAAACTCTATCTCTGACTTGAACTCTGGTATTGCAGCACAGGCACCTTTCTACTTTGGCACAGCCATCGCAAGAGGGTCTGAGTTTAAGTGGAACGCCAACCACAGTACCAACAGGGGTTATGTACTAGGGCTTTGGGATGGCGCTGAAGCTATTGCAGGTACTTATAACTCCAGACAGGGAACCAACTGGTCAACAGGATTCTGGCGTGATACAAGTGGGTTTAGGGATGGTAGTAATACAACCCTAACAAACACTACAGCAACTGGCAGGTACGTCACCAGTGCTAACGCTCCTGTGGCAATCAGGTTCTTGAATGACGGACATATAGTAGTCGTTGACTTAAGTGTTACTCCTGAAGTTGAGATTGCTAAGACTATTAACCCTATAGTTGAAACTACATTCAACATTCAATTAGGTTGTGACGCAGGGCTTGTCTTACCTAACGCAATCATTTCCGAGAGTGATAATCTTTGGGAAATCGTGCATGACTACGCTGGTACTGAAGCTGGTATCCTAAACGGAATATTAGACCACACAGTGATAAAGTCTAGTCTCTCTATAGTTCCGGGTGAGAAGATGATGTTTATGTTGGATCAAGTAGGTCGAGGTGATTTCTTCGGGACTAACTACACCAACGCAGCTACAGGTATTAATACTGCTGAAACGCAACTAAGCAACACATTCTACTACCAGACTAACGAAGCTATTGTTATGACACTGAGTGGTGCTACTGATTGGACTCCAAACACAAGTGCAAATGGTTACTTCTATGCAGCTAACTTACACCAATATCGTAATGGTGGTGGCTCTGGAACTATACAAGGTATGCACTCACTGCGTTATGCTGCGAACAATGACCTTGAACTGTGGGATGAAGATACACAAGAGCGTATTGCAACAGCCACAGCACAGCCTGATGGTTCTCCTATCCACCTCTACTTTGGTGTAAAGGGTAACAGGGTTTACACAAACATAGCTGTTATCTCTAAGCAATCTCTTGGTGCTGGCTCACAGCCTGTACTGACGTTTGCTCCAGACGTATCTAACCAGTCGTTCACAGTAGATGCAAGCACAGCGTTTAGCTTACAGATTGCTCTAGATGGGAACTCTGACATCGTTAACATGTATGGTGAAGTAGACTCCCCTACTTGGGCAGTTCTAAACCAAGTATCTGGTGTGTTCATCGGGACAGCTCCTGCCTATACTGGCTCAAGTGACTCCTATGTAGTGAACTGTAAGGCTGCTAATGCTATTGGTGGTATCACTAACTTCACAGTGACTATTAACGTAGTATCAACCGCTTACACTAACGCTAAATCACTTAGCTTTAATGGTACTAGTAATTACATCCAAGGTAATGCCACCAACGTAACTGCTTTCGAGAGAGCTACAAATGGTGATGGTAATGCTTGGACGATTGCTATGTGGGTTAAACCAAGCACCTCAACAGCTACTCAGACTTTACTTGTATATGGTGCAGGTGACGACAGTCAAAGTGGTGCAATTACACTACAGCAACATGCTGGTGCGAACCTCATTCTGAACTATGGTACGATCGCTAATAAGCTTATCGTGTTGTCCACGAACTGTCTAACGATTGGTTCATGGAACCACGTAGTCGTCACCTTCGATGGTGGCACTACAGGTTCAAATCAGGCTGACTTGGCTGCTTACTATGGTCGCTTCGGTATCGCAGTTGATGGCGTAGCTGTGTCACAGATTGGTTCCCACAGTAACTACGGATACACAGGGGTATTGACTGGCACTAATACAGGATCGCCTATTTACAACATGTACCGCATCGGTCGTGCTAGTAACGTACACAACAACTACGCTGAGACCATTGTGAACCAAGTTGCTATCTGGAACTCAGATCAATCTGCTAACGTAAGTACGATCTATAACTCGGGTGCTACTCAAGACCTTAGTCTCCTATCTGCACCTCCAGTGCATTACTATGAGATTGAGACTTCAGTGACCTCTATACCTGATCTAATTGGCTCTGCTGATTTAACTGGGTATAACTTCACTAGTGCTGACTTAGTTACAGACACACCTTAGCAACAACATAAATGTCCCTAGGAACTACATAGGGTTAATCAAGTAGAAACCCTCAGGAGCTACAGAATAGCTTCTTGAGGGTACGGCTACCAAACCATACCAACATGAAACAAGGTTTCACAGGAGACAATATGGAAGGGTATAATCTAATATTCGAGGGGGGTTCTATGGATCAGCTACACCTTTACGCAATAACAATCATAATCGCACTTGTAGGCTACTTCTTAAGAGGAGTCGCAGATGACCTTAAGGGATTAACAAGTGACTACAACACTCACGTAGCTCAGCTACCTTTTAATTATGTACAGAAAACAGACCACGAGAATGATCTGGCGTTGATACGTCAAGAAGAGGAGAAAAGGATGGATAGGATAGAGACTATGTTAGTCCGAATCTTTGATAGACTTGAGAACACAGTGACTAAGCTAGACCATGCGCCTTGCTTGTCATCTAAGAAATGAGCAGGTGTCACATCTGCAGTTCTTATGATGTTGAATCTGGTAAGCGAGTATGTAAGAATTGTAAGAGTAAATAATAGGAGTACAAAGAAATGTCAATTGAATATAGAGGGGAAACCTTTGCAGGCTACAACAAGCCTAAGGCATCTAGCAGTGGTGGTAAGTCCCATGTAGTCTTGATAAAAGACAATGGTAAGGACAGGATGATACGCTTTGGAGAGAAGGGTGCTTCAACAGCTGGTGCACCTAAAGCAGGTGAGTCAGATGCTATGAAAGCTAAGAGAAAGTCTTTCAAGGCAAGGCATGGTAAGAACATTGCAAAGGGTAAAACCAGTGCAGCTTACTGGGCAGATAAAGTAAAATGGTAGGAGGCTATAATGGGTTTATACTCAAATATACACGCTAAGAGAAAGAGCGGTAAGACTATGAAGAAGGAAGGTGACAAAGGTGCACCTACTGCTAAAGACTTCAAAGCTGCTGCTAAGACAGCAAAGAAACCAACTAAGAAGGGGAAATAATAATGGCAACAGGTGTCAAGCATTATTTAAAGAATGGTACAGAGTTCAAAGGGGCTCTACATAAAACAGCAGGTAAGGCAATGACAGGAGCTAAGCATACTAAGACTAGTAAAGACTTGTTCCACAAGAAAGACTTGTCTGCTGCTGTTAAGAGAAAACTGTAAGGAGTCATAGTCTATGTTTGGATTACCAATGGAAGTCATCACACTGCTCTTAAGTGTCGTAGGTGGCGCTGTAATGAAGATGTGGTCACAGAGTCAAAAGGATAAGGCTGAGCAACAGAAACAGCTCATGGCTCAATTCTCGGCCTCTCAGGATAGTGTAGAAGCTGCTCGTGCATATGATACACCAAATGCCCAATGGATCCGTAGATTTCTAGTGATGTGTTTCATGGGAATGGCTATGTTCATCCTAATGGCACCTATCTTAGGACTGCCCACAGTAGTACCCGTAGAAGTTACCAGTGGCTTTAAGCTTCTGTTCTTGGACTTTACAAACACAGCTACCCAATGGGTAACATTAGAAGGTATGGTTACACCTGAGTGGTTGCCACATGCAATCATGTCAACTGTAGGTATGTACTTCGGACAATCCATCGCATCAAGACGATAACAATAGGAGGCCACTATGGCATTTCAAATAACACCTGAGGTAGACTTTTCATCTGTAGGTTTAATAACAGATGTACCAGCACACGCACTACCCCAAGGAGCTTGGAGTGACTGCCTCAACATGAGAGTTAAAGATGGGTCAGTTCAGGGAGTCAATGACTTCGTAGCTGGCTTTGATGTTAACTCCTCATATTCTACAGGAGAGCCAGTGGCGATAACCCAATGGACTCCTGCAGGATCTACCTATCTCAACATAGCGTATATCATTAAGGATGTAGCGTCATCTACGGGTACTAAGGGGCGTGTCTTTGTATACAACTCTAGTACTACACAGAACGTTGAGATCACTAATGCTGTATCTTCTGCTAACTTTGAGATAGATGACAACTTCCCACCACAGCTATTCGTATTCAATGGAGTACTTATCTGTAATCCGGGAACTGGTAACCCACAATATATCTCAGCAGATGCCACAACTAATGGTAATCTTGTTGATCTACCTAACTGGGCAGCAATGGCTGGAACCCAGTACGCAAGGGTATTAAGGCCCTTTAAGAACAGGCTAGTAGCTATGAGCTTCTTTGATGATAAGGACACTGCTACTACAGCAGATGATGAAGCATACCCTATAGACTTCGTTTGGTCTTCTCCTATCACTGCACTAGACTCACTAACTAACGTAGAGTGGCAAGCTTCTCTAGTTAACACAGCTGGTGATGCTTTCTTGTCTCAAACTCCGGGACGTATCCTTGATGGACAACAGTTAGGTGAGTTCTTTATTGCATACAAGACAGATTCTGTTGTACGTGTGTATGAGACTGGTGATTCCTTTGTGCTTGGCTTTGACCCTATCTTTGAAGATGATGGTATCTACTCCACTCGTTGTGTTGCCAGCATTGGCGACTCACAGCATCTTGTCATAGGTAACTATGGTGTATACGTACATGATGGTCAATCGAATAAGCAAGATATAGCTAAGGGACTCTTCCAAGATACTATGTTTGATCTTGTTAAGGGTAGTGATAAAGAGAAGTCATTTGTATTCCAACAGACCCGAGATAAAGAAGTCTGGTTCTGTTTCCGTGAGACTGGGACTACAGGTTCTGGTTGTAACAAATGCTTTGTATTTAACTATGCAGATCAAAAGGTACACATACGTACTCTACCGAACATCACTGATATCTATGAGACAGAAGTAGAAGGTGCCCTGCGTATCTTTGGAGCTTCCCCTGATACAAACTCTGTGATGGAGCTATCCAACACCACACTGATACCCAATGGATTCTTTGTGAGAACTGAGGATGACCTAGGGGCTAGGGCTCTGTACAAGGACATCGATGGGCTATTGCCACAATCAGATGGTCTGTTTAATATCGCTGTGTTCGGTACATCAGCTAAGGTTGCAGACGCTGCACTAACAACTGGGTTCAACAGTACTGACAGGGTGTATGACCCCTCAGGATCCCACAAGGTAGACGTAAGGCAATCAGGTCGCTACATAAATGTACGAGTCACTATGTCTGGAACTACTAACCCCAAACTAACTTCAATTCAATTCAGCTTAAAACCTACAAGTAGGCGATAACTAAGGAGCTTCAATGGCTAAGATTAGCGAAACAGAATTACAGAGAAGACTCAGGTCTCTCGAGCGTGGTGCAGGCTCTGGGTCGAACTCCTTCAGTGGTACTGCTGATCCGACAAATAACAGCTCGTACTCAGATAACGACACCTTCTTTAACACCACTGATAACAACCTATGGATCTTCAGTGGTGGTACTTGGGACTTATCTAATAAGCAACTACACATAAGGTACGCAGATGATGTTACTAACGTAAACACTAGTGGTTATGTACCAGCACAGTTAGATGTTACAGCTTTCTCCGAACTACCCTTTAGTGCCTCTGGTGAACAGAAGCCTTGGAGGGGTTTGTATTGGGGCTCTACGCTAGCTTCCACAGATCCTACGGACTACGAGTGGACACACACTTCGGGTGCTGGTGCAGTAACTGTTAAGATCTTCTCTACCAGTGGTAACATATTCAAGAATGACACTGGGACTACACAGCTTAAGGCTAACGTAGACATTGGTGGCTCCCTACAGACAGACGCACAGCATAACTTCTACACTTACAAGTGGTTAGTTGATAGTGAAGTGGTTTGCGTAGATGCCTCAGGTAACATAGTTTCTGATGGTCTAGGCACTATATACACAGATACAGTTGCAACCACCTGTATAAGCAGGGGAGCCCATAGGGCAGATTCAACAGATACTAGCGTATCCTTAAACTTTAGACAGATTAACTTAAGTGCAGACGACATTGGTACAGTGAGTACACTGAGATGTGAAGTCGGTAATATACCCAACTGAGGAATATAATATGAGCAGAACAGCAGTAGGCGCAATTACGATTGCAGACGTAGCAGATGGCGGTAGTCCTATCTCAGCTATACTAACAAATGAAAACCATACATTCGCAGCAGACTACTTAGGTACTGTGGATGGAACTGAGATGGGAGTGTTCTCCTCACTTGTGAAGATATTCCTAGGAACTACATCGGGTGTATTTAAAAGCACTGCAGTAACTGCTGCTTCTGGAGACTACAACAAGTTCTCCATAGGGACAATAACATCAACTTCCTCTTCTTGGACTACAGCAATAAACCCTTCAACGGGTGCTATTACAGTGACTGGTATCCCAGCGGCAAGTACAACGAACACTTCAACAGTACTTAGTGTACCTATTACTGTGAACGACACTTCTGCTTCACTTAAGACTATAACAATGTCTATTAGTTTAAGTAAGACTATTGCTGGTGCAGGTGGTCAGATTGTGCAAATGACAGCAACTCACCAATACTTTCAGTATGATGCATCCACTGTACTATCTCCTGCAGGTCAGGCTAGTGTCACATTGGGCATAGCTACACAGGGTGCTGTTGGCACACTAACTGCAACTAAGAGTCTTGATGGAGGTGCTTTCACTTCACTAGCTGTAGGTGCAGGCGCTGACGTTGCATCATCCGTAGATATTGATGGCACAGGTGCAGCAGATACTATTGTGATCACACCAGCTAACTTTGGCTCAAACAACACAATGACAATCAAAGTCGCAGGTGCCGCAGGTGGTTCTGACTCTGTATCTATCGTTCGTGTACGTGATGGAGTTCGTGGTGCAAGTTCACTTTTCGTTAACGTTAAGTCATCTGATGGTAACATCTTTAAGAATAACACAGGTACAAACAAGACACTTACATGTGAAGTATTTGATCAAATTGATGGTTCTGCAGTAACTCATGTAGGTACTGGCTCAGGTCAGACTTCAGTTTATTTTAACTGGCAGCGTGTAGATGCAGGTGGTTCAGCTGCAGATGTACTTGTAGTGAATAACACTGGTCAAGTAGTTTCAACTACTGGCATAAGTGCTGATGGACTTGGACGATCGTTTATCGTTGTTGGTGCTGAAGACGTAGCAGATAATAGTTCAACTCAATTCTCTTGTGAAGTGACTGTAACTGATAACTAGGAGAAACATATGAGTAGAACAGGTACAGCAGCGTTAACAGTATATGATGTTATTGATGGTAGTATACCTACTTTTGATAGGTACTATTCTAACTATCCCGGACTTCACTCAGAGATGGGGGATCCTACTACTCCGGGATCTGGAGTTACTTGGACAGTAGCTTCAGGTGCAGCCCCTACAACAGCTTACTGGGTAGCTGACAGATACACCATTGATGGTGTTACATCTGCTTGGCAGATATACCCAGTGCAAGCTAAGGATGGTGGGATACCCTTCGTATCCTATACTAAGGCTGGGCACAACAAGCCAGTCCTCGGGGACTCCACATGGATAGCTGATGCTATATCTGCTGTATCTGACTTCACTGGTAGAAGCTACACAAATCAGAAAGAGTTTGGCTATGGTACAACTGTTGTCATTACGTATGACGATGGTAAGCTATATGGCACCTATGAGAGATCAGGTTCTACTGATACTTGGACAACACCAGCTTCATTCATTGATGGTGATCTGATTGTTGATGGCACTGTAACTGCTGATCAGATAAAAGCTAACTCTATCACTGCATCTGAGATTGCAGTAGGAACTATAACTTCATCTGAGATTGCTGCAGGGAGTATTACTTCAACTGAGATAGCTGCTGAAACTATAGACGCTTCTAGGTTACTCACAGTGGGTGCATCTACTACCCCTAAGGTTGCTGACTACACTTATATAGCTTCTGCTGTATCTGACCTAGCTGCAGGTACTGCTACAGGAGCTACTGGCGACTTGTACGCATGGTTGCTAGAAACTGTAAATGGGTACCAAAGGGCTGATGTTGATAATAGTGGTTCCATAAACGTTTTCGATGTCACTGATATAACTGCTTACACAGTAGGTGATTACACTACCGCTCAGGAAATCTGGATAACAGACTATATTGATACACCTATCAAGTCAGTGTCCTTCACTGAAGGCACCCTACCTGACACCACTAAAGTGATAACACACGAGACAGTTGGTGCTGTTGAAACTGGTTTTGCTTCTGCAGATATAAACACACAAGCTTCCACAACTGGAGTAACAGTTATAAATGGAGGTGCAATCAAGGCTGATGAACTTAACATCACTGATATGAACCTAACTGGTGTCTTGGATATTGCACTTGGTAGTGGAAACAATGGTGCCCTAAGTTGGGGTAAAACTAATGGTGGTGACTTCTCAACACAAGGTATGTTCTTTGGCGTAGAAGCTGGAGACCTTAAGTTCAACTTAGGTTCCCCTAGTTCCTACATTTACTTTGATGGCACTACTATTCAACTTGTGGGTACTAACTCAGTAGCTGCTGTACCAGATCCTATCACTCAGTATCAAACTGCTGGTACCTATACTGTACCAATGACCTCAAGTAACGTAGGTCAAACCCTGACTATCAAGATTCTTGGTGGTGGAGGTGGAGGTGGTGCTGGTGGTAATGCAGGTGGTAGCTCTTCACCCGGAAATGGTGCAGGTTACGCAGGTAGTACCACAAGTGTCACAGTTTACACAGCTGCTGGTTCTGTCAGGTCAGCCTACTCAGTAGGAGGTGGAGCTGGTGGTGCTTACTGGTATGGATATGACGTAGGTCAAGCAGGTGCTAGTACATCTAATGGGAGCATCTTCGTAGGTTCTGGTGGAGCCTCAGGTGCTAACAATTACGCTGCTCAAGGTGGCCCAGCCTCTGGTAATGGAGCTGGTGGTGGTGGTGCTGGTGATGCCTATAATAACCACTCAGGTGGTGGTGGTAGTGCAGGTTCATATGGAACTACCACATTTACTGTTGTTAGTAACACAGACTACATAGTGGTCATCGTGGGTGCTAAGGGGTCACAGGGTTACTCTGGTATAGGTAACGTAACTTATCCTAAGTATGGTGGTCATGGTTCATCTGGAGCTGCTGAAATTGCATTCACATAGGAGTTAGTAATTATGCTATACACAATAGTATCAAAGGGAAGCCTTAGGGTTACCCACAAAGACGTACTGTTAGCTGATCTTAACTTAACTGGTGAGAGTGACTACTTTATTCCAACTGAGGAATGTGGTGTACATAAACTAGGCGACTTGTACAACGAGAAAGGACACTCCTTTGGGGCTTACATTGTAAGCCTTGAGGAGCTACAGGAGGAACATGCTAGTCTCTTCAAGAGATCTGACAAGTACCTACTAAGACACTTTGAAGGTATCCCTGAACTAAGCATAGAAGATCTAGCTGAACTCAAAGGGTACAGGGCATCCCTTAGATCTTTATACCACACCTTTGTGGCTATAGAGGATCCTCAGTGGCCCTCACTCCCTTCATTCATGCAATAAATCATAGAGGACTACAAGCATGTCGATTGAAATCAAACAAGTAATAGGTGAAGATATACTATTGGGCTACGAATCTTTTAAGTCCCTTATAGGGGTAGCCTTAGAACACTCTTCAGGTGAGTGGACTGTACATCAGATAATCACTAGTTGTATCACAGACCCACAGAACTTCCATCTATGGGAGATCTATGATGATGGTGAGTTCACAGCACTAGCTACTACGAGATATCTTAAGTACAACAGCTTCAACTCCCTCCATATTATCACCCTTGGGGGAAAGACCAACTCCAAGATGGCTGAGTGGACTACAGAGTTTGCTGCACAGATGAAGAAGTTCCCACAGATCGATTGCTTGGAGTTCACTGGAAGACGAGGGCTATTGAAGCCCTTGACTAAGTGTGGCTGGTCAGAGCGTTACACAACAATGCGTATAAGTTTAAAGGAGGGCTTTGATGTCTGAACCATTACGTACTTGTAGAGGTTGCGGTGTTTGTGCTAATAATTTAGAAGATCTAAGTGACTTCATAAGGAATAAGTCTCAACTACATGGTTATGACAATCATTGTAAAACTTGTCGTAACGCTCAGATACGGGTGTGGAAGGCGACTAAAGGTAAAGGGTACCAACAGTGTGCTAGGCTTCGTGCAGTGTATGGTCTCACCTTAGAACAGTATGATACTATGTTATCCACTCAAGGAGGCAGCTGCTCTATCTGTAAGACAGTCACACCAGATCATGGGTCTGGTAGGTTTGTAGTTGACCACTGCCACACAACTGGTGCGGTACGTGGGTTACTATGTAACAGTTGCAACGTCCTACTTGGTGGTGCTAAAGACAATCAAAGTGTTCTGCTTGAAGCAGTTCAATACTTAATACGAACAAACAAGGAGACTACTAATGTCTAAAATAAAGATTTATGATGGTATGACATTTGATATGTCTACTGGTGCTGTCCTTTCACATGGAGCGGTAACATACCATGAAGCAGAAGATATAGCACATTGCGGTGGTGGTGGCCCAAGTACTCAAACTAGTACTACAGGGTTTGCAGACTCATACAAGCCTCAGATAACCTCAATGTTAAACGATGCAGAATCAGCATATGACTCTGGTAAGTTAGGTAAGGTTGCAGGGTTCACTCAGGCTGGTGAAGATGCACAGGCAGCTGGAATTGCAGCAGCTGGTAATCAAACAGCACTAGCAAACCAGATGATGGGTATTGCAGGACAACCTGTAGATCTCTCTGGTCAACGTGCAGCTGCACTACAGCAAGCTCAAGGTGCCCTAGGTACTAACGCAGCTGCTGCTGGACAACGTGGTGGTCTTGGTGGATCTCGTCAAGCTATCAACCAGTCTAGTATCGAACAAGGCTTAGCTGCTAACTTCGCTGGCATTGATCAACAGGCTCAACAGATGCAGAACCAGAACATCAGTCAAGCTATGGCTATGCAGGGACAAGGTGCTAACACACTAGGTATGATTGGCTCAGCACAACAGGCTCAGAACCAAGCTCTTGCAGACTCTGACTACACTGCCCTTGCCCAACGTATTGGTTTGTTCTCAGGTGTCGCACCTAAGGAACAGACAACTACAAGCACTGGAGGTAAATAATGACTGGCTTCAACCCATTTGCGCCTAAGGTTCCCAAGGGGCCTACCGCACCACAGGTACAAGGCCATCAAGCACCTAACGTACAGATGCAACAGAAACCCGGTTTAGCACAGACTCTTGGGCCCAGTGTCTTCAATAAGGCAATGAACTCAGAGGTTGCAAGTGAGATGGGTACAGCTATGGTTGACACCACTAAGGGTGCATTCAGTTCTTTACTAGCACCAGCAGCTACAGTACCTACGACAGCTGCAGCAGTTGCACCCAGCATGGCACCAGCAGTTCAAGCAGGCTTAGGTCTAGCATCTGAGGCAGCTACAGGGACAGCACTTGCTAACGCAGGTCTAGCAACAGGCACAGCGGCAGCAGGAGCAGCTACAGCAGGTACAGCGGCAGGTGCAGCCCCATTAGCATTACTAGCTGGCCCCTTTGCCCCCTTGGTAATCGGTGGTGCTATGTTAGCAGCTAATTCGGGTGGTAAATAATAAATAATTAGGAGGCACTATGCCCACTCAACAAAACAAGTTAGACACTCTGATGGCTTTAGAGGATTCGTCAAACAATGGTATGATCCCTATGAAGGATGGATCCCCTATAGCTAACTCAGGTACTACTATTGGGATGGGCGTGGATCTTGGTGCACAAACAGAAAGTAGTCTTCGTGACATGGGGATGTCACCTGCTACTATAGCTACTCTTAAACCTTACTTAGGTCTTAAGGGACAAGCTGCAAAGACTTACTTGGACAGTAACCCACTCACACTAAGTGAGGGAGATACGTCAACACTTAACACTGGTGCTGCCAACTCTTATTGGACTGACTTAGAGAACGACTACAATGCTCGTGTAGGTAGGCCATTATCTGAGTTAGATGATAACAAACAGTTGTCACTGCTCAGCTCTTACTACAACCTTGGATCTAAGGGGTTGTTCGGGACTGCAGATGACGAGACTAACTTCACCACTCAGTTAGAGAATAAAGACTACATTGGTGCTGCTAACAATATGCACACTTGGAGTTCAATCACTAGTGGTGACAACGCCAGCTTAATACCTAGACGACAAGCGGAAGCTCAAATGTTTCAAGGTCTAATAGGCCCTGATGAACTAGCAGAGGAACGAGACTCTCGTATCCCAGAGTATAGACGACAGCTTGCAGCAGGAGAAGCCCCTGAGGCTCCCTATATGGCTGCTGACAGTAGCTTACTCTCACAGGTTGGATATGTACCTCAGGAAACTAATGAGACTGCACAGAGAGAAGTAGCACCCTTGCCGACATGGACAGAGACACAGGAAGTACCTCAGGTAGCTACGGAGGATATACCAAAGGAAGATGCTGGGTTTCTTGACCCTATTGATGATTTCTTTAATAGTCTGTTTGGTACTCAAGAGAGTACTAAGCCTAAGAGAGAAGTCACAGAGATGATGCCTAAACCACATAAAGATATGTTTACATCCTTCTGGGATGCAATAACTGGAGATTAAGAAGATGACAAAGAAGAAGATTGAAGATTACTTTGATTTCAGTAATGCACCTGCGGCTACTCATGGAAGTTCTGTGGTAGTTGGAAGGGATGATACTCGTGGTATGGTTGAGACAGTGGCTGCACCTCAAGCTGTACCTGCACCTGTATTTAAAGCACCACTAGACCAGAAGCCAGAGCCTACTTATGGTAGCTCTATGGTAGTTGGTCGTGAGATGCCTATCAAACAGGGTATGGAGTTTGCACCTCGTACAGAAGTGCCAGCGCCTAGTTTTGTTCCACCTCAGATGGGTGACCAAGTACCTGCTGCACAGACTGCATTCTCAATGGACTTGAGTGATAACAAAGGACACGCAGTTGCACCATTTAACCCTGCATTTGTAGACATCACAGCACCTACACAAGATACTCGTAGTGGAACTTATCCACAGGCAGCTATTGCAAATATCCTTAGGGATACTGCAGGTGCCCCAGTGTTATCTGGGGATGGTAGCCCAATCACAATGCCCAACCAAACTACAGGTAATGTAGCTGGTGGTAAGGGTGGAGCAGGAGGAGGTAAGTAATGTTAGATATACTAAAAGATCTATTCGGATCAAGTGTAGTTCGTACAGGCGCACCAGCTGCTGCAGCTAGGACAGCAGTTCAAGCTGTACCTCAAGTAGCTCAAGCTGTACCTATGGTAGCAGAAGCTATCCCTGCAATGCTAAGTCAAGGTCAAGCACCTGTGGCAGCAGCACCTTTAGCTCCAGTGCCTCAAACAAGTGCCCGGCCTAACCAACAACAAGTAGCTCCGATTCGTGTACCTACAGAAGGTGTTATACCTCAAAGGGATGTAGCTGCAAAAGGATTCACTGGTGGAACTACAGACCTTGCAGCTGAACGTGATGCAGAAGCACTAGCTAACGCTGAGAAACTAGCTGCTATGGCAGTGGAAGATCCTGATGTTGATAACGTTATCGCTAACGCTAAAGACATAGATCCTATTGAACTTGATAAGACACTCACACCAGAAGTTAAGACTAAGGTTCAACAGGCTGCTGATGCAGTTGTTAAAGCTAAAGGTGATGGTCACTCAATGAAGGATGCTATGAAGGGAGCCACTGGATTTCTTGGGGATCTCTTTGATGACCCTGCTATCAAACGTGCACTGATATACTACGCTGGATCTCGTCTTATGGGCTACTCAGGTAGTGGTTCAGGTATGGCTGCTGGTCAAGTGTTACTTCAAGGTTGGAAGACTCAGGATGCTATGGGTATTAAGACTGCAGATAGGAATGCTGCTACTGCCACAGCTAAGGCTAAAGCCTCTGCTCTAGATATGTCTAAGACTGTCACTAAGTATGACCCACGTACTAAACAGCTCGTTGATGTCTATCAAGCCCCTAATGGGGATACCCAGATTGTTGGTACTGATAAGATCTATGCAGCTAAGACTACTGGTTTTGTTGACTACAAGAAGGGACAGCACAAGACCTTTGAAGATATGGATAATGACTTGATTGCTGGCACTGATGCTATGATCGCTTCTACTCTTGCTAATATTCAAAAGGGTTCTGGGGATGATGGTACGACACAGTACACAACTCGTGGCGCTAATCGTGCTGATGAACTGTTTGCTGATGGTAATGCACAACGTGAACTACTTCTTATGACAACTCGTAGTATGAAAGATGCAGGCATTGACTATGGTACTCCCGAGTTCCAGTCAGCCTACAAAGCTACTATACAGACTTACATGCGTGATGTTGCAAATGGTAAGTACGAGAATGGTGATCAACCAGCAATGGCTGACATGGTAGGCATGATGACTGCTAACTGGCTTAAGACAGATCTTAAAGGTGAAGGAAGTGTACCTGAGTTTATCTTAGGTGAGAAGACATGGGATGGCTCTAACGAGTACACAGATAACTTTGTGCTACCTCAGGCTGATGCCTTGAAGTTGCATAAGCAATCTACCCTTATCTCTAACCAACTGATCGATCTAGCAATTGCTAATGGACACTCACCAGCTAAAGCTAATGCACTTATCAACAAGAGCAAGACCCTCAATAAGATGGGTGATATCTTCAAGAATAAAGTGATGTCTAACCCAGAAGCTAAGAAGTTCTGGAAGGATCGTGCGAAAGGTCGTGGAACTAACTCGTTCAACGCATGGCTTAATAGTCAAAAGCTAGGTGAAGAAGCGAAGTACATGGGCGTAAGTAACCCTGAAATCAGGAAGCTATTAGGCACATTATACAACTCGGAATTTGAGTAAGAAGACTAAATAAACTAGGAGAATACTATGGGAGAAGGTCTTGTTTTAGACTTGAGTAATATACTCGCAGGAGAAGAGGCTTCACAAGGCCCCCAAGTTAACCCACTATCTATTGAAGGATCTACATGGTCTTTCTTAGATGGTGACACTATTAAGGATTCAGAGACAGGCAAGTCAGTTCGACTACGTGGGATTGACACTAGGGAGACTGCAAAGTTCCTTAAGGACTCTGGATATAAAGAAGGAGAGCTGGGTGGCAACGCTGCTACAGCATACATACAGAACCTAGCGAATAAGCATGGGTTCAATCGGGTGGTTACATCTGGTGAGAAAGGTGAATTTGATCGTGACATTGGAGACCTTCAGAACGCTGAGGGACATTCCTTTGTTGACACACTACTGAGAACTGGGGTTGTATCTCCTTCTCGTTTCTCTACAGAAGGTGACTTGGCACAGTCTCGTTGGGGTATGGCTGCAGAAGCCTCCCAGACAGCAGATGCACCTAAGTCTGACTGGGAAGAAGCAAGGGCTGCTATATATGAAGCAGAGACAGAACAGTATGGTGGACTACCAATGCAGAAGCTTATGGCATTTGATCATGCTGAGTTTGCTGCTAACCCTGAGATCTACATGGGTGTTAAGTCTAAGGTAACTGGAGCAGACTACGCAGGACGCTCAAGGACTCCCTTTGGGACTGGCTTTGACATCGGCTATGCTAACTTGTCTAAGGGTTTAAATACCTTTGGAGCTACCTTAGCTAACCGCTTAGGGGCTAGTCAGGTTGAAGCTAGCTTTGCTGCTGATGCATCTAACAACCAGTCTGAGATGAATGACATGCCATCACTTAAGATGGACGTTACAGAGATCAACTGGAAGGACTTCGATGAAGTCACAGATGGTATGATGGGTATGCTAGGTTCATCTATCCCATTCATGGGTGCTACGATGGTTGGTATGGCTGCTGCAGGGCCTACTATGGGAGCCTCTATGGCTTTACCAATCTCTATGTACACAGGTATGGTACTTGACGAAATGGAAGGGCCTATTGAAGATAAGAACCTCATGGTTGCCATAGTGGCAGGTGCAGGAGCTACTGCTCTAGATCGAATAGGTCTTAAGGGTATACTCTCACCATCCATGATGATAACTAAAGAAGGTCGTGCAGAAGCTATCAAGGCTATCGCTAAGAAGGAAGGGATCACTGAGGCAGCTGCTTCTCAACTCTTCCTTAAACAGACACAGAAAGGTGTTCTGGAGTACGTTGATAATGCTAAGGACTTTGCTGCTGCACAGATACAGAAAGGATTACTATTTAAAGAGGGCGTTAAACGTCTTGCTCAAGGTGGTACAGGAGAGGGCATAACAGAAGCTATGCAAGAACTCACTCAGTATACTGCAGCTGTAATAGGCTCAGAGAAACAGTGGGACTTTGACGAGATCCAACATCGTATGCAGAATGCTATCGTTGCTGGTGGTCTTATGGGTGCTGGATTCTCTGCACCTAGTGCTGTTACACAAGGCTTAGGCTGGAGTATAGCTGGTGACCCTTACAATCTAGATGATGGACGATTCGACAATATGCACTCAGCTGTACGTAAGTCTGAGGAAGATGCTAATGGTTTTGTACAGTCAATAGATGACATCACTGAGTTTAATGCTAGGCGTGAAGCTGAAGGTGTTGACGTTGGTGAGGGTATTCGGGCTAGAGAGAATGACCCTATGCATGTAAATGATAGGGCTGCTAAGCACAAACCTCCGGGTACTACTATGGAGTTTGTCAAGGCTTTCATGTATAACCCTATGGTTGCACTGAGAGGCTCTTGGGCTAACACAGTTTACAAAGCTGATGGTAAGTCTGCAACTCTAGTTAAGATGTACGATATGGTTGGATCAGCTAGGCACAGAGTCTTTGGTGGTACCAACAAGGTCATGGCAGAGCAGTTGAAGATGGCAGAGTACGACAGTGTACTTAGGGAGCAGGAAGCTATTGAAGCCTCCTTTAATACCCCTAAGCATATGTCAGCTAAGCAGAGGTCAGACTATGTTAGTAACCTTACTAAGCAATTCTACAAAGAAGTCTTACAACCTGCAGCTGCATTAGGTAAGCCAATTAACTGGAGCAAGGCATCACCTGAAGTTATCGCTAACAAGGACGCACTACTCCTTCTTGACAAAGAACTGAACACCCTGAGTGACAAGATGCTCAATGATGGTAACAGTGCACGTAAGAACGATGGTGAAGCTAAGGTAGAACGTTTAGCTAACTGGGCCTACAGGCACAAGGGATTCCGTAAGGAACACATTGAGCGTAACAAGGGACAGTTCATCGGGCTACTTATGTCTGAGTATAAAATGGACAACGCCACAGCTAGTGCATTGACAGAAGCTATCTTAGATCACGAGTCAGTGTCTACTATTGGTCAAGCCTTTGATATAACTAAGGGTGCTATAACTCCGGGAAGTATGAAAGCACGTAAGATGCACATATCGGATAAGCCTGCCTTTGATCAGTTCGTTGAGCAGAATCTATTTAAGAACATGGGTGATGCCTCTAGAGAATCCTCTAGACTACAGGCACATCGGAAGTACATAGGTAAGGATTCTAAATATATAAACAGAATGCTAACTGACGTACATAAGGAACTACTTGAAACTATGGATCCAGAATCTGCAGAGAAGTTGTTGAATGAGATCTCTTTTGATATCGTTAACATACTTAATGCTGACTCAGGTAACTACAAGCAGATCCAGAACCAAGCAATCAAACAGGGACAGAAGTACTTAACCCTATTGACAACGCTACAAGGGCTATCTAACGCTGCATTCTCGTCTATACCTGAGATGGCTATGATACCCTATGGAGTCCCTCGGGATGTCCTTGTTCAGAATAGTGCAACACAAGGCTACCTCTTTGGTAGTGCTGTTGGTGCATACATTCGGAACATCATGTCTATTGCAAGAGTATCTGAACCTCGTGAAGAGATGGATACCTTCTTGGATAAGAAGATAGCTGAGGTGAGATCTAAAGGTAAACAAGATCCTCGCTATATGTTCTATACTAACATGAAGGATATGTTGAAACAGACAGGCTTTAAGTCTCAGGAAACTGGGGCAGCTACTACAACTGGTGTACAGGAAACTAACGAGTTAACCAAGGGTATCACTGATGCTTTCTTCAAGGCTAACTTCTTGCACGATCAACAAGACATGCACCGAATGATGCGACTGTCGTTCTTTAACGACTTCCTCATAGACAAGCTAGACTTGATTGAATCTAAGGCAGGACAACCTGATACAGTAGGAGTAGCAGAAGCAAAGAATATGTTAAGGGAACTTGGTATACCACTTGGTGTTATCGCTCCTTTATCACAGAAGCTTAAGAATGGTGGAAACCTAACTGAAGCTGAAGCTGTTGCCTATAAGCGTGAGTTCCTGAATGGAGCTGCTAACTTTGTCAACCAAGCTATACCACTACCGAATGCATACAACAGACCTCTGTTCTACAGTGATCCTCGCTTTGCATTACTAACCCAGTTCAATGGTTTCACATCTACATTCACAGCTAACCAGCTGCCTATGTTGTGGGATCAACTTAAGGGTAAGGGTACTCGTGGTATGACATATAGTACCTTTGCAGCTATGGGTTCTATGGTCGCACTTGCATTTATATCTCAGGGTATGAAGGACGAGTTGAAGTATGGTGAGTCTTCCCCGTATCTAACTGATGCACAGAAGATTCAACGAGCTATCTATTCCTCAGGACTACTAGGAACTACAGAACGAGTCATTGGAAGTAACTATATGTTGCCTCTATATGCACAGGGTTCTAATGGGCCTACAGGATTCTTATGGGATAACGTAGCTGGTGAAGCAGCCGCAACAGGAACAGTAGAACGTGCATATGGTATGTTGTCATCTGCAGTAGAAGGTGATAAGGATGTGTTCATGAAGAACTTCTACGGAAGTCTACCCTTCGTTGCATCTTATAAACATAGAATAATCAATTGGAATATGGAGTAATAAACTATGGCTATAGTAAAGTCGATGTTGTCGCAGCAGAGTGCGCCAGTCATGCAGGAAACCTCAGGACTACATAAGGACATCTTAGATAGCTTAGACTTGAACGAAGCCCCAGCAATACCACAATCAGCACCTGTTAAACGAGATACAGCTTTCCAAGAGGCCCCAGAGCCTACACTTGAGGAAGCTGAACAACTTGAACAGCGTCAGATGGATATTGAAGCGGAGACTTCTTTGCAAGACCGCTTTGGTACTCGTCCTGTAGCTATGGGCCCCAGTGATGTACAGAACATCTTTGGGGAGGCAGCTACCCCAAGGATCATTGAGGGTATTAAGCGTCTAGGTCAAACAGACTCAGTGATAGTACCCTTTAATGAAGCCAAGAAGCTAGCTGTTATGGATAACTACGAAGGTAACACTACTGCACCTGCACCTGTTCAAGAAGATGGTGTCCTTGACACTAACAACTATATAGACAAAGGTAAGACAAAGTTACTCTCACAGGCTGATCTCTTTGTACACATGGATGGTGTACGCTTGACAGAAGACAGTCGTACCTTGGAGGTCTTGCCAGATCTACAGATACTTGCCCTTGCACTTACTGAAGCTAACTATGCTAACGAAGCTGCTGAGGCTTCTGTGGCTCCTGAGGGAATGTTAGATACACTTGGTCGTGATGAAGTTGAGAAGCTAATAGGTTATGATGCACTAGGCGAAGAGTCTAAAGTAACTGAACCTATGCTAGGTCGTATGATCAATGACGAGTGGCTTAAGATGAAGCAGAGAGCTGCAGAGGGCCCTGATGCTCGTATGGATGCACACAATGATCCAGAGAATGAGCTATCCCCTGAGGCTTATCTACAACTAGGTGTGTGGGCTAAACAGAACTATGCTGTGGCAATGCCCCACATGATGACTGTGGATAAGGTTAAGACTAAGAATGGTATGGTTCGCAATGACTATAAGCTTACTACTGAAGGGGCTAAGATCCTAGAGTCAAGTAAGCAGGACATGATGCCACCTAAGGTATTCGCTAGACCACAGGTAACTGCAGATCCTAAGGCTAACACTAAGCACTCTCGGACTAAGGATTCCACAGGGTATCACTACTCTGATCCTAAGACTAAGGGTAAGAAGACAAATGAAGATGAAGCTCGTCAGAACCTTGCCTCGGTACGCCATGTGGTTACCAAGGTACGACTAAAGGCTGGTATGCTTATGAGCCTTGTGGGACTAGGTGCTTCTGCACAAGTACAACAGGATTCACAGGGTAACCTAAAGGTCGGTAGTAATGCTGCAGAGATGCTAGGTATTGGACAGAAAGCTGCTGATAAGATCAATACTGCTTCTGCTAATGCTCTCCTTCGTGTTCAAGGTCTTCAGGTTGAACTGAGTCAGCTAAAGCTAGGTGACATAAGGGCTGAGGGTATTCAGGAGAAGATAGAGATTCTTAAGGAGTTTGCTATACAATCTGCTGACCCATCATGGAAGATGAACATGTACCGCAGACAGTCTACAAAAGCACTTGAGATGCTTCAGGACGTTGCGGAGTTCAGTGGGGATCCAATCAGCTTCACTAACTACATACAGAAGGGTACTTCTCGTATAGGTTACAGTGCACAGAAGATGAACATGCAGACTCACAAGCTAGCTCGTCAGCTGTATGGTAGTGCAACTAAGTATGTCATTAAACCCGGATCTAACTCTAACGCTGAGTACGCTATGTTGGTTACAATGGGATCACAGTTATTCGCAGAAGGTAACACTGTCCCTGATAAAACCTATAGTGACATGCGTAAGCGCATTGCAACAGGAGACCAGAAGACTCTGGCTATTGCATCTGTCGGTAGGAAGCTTAAGGCAATCCTTGAGGGCTACAATGAAGAAGCTTCTGTCTCTGCTATCCTTAATATGGAAATGGTTGAGAACCAAGTGAAAGGTGTTGGTGACGTTATGGCTACCCTAAGTAACCTACAGTTGGACGAAGATGTTAAGAGATTCTTAGATGAAGCCTTTACACATCCCAACGAAGTACTCAACTTGATTGAGGGAGCTATTGAACTAGGTAACTACATGGATGCTGTTGCATCTGGTGGAACCTTTATGTCTACTATGAGACCAGTTGAAGTTGATGGTATCTCTAATGGACTAGCTTCTATGACCTCACAGCTTGGACTACAGAACGTTATGTACAGGGTTGGAGTTCTACGTCAGGATCCTACTAAGGTTCTTGCGGAGTTTGATGGTCTTGAAGGTAACATCCGTAAGGAACTTGCAAGTAACATGCGAGCTTCTCTAGCTGACGTTATGAGTACCCCAGAGTTCCGCAAGGAGTTTGGTACAGATCACACTAACTTTGATCAGATCTCTGCATTCCTTGAGGCTGCTATCCAGAACGAATCAGCATTCCTTAAGCCACCTATCATGACCTTACCCTATGGGCAAGCGATTGCTAGTATGGGTTCTACTATGCTATCTGCTGTTACTACATCTAAAGAACTAACTGCTTTAGCAGAAGGAACTGAGTGGGGCCCCTTAGGAGTCTCTAAGATACTGCACAGGATACTTGCACACAACCTTGAGATAACCTTAGGGGCTGAAGTAACTGAGTTCTCAGAGGCTCTTAAGGACGTTACAGAGGTGGCAATGATTGCTGATGAAGCTATCAAGTATAGGAAACCATCAGGTGTCATGACATCTTCTAACTCATATGACTACACACCTACAGGTGGTAAGCTTGTGATTGGTAGGGTCAACAAGAACTGGGATGATTCTAGTGGTAAGCGTAAGGCTAAGGAGATAACTGTTCAAGAGTACACCCCGACTAAGAAGATACTTAGTGCCATAGGTTCTAAGACTTATGGTGGTAGTGCAATGAAGACTGGTATCTTACCTCAAGCTATCATTGGGTTCGATGGGGCGACTATGGTCAACACGTTGTCGGGTGCTAGTTATAAAGCTATACAGGGTGCATCTGGTCAACAGACTCCCTATGTAACTGCTATCTATGATGCTGTGATTGGTGACCTAGGATCCTTCAGGAGCTTAGTAGGTAACATCAACAAGACTTGGATTGATACTACTCTTAACTATGACTTGCTCAATGAGCTGACTAAAGGTGTACGTGAGGCTCAGGCTGATGGTAAGAAGAAGTTGCAACTAAAGGCTGCTGAGAATCCTTATGGATTTGCAGACGTTCAACATTCTGAACACCTTTACTTTGAGATACTCAAGTACTTTAATTACAACAGCGACACTGGTGTGATCACTCCTGATACTGTCAATAGGTTTGCTAACATCATGAACACTGCTGAGCGTAGCTTTAGAAACCTTGCATCCAACCCAGAGATATCTGATAAGGATAAGTTTAAGATTACTAGTGAATTGGATATGCTTACCAATGAAGACCTACTGCACATGTTTAATATCCTCAAACCAGCAATGGCTGCGAAGATAGCTAGACTACAGAAGGTAGCTACTGAAGCTAAGGCTAGGCGTGAAGTCCTTAAGAAAGAAATAGGAAGTCAACCTGTGTTCCAGTATCATGTGGATGCACTTAAGCAGTTCAACTTTAGTTAAACTAAATGTTAGTTCATATAAACTATTATAAACAGATATAAAAAAATATACCCCCAAGGATTCCATAAAGGAGTCCAAGGGGGCTTGCCCCACGAGTATACTTAATTGTATACCTGTGGGGTTATTTTTTGCATTAGCTACGAGCTGCTAGTGCTTTACTGACTGTGTTACGTCCAGCTTGACGCTGTGAGTCTGCATGTGACTTGGCTTCATCTTCTGCCATTCCATCTGCTACTGCTCCTGCATAGTTATCTTCCCAGACTCTACCGAGGATAGCCTCATTGATCTCTGGGGTGTACGCTAGTGATGGGTCTAGGTTGAACATCTCAACGTATTCCATGTCATCAATTCCGGGTACTACGTTATGTGAAACATTATCCATTATTCATTTCCCTCTTTAGTTTGTATCGGAGCTTATGAGACTTACTCATGTTAGCCCTGTGTTCATCTGTGAATGTCATACCTGTACGAGTGGCACTCATCTTAGCCTTAGTCTCTGGGGTAACCACATGACCCTTCATCTGGGCACTGCGAGCAGCCTTTTGCTTATCAGTCCACTTCATATTGATCCTACCTTGTTCTGACTTAGGGACTCTCATAGAAGCTTTCTGTGCCTCAGACTTAGGTACTCCCATTTGTATCTGACTGGAGTGTGCAGCTGCTGCCACCCTAGCTAACTCAAAGGATCTTGAGGTTGCCTTGTGACGATTACCTTTGTTGAGTGCACACATAGCCCAGAAAGCGGTAGCCATTGGGCCTACTCCATGTATCTTGAAGAGTAAGTAGTGTGCGATGTAGTGTGCTTTACCTGACATATAGACAAGGTTAGAGGGTTCATTGGAACCCCCTAGGGACTTAGGGATGATGTGATGACGTTCATAGTAACCACCATCATCTGGCTTAGTCTCACTGCCATACTTATATATTAATAAATCATAATGCAATGCATACCTACACATAGATTAATCCTCTGGGTCACCCTCTCCTTGCGCTGTGTCAGCGATATGTAAGAAGATGAAGTTAGCGGTAGCCTGCAGACAACCTAGCATAGCTACGTTAGTCATAGCACCATTGTACTTAACAACTAGCTCGTTAAGATCCTCAAGCATCCCATTCTCAGCTACAAACTTATCAGGGAATTGTGTTACGTTACTCATATAATATTTCCTTATTAACAGAAGAAGTAGTCAGACGAGATAATCTCAGATATATCTAAGGTTCCCAAGGCTGGCTGTACTAGCTCGTAACCATCACGAGTCTCTAAGAGCATGTTCTCAATGGTAGTGAAGTAGTTGTCACTGTTGTACATCATTGCGAACTGCCACTTGGTATGCTCAAGTAGATCGTTAACATCACATGCATGAGTCGAGAATGAATCATGTATAGCCCCAAAGTCTCCAGAGAAGCTAGCTATAACTTTAGCCATGTGTGCTGCGTCCATTGAGTGAACGAAGTTAGGTGAACATCCTGAAGCAAATGATCTACGACAAGGTATGAGGTCACCATTGGGAGTCACGACAGGCACCTTGATACGATGACTTATCTGACCTAACCCTCTGATCCTCCCACGTACCTTGATGTTCTTCTGGATCCACATCTCGTATAACACTGGGAATCCCGAGGGACTTGTCCAGCGTGTACATGTCTCACCAGAGGATAGTATGTGATCAGTTAACTTCTGTATGAACTTCATAGTCTTCAGTGGGCCCACACAAGTATCATTGATAGCTAGTATGAGTTGCTTGGACAGTACTATACAATCATCCTCAGTGATGTTGTACTTGATGTCGTAACCCTCAGCCCTACAATCGGTATACATATTGATAGCTATCTTCTTCTGACCTGCTGAATAAGCACGAGTCATTGAACCACGCTTAGCAATACCTTTCCTAATAGCTTTCATAGGGATGTTACGTTCAGCGAACCATTCAGGCATACGCTCAATTAACCGCTTGGCTACTTGAACATAGAAGTCCTTCTGGATATCACTAGGAACTAGGGATACTAACTCACCAGCTTGCTTGTCTTTGGAGATAGCAGCTAGATGTTGCCATCCATTGTTACTTCCATCAACAGGTATTGGTAAGCGACTGAAGTATACTAGCCCCTCAGCTTTCGCTTGCAGGTAACTCTGTATATCAAAGCAACACGCCAAGAAGCTTACGGGCTTCTCTGCGTCTTTCGCAAAGTGCTGTCCATCCGCTGAGTGGTTTACTAAGTCTAAGTTGTTGAGCGTCCATAGCTCTCTGTCTCTTAACGTCATCTTGTCTACTGAAAGTGTAGTAAGCCCTTCTTCTTGCAGATAAACCTGATAGTCCGTTGTCGCCCACGTTGGTAGTGCCTCTATGTCATATGACTGATTATAAGAACATGCTGTATGAATACACAGCCACTTGAAACCTGCTGTGTCTACTGCTTTAGACTGAGAGAACTCAAACAATCCCTTGGATACATCAGAACCTTGGAAGTTAAGGAAAGGTTCAGTGTAGTAGATACGCCCACGATAATCACATTCAACCATCTGGTAGAATACGTTAGTGTTAATGGCATGTACCTTGGAGATTACAAACTTCATCTCTATAGCCTTAGACTTAGCCTTAGTAGATTCATCCTCGAGATCTAAGAAGAACTCAAGGTTAGCCTCTACTGCCTTAGCTAGCTTGATGTTGATACGCCAAGCAGTCTGCTGTAGTTTGTTAAGGGATTTAACGAATGGTGCATCCAGTAACTGGGCGAAGTCCTCTTCACTATCCATACGCTTGATGTATGGCTTCTTAGTGAACTCATTGCGTAAGGATGTGATATCCTTTGGCTTTGTGAAGGAGGTGCCAGTCAAGGTATGCCTGATGTACTCTGGTGGTAGCTCACCTAACTCTCCCCAAGAATCCTCGAGGATGATTATGTAAGGTGCCCTGTGTCCATCGTACTCCCTCTCAATCCTGATGTAACCTAACTGTAAGAATGCCTCCATGTATAGATCACCAACAGAGATAATCTCCTGATGGTTAGTGTTGAGAACACCTAGGGCAGCTAACACCTGCAAGCCTACACTAGTCGATGTGACAGTGAGCTTAAAGGGTGCTGCTGTAGCCCTTCGGGACTTCTGATAGGATGTTATAGCACCCATTACTGCTCTGGTAGTTAAGGCTTCATAGCTGTATCCATAGGGAATGACACTGGCTACTACACGAGCCCCTAGGGGTAAGGGCCCCTTGAAGACCTTACCTTCACACCTATCTTTTATGTACTGCGTAATACGTGCTATACCCTTGGAGTTATCCAGTGTACTCAACAAAGTCCTCTTGACCTTTGAGTCGTCCAGTTCGGGTATCATAGTAGGCAGAACCACAGTCTCCTGTACGTCCTGTGAACCTTGACTTAAGCACTCTAAGTTTAATAGTGTTTCGTTCATCTTCATCTTCTGCCACTAGGTTACGTGAGAATGTTATGATGTCAAAGCTGATCTGTTTGATCGAGCCTGACCCCTTGATGTCATCGATAGAGGATAAGTGTCCTTCCTCGAATGAAGCACCTTGTGATTTACGTAGGTGACTGATAAGACCCAACCATACATTATGTTTCTTAACGATCTTAAGTAGATCTGACATAATAGAATCGATTGCTTCGTTACCTGTCTTACCTCCAGCTCCCTCTGATACTGCAATGGTAATGTGGTCAAGTATAATGTACTCACATCCCAATAGGCATAGGTTCTCTATCTGGTCGATTAGACTAGAGTCTGAGACTGCTCCATTGTGATCTAGTAAGACTAACCTCTCGTTACCAAAGACCTTATCGTATGCTGCTCTCTCCTGTTCTGGAGTAGGGTTAGTAGGTGCAAACATAGTGATGAACTTCTCTGCAGAGTCACCTATGGATTCCTCAAGGGATACCATACCTACACTATCCTCTGTGGTGTCTAGTACTTCCAGTACAATCTCCTTGATCATAGTAGACTTACCTGAGCCAGTACCTGAGGTGAACAGTACAATCTCACCTTTACGCATACCATCCAGTTTGTCATTGAGTCCTTCAAGACACTGAGGGTACGGCACAGAGACAGTCTGCTTACGATCCTGATATGCTTCCCAGATAGATTCACCACGTACAATAGATGCAGGGGCGTACTTACGGGCATTGAAGACAGCTTGCATGATCTCTGAGGGGTTTGCCACAAGAGAGTCACAAGGATCATTTGCGGACAAGGAAGCCACAAGAGTCTTGTCCCAACCGATTATCTTGGCTGCTTCACCTACTGCCTTTTCCCCAGCAGCATCTTGATCGAACATAAGGATAACTTCTTTGAATGAACGAATCCACTCACGATTGGCAACAAGGATCTTCATGTTAGAAGATGATGGTATTGATACCACAGGGTAAGGCTTACCATACTTAGTGATCATAGCTTGCTGTACTGCAATAGCATCTAACTCACCTTCAGTAATGACTAACTTGAAGCCACCACCTTGGAACTTAGACTGACCAAACAACTCAAGATCCTTATGCTTAAGATCACCTACTGCCCTAAAGTCCTTAGGTAAGGTACGCTTCTTACAGCCAACTACTTTACCTTTAGCTGTGTAAGGGTAGTAGTGTGTATCGATCTTACCAGATGCATCGTATGCAACCTTCATATCGTACACTGCACATGCTGTCTTAGTCAACATACGCTCACGTACACCTGCTGTGTCGTACTCTGCTATTGCTTCTAGAGTCTCGGAACTCATATCATAATCCTGTTGCTGATTGTTTGGTTTAAACTTTGACTCAACTGAAGAGTCATACTGATCTAGAAATGCTGGCTTATCACAAGCAAAGCACTTGCCTCTACCATTAGACCACAATGCTACTGCATCAGAGGAATTACAGTGTAGGCAGGGGTAGTGCTTAGTAAATGTTTCACTCATACTAGTTCCACCTATCTTCCTTCATTTGTTTAGCGTCTTTACGCTTACCCATTGCCTTGGCTTTAGTGTCAAGTCGTTGTTGCTTCTTACCCTTAGGCTTCTCCAGATACTCTTCTGGTTCAGCCTGTTGTGTGGTATGCTTCATAGTATAATCCTAAATAGAGATAGTCCACCCTTTATGGGTCTTCTGGGATCCTGCAACTAACTTAAGAACTGATGGTAGGTTTAACTTGTAAGCCTTCACCATAGCTTCTGGTGAGAACTCTGCAAATGTACCATCCTTATGTGCAAACTTATACACTTTAACTGCTGGTTTGTAGATAACTACAGAAGGATCTGAGATATAGCGATCAGCTTCTGCTTCTTCTACTGGTGAGATCCAGCGTACAGCACCTATGTTTCCATTGTACCATGTACGTTCACCATTAATATCCCGTTCAGTCAGAGTATCCTTGACACACAAGTGGTAAGTCTCGAAGTAGCTTAGACCTCCTCTCGTCTTGTACAAGCGGTATATCTCGAAGGTGAACTTGGACTTACCTAGGGCCTTGATGTCCTCTGTGAGGGGCTTACAGGAGCCTGTGTAGATCTTCCAGTTACTTTGACGTACACGTTTACGCTTCTGGTGGACATGGAAGAACTTACGTCCTAGATACTTCTTACCAGATACCTTATTGGTTATGATGTATATGAAACCGAAGTAGTTGTCTACATCGAATGAACCCTCAGAGTACGTCCAGTGTCCTAAGGGGTTACTCATCTCCAAATACCTCTGCAAGTGTTAGTCGTTTGAAGCCATCCCAGTTCCTACGCATGTATAGTAGGTTCCAGCAGATCTCCATCTTATCCTCCCACTCTCGTGGATGGTGGTCACGCCAAGTATCAGCAACAACCTGTAGCATGTTATCAGTAGAGACACCCTCAAGGATCTTCTCGGCTTTCTTAGGGCCAATCCCTTTGAGTCCCATGATGTTGTCAGTACTATCTCCAGTAAGCATTTGTATACACATCTTGTAATGACCTGTGTCACCATCGATGAAGTACGTAGTCTTCTTGTTGAAGTTGTAGTGCCAACCGGGAACCATGTCAATGTCTTTATCAATGTGAGCAATAATGTAAGACTCACCAGCATCAAAGGCTTCTTGGGCCCATATGGATACCACATCATCTGCTTCACAGTTGTCTGACTTGAAACAATCAGTCTCCCATGCGTACTCTGTTAACTTCTCCCTTAGTTCTATTACCTTGGGATCCATAGGTTTAGCATTCTTACGATTGCCTTTATAATCCTCAGCTACTTGGTATCGGAAGTTACCTTTACCTTTGACTGCAACATAGCCTTTGACACTACCAGTATCACGCATGATACCATCCAGTGCCTTATCGAAATAACTCTTAGCTTGTGTTAGAGAGTCAGCTGTAATAGCTATCTTGAAGATAACAGAGTCAACATCCACGAAGCACTTATCGAAAGACATCTCGGGCTCCATGCAACTCTTGTTGAACATCTCATATACTGCATCATTATCGTTAAACATCCTTAGTACTCCTAGTGGATCTGTGCATAGTTAATTCCAATCTTTCCATCACCATCCATACATTGTACATCTACAGACTTAGGGCCCTCACGGAACCCAGCTACAGATATCTCTAGCACAGTTTGTGCATGTTCAGTTGGTGTTACCCAAGCTGTTTCATCATGATAGAATAAGACAGGGTATGTATCCTTAAGTCCAAGTTCTTTGATCTTCTTATACTGGTAAACCAATGCTGACTTACAAGTGATACCCTCAAGTGTTTGTAGAAGGTAGTTAAGAAGTTGATGCTCAGAGCCTACGATGATACGTCTGCCATCTGCACCAATGATGAAACCAATGCCAGTCTTCATCTTGTTCCTGTTGAACTCTACAAGTAGCTTGTCTTTGAGTTCCTTGAGCTTAGGGAATGCAGCCTTAAACTTCTCGTCTGCTTCCTTACCAGCCTTAGGTGACTTAAGTCCAGTGATAACCTCACCAAGCTTAGACATACCTGCACCAAATAGATAGGCGTAGATGAATCCCTTAGCCTTTGCACGAGAGATACCAAGGATCTTGGCATTACGTGAGTGGGCATCAGTACCATCTGACTCCTGACCTACTACTACTGAAGCAGTGAACTCGTCATCACCCATGTAGTGTGCTAATCCTCGGAACTGGTTACCAGCTGAGTCAGCACCTACTAGCTTACGTCCCTTCTCACATACAAGTAGAGATCTAAGATCCTTACCATACTCTGCGTGAACTCCGGGAATGTTAACTATACCACGATGACGACAACGGAAAGATGGTGTACCGATTGTAAACATGTCTCCATGTAGACGACCATCACCCCACTTCTCAACCATTCCTAACCAGTTCTCTACCATAGCTAGTCGTTGACGTAGCATGTAGTAGTCACTGATCATAGACCCAACGAGTCCTAAGGGTTCCAGAGAACTGTCTGTTAGCTTAGGTGACATCTTAAGCCACTTACCTTTGACCTTCTTGAAAGTCCAGTCATCAGGCTTCCAGCCAATGTCAGATAGGTACTTCTTAACCTCTGCAAGTTGACCTAATCGTACTTCATTGAATTGGATACGGGAGAAGGGGCCACATACGAATCCATCGGAAGCCTTAGTAGCTGGATCTATCTCGTACCAGTCAGTGATGCTCTTGTAGTAGTCACCATTCTTCTTGACGATCTTATCCACTTCCTTAGTTCCCTTTATGATACACACACTACCTAGCTGAGGTTCTAGCTCGTCTTCGATAGCATGTAGTCTCCATGTGAGGTCACGTTGTAGTCGCTTAGCTGCTGGCATATCGAATGCCCAACCCTTAGCTGTGATCTCTGCGTTAACCTGTGCAAAGTCATGCTCTAATACAAGAGCTTGCTTGAACAATGGTCGTGCTTTGATCTGGATAGAAGCCTCACGAGATAGTCTTTCGTATACCTTGGTATTCAATGTAACGTCCTGTATACAATACTCTAGCATCTCTTGGTTGTAGTGACTCCAATCGTTGTAGTCACCCTTAGGATAATCAAAGAACTCACCCCAGCCCTTAAGGCCATGACGATGTGAACGTTGGAACATACAAAGCTGTGACATTAATAATGTATCCCAGATCTTCTGCTCTGCTCGTGGTTCCCAGTTAAGTAAACGCTTAAGCACAGGGAGGTCATATGAAATAATATTGTGACCTGCAATGAGGTCAGCTGCTTTTAGTTTAGTTAAACCTTCCGCAAGGGATGGTAGTGCATCATCGTGGTCAGAGTAGGAGAAGATCTCCTTGGTATCGATGTCTTGCATTACAAGCATCCAGATAGTATCTACTTCGGGGATAAGGCCATTGGTCTCTAGATCCCATATTAGTTTAGTCATATTTCAGTCCTCCAAGACTGGTAAGCATTTTAATGTGACCTGCTTATGTCATTTGTTTAAGGTTGTTTTGTTGTGATTAAATCACCATTCCAATCGTAGTATATAGGTGCTGCTTCCCACTCAACTAGCTCACCTTCTTCAAAGATGATAACAGAAGACTCCGCAACGGGAGCCTCCATTGTGTGGCAGAACATTGATGCCATGACTACTATTGTCAATAACACCAGAAGCACTAGTCTAGACGACTTCACAGCCACCTCCACCACATGCTACCTCAGAACTTAGGTCAGTTTCATCAGCTGACTCAACGATCTTAGTTAGGTCGATAGAAGTAAGTGAACCTTCCATCAGGTTAAACTGTTCTTCTGTGATATCCTCGAAAGGTGCTTGTATGTAGGTGCCACCATTGTAAGGTAGAACTGCAATACCATTGAAGGTGTTACGATTCTTCCACATCCACATACCTACTTCTTCCCACTCGTCATCTTTAACAGAGATAGTGCAGGATACATTGTGAGAGTTCTGACCCTCAATGTGTCCAGTGGCTACCCATTCAGTGTTGAACTTGCGTACACGATCAAGTAACTGAATAGGGCTCTCAGTTCGTAAGATGGATCCTTCGGGAGCCTTTTGTGGTATCTCAATTACAGACTGAGACTGTGGGTTGAAGAACTCGTCTTCTACTAGTTCTGGGTGGTGTTCAGAGAAGTACTGATACAGTGCTTCATTCTTACCAATACGCTGTCTCCGAATATAATAATCATTATGCCAAGCATGTATGCCGCTACTGCTCCCAAGAACACAACTGCTAGTGCCGCTAGGCTTAACAGTAGTACAACGTGCAGCAGGGTTGATACCCATGAGTGCAGCGACTCGCTTATTTTCATTAACAACTTCAACAGCTGCCTCCTTTAGATCATAATTTAAGATAACACCTGAACCAATTCCTGTCATACCTACACCAATCAAGGCATCTTTCTCAGTAGTCTCACGCCAGATGTCACGTAAGTAGTGGAAGTCTGTGTAGCCTGCTTGAAGAGTACCAATGAGTGCTGCAGCTTTGGATCTAGCATTAAGATCTTCTTGGGATTCAATGTCAGATACGTTTAGCTCACACAAATTACAGAATTGGTATGGTCGTAACCCGATCTCACAACATGGATTGGTACCCCAGTCCTTATCGTTACTGAAGTAAACTCCGGGTTCACCTGAACCTGATAGCTCCACACGTTTCCATAGGTTCTGGAACTCTGTTGCAGTGATCTTGTGACGTAGCATTACTGCTGAGTTGTTAGAACGTCCACGTTGTGGGTTAGCAATGTACCACTCGCCAGCTTTACAGCCTAGCATATCGTCATCATCCATAGAGAACAATGAGATCATAGCAGCCCTACGGATTCCACCAGTTAACACTGCATCTGCAATGTAACACATGATATCATGGACTTCTAAGGTGCTTAGTTGACGACCTATGGCGCTGTCTAGTACCTTACGGATGTGATGTACACAATCCTTGAGTGGTTGTGGGCCCGGAGCTTTACCACCTGTGGTGATCAATCTGGCACCCTTAGGGCGTACATCCCGATAGTCTAAGTCTACGTCCATAGAACCCTTGAAGTAGCAGTCCATTAGAACCTTGATAGCATCAGCCCATCCTTCGATGTTGTCTGATACAAGGAACCTACGTGTACGCTTCTTAGGGCCTGTGACTTCTGGTAGCTTACGGATGTGATGACGTTGCACAGAGTAGCCCACACCAGTACCCCCAAGGAGCAAGAACATAGTCTCTGAGAATGCTTCTACATCTTCTACTGGAAGATAAGCACAGTTGTATATGCGGTTAGGGGCAAGCTCAATAGGAGCCCCACCAAACTGTAGCGAACGCATAGAAGGAAGTGACTTCTTTTCGTATACGAGGGAATAAGCTTCTTCAATCTCATCAAAGAGCTTAGGGTACTTCCGTTGGTGCATTTCTTTGTTACGTGAAACCAGCTCATGCCATGTCTCCCTGCGTTCTTCACTAGGTACATACTTGGCGTACTTAGAGAAGATTGTGATGTCCGATAGTATTTCATTAGATTTGTTCAATGTTTATTCCCCTTCACGTTCTAATATTCTGTATTCAACTAGCTGATCAATTTGATGTGCTAGTACTTCAATTTCTTTGTCTTCCAACAGGTACATCAGGAGCAGTGGTTGCCCCTGAATGCTAGCTATTGATGTGGACTTAAGCCACTTCTTTGTCTCCACTGACATCTTCTCCCCCTATCACTAATTGAACCTCAATGGATTGACCTTCTGCTGTCTCTACTGCCTCAATGACACTCTTATAAAGCTCACTCGCAGTGTCGATGTTACCCTTATTGATCATCCAGAACTCATAGAGAGGACTTAGGAGGAAGAGTACAATACAGGAGAATACAGCTAGTGCTGAGGATAACCATAGTATGTCTATAATAAAATCAATCATTGAAGAACTCCTTGTATGCACTCATGGTTTTATCGGAACCCCTTAGGGTCATTATAGCCTTACCTTCAACTTTCTTAATTAAGATAGGGATTGTACGTACATTCAGTGAAGCTACATATGCCTCACCTGCTGCACTCTTAACGTCCACAGGTGTAAACTCTAAACCTTCTGCATCCAGTCTACTCTTCAACAGGGTACAGTAGGAGCAGTTATCTCCAGTTAACATAATAATCATACGTCACCTTTATCTAGATACTCTAGTTGTATTTGTAATACGTGTATAGCTTTCTCAACGTTCTCACGATGTTGGTTCTTATCACGAGTAAGATACTTCTGTACTTTAGTGTAGCAAGAGTGACGCACACCTGCATAACCGAAGTTAGCAAAGGTAATCTCAAAGGGTTGTAGTCCTTGGGACTTGTAGTGGTCTCCTCCAACTTGTGCATCAGTGGCACTTTGTACTGGTGCTTTCTCCATAATATTCTTCCATTCTTTAGTGGGAATACATTGAGTCAAGCCATCGGTATCCCCGAAGTCATCGAACCATGCTTCTGTTGGTTCTGTATCAAATGCTGCATCGATACCCCAAGGTTTAATTGTGTTATCCATTGTTTAACTCCCACATAGCTTTTTCATAACCGATAGTAATACCATCATCAAGACCTTCGTCATAACCTTCTTTATGCGCTACTTCATTTGCTTCTGACCAAGCTGCATCGTATCCTTCGTCATAACCCTGCTCATAGTCTTCACTCATAACATCACCTTGTTTGCTTGATAGATTGCCTCAGCGAAGCCCCTAGGGGTAGCACTGCGGATATTCTTAGTTTTCATAGACTTGCCACCTAGCTTAGCATGTTGAGTGCTGTTGCCGAAGTTCTCGCAAGCTACTGGTTTCTTCTCTGGCATCTTAAAGTCACCACCAGTCCATAAGCAGGTACGCTTAGAGTATGCATCACGTTCAGCGATGTACTCAGGGTACAGAGGGTGAACCTCTTGTCCTGCTTTGATGTAACCACCATATTCATAGGGATGGAAACGATAGTCTGGTTGACGCCATTGGGTAGCCAATACTGATACTGGGTTCTCAATGTAGAATGGTACACCTAGCTCAGTGAAGAGGTCAGCACACATTGTGGCGTAACTGACAGCTTTACTTTGGAACTCGGGATCCTTCTCTGCTTTAGATTTAAACCATGCAGCACCTGAGACTGCTAAGTCGGTACAGACAGGGAACCCCATAGCGAATACAACTTCTTCTCCTTCAAAGTGATTGAGGAGGGCACAAAGTGTTTCGTAGGAATGTAGGTCTGCATTTAGATAATGAATAGAACCTCCACTGCTGAAGTGATCTACCTGTGTATCATCATGTTGTATGTCGTAGCAGTAGCAAGTGTGACCTGCTTCTGCCCAAGGTATCACTGCGACACCTGTGTAGTCGTATAGGGATATGACTGTACTCATTTTACTTCTCCGAACTGCAATTAGCTATTATTTCTTCTATACTTCTGTTGCAACCAATGCAGACATTATTATCATCTAGTTTACATACGTTTATGCAAGGTGATTTAACATCCTCAGTCTCCACTTGTGAGAGCCTCCCAGCTTACAGGATACAATGGTGCTACGATCTCACTGACCATAGCTGCTAGCTCTTGTATTTCTACTTGAGCATGTGGGTCGCTACGTTGTGTAACCATACGTGCAAAGGCTGCTAGTGAGCCTGTGATGTAGTATGAAGTGTACATAGACTGAGGTAGGATCATACGTGCTTGCTCTGGACATACACCTCTTTGAAGTAGGAGTTGATAGTAGTCCTTAGCTGATGATATTAACATCTCGTAAGAATCCTTAACATCCTGTTGTAGCTCCAGCTCACCACCACTACCTTGCTTGATACTACCTTCTGGCTTACCTCTCCATGACTCAGGTACATAGAACTCAGGGGTATCGTTGACGTACCTACGACTAATCTCATTACGAGTAAAGCCTACGATATGTTTGAACTCCTGACGAGCTATGAAGATAGGTACAGTGTATCTTAAGGTTACCTGAGGGTGCGAGAATGGAGTCCAGTGACCATGCTTAGCTAGATACTTGATCAGCTTAGCGTCACCTGCACAACCTGACATAACTGATGCTTTATCAAAGGATACTCTTGCAGCGTCAACTACAGTGCGATCATCACCCATGTGACTGATGTAATCAACCTTCATATCCGTACTCCTCTCCATCCATAGTTACTACACCACCTTCATACTCTGCAAGTGCTTCATCATACCCAGACCACTCGTGCACTTTGTGTGCATCTAGTACCTGAAGGAACTCACTGTCAGCTTCGACAGCTAAGAAGTACGCTTTACTTACTGTAATCATTTCACTCATTATACGTCCTCCCAGACTGTACCACGTTGTGCTAGTTGTACCGCTGTGTTGAAGTCACAATCGAATCCTTCCATGATAATGTAGAAATGCTCCATGAACATCATAACATTATCCCTCTAGTTCAGCTATCTCTAGCTCTAATTTCTCTATACGTTGTAGGTAGTAGTTGTTGAACTTACTGCTACCTAAGGCAGCTGTGTAGTTCTTTACCTCACCTAACAAGTACTCTTTACGTTTAGCTATCTCTAGCTTCTCACTTAGTGTCATTACTATTCCCTTTGACTACCTTGGGCTTCTCAGCTTTAGGCTTGGAGAAGATCTTATCGTAGTTACTACGGAACTTCTCAGTGTTACTCTTAGATACTAGGGAGTCACCAGTGATATCATTAATCGCTGCCATTATCTAACTCTCCCTCAATGTCCTTGATTGCATTGACTGTTGGGCCACCATTAATAATCTCTAACTGCAGAGCTAACTCTTCATCGGATAGATCCTCAAGGTTAATGTTGGTGTTGATGTTCTCAGTGCGTTGCAGCTTGGGTTGTTGGTACTCGGCAATAGTAGCAGCTAACTTAGCCGCTTCTGCTGGGTCACCATCCTGAACTGCACGTAGCATCATGATTTGCATCATCTGGAGTCCTGAGGGAACTTCTGATAACACACCATCTGAGAGATACTTAAGGATGTTGACTGTCTCCAGTAACTTCTCCTTAGCTTCTTTGTTAGACCTGCGCTTAGCTAAGCCTTTCTCAGACATAGCTTTCATGTGTTCCTTATCCCAACGAGGCTTAAGGTTTGCTAATGAGGCTTCTGAGACTGACTTACCTGTCTTCTTTATGTTTTCAGGTTTGACTGTTCCTTCTGTGTACTTTACGTACTCTTTCATAATTAATCCTTGTCCTTTGTCTATTCGACATCTTAACACATTTTTAGACGTACTGAGCGTATATGCCTTTGTGATAGTGTTGGTTACTTCTGCTGCTGGGCTTTGACCTATCAGCTTTTGCTGTTTTACATAGATGACTATGATTATAACCATTAGCCTTAGCCCAAGGGCTAGCACCTACATTCTCTGCAATAAGGTTATTGGTATAGCGACAGTGTATGTTTACTGGCTTAATTTTATCAGCACTCAGCTTAGCCTTAACCTCCTCTGAGAGAGTCTTACCAAAACTATGACTAAGTTCACCAGTCTGAGCAGCTGACATCTTCGCTTTAGTCTTATCTGAGGTCACTTTGCCAGCATGAGCAGCACCTATCTTCGCCTTAGCTTCATCTGAGTGAGTTGTGCCAGACACATCAAACCCTGTGGTAGTAGATTTAGCTCTATTCCAGTACTCAGGATTAGCACCTACATCATATAGATCATGCAAATCGATCTCATGTTGAGCTGCTTCGAGTCTGGTATCAAACTGTGCTAATACACCTTTAACTCCAACTTCTCTAAGATCATTAGGGTTGTACTTAGACGAACCCCAGTAATCTGTGTCTTCAGTAGGTAAACATTCACATGAACGCACACCTATGTACTTCATGTTATGACACGTCAGTTCATAAGTGTAATGGTTCATTCCATACTCCTAGATACTAGTTGAGTTTTTCACACAGAATAACTGTGCAACTTTACCATCCAATTCACCTTGTGCTAAGTAACCTGTGGTTTCCCCAATGAGTAACTCATATGTTGGTAGCTTAGATATTTCTAATACTGATTTTAAACAAGTGTCCAGTGCACCAAAACGTTCTATTGCTGCTGGAGCTGATACTTCACCAGCTGCTGCGATAACTACCATGATCATGAGATACATTCTTCATACTCCTCATTTGTCCAGTCGATCTCCCTTACAGCTTCGTAGGCATCGAACACAGATGTTACATCATAGTTAGTGAAGAAGTCTACTTCCTCAAACCCCTCACCATAGTCCCTGAGGACTGTGAAGGATGCTGAATGATTCCACTCTACTCGTAGATCATCTGATACTTCAAAGGTTGTAACTGTATTGTAGTTCATGTTGGTAATCCTTTTGGTTATGTTAGAAACTCCAGCCGAAGCCTACAGTTCCCATTGTACGATTGTTTACTTGGTCATGAGTGATACCCATGATAGCACGACCACGCTCTTGGACAGACACAGCAGCACTTAGGGAGATCTCAAGGACACCTTCAGTACCTGCTACACCAACTCCGAAACCAGTACCACTGAAGGATCCTAGGGAAGCTGTTAAGCTTAAACCTGAGATACCATCCAGTCCATCAGTACCATTGGTTCCATTAGTGCCGTCTTGCCCTTTGACATTAGCATCAGTAGTTATGTTTCGCTTAGAGCCACCATCCATATCCTGTGAGTGTAGCACAAGGTCACCTTCCTCATTGACTGAAGCGTTAACAACACGATGGTCTTCTTGGTCAACACGATAGATCTCGTTCTTGTTAGACTCAGTACGACCCCAGAAGAATCCTGCATCTTGCTCACTTTTAGCTTGTACATCATTTAACTCAGCCTGTGTAGCCATATCACGAGTGATGATTATGTTTGCATTGTTTCCAAGACGTTCTGAGATGACACCATTGTTGTCAGTACCAATATAGTTGTTTGGAGTTGCTGCTGCAGCCATTGCTGGTACTAATACTAATGCTGCTAATAAATTCTTCATTACACTACCTCTACTAATTGTTTATTTACTTAACCTTCTTCTAATGTTTTTACTACATTCTTTAGATATTTTATAAATGCCTTTGCATCTTCTTTATCCTTTTCAGTAGAAAACCATTCTCTCCATTTGTCTGTAAACATATCAGATGCTTCGTCTTTCTGTTCATCTAACCTTTCCTCACGGACTTCCTCACTAGCGTCAACAAGACCCTCTGCTTCAAGGTCAAGCGTAAGCTCATTAGCAATTAGATCCTCTATCTCTTCATAGAGGTCATCCATTGTTTCTTCCTGTGCCTCTGTGAAAGTGTGACTAACAGGCATTAACTTCTTTAAGAATCCAAACATTATACTACCTCTACTAATTGAATTGTTATGTAG
>Ga0208814_1000134_pt1 | contig 54218 bp, 49 predicted proteins | sample MalvirAntarct_55_FD_184253 | JGI IMG/M metagenome (GOLD analysis project Ga0208814, IMG submission 184253) | Marine viral communities from the Global Malaspina Expedition - Malaspina viral metaG Antarct_55 (SPAdes) (version 2) | ecosystem: Environmental > Aquatic > Marine > Oceanic | place... | reverse complement strand
GTGTGGATTGTCCATGGCTTGCCGCGCTGGTCGCGGCGAAACTCGTACAGCACCGGAAAGCCCAGGCCGCCGATGATCAGCGCAAGCATGATCGGCACCAGCACCACCGGGTCCGTTGCGAAGCGCACCAGGCTGTCGGAATAGGTCGAGAAACCGGCGTTGTTGAAGGCCGATACAGCGTGGAAAAGGCCGTCCCAGAGCGCCTTCGGCCAAGGCACGTCATAGGTGAAGTGCAAATGGATGGTGAGAATGGCTGTCACGACCAGCTCAACACCGACCGTGACCAGCAGGATCAGCCGCAGCACGCCGGTCACATCGCCGAGACCTAGCGAGCGCGTCCCCTGCTGCGCGACAAGGCGGCTGCTGAGCTGTAAGCGGCGCTTGACCAACAGCCCGAGCAGGGTCGCGCCACTCATGATGCCGAAGCCACCCACCTGAAACAGCAACAGGATCACGCACTGGCCGAAGAATGACCAATAGGTCGCCGTGTCCTGCACGATTAGACCTGTCACGCAGACGGCCGAAACTGCCGTGAACAGCGCCGTCAGCAATGACGCGCTGTCAGGCCCGGCGGTCGACACAGGCAACAGCAAGAGCACCGTGCCCAACAGGGTCGCAGCAAGAAAAGCGAGCGGAATGAGGCGAGCCGGTCGGCGAACTGCGTTGCTGAGCAAGAAAGCGGTCCTTTATTTGTGTCTGGTCATGTCTACGATACCGCTTTCTGATCCATCGAAAGGGCGGTGGTTCGAAACACAAGAAGCTGGCTAGAACGCCCCCATCATAGCGAAAGCCGGATTTTGAGCGTCAGTTGAAGCGATCCTGCAGAAAACGACACTTCACTCCGTATCGACAAGTTCAGCCGGCGCGCTCGAAACCATCGGCTTCAGTCGTGACGCGCCGCCGAATGGTGTCCTATGGCCACTACCGTACTGTTAGCATGCGCATCATTTTCGGCGGGGGTAGTGACGATGCGGCAGATTGGCAGTATTCGGACTCGACTGGCGGCTCTAGTAGTTGCGATGTTGATAGGCTGCATAGCAATCGGCGTGCTTGGGGTCAGCACCCTGAAATCGACAGTGGCAGGACTCAACACGGTCTATTTGGATCGCGTCGTGCCGCTAAGGGATTTGAAAGCTGTTTCCGATCTCTATGCGGTAAGTATCGTGGACGCCAGCCACAAGGCACGCAGCGGCGAGCTCGGGATGGCCGAGGCGGCAACTATGGTGGTCGCCTCTAAGAAGCGCATAGATGAGTATTGGCGCGCTTATCTGAACACACAGCTGACCTCCGACGAGCAACGCCTGGCCGCACTTATCGAACCGCTGATGCAGGCAGCAAAGGGGCCTCTGCAGACGTTGGTGGAAGCGTTGCAACGCAATGACCGCCAAGCGCTGGACAGCTTTGTTTCGACCCAGCTGTACCCAGCCATCGACCCGCTATCATCAGCCTTCAGCGAGCTGATCGACATTCAACTCAAGGAGTCCAAACGCGAATATGAGGCCGGTGCCGCGCGGTACGAGCACAGCCTAACGCTCACGTTCGGCCTGGTGTTGTTCGTTTCATTGGCAGGCGCAGCGCTGGCCTTCGCTACGGTACGCGGCATAACCGGCCCACTGGATTCGCTGAAAACGTCTGCGGCTCGCATCGCCGGTGGTGACTTGACCGAAAACATGACGGTGACCGGTCGCGACGAAATAACAGATGTCCAGCGCTCGCTTCGCCAGATGCAAACGAACCTGCGCGACACGCTGATGGACATACAGAACTCAGCGGCGCAGCTCGCGGCTGCGGCCGAAGAGCTGACCACTGTAACCGCGCAGTCTGCGCGCACGATTGAAGAGCAGGACCAACAGGTGCAGCTCGCGGCTACCGCAGTGACTGAAATGTCAGCCGCAGTAGACGAGGTGGCGCGCAATGCGACCAACACTTCAGAAGCGTCCCGTATCGCCGCGGAGCTCACCGGCAGCAGCCGCCAGCAGGTCAGCGAGACCCGCCGAACCATCGATCAGCTCGGCGAAACGCTGAGCCAGACCGGCTCAACCGTTACCCGTCTGATCGGCGAGACGGCGCGTATCAACCAAGTGCTAGAAGCTATTCATGGCATTGCCGGGCAGACCAACTTGCTTGCCCTGAATGCTGCGATTGAAGCCGCACGCGCGGGCGAAGCGGGCCGAGGCTTCGCCGTCGTCGCGGACGAGGTTCGTAGCCTGGCGCAGCGCACCCAGGCCTCGACTGGCGAAGTCGAAAAAATGCTCAGCACCATCCAGCAGGCCGGGGAAGAAGCTGCGCAGAACATGCACCAGAGCAGTGCCCTGGCCGAACGCAGCCAGGCAATGGCTGGTCAGGCTGATGCCGCACTGGATCAAGTTTCCGAACAGGTTTCGCAAATCAACGACATGAATCTGGTGATCGCCAGTGCTGCAGAGGAGCAGGCACAGGTGGCACGTTCGGTAGACCAGAACCTGGTTGCGATTGGCGACCTCTCGTACCAGAGCGCCTCAAGCTCGGAGCAAACTTCAGCCGCCAGCGACGCGCTGGCGCAACTGGCCGTGCAGCTTAACGACCGCGTGGGTCAGTTCCGCCTGTAAGCCTCGCCCTTCAAGCACCGCATTCTGCAGGTTCAAGGACGAACCGCTTATCCTCTTAAAGGCTTCGGCTAGTTCTGCCCTCTTGTTTGTTCCCGTTTCCGAGCCAAGCGACCTACTGCGCCAACAGCGCCTGGGCCTGAGCGATCGCCTGCTGCTCGCGGCTGGCCCAATCCCCGCCAATCTCCACGAAGGGTTGCTCGTTCCGCTGGAGCCAGCCCCGGCAAGCGTCATGAAAGCGCAGACGCTCGACAGGCTCCGGTTGGCAACGCTGGCCGTCTGCGTGCCATACGGCCCCTTCGGGCGAAAGCAGCAGGTGCTGGTCATAACGGCGGGCGAGCAGTTCATCTTCCAGCCACGCCGGGCAATCATCGAACAGCGTCCGGCTCCAGAGCATGTTGCTCAGCAGGTGAGTATCGAGGATTAGCAGCGCCGGGCGCTGACCTCGCGCGGCGTCTTCCCAGGCCAATTGCCCGCGGGCGATGGCCGGGATGTCGGCGAGGCAGGTATCGCGCTGTTCGCGGTCGATGAAATGCCGAACATACTCGCCCACCACCATGCCGCCGAAGCGCTGCTGCAGGCGCGCGGCGAGCCAGCTCTTGCCGGTCGATTCGGCGCCGGTGAGCACCAGCACCTTCATTGGCCCCGCGCCCCTCGCCTGTCTGGTGTTCCCGTTCATCTGCCCCTGCCGTCCCGTTCAATCCACACCCACAAAGCCGCCGGTCTGATGCTGCCACAGCCTCGCATAGAGGCCGCCGCGCGCGATCAACTCGGCGTGGGTGCCGGTCTCGATCACCTGGCCCCCATCAATCACTACCAGCCGGTCCATGCGCGCGATGGTCGAGAGTCGGTGCGCGATGGCGATCACCGTCTTGCCCTCCATCAGCGTATCCAGGCTCTCCTGAATCGCCGCTTCGACTTCCGAATCCAGCGCCGAGGTGGCTTCGTCCAACACCAGAATCGGCGCATCCTTGAGCAGCACGCGGGCGATGGCGATGCGTTGACGCTGGCCGCCTGAGAGCTTCACGCCGCGCTCGCCGACCATCGCCTCGAAACCCAGGCCGCGCTGGCTGTCGTCCAGCGTTTTGATGAACTCGTCGGCGCGGGCCTTGTGCGCGGCGCCCCAGAGGTCTTCTTCGGTGGCGTCGGGCTTGCCGTAACGCAGGTTGTCGCGGATGGAGCGGTGCAGCAGCGAGGTGTCCTGGGTGACCACGCCGATGCTGGCGCGCAAGCTTTCCTGGCTGACCTCGGCGACGTTTTGCCCGTCGATGAGGATGTGCCCACTTTCCAGGTCATAGAGGCGCAGCAGCAGATTAACCAGGGTCGATTTGCCGGCGCCCGAAGGGCCGACCAGGCCAATTTTCTCGCCGGGACGAATGTCGATGGTGAGGCCGCTGAGCACGCCACCCTGCTTGCCGTAGTGAAAATGCACGTCGTCGAAGCGCACGCCGCCCTGCTCAACCTGCAGCGGCTTGGCGTCTTCACGGTCGAGCACATCGCGGGGCCGGACGATGCTCTGCATGCCGTCCTGCACGGTGCCGACGTTCTCGAAGATGCCGTTGACCACCCACATGATCCACTCGGCCATGTTGTTGATGCGGATCACCAGGCCCAGCGCCAGGGCGATGGCGCCGGTGCTGATAAGCGCCTCGCTCCACAGCCACAACGCCAGCGCGCCGGTGCCGACGATCAGCATGCCGTTCATACAGGTGATTAGGAAATCCAGGCTGGTGATGGTGCGCGACTGCAGGCGGAATTTATCCAATAGCTCCTGCATCGCCTCACGGGCGTAGCTTTCCTCTTCCCTGGAATGGGCGAACAGCTTTAGCGTGGCCACGTTGCTGTAACCGTCCACCACCCTTCCCATGACCTTGGAGCGCGCCGAAGACGCGGCCGCCGAGCGCGCCTTGATGCGCGGCACGAAGTACCAGAGCGCCGCGCTGTAGCCGACGATCCACAGCGACAACGGGACGATCAGGCGTAGGTCGGCCGCGGCGAACAGGTACAGCGCGCTGCCGGCATAAACCACCACATGCCACATCGCGTCGATCACCTGCATGGCCGAATCACGCAGCGACGGGCCGGTCTGCATCACGCGCTGGGCGATGCGCCCGGCAAAATCGTTCTGGAAGAAATTCAGGCTCTGCTTGAGCACGTACCGGTGATTCTGCCAGCGAACCAGATTGGTCAGCCCCGGGTTGATCGCCTGATGGGTGAGCAGGTTGTGCAGGCCGAACACGAAGGGCCGGATGATCAACGCCACCAGCGCCATCCACAGCAGCTCATTGCGGTGTTCGGCGAAAAAACTCCGCGCATCGCCCGTGGTCTGCGCCATGTCGATCAACTGGCCAAGAAAGCTGAACAGCGCCACTTCGATCAACGCCGCAAAGAAGCCGACCACCAGCACAGCAGTCATCAATGGCCAGACCTGCTTCAGATAATGCGCATAGAACCGCAGCATGCCCGCAGGCGGCTCCACGTCCGGGCTGGGCTTGAAGACATCAATCAGGTTTTCGAAACGGCTGAACAACATGGGGCACGGTCTGCTGTGGCGAGTGGGCGGGGTTGTTGCTGACAGGGGCATGTCGATCTTTTAGAGCGGCAACTGGGGTCTAGCTGAGCGTGGGTCGAGGCGCTCTGAAACGCGGGTTTTGCTGATGCAGCGTAGCAGTATCCGAAGTGCCTAGCGGCACCTTGGTCGGAACGAGCCTCGTGCCGAACGTGGACAGGCCTGCAAATTTAGACGTGCAAGAAGAGCTTAAAGTGCGCCGGCCAGCCTGGGACTAGTTGGGCATATTCATCAGGTCTACGACACCGGGCAGAAACGGGCGGGCATGATACGGCAGGTGTGTCTGGAGCTGATGTACCGCTAACTGGCTAGCGGGATGTGCAACGTCTAGCGAGGCGTAGCCATAAGCTATGGCCGCGTGGACAAGCAAAGCGTTGTCCACCCTAGGCCACCACGAGTGGTGGCTTTGTACAGTTGCGTACCGGCGGGCAGGGCTGGTCGGCGACATCGCGCCCGAAGACGAACGTCAAGCCCCAGGTGAGCCCATACGCTCACGTATGCGACACACTGTTTCACCAAGATCCCAACGTAACGTTGTTTAGAGTCATCGTCGTTTTGGATAGCGTCAAAACCACGCCGGGCGTCATTTTCACCGCTGCGCGTCTTCATCCGCGAGGGCTATTAGTGATTGAAACGCTTTTGTCCGGCGCGGCGGGCGGCTTCGATCAGCGCCGCACTGACTGGGTTGTCTTTACTCACGAACGCATAGAAGCGCGCCGCAGGCAATTCGGGCAGCCCCTCCTCACCGCTCAGAACGCGGAGGCCCTCGCCGCGTTGGCTGTCCGAAATGACCGTGATGGCGAAGCCCGCGCGGGCTGCCGACAAGCAGCCGGCCATGCTGCTGCTTTCAAAAACGATGCGCCAGGTTCGATCCTCCCTGCCCAGCGCCGTGACCGCCGACTCGCGATAAACGCAGGGTTCAGGAAAAACCGCCAGCGGCAACGGCCCGTCGCTCGGCAAGGGTTGCTCCGCCGCGAATACCCATACCAGCGGCTCCTCCCACAGCAATAGCCCATCGTCCTCGACGCGGCTGCACTGTTTGCCAAACACCAGATCCAGGCGACCCCGGGCTTGTTCACGCAAAAGCGTGGCAGTAATGCCCACCTTCAGCTCGACCGTGGCTTCCGGGTGCCACTGACGAAAGCGCTGCAACACCTGGGGCAGCCAGGCGGAGGCAAAGTCTTCCGAGGCGCCGATACGCAGTCGCCCACGCAACGAGGCGCCTCGCAGCTTGGCGCGGGCTTCGCGCTCCAGATCGAGGATGTTGCGGCCGTAGGCATACAGGGTGTCACCGGCGGGCGTCAGCTCGAAGCGACGCGTGGTGCGCGTCAGCAGCGTTGCACCGGTGACCTGTTCCAACCGCCGCAAGTGGCCGCTGACAGCCGAAGGCGTAAGCGCCAACCGCTCGGCCGCAGTGGCAAAGCTGCCGCTGTCGACGATCTCGAGAAAGGTGCGTAGCAACAGCGTATCCAGCGGGGGGCCACCGGCCGTGGCGGAGTTATCCATAGGAGATTCAACACGAAACGTCATGAATGTGTCCGGATTATTCGTCTATCTAACAGAGGCGTCCAGCTACCGTGGCTTGGCCTTTTTGATAAGAGACATGCCCATGGCCCCCTACCGCTTTGCCTCAACCGACCGGCTCGACATCGCCTACCTCGAATGGAACCCGCAGGGCACCCGGACCGCCATACTGCTCCACGGCTGGCCAGACAGCCCCGAGTGCTGGAAGGCCATTGCACCGAGTCTGGTCGAAGCGGGCTATCGCGTGCTGGCACCGGCACTGCGCGGCTTCGCGCCGACGCGCGTGCGCGACCCCTCCACACCGCGCAGCGGGCAATTGTCCGCACTGGGCCGCGATCTGCTGCAGTTCATCGAAGTGCTCGGCCTGAGCGGTCCAGCACTGATCGGTCATGACTGGGGCGCACGTGCCGCCGCCAATGCATGCGGCCTGCAGGACCGCGTGGCGTCACACTTGGTGATGCTGTCAGTCGGCTACGGCACCAACGACCCCAGCCAGCCGCTCGCGCTGCCTCAAGCACGCAATTACTGGTACCACTGGTATATGACCACGCCGCGCGGCGCCCGCGCACTGCGAGATGACCCCGAAGCGTTTGCCCGGATGATGTGGGATACCTGGGCACCGGAGGGTTGGTACGCGCCGGCTGATTTCGAAGAAGCCGCGCGGGCCTTTCAGAGCGAGGATTGGGCCGAGATCGTTCTGCACTCCTACCGCCATCGGTGGGGTTTCGCAGAGGGCGACCCCGCCTATGCCGAAGACGAGGCGCGCCTGCAGCCGGCGCCCGCCTTATGCGTACCCACGCTGGTATTGCACGGCGGCGCCGACACTTGCAATCACCCCGACAGCTCCACGGGCCGCGAAGGCTTCTTCAACGGTGTTTATGAGCGTCAGGTCCTCGACGGAGTCGGCCACTTCCCGCAACGCGAAGCGCCCCAGAACGTCGCGGATGCCATCCTGAACTTCTGCCTGAAATAGCCGGAGCGAGCCAATGGCCCGCCATGACGGTGCTCGGAACAGAAGATGGGGCTGGTGATCACACGCGGGGTTGACGTGTAAAACGATCCCTTTACACTCCAGCACATGGATAAACGAACTGAGATGATTGCGGGCGCCGTCCGCATATTCGACGCAGAGGGTTTCCGGGGCATCGGTATTGATCGCCTGATCGCGCCCTCCGGCGTTTCGACCCGCACGCTCTACAAGCACTTCGGCTCTCGCGATGGGCTGGTCATTGCCGTGCTTGAGGCGCGGCACCGGGCATTCATGAGTTTGCTGGAAGCAGACGACGGTAGCGCTGAGCCCGTCGGCGCCCTGTTCGATGCGCTTGGGGCCTGGATCCAGACGCACCCTGCACATGGATGCCTGTTGCTCAGGGCACGCAGTGAATACGCGTCGGCATGCGAGGCGATCGTCTCGCTCGTGCACCAGCAAAAGGAGGAGTTTCGCGCCGAGATCGCCCGACGCGTCCATGTTGCCCTCGGTCAGGATGATGCGCAGCTCGCCACTCAGGTCTGGTTACTCTTCGAAGGCGCCACTGCGGCGGCCAGCGTGGTGAAGGCTTCGGTCATCGACGATGCCCGAGACGCCGCGTTGGCGCTTCTTGCGCATGCCCGAGAGCGCCAGTGATGAGACGCGGCATCAACCTTGTTGCCGCTGCGTTCGCGCTGACGGCCGTTTCCTACGGTCTGGCACGCTTCGCCTATGGCTTGCTGCTGCCGCAAATTCGCGCGGACCTCTCCCTTGATGTAACCGCCGCCGGCTGGATCGGCGGCAGTGCCTTCATGGCGTACTGCCTGGGCATCGTTTTTACATTCCTGGCAAACGGCACGCTCAGCCCGAGAACCATCGCCGTGCTGGCAGGCCTTGCCGCAACCGGCGGCATGGCATTGGTCGCCTTCTCCGGCTCGGGATGGACGCTGGGCGTTGGCATCGCGCTGGCCGGATTGAGCACCGGACTGACATCGCCACCACTCGCCAGCGCAGTGGCCAGGCATTTCAGCGTTCATGACCGCCCCAAGGCGAACGGGACGATCAACGCAGGCACGGCCGTCGGGATCGTGTTTTCCGGTGTAGCAGCGCTGCTGGCCGCCGGCGCCTGGCGAGAGCTTTACAGCCTGTTCGCGATGATCGGCGCGGGCGTGTCGGCATGGCTGTGGTTCGCAATGCCGGCTGGCAAGGATGATGGAGGCGAAGGATTTTCCTTCGTGACCCTGAAGCGGCCGGGCCTGTTTGCGCTCTGCGTGAGTGCATTTCTGATGGGCCTTTCGAGCACGGCAATCTGGACGTTCGGGGCGGACATCCTGCGCGGTGAGTTCCGCTTCACCGATGCCCATATCGCATGGGCCTGGATTGCCCTGGGCGCCGCTGGCATCAGCGGCTCACTGACCGGCCTCCTGACCAACCGGCTCGGCGCCAAGCGGGGTCAGCGCCTGGCCCTGACGGGGATGGCCGTCGGGACCATTGGCTTGGCGGCGACGTCCTTCTCGACCGCTTATGGGTTCGCAGCCATGGGCCTGTTCGGCGCGGCCTATATCGTTTCGAGCGGCACCTACCTCATCCAGGGCATCGACCTGCTGCCTGACCGGCCTGACCTGGGTCTTGGCATTCCCTTTCTTGTCCTTGCGCTCGGTCAAAGCGTGGGGACGCCGCTGTTCGGGGCAACGTTGGCGGGCGCGGGACCACTTGCTGCGCTAGCGGCCTTCGCGGCGACGGCCTGCCTGGCGATGGCCATTCCCCTGAACGGTCACGCACTCGAACCGTCCGTAAAGCACCAGCTGAATACCGAGTCGTGATCGCAGCCCAACCGATGCGGGCCACTGCTCACCCGCATCAGAAAGAATGCTGCACGGCGAGTACCTAGCCGACCGTTAAAGGCCTTTGCCAGACTGCAGGCGTTTCAGCTGCAAGGCTGCGCGCTGGTTGCAGCCATCTTTTCCGGACGCTTCGTCCGCTTCCATTTGCGAATGTCATCCTTGGTTCGCCCACAGCTGACACACAGCTCGCCACTCAACTGGCAGACGGAAATGCAGGGGTTTTCGATGTCCTTGGCCATGGTCAGTGCCGGGTCTTAGCACTGCGAGCCAAGCGACGCCGCCAGTCACCACCATCGGCCCGTTTGCAGGCCTCTTCGCTGTCGAAGCGTACCGGCGCGATCAGTTTTGCCATGTCGATGCCCGCTTCATCGAGCGCCGCTCGGGTGAGGGTTTGCATGAGGACATCCTGCCCTTGGGCGAGCGCATCGGTCTTTTGCGCCTCGGTGGTAAAGATCCAGGTGACCTGCAGACTTTCGGGGAAGCGGGCGTAGTCGACCTCATGGGTGAGCCAGCTAAAGCCGACGATCTGCGCCTTGCCCGTTTCGCACGCCTCGGTAAGGCAGCGGGACAGCTGGCGCTCGATGCGGGTCTGGTCGCGTTTGCTCAAAAGCATGCTGTGGTCCTTTCGGGAAAAAGCCCCCGCCTCGCAGGGACGGTTTCGGTCAGTCCAACGCGCCCCTACGCCACGTCGCTCATACGGGGTCGGCCGCTGAATCGCGACGAGAAGGTCAAAGCGCACGTGACGGTATAGGGGGTTCAGCGGTCTGCGCAACCGCCCTCGCCCGCTGCCACTCGCGCAGGCCCATTACCGCCAGCAGCGTGAACAAGCCGTACAGCCCGGCGGTGAGCCAGTATTCCTGAAAGGCAAGGAACCCCACGTAGAGCGTGTCCACCACAATCCACAACACCCAGCACTGCCAGCGCTTGAGCGCCATCCACAACTGCGCAAGCAGGCTGAAGGCCGTCAGCGCTGCATCCGGCCACGGATAAGCCGCTTCGGTAACCGTCGCCATCAACAAACCCAACCCGACACTCCCCAGTGCCGCCACAGCGAGCCCAGCGCCTACCTCCCTCGCTGTCGCCCCCACCACCGGCCGCCCGCCCTCACCGTTACTGCCGCGCGTCCACTGCCACCAGCCATACACCTGCATGGCGGCGAACACCCCATTGAGCAGCACCTGCGAATACAACCGCACCTCGAAAAAGAACCAGGCATACAGCGACACCATCACCAACCCGATGGGCCAGCAAAGCGGGTTCTGCCGCACCGTAAGCCAGACGGAAAGGACGCCGAGGGCGGAGGCGATGATTTCGAGGGTGGTCATGGGGTGGAGGTCAGAAGCGGCTACGGGGCGGGCATGATACGGCAAGCATGCGCAACGGTTCGAAGCGCACCGGGTGAGTGGGAATGGCTGGGCTATTCAGTTCAGGTTCACAAATATTGGTCAGCCACGCACGTACTCGTAGGGTGGGCTTCAGCCCACCGTCAAACCCCACCCCTCCGGTGGGCTAAAGCCCCCCTACGTTTACTGCCTTCGCCGGCGGGTGACTGCCCCCCTTTTTCAGTAATCTGTTCTTCGTTGTTCATGTGCGAGCCCTAGCTCTACCGAAAACCCCGAACTGGAATCATTGATGACCGAGGACACAGCAACCAACCCAGGTACCACTGGGCTCATTCTCTCGGGCGGTGGCGCACGAGCGGCGTATCAGGTTGGCGTGCTTTCCGCGATTGCCGATCTGCTGCCCGATTCTTCACGCAACCCGTTCCCCGTAATCGTCGGCACCTCGGCGGGTGCGATCAATGCCGTCAGCCTGGCGTGTGGCGCCCTGCACTTTTGCGAGGCGGTGCGGCGGCTGAGCAACGTGTGGCGCAGTATTCATACCGATCAGGTGTACCGCAGCGACTGGCCGGGTGTGTTGCACCAAGCCAGCCGTTTCATTGGCCACAGCGTGCTCGGTATTGGCAAGCAAGTGCCCGTTGCGCTGCTCGACAGTTCGCCACTGGCCAGGCTGCTCGAACGCGAACTGGATTTCTCGGGAATCGCCGCGGCAATGCGCCATCGGCAACTACGCGCAATAGCGGTGACGGCATTCGGCTACGAGTCGGCCGAGGCGGTGACCTTCTATCAGGGCCATGGCGCCATCGACCCGTGGCTCCGCCATCGTCGGGTGGGTGTGCCGACCCGCCTGGCTATTCCCCATTTGCTGGCCAGCTCTGCCATTCCGCTGATCTTTGAGCCGGTCAAGATCAACCGCGAGTATTTTGGTGATGGCGCGGTACGCCAGACCGCACCGATCAGCCCCGCCCTCCATCTGGGCGCTACACGTGTACTGGTGGTCGGGGTCAGTGGCAACCCGATAGATGACCAGACCAAGACTGCGCCAACACCAAGGCCGACAGGCACCATCCCGAGCCTGGCGCAAATCGCCGGGCACATGCTCAACAGTACCTTCATCGACAACGTGGAGAGTGATATCGAGCTGCTGGAGCGCCTAAATCTACTGGGGAAACTGGTGCCTATCGAACAGCGCAAGCGCGCCTATGGCCTGACGCCCATCGAGGTGCTGGTGATTTCGCCCAGCCAACCGCTGGACAAGATCGCCGCCCGCCATCGGCACGAAATGCCTGCGGCCCTGAGACTTTTCCTGCGCGGCCCTGGCGGTACACGCGAAGGCGGCGGTGGGCTGTTGAGTTATCTGTTGTTCGAACCCGGCTACTGCAGCGAGCTGATCGAACTGGGTTACCAGGACGCCATGGCCAAGAAAAGCGAGCTCACGGCGTTTTTAAGGCTTGAGCGTCCAGAGTTCGCATAGCGCTTTACAGCGCCCTCGGCAGAAAGCGGTGGGTCTCGGGTGGCAAACGAAGCGTTGTCCACGCGACTTCAGCCGCCTGCTCTGCCGAAGCCCGGACGCTGCGTAGGGTGGAAAACGGCGGAGCCTTTTCCATGCGCCACGTCCCAGCAACTTTGCTAGCCCTTCGGAATGGTTTCAGGACGCACATAGGGCAGCATGTGCGCCACATAGTCCGCCTTGCCGAGATTGATGCCTTCTTTACGCAAGATCGAATACGCGGTCATGACGTGAAAATAGAACTGACCCAGCGTCCAGTCACGGGCGTATTGGTCTGCGGTGAGATCCAGGACCATCCCGTTCGGGAGTTCATGGGCGATGGGCTTATCCCCAGCCACATCGAGCGCATCGGCTGCAAGGCTGTCGAGCACCGCCACCGTCTCATTGATCCGGGCATACGCTTCAGCGAGCGATCCGGGGCTTTTGACAGCCTGACGCCCCTCGTTCAGTAGTTCGTTGATAGCAGGCGGAAACGCCTCTCCCCTCAGCCGGCACATGGCTTCTCGCGCCTGCACACAGGCAAAGCGAACCTGCGTCGACAGCGGATACATGTCGGGCGCCAAACGTGCGGATAACAGTGCCTGTGCCTCTGTTTCCGGTAGCTGGGCCTGGGCCTTCTTTAGCCAGCCTGCGAGGGTTTTGAGCATTTGCGTGTAGGTTGGGACGAGCAGTGTCGTTAGCTGCATGGCTTCGCACCTTGGGGAATAGGGAGGCAACGTCGAAGGAAGTGACAGGGTGTTATGAAGCAAGCTACCTGAAAGGTAGATAACCGTTCGCTTTTCCCAACTCAGAGTTATCAGTCCAGGAGGCGGTGACCCGCGTCTTTCAAAACCTGCACGGCATTTTCGAGATTCATCGACTTGACCAAGATGTAGTCGGTATCGAACGTGCTCACTGCAAAAATGCCGATAGCGGCAGCCGCGAGCGGATCAAGCAAGGAGGCCAGGACACCCGTCTGATCAAAGGCGAAAAGCCCCTGCACCTTGATCGCGCGCCAATCGCTGTCCACTCGGGCTAAACCGGTTGCGGCACCCTCAGCGCAGACAATCGAAAGCTCATCATCCGTCCGGGTGATCGACATAAAGCCTGGTGACGCCAAAACCTCGTTCGGCAGGTCAGCATCCCTCTCCAACTGTGCAATCACAAAGCTTTGGGGGAGGACAGAGAAGGCGTGGTTCATGTCATGTCACCCTTATGAGTAAGCGAGTAGGCGCAAAGGTACGACATCAGCGACCCGGCAAATAACGGCAGGAGAAAAATCGGACCTTTTACCCAGGCGTCACCATCAGGCAACAACGCGTGGACAAGCCAAGCGTTTTCCACCCTACACCACCGTAGCTGGCTGCCCCGCCGAAGCGTCGCGCATTACGCAAGGTGGAGAACTGGGCAGGCCTTTTCCACGCGTAACACCCTGGCTACCCAGCTTTCATGCGCGTGACGCGCAGGCTACTTTGGTGTGAATAGAAATGGCTGACCTATAGAGGCGGCATACGGTAGCTGGGGGGATAAAATGATTTGCCCCCCTTTTCATACGAAAAGGTTAAACCGTATCGCTAAACAAATCGTGCTGTAATTCGCTTAACGCTTTGATGTGTTTGTAAGCGCGTCCTTGAGATGTTTCAATTGTTTGGCGCTCGTCATACTTACTTATCACAGTGGTAACCACATAACCAGTGACTTCCACCTCTCCCACCTCGTCTAGCTTTCGATGAATGTTCAGCACACAATTTAAAAACGTACCATGCTGGAACGTGACCGCTTCCCTAAGCACAAGCGACTGGAAGGCACTGTCTTGCATCGTAAAGCCTATAATCTTTCCACCGTATATGCCTTTCCACTTGTATCTTCCCTCTCGCAATACAGGGCTAATTATTTCTATTTTAGCGTCATCAATAATTAACGACTTAATAGAATGCGAGTTAAGTACGAAACGCAAAAACTCGGAGTTCGGTACGATATTTTCCGGCGCTGCTGGCAATAACTCCGCGTCCAATGCTGTAAAGCCTAGTGATTCGACCCTCTCGCTATATAAAAGATTCTTATAAAAATTAGATCTCCTGACTAGGATCTTAGGATCACGCTTTAGGACTTTTAAGGCCTTGTCGCGAAACTTGCCTTCTTCTTGGGAGTCAGCTTCTCTAAGCTCTCTGCGCAGTTTTTCAATCTGCAATTTCTTTTCTTCAATATTTAGCTCGGAAAGCTCTTTACTAAGCGCCTCTTCCTCAGACTCGTGTAGTTGAGGAGCCAGAGCCACTAGGATGGCGACAATCGGTAGCACGACGTTAAGCTGAGCAGCATTTGCGCCGATCCATTTCCATACTTCTCGCAATCCGCCTTCAGCAAGTGCTTGGGCCTCTATATCACATATGACCCCAAGTGCTAGGGCCACTTCTTGAAATATGGCAAGTAGTTCCGCTTCGCAACGGTTTCTCGTTACGGCATCCATCGAATGTGCGCCGCCTGCCAAATAATAATGAAGCTCAAAGCCCCCGCTTGCTTTCATTAATGCTTCCTTTCAGTAAATTCCTAGCTCTCGTCATACCGATTCATGGTCTACGTTAAAAAGACACCTAGAGTCTCCTTGACTTATTTTGTATATCCTACTCTAGCGCGTCGGTCTTGTGAGGTGACGGTACGTTATTCTACCGAGCTGCAGATCCAAACCGCTGCGAATATATTAGCCGTGATGGTTTCGAAGGCTTTTAGCAACTGCACCGATAGTAGACATCGGAACTGAGCGGTGAATAATCCTGTGACAATTGGAGCACACAATAGCGAGGTCTTTCAGATCTGTTTCTACGATGCCATCTGCCTTTGACAACGGTAGTAGATGATGAACCTCGCAGAACCCCTCACCGATGGCGCCATAGAAAAGCTTAAAGTCGAAGCCACATATTTCACAACAAAGCTTTCCGGTGGCTTTAAGAGCTTCAGCTTTTTTCATCTTCACTAGCGTTGCATTTCGCTCACGTCTTAGATGCGCAACCAAGCGTGGGTTGCCCTCGACCATCGATGTAACTTGATCGACATCTGGCAAATCAGTAGAGCCTTCGTTAATGAGTTTAATTACCCTACGGACAATTTGCTCGCTTTCCTTCTGCGCTGCGAACCAAACATTGCTTTGTCCAATCCCTCCCTTCACGGCCCGGGGGATTAGCAAATGTCTATTACTTACAGGAAGCAAGACTGACCTTTCCCAAAGCGCTTTTACCCTATATGTCTCGACTCCGTTTTTTCTCTGTATAGCGTTTGGCCGTGGGATTGGCTGAAGGCTTCGGTATACTGTCGCATCCTCATACCAGCCGACGACAACCGTACCCCCGCTCGTCGGGCCAGCAGTCCAGACTACTGTTACCCCCTCAATTTTTTCATCGTTCCTTGATGCTCCGAGTTTATCGATATTTATCGCTTCTCCGACCGGCTGTACATATCCGTAAACAAAACCCCGGTTCTTTGTGAAATTGCAAACTTCATGCCCAACGGAGTGCAAATTATATTTACCTCCGCGTTCAAGCGAATCCCCGGCGAGTCCATCATATTTTTCCATCCATCCGACGTTGCAAAATATTAAGCTCATGGATTTTTTTCTAATGTCCTATAGAGACTACCTGTGCAGTTGGGTAGACAGCGAACGGCACTGAGACAGAAGGGAGGAAAAGCGGGCCATCTGTACGTGTCCATGGCGTGGGCGTAATGCCCGTTGTGCTGGCCGCTAGGCTTAAGCCTGGACGGGGGAGTGAGATCCTGTAGGCAAATCCTGCTGCGCTGGTCACGTTACCCACCGCGCCGAATTCGGTAAAGCGTCCAAAAGACTTAATCACTACTTTTTGTAGGGTTGGCCTGTGAAGCGCCCGATAGGCGCTCGACCTTAGCGGTGCGAGCGCTGAGCTGGCGTGAACGAGGGTTTAACGCCCTACCTCCAACATGATCTTCCCGATGTGCTTGCTGCTTTCCATCAGCCGGTGCGCTTCGGCAGCTTCTGCGAGGCGGAAGGTGGCGTGGATGACGGGGTGGCAGAGGCCCTGGTCGAGGAGGGGCCAGACCTTGTCGTGCAGCGCCTTGGCGATGTCGGCTTTTTCCTCGCGGCTGCGGGGGCGCAGGGTGGAGCCGGTGAAGGTCAGGCGCTTGCGCATGATCGGCGAGGTGTCGAGTTCGACCCGGCTGCCTTTGAGGAAGGCGATCTGTACCAGTCGGCCTTCAACGGCGAGGGATTTGACGTTGCGGGGGATGTAGTCGCCGCCGACCATGTCGAGGATGACGTCGACGCCGTTGCCGTCGGTGGCTTGCTTGAGCACGTCGACGAAGTCTTCTTCGTGGTAGTTGATCACCCGGTCCGCACCGGCACGCCGGCAGGCGTCGGCCTTTTCGCTGCTGCCAACGGTGGTGAAGACGGTGGCACCGAACTGCTTGGCCAGCTGGATGGCGGTCAGGCCGATGCCGCTGGAGCCGCCGTGCACTAGGAAGGCTTCACCGGGCTGCAGGCGACCGCGCTCGAACACGTTGCTCCACACGGTGAAGTAGGTTTCCGGCAGGGCGGCCGCTTCCAGCAGTGACAGCCCGGCGGGCACCGGCAGGCAGTGTTCAGCCGGGGCTACACAGTATTCGGCGTAGCCGCCGCCAGGGGTGAGGGCGCAGACCTGATCGCCGACTTTCCAGCCGCTGACTTCGGCGCCGAGGGCAACGATTTCACCGGAGATTTCCAGGCCGAGCAGCGGCGAGGCGTCAGGCGGAGGCGGGTAGCTGCCGGAGCGCTGGAACACGTCCGGGCGGTTGATGCCGGCGTAGGCCACACGCACCAGCACATCCTGCGGGCCGGGTTCCGGCACGGGCCCTTCGGCCATTCGCAGGCACTCGGCGCCGCCGCCGGGACGGTGATCGATATGTCGCATGGTTTCTGCACTCATCAGCTGTTTCTCCTTTCGAGGGGCCGGACCCTGTGAACCTGCTGCGCTCAGCCATGCTGCGTTCCGAGCAGCCTGACGTTCGCTCGCTAGCAATTCACTGGGGCTATGTGGCCGCGTTGATTGAATGGTCTGGTCGGTACACGGTAGTGCCCGCGTGGCGCGGCGCCAACCTTGATTGTTCAGCGCAAGCGTTACGCTTCACTGAAACGTAGCGCAACGGCTAGGCGCGGCTGGCGCGAGTCAGCAACCCGGGTGCCCGAACCGCGCTGCAGCGGGGCGCAGCTCAACGGCCATGCGGACTCAGCATTTCCCCGACCTTGAGGGCAAAGGCATCGATGGCGAACGGCTTGGTCATCACAGCCATGTCCGGCCCGAGGATATCGTTAGCCGCGAAGCTCTCGGCGTAACCGGTGGCAAACAGGACTTTCAAGCCGGGGCGTTGCTGGCGAACAATTTCGGCCAACTGCCGGCCGTTCATGCCGGGCAGGCCGACGTCGGAGACCATCAGGTCGATTCGCTGTGGGCTTTCGGTGATCAACAGCGCCTCGGAGGCTTCGCCGGCTTCCAGCGTCTCATAGCCCAGGTCATTGAGCACTTCGACCACCAGCGAGCGGACCACGGGTTCGTCTTCGACCACCAGAATCGTTTCGCCGGTACCTTGTGGTGTGCGCTCAGGCGCCACTTCCACAGTGCTCATCTCGCCATGGTGAACGGGCAGGTAGAGGTGCACCTGCGTGCCGCCGTAAGGCTGAGACTCGATGTGTATGTAGCCCTTGGCCTGTTTGATGTAGCCATAGATCATCGAGAGCCCGAGGCCGGTGCCCTTGCCGATCGGCTTGGTGGTGAAGAAGGGCTCGAACGCGCGCTCGATCACGTCCGGCGTCATGCCAACGCCGGTGTCGCTGACCGTCAGCAGCACGTAGTCGCCCTCGGTCAGGCCGCGACGGCTGGGGTCCGGCTCGCTGCCCAGGTGGAAGCTGGCCGTAGAGAGGGTGATGCGGCCGCCGTGCGGCATGGCATCGCGCGCGTTGATGACAAGGTTGATGACGGCGTTTTCGAGCTGATTCACGTCCATGCAGGCGGGCGGCAGCCCCGCACTGAGCTGGGTGACGACCGCGACATTCTCGCCGGTGGTGCGGTGGAGCAGGTCTTCCAGCGAGGCGACCAGCTGGTTGACGTCGACCGGCTTGAGGTCGAGCGCCTGCTGGCGAGAGAACGCCAGCAGCCGTTGCGTCAGGGCCGCTGCCCGCTGCGCTGAAGTCACAGCAGCATCGATGTAACGCTCGACATCCGCCACTTCGCCACGCCGATAACGTCGCTGCATGAGGTCGAGGCTGCCGATGATGCCGGTCAGCAGGTTGTTGAAGTCATGGGCGATGCCGCCTGTGAGCTGGCCGACGGCCTCCATCTTCTGGGCCTGACGCAACGCCTGTTCGGTGCGGCTGCGCTCGCTGACTTCCGCGGCGACGCGGGCTTCAAGGGTTTCGTTGAGCTGGCGCAGGCGGTGCTCGCTGACCCGCTGGGCCTGTTCGGCTCGCTTGCGTGCGCTGATGTCGGTGCAGGCACCGGCAATGTAGGCAAGCTTGCCGGTGGCGTCGCGAAAGGCTTTGGCCTTGCAGGCCAACCAGGTCTCCGGGGTGGTATTGGCCAGGCGGAACTCGACCACCCCATCGAGCGCCTGCGCGTAGCGAGCAAAGGCCTGCTGCACCCGCTCGCGGTCATCACCGTGCACGTGCTCGATGAGCCGTTCAAGGCTGTCGAGCCTTTGGCCCAAGGCGAGCCCGAACATCTGTTGCAGTGAGCTATCGAACTGCAGGCTGCCATCATTCAGATACCAATTGAACGTACCCGTGCCAGAGGCCTGCAGCGCGGCGCGGAAGCGCTCGTTGGTATGGCTAAGCGTAGTGCGATCCTCGCTGAGCACCTGCTCGGTCACGTCATCGACCTGATGGATGATGCAGAGCAAATCGCCGTGCTCGTCCAGCACCGGTACGTTGAGCGGGCGCCAATAGCGCAGCTCGAAGCCGCCACCTTCGCACTCGGGCCGAGGAATGTCGTAGCGGGTAATGGCCATGCGATCCGGTATACCGGTCTGCAGTACCCGCTCAAGAGAGGCGCGCAGCACGCTGGTGCCGAACTCGTGAGGTTCTTCAGGATTCTTGCGGAACACCTCAAAAACCGGCCGCCCAACAATGTCTTCCCGCCGCGTATTGGTCGCACGTAACTGCGCATCGCTCGCCGCCAGAATGATAAATGACGGCTCAGGCGAAAGAATGAGGTGCAGATTGGGCACGGCCTGGAAAATGGCCTTGAAGTCGAGATTTACCATCGGAACGAATGACCAAGAGGAGGAAGGCGCGGTCTGCCGTAGCAGCTGCGAAACGGTGGTGCCTGGCGTCGGAGCCGGCGCTGACGCACCGCGCCCCGACGACTCAGCCGATCAGCGTTCGCCTTCCGGCTGCTTGGGCATGGGAATCGCGACACTGCTCTCGACGCTGCCAGCGGTGGCATCGCCTTCTTTATAGAACGGCTCCATCTCGTCGCGCGCTTGCGCCCAGTGCTCGTGCTCCTGCCCGTCGGGACGACCCTTGGCTTCCCATATTTCATGGGCGCGTTCGCGGATACGTTGTTCGTCAGCCATCTGTTAGCCCTCTTCGTGCTGGGTGAGACGCCCTAGCACGGCGTCTCGGTTCGGTTAGGTGCTTTCTCACCGGTTATTCAGCAGAGGTAAGGAGCGGGCAGATGGTTCCAGTGCAAACCAGGTTAGCCGACGAAAGTCCTAGCGAAAGGGTAGGAATTCAGCCACGCAGCGCGGCTGACTGTCCGATGAGCTCGTGCATCCGTTCGGCCAGGTCGTTGACCGAGAACGGCTTGGTAAGCACCGCCATGCCGGGCTCCAGCTGGCCGCTGTGGAACAGCGCATTCTCGGCATACCCGGTGATGAACAACACCCGCAGATCAGGACGACTGAGACGACCGGCGTTGGCGAGCTGCAGGCCGTTCATGCCGCCCGGCAGGCCAACGTCGGTCAGCAGCAGGTCAATGCGCACGCTGGACTGCAGCACTTCGAGCCCCGCCACCGCGTCGGCAACGACAATGGCGCGATAGCCAAGATCTGCCAGCAGGTCGGTAATCAGCAGCCGCACCGTCGGTTCATCATCGACGACCAGCACGGTCTCGCCTCGCTGGGCGGGCAGCACGGGCGGCAAACCGCGCGGGCCAGTATCGCGGTCCGCCGTGCCGAGGTAGCGTGGCAGGTAGAGGCTGACAGTGGTGCCGGCGCCCAGTTGGGAACGGATACGAACCTGGCCCCCGGACTGCTGCGCGAATCCGTAGATCATCGACAGGCCGAGGCCCGTGCCTTCGCCCATCGGCTTGGTGGTGAAGAAGGGCTCGAACGCCTTGGCCAGTACTTCGGGCGGCATGCCTGTGCCGGTGTCAGTGACCCGGATCGCCAGGTATTCGCCCTCGGGAATCTCCTGCTGTCGGGCGCTCTGGGTATCGAATACTCGGTTGCCGGTTTCGACCGTGATGCGTCCGCCTTCGGGCATCGCGTCGCGGGCATTGAGGCAGAGGTTGAGCAGGGCGTTTTCCAGCTGTGACGGATCGACCAGCGCCGTCCACAAATCGCCGGCGCAGTAGCTCTCGACGACGACATTCGGTCCCACGGTGCGCTGCACCATGTCGAGCATGCCGCTGACCAGCCGACCGGCATTGATGGCTTTGGGTGCCAGGGTTTGGCGGCGGGAAAACGCCAGCAGGCGATGTGTCAGCGCCGCGGCCCGCTTGGTTGCGGCCTGGGCGATCAGTAGGTATTTCGAGATCTCGTCGGTGCGCTTTTGTCGAATTCGGGTCTCGATCATTTCCAGGCTGACCGAAATGCCCGCCAGCAGGTTGTTGAAGTCATGCGCCAGGCCGCCGGTGAGCTGGCCGACCGCTTCCATTTTCTGTGCCTGACGCAGCTGATCATGGGTCGATTCGAGCTGCGCCTGTCGCGCCCTTTCCTCGGTGATGTCTCGGCCGGTGGCGTACGTCTTGCTACCTGCCGGTGCGGCAACCCAGGAGATCCAGTGCTGCGCCCCGTTCTTGTGGCGGTAGCGGTTGACGATCCGAACCTGCTGGCCACCGGCCGCGGCCAGGTAGGCGTCAACCGTACACGGATGGTCTTCTTCAACAATGAATTCGTTGATGTGATGCCCGATCAGTTCTTCGGGTTGATAGCCGAGCAAGGCTGTCCACGCCGGGTTCACCCGCTGGAAGATACCCTCGAAGTTGATCACCACCATCAGGTCGGGCGAGGTGTCCCACATCAGGTTGCGCTCTTCCGTACGGATGGCAACCTCGTGCGCCAACTGCTCGTTCATGTCCCGCAACTGCTGCTTGGCGACCAGGCGCTGCTGTTCGGCGATCACCTGCCCCGTGATCTCGATGCCCTGATTCAGCAGGCCGACAATGCGGCCGTCTTCGCCGAAAATCGGCGTCGCGCTGATGTTCCAGTAGGTGACCTCCGGCAGGCCGTTGCGCACCATGGGCAGCTCGACCCGGTCCTGTGCGAAGCCTTCGCCGGTGCGCATCGCATGTGCAAACGGGGGCGCCACCATCTCCCAGACTTCGCCCCAGACCTCCGCCACGGGCTGGCCGAGGGCGTTGGGGTGTCGGTCCGCCATCGAACAGACGTAAGCGTCGTTATAGAGCATCCGCAGCTCCGGCCCCCAGAGCACGGTTCCCAGCAGCGGCGAATTCAAACAAGCGCCGACCATGGCGCGCAGGGACTGCGGCCAACTCTCGATCGGGCCGAACGGCGTGGCCGACCAGTCATGGCTTCGCATCAACGCCCCCATCTCACCGCCACCGGAGAGAAAAGCAGGCACCTCATTTATCGCGTCAGGCATGTCCGGGCATCGTCCTTTGGAACCTCCACCGCGCGTGTGGGCGGTTCCTGCTGCTGGTTGTCGGCTGTTGAACCCCACCGGGTCCGAATTCACCTGTAAGGGATGAAGTTTGGAAAACGATGCGGCCAAGGCGTTCCTGAGCGACACCGAAGAGCGAATCCTACACATATGCAGGGGTAGATCCGAGACGAGGACGCCCATGCCGACACCGCCGCACCTCTTGTCGACACCTCGTTAAGGAACAAACGCACCGGCCGATATGTTGGCAAGAGGTTCTGTTGTGCTGATTCCTTGGGCCTGCCCCTGATGTCCGCACACCCTATCCCGGACGTCGCGCTGACGGTCCGGGCCCATTTGAATTTCCAGGCAGTGATCGTATGGCTGGTGCTCCAATCCCGATAAATGAAGCGCAGCGCCAGTTGCAGGTGACGCAGTTGTGCCGGCTGGACACAACGCCCGACGAGGTGTTCGAGCACATCGTGAGCATGGTGGCGGAGTATTTTCAGGCGCCGATCGCATTGATCTCGATCGTCGACGAACAGCGCCAGTGGTTCACCGCGCGGGTCGGGCTGCTGGCGCAGGAAACGCCGCGACAGGACTCCTTCTGCGCCTACGCCATTCTCGCCAACGAGCCGTTCCAGGTGCTCGATGCCACCCGGGACGCACGTTTCCAGGACAACCCGCTGGTCACCGGTGAGCCGGGCATTCGTTTCTATGCGGGCATGCCACTGGTCACGCCGGAAGGGCTGGGCCTGGGCAGCCTGTGCATCATCGACACCCAGCCGCGGCGGGCGATGACCCCGCAGGAACTGTCGATGCTCGAGCATTTCGCCAAGCTGACGATGGCGCGCATCCTGACCCTGCGTCGCACCAATTTCATCGACGCATCCACCGGATTGCTCAACCGCTCGCGGCTCGAGGATGACGTGGCGCGGGCAGCCTCAACCTCCCAGAGCAATGTATTGGTCGTGGCCGATGTGATCGGGCCGATGCTGCTGAACGACATCATCAAGGTACTGGGCCACAGCTTTGCCCAAGCGCTGATGCTGCGCATGAAGCAGACGCTGCAAGCGCAGCTTCCCGACCCGTGCGGGCTGTATTGCATCAGCCCGAGCCGTTTTGCCTTTCTGATCCCGGACGGGCCGTCGGGTGAACTAACCCAACTCTACGAGCGAATCATCGCGGCGTTCGACGCGCCAGTGCAGTGCAATTCGATTCCGATCAAGACCCAGATCGGCCTCGGCGTGCTGCCGCTGCACAGCGGCGTGCTGGAGCAGGACTGGCTGCGCCTGGCGATCACCTCGGCTGACGACGCACGCGACCGTGGCATCGGCTGGTCGCCTTATGAATCCCGGCTCGATGCGGTGCAGCAGCGTGCCTTCACCCTGCTCAGCGGCCTCGCCGAGGCGCTGCACGGCGACGGTCAGCTGCGGTTGGTCTACCAGCCGCGCATCAGCCTGAACGATGGCCGCTGTACTTCGGTCGAGGCGCTGCTGCGTTGGGATCACCCGACGCTCGGCGCCATCGGCCCGGCCGAATTCATTCCACTGGCCGAAAAGACCGCGCTGATCCGCGAGCTGAGCCTGTGGGTGGCCGAGCAGGCCGTGATGCAGACGGCAGCCTGGCAACGCCAGGGGGCCAGGTTCAAGGTGGCGATCAACGTGTCGGCGTCGGACCTGGACAGCTCGGCCTTTGCCAACCGTCTCATCGAGTTGCTGAACAGCCAGCGTCTCGACCCGACGAGCCTGGAGGTGGAGTTCACCGAAAGCGCGCTGATGCGTAATCCGGGCGAAGTCAGCCACCAATTGCAGCGTTTGCGCTCACTGGGCGTGGAGGTGGCCATCGACGACTTCGGCACCGGCTACAGCAACTGGACCTATCTGCGCGACCTGCCCGCGTCGACGGTCAAGCTCGATCAGTCATTCATCCGCAACCTGAGCGACGACGAAAAGGATCGGCGGCTGGTACGGACTATCATCGACTTGGCCAAGCGCCTGGAGCTGCGCGTCGTCGCCGAGGGCATCGAAACCCAGGCGATCTGCGAGCTGGTGGCTCAGTGGGGGTGTGACGAGGGGCAGGGTTATCACATTGCCCGACCCATGGCGCCCGAGTTGCTGCTGGGTTGGGCTGCGCAGAACGCGCTGACCGCTCAAGGCAGCGCAGGCTGAATAACCGCGACAGACCATATCGGTCAGCCTCGGACGCTGACCGAGACTCAGGCGCCAGCGCGCGTTGCACTGGCCGCAGCGGTCACTCTTTCGCTGCATGATGATCATCACTGACGCGCACAGCAGTTTGCGCGGCCTCCACATCATCGAGCAGGTATTGCGTGTTGCCCTCATGGTCGGTGATGCGGAAGACCACTTGAACGCCGGGCCCACGCAGCGCCTCGGGTATATCGTTGCCCCGGAGCTTGGTCACGGTCACAGACATGTCGGTCTCCTTATGGCGATAAGGTTGTGACCGGAGCCAACCCAAGGCGATCCATCAGACTAGGTCATTCGGCTGAGTGGCGCCGAGCTGCGCTTTCACCAGCTTCGCGCAGGGCCGCTTCGCGCTCGAGCTGCACTTCCATGGCATAACCCGGCTGTTCGACGCTGCCGTAGTCGCGGGTGTAGCGCCGGGTAAACTCGCCCACGCCCCATTCCAGGTACTGCTCGACGTGTTTGAGTTCGTGCGCCCAAAGCGCGACGTTGTCGAGGGCATCGGCCTCGTTGCGGAAGACGATGATGTCGATCAGCGTTACCGCGACGATGTCCGGGTTACGCAACAGGGTATTGGCCGCGGTCAGCACGCCGTCGTCACCGACGCGGTAGCGCGCGGTCTCCAGCACCGCCAAGTCGAAATAGGGCTCCAGTTGCGAGCGAATGTGCAGCGGGATCGGCCAGCTCTCCTGCAACGCCAGCCTATCGCGCGACTGACGGATCCAGGTCTCAAGCCCCGCGGCCGCCAGCCATTGCATCTGCTCGTACAAGGTTTCGGACTGCTGCGCAGAGGCCGGCATGCAGACGCAGGCACCCAGGCAGAGCGGCTGCTGGCCGGCCGGGCAGGCCGTCTGCGCCTGGCTCGAAAATATCGACGAACCGAGCACGCAGGCGAACACCGTGCGCAGGAAACGGAAGCGGGAGGAGGTGGACACGTATGCACTCTTCGGATGAGCTAGGCGGCCCGCAAGGCCGGCCAGCGCGCACTATAGCTGCGCCGGCCGGCCAGGCGAAGAGGGCGCTGATGCCCGGTCAGAGCACCGGGGAGGCAGCGCTGACCACGCGCAGGGCAAGGCCTTCGTAAGGGTCGAGATTGAAGGTCATCTCACCGTTTTCGGTCAGGTCGCCTTCGATACTTTCGTGGATGATGTCCACCACCGGCCCGGGCGCTACGCCGGGGAGGGTGACCGTCTCGCTAATGGTCTCGGAGCTGAAGTTGAGCGCCGTGATCTGCACACCTTTACCTGCGGGCAGTTCATGGACCATGACCAGCAACCCGGGCGCTTGCACATCCGGAATCAAGATCTGCTTGCTGGCCGCAATGTCGTAGGCGCGGCGTACGCTGAGGATGCGCTTGAGCTGGCAGGCGAAGGAACCGCCATTCTGCAGCTGCTCGACCAGGCTGCCGTACAGCGAGCGCGCCTTGGGCAGGCCTTCGCTGGAGGTTTCCACCTCGGGTGCGATATCGGCCAGGTCGTAGCCGCCGCGATGCAGCCAGCGGGTGTCGCCTTCGGTCATCAGGTGTTCCACCTGCTCGGCTTCCAGCGGCAACGCGCCGACCAGATCCCAGCCGGAGAGGGCGAACACGCCGGGCTGCATGGCGTTGAACATCACCAGCAGAATATGCAGGCGCTGGATCTGTTCGATATCGGCCGCGCTGATGGTGTTGAGGTCACGGATGCCCAGCGCCGCGGTGATGACGCTGACCGTTGTGCAGGACACGCCGTTGGTGACGAACTTGAGGTTGTAGGGCGCGTGCTCGCCTGTCAGGCGTTCGTACATCTCCTCGCGGATGTGCTCGCGCAGGACGCCGCCGGGCAGGGTCTGACCGTGGTAGTGGTAATGGTCGTAGGCGTGCAATGTCCAGAAATGCACCAGTTCCAGGGTCAGCTCGTCGTGGTTCTGCATTGCGTGGATCAGCGAAGCCGGATCGATGCCGAACGCGTGGACTTCACGCAGCATCAACCGCAGGAACTCGGTATCGCCGGTGACAAGAGCATGGTGATAGGCCGGGCGGGTGATGAAGTCATAGGACAGGTCGGCGCCACCGTGGGACATCGAGGCGATGTCGTCGATGGTCAGGTTCAGTTCCTGGAAGCTGAAGCCGCCGGCCTTGCGGATGGCGCCGGCAATCAGCTGGTTGCCGGTCACCGACAGCGGATGGCCTTCGGACCAGGCGGTGCCTTCAGCGCGACGCTCGACACCGAGGAAGCCGTTGGCATCCAGGCGCAAGACGCGCGCGCCCGAGACGTCGATGGCATGCAGCGCATCGCCAATGATCAGTTGCTGGGCGGCGAAGGTGGGGTCGAGCCAGTTCAGCGACGGCTGGCCTTCCTTGAAGTAGTGCAGATAGACCCAGCGGCGGCGTTTTCCGTCGACCCCAGTGACCACATTGGTCACGCTCCAGTCGGTGTCCTTGATGCCGGGTTCGAAGAAGATTACCCGCTGCAGCTGGCCGACGATGTAGTGCTTTTCCTTGAGCTGATCAACCACCGGCGGCGGGAGGTTTACCGCATCCCGCCCCTTGGGCACGGCCGGCAACAACGGCCAGTCTTCCTCGTTGATCTCGACCATGTGGTAGAGGCCGGGATAGTCGCCGTAGGCCATCTCGGCGAGGCGGAAATCCGCGCCCTTGCCGGTGTGCGCCGGGACCACGTCGTCGATGACGATGGCGTTGTGCGCGGCGGCCATGCGGCTGAGCTGCTGCATCTCCTGCTCGGTCCCGAGGTTAGGGTCGATGTCGAAGCTGATGCGGTCGAAGTTGCCGTCGATGGTCGGCGTGAACTCGCGCCCGCGCAGACCGCCGGAGCGCTTCATCGGGCCGTTGTGAATACCTTGCACGCCCAGCTCGGACAGCGCGCTCCACAGGCGGTCGTCCCCCAGCGCCTGCAACACCGAGCCGCCTTCAGGAGTGATGATGGCCGCCGGGTAGGCGGTGAACCACACCGAGGAGATCGCACTGGCGTCGCGCGGGCGTGCCTGGGCGTAAGGCCGCTGCCAGAGCCGCGCCTGGCCGGCATAGAGTCGGGCCCGTTCGCGGGCGGCGTGAAGCATGGACTGGCTTTCCAGCCACTCGATGTAGGTATTGTCTGGCGTGCTCATAACGACCTTCGATTCCCGTTGCGCTGAGGGCGAATGTAGTCGTTTGAGTCGACTGCACCCGCATCGTTGCATCGAAAAGTCACGCCGTCGCCGGTTGCTCAGTGCAGCGCCGTGAGCGCGGCGGGTCTGGAGGCGCCTAGCCGGCCTGGGCAATGAGCCGGCTCGACGCGACGTCGGGAAGCACAGCAACCCGCCGCGTCACCTCTGCCGCCAGGCACGCACCCCGGCAGTGATGCGCTTGCTTGCCGCCTCGGTCAGCGGGTGCCGATCACCGTAGCGGCGTCACCCGGCTGCCCGGCCAGCTGACGCTGCGCCATCTTCTGCTGCTTGTAGGCCAGGGCCGCAGGCGCGACCGGCGTGACCTTGCCGGTTTCCATCCACTTCTTCAGGCGGTTGGCATCAGCCATGTGGGTGTACTTGCCAAAGGCGTCGAGCACCACAAAGGCCACCGGGCGCTTGTCCATCACCGTGCGCATCACTAGGCAATGGCCGGCGGCATTGGTGAAACCGGTCTTGGTCAGCTGGATGCTCCAGTCAGGCTTGCGCACCAGGGCGTTGGTATTGCGGAACCCCAGGGTGTAGTTGGGCTTGTGGAAAGCTACGGTTTTCTCGCTGGTGGTGCTGAACTGCTCGATCAACGGGTAGGCCTGACTGGCCTTGAGCAGCTTGACCAGGTCATTGGCGCTGGAGACGTTCTGCTCGGACAGACCGGTCGGCTCAACATAGCGCGTGTGGGTCATGCCCAGCGCCTTGGCCTTGGCGTTCATTGCCTGGATGAAGGCACCGTAGCCGCCGGCATAATGATGAGCCAGGCTCGCGGCGGCGCGGTTCTCGGATGACATCAGAGTCAGCAGCAGCATTTCCCGGCGGCTGATTTCGCTGCCGATGCGCACGCGCGAGTAGACGCCCTGCATCTCACGCGCATCGCGGATGGTGACGGACAGGCGCTGGTCGAGTGGCAACTTGGCGTCCAGCGCCACCATTGCAGTCATCAGCTTGGTCACCGAGGCAATCGGCACCACCACGTCTGGATTGCTGGAATAGAGGATTTCGTTGGTTTTCAGATCGACCAGCAGCGCGCTGCCAGAAGCCAGTTCCTGCTGAGCAGGGGCCTTGGCTGCAGCGGTGGAGACGGGGGACAACATGACGCTGCTGCAGGCGAGCAGCAGACCGAGAAGGGTATGACGAAGCTTCAAGATAAACACCGATGAATTGGCAGTGAAAAAAGGCGCGCCGAAGCGGACGGACGCGGCGCGCATTATACGGAAAAGGCGAGCATAAGCATGGCCGCCAGCCCTTATATTTCGGCGCTTCCAGCGGATCGACCGTGCGTTGGGCTCGGGCCGTTTCGCTCGTTTCGCCGTCCGGGCCGCTCAGCGAAACGGCCCGAGCTCAAAGCGTAGATCATCCTGCGCAGCGCTGCCGCAGGCGTACGAACTCGCCGTCAAACAGGCTATCGGCCACGTGACTTTTCGCCACAACCGAGCCGACCAGCGGAACCCGGCCGCCGTTGATAGGTCCGCTCATAGCAGTCTGGGTGTTTTGGTTGAGCACGGCCGAACGCACCTTCACGGCTTCGCAGAGTCCAAACCGTACATTCAAAGGGGAGAACGCTATGTCCCGCTTCAGCCGCACACCGACCACCCGTGACGAAATCGAACGCGAAATACAGAACCTGATGGCTGCACTCGATGACCTCAAGGACGACGCCTCGCGCGAATCGCGTAACCGTTTCAATGCGCTGCGCTCGCGCGCTGAAACGCTGTGGAACGACAACCGTTTGGACGAGCACTGCCACGACCTTTCCCGCCGCGGCCGCGATGCCGGGCGCATGGCCAAAGACTGCGCACGCGAGCATCCGCTGAGCACCGTCGCCTTGGCGGCTGGCGCAGTCGCGCTGATTGGCTACCTCGCTACTCGTCGCTGATACGGCCCTGCCGTCATGCTCAATGCTGAAACGCCGCGGCTCAAATTCGCTCTGTACGGGGCGCATTCGAGCCTCGGCAACGCGCTGCTCTGCGAGCTGCTGACCCGGCAACACGAAGCCGTGACCTTGGTCGACGATCTCAATTCGATAACCGTCCGGCCAGGATTACGCGCCAAGACCGGCGACCTGTTCGATGCCATCAGTGTCTCGCAGAGTGTGGCCGGGATGGATGCGGTGATCTGTCTATTCGACAGCCCTGCATTGGCGACAGCCTCCGGCTCAGCAGCCAACCACCAGCCGCATGATCTGTCTCAGGCGGTCGACGCTCTGCTGTCGGGGTTGCCGAAAGTCGGTGTCGATCGGTTGGTGCTGGTTGCCGACCTGTCCGGCAAGGGTGACGATCCGAGCGTTGCCGCAGCGCTGCAACGCATCGCTGTACATCCATTGCAATGGACGCTGGTGGACGCCAAGGCCGATGGCGACGATCTGGCGATCGAGGATTTCAGCGTGATTGACGAGCTCGACCCCGGCGATCGCCGCGTACAGCTAAGGCGTATCGCGGCGGGGATTGTCGACGAGCTGGAGACACCGCAGCACCTGCACGAGCAGATTCACTTCCGCCTATGATCGCGCTGGCGTTCAGCCAGCGAGCTGAAGACGCAGTGCCGCCAGCACAGTGGCCGATTCCGGCCGCACACCTCGCCAGAGTTCGAACGCCGCCGCCGCTTGTTCGACCAGCATGCCGAGCCCATCGCGAGTCGTTGCGCCGCCTCCGGCCGCCCACTGGCAGAAAGGCGTCGCCTGAGCGCCATACATCATGTCGTAGCAGAAGGTGTCACCCGGCTTGATCAGGTCATGGCCCAGCGGTGGCAGCTCGCCGCCGAGGCTCGCCGAGGTGCCATTGATGATCACATCGAAAGGGCCTTGCAGCTGCTCAAAGGCGCTGGCACTCACCGGCCCCAGCTCGGCAAATTCACCCGCCAGCTGTTCGGCCTTGGTCAGAGTGCGGTTGGCGATAACCAGCGCGGCCGGGCGCTGCGACAGCAAGGGCTCAAGTACACCGCGCACCGCCCCCCCGGCGCCCAGCAGCAGGATCCGCTTGCCTTGCAAGGCGACGCCAGCGTTATCCAGCAGATCGCGAACCAGACCAATACCGTCGGTGTTGTCACCCAGCAAACTGCCGTCTTCGAGCTTTTTCAGAGTGTTCACCGCGCCGGCACGTTGGGCGCGCTCACTCAGCCTGTCAGCCAGGCGGTAGGCCTGTTCCTTAAACGGCACGGTGACGTTGGCGCCCAGACCCGTCTCGAAAAAGGCTTTGGCAAAGCCAGGAAAGTCATCCAACGGCGCCAGCAAAGGTTCGTAGCTGAGATCCTGCCCGGTCTGTTCGGCAAACAACCGGTGGATCTGGGGCGACTTGCTGTGCCCGATGGGGTTACCAAAAACGCCGTAGCGGTCCATCAACAATTACTCCGCTTTAAATAGGTTCTGCACCCGTCACGCGTGAGCGTCTGGCAGACGCAGCGCCTGAGAAAGCCGTGTCAGCGCTGCTCGCCCAGCCAGTCTCGATCCTGCAGGAAATACTCGGTCAGCCGCGCCTCCGGCGAGCCGGGCTCGGGATGCTTGTCGTAGCCCCAGCGCACCAGCGGCGGCAGCGACATCAGGATCGACTCGGTACGTCCGCCCGATTGCAGACCAAACAGGGTGCCGCGGTCGTACACCAGGTTGTATTCCACATAGCGACCGCGGCGCAGCTCCTGGAAGGCCCGCTCGCGTTCGCCGAACGGCATCGCCTTGCGACGCTGGACGATGGGCAGGTAAGCCTCGATGTAGGCATCGCCCACCGCCCGCATGAAGGCAAAGCTGGTATCGAAATCCCATTCGTTCAGATCATCGAAGAACAGCCCACCGACTCCGCGCGGCTCGTTGCGGTGCTTGATGTGGAAATAGTGGTCGCACCATTCCTTGTAGCGCGGGTAGACATCGGCACCGAACGGCGCGCAGGCATCCCGGGCCACCCGGTGCCAGTGCACGCAGTCCTCTTCGTTGCCGTAGTAGGGCGTGAGGTCGAAGCCGCCACCAAACCACCAGACCGGCTCCTCACCTTCCTTTTCGGCGATGAAGAAGCGCACGTTGGCGTGGGAGGTCGGCACGTAAGGGTTCTCCGGATGGATCACCAGCGACACGCCGAGCGCTTCGAAACCACGGCCGGCCAGTTCCGGACGATGGGCACTGGCCGAAGGCGGCAGACCGCTGCCGTGAACGTGGGAGAAGTTGACGCCGCCCTTTTCGATCAGCGCACCGTTTTCGATGACCCGGGTCCGGCCACCGCCGCCTGCAGGGCGCGCCCAGGCATCCTCGACGAAGCGCGCGCCGCCGTCCTCGGTCTCAAGGGTGGCGCAGATACGGTCCTGCAGATCGAGCAGGTAGGCTTTGACGGCTTCGGTACGCTCGTTCACGAATTCACCTTGGCAAGTGGGCTGCGTTGCCGCCGGGCATGGGCCCAGAGCGGCAGCGCTAGAACAGAAGGCCGGCAAGCATATCACCGGGCCAATTGACGGACGCGCCCGGGAAGCGTTGGATAGGCTCCTTTGTATTTGCCAGGAGTCGATATGTCGCAGCGCATCCAGTTCAGTCAGCACGGTGGTCCTGAAGTCCTCGAACAGGTCGACGTCCCGGTCGCCGCACCAGGCGCCGGTGAGGTCCGCGTGCGCAACCATGCGATCGGCCTGAACTTCATCGACACTTACTTTCGCAGCGGGCTCTACGCGCCGCCGACTCTGCCGTCGGGCCTGGGCACCGAAGGTGCCGGTGTCGTCGACGCGTTGGGTGAGGGCGTCGATGATTTCGCGGTAGGTGATCGTGTCGCTTACGCGACCGGGCCGCTGGGTGCTTACGGTGAGCACCACACCCTGCCAGCGCGGCATCTGGTCAAGTTGCCCGAAAGCGTGAGCTTCGAACAAGCCGCCTCGGTAATGCTCAAGGGCCTGACGACCCAATACCTGCTGCGCCAGACCTATGCGCTTAAAGCCGGTGAAACCATCCTGTTCCATGCGGCGGCGGGCGGTGTCGGATCGATCGCTTGCCAGTGGGCCAAAGCCATCGGCGCCAAACTGATCGGCGTGGTGGGCTCGGCGGAAAAGGCTGAGCGCGCCAAGTCGCTGGGCGCCTGGGCAACCATCGACCGCACGCAGGAAGACGTGGTGCAGCGCGTATTGGAGCTGACCGATGGCCAGAAATGTCCGGTGGTCTACGACTCGGTGGGCAAGAGCAGCTGGGACATCTCGCTCGATTGCGTTGCGCCGCGTGGCCTGCTGGTCAGCTTCGGCAATGCCTCCGGCGCGGTGACGGGGGTCAACCTCGGTGTACTGGCCCAGAAGGGCTCGCTGTATGTCACGCGCCCGACCCTGGCCGGCTACGCCACCTCAGCCGAACGCCTGCGGGACATGGCGGCCGAGCTGTTCGAGATGATCGCCAGCGGAAAGATAAACGTGGAGATCGGCCAACGCTACCCACTCGCCGACGCAGCCGAGGCACAGCGCCAGCTCGCTGCAGGCAAGACAACCGGCTCAACCATCCTCCTGCCCTGAGCCGGCAGGCGTGTACGCCCTGACGCCAGCGGCGTCAGGAGGCGCGAATCACCTCGCCGTTGCGTATGTCGCGGATGGTGGAAGGGTTTTTACGTCCGCCCAGGCTGCCGCCAAGCACGCCGTCCAGATCGCCAGGGAAGTATTGCTCGACGCGCAGACGCGACCGCGCCGAAGGTCGGCCGGCCGGATTCGCCGATGTGGATACCAATGGGCCGGTCAGGGCGCATAGCCTGGCGACCAGCGGATGATCGGTCACACGAAGCGCCACGCTGTCATGCTCGCCGGTGATCCAGTCAGGCAGACGGTCGCGGTGCGGGACCAGCCAGGTGTTCGGCCCCGGCCAGCTGCCAACCAGCCGGTCCAGCCAGCGCTCAGGAAGATCGTCCAGCAGGAATTCGAACTGCTCGATGCAATCGGCGACCAGGATCAGGCCTTTCTCCACCGGCCGTTCCTTGAGTGCTAGCAACCGATGCACCGCATCGCTGTCCCAAGGATCGCAGCCCAGCCCCCACACCGCCTCGGTCGGATAAGCGATGACTCCACCACGTCTAACGACTCGCGCCGCCTGCTGCACACGCCAATTGCCGACCATTGCCAACTCCCCTGAGACTGATCGGCAAAGTGTACCCAAGCGCTGGTAACAGCACAGCAGCCCTCAACCCGTACAGGCGATCCAGCGCCCATTCTCGCAAACAACCACGCCCTCGATTTCAAGCTCGGTGAGCGCTGCGAGGGTTTCCGACAAAGGCTGGTTCACGGCACTGGCCAGCGCCTCGCTGCTCATGGGGGCGGCATGCAGCTGGGCGACTAGTGGATGCATCGGCTCGGATCGTTGCGCTTCCGGAACGGTCGGGCCTTGCTGCCAGCCGCGCAAGGCTTGCAGCACATCTTCGACACTTTCCACCAGCGCCGCGCCCTGGCGAATCAGCTGATGACAGCCTCGGGCGCCCGGATGGTGGATTGAGCCGGGAATCGCATAGACCTCACGGCCCTGCTCGGCAGCCAGACGGGCGGTGATCAGCGAGCCGCTCGAAGGGCTTGCCTCGACCACCAGCACACCCAACGACAAGCCGCTGATGATGCGATTGCGACGTGGAAAGTTGGCGGCCTGCGGCGGGCAATCGAGCGGTAACTCGGATACGAGCGCACCACCGCCTTCAACGATTCGTGCAGCCAGCCCCACATGGCGGCGCGGATACAGTTGTTCGAGCCCGGTACCCAGTACGGCGATGGTCTTGCCGCCGACGTCCAGTGCGCCTTGATGAGCCGCACCATCAATACCCAGCGCCAGCCCGCTGGTGATCACGAAACCACCGCGAGCCAGGCTGCGCGCAAAGGCGGTGGCGTTATCCAGCCCCGGCCGTGAAGCGCGTCGGCTTCCGACCATGGCCAGCTGCGGTCGCTCCAAAAGGCTTGGATCACCTTCGATGAACAGCAGCGGCGGAGCGTCCGGCAGTTCTTCTAGCAAACCGGGATAAGCCGGGTCATCCCACATCAGCAGATGTCGCGCCGGCGCTTCCAGCCACTTGAGGCTGGCAGCGGCTCGCTCACGAATTGCCGGACTGCGCCTGGCTTCGGCGCAACCAGCCGGTAAACCCAGCGAGCGCCAGGCGGACCCTGGCGCACTGAGCGCAGAAGACGCATCGGGAAACGCACTGAGCAGCTTACGCAGACGACGCGGGCCCAGTTCCGGCAACACGTGCAGGCGCAGGCGCGCTTCCAGTTCGGCGGGGGAAATCGAAGGCATGAGAACAGTCCTTGTCTCGTCGCACCGCATCCATGCAGTGCTTGTTCAGCAGAAATGACAAGCCCCGCAATGCGGGGCTTGGGGTCTCAGGGGTTGCGGACCTTGTCCATCACCGAGAGTGAGCGAGTCGCCTGCAGGACCAGGCCATAGCTGAGCTTGTCGTAGGTGCGAAACACCATCAGCAGGCCCGAGCGCTCGTCCGGGATCTTCACGTTTTCACCGGTGACCCTGTCGCGGACGGTTTCGCCGGTCTTGTACACCGCCAGCACATTGCCGACGCTCAGTCCGTCACGCGCGCCCCGGTTCAGGGTGACCACATCGAACTGACCGATCTGGGTCACGCCGCGCGGGACATCGAGGATCACGCCGTTGATTTCTTCTTTCGGCTCGCTCGGCATGAAGGTCGAATTAATCGCACGCTCTTCACTGGGGAACAGACGGTCGCCAATGCGCGCTTCCTGGGTAACCCGGGTGAGCATCAGGGTTGCAATGTCGCCCTCCATGTCAAGAAGCTCGGCAGTGCCTACATCGTCGGCGTTAATACCGAGGAATTCCCCGCTCTCCGGGTCCACGTAGGTCTTGCCCTGACGGAAGATACCGTAGACGCCGATGTCATCCTGGAACTCGCCGCGGCCGTAGACGCGGTCACCAGAGCCACTGATCACGCGCTCGGCATTGCCGGCAACAATGTAGGGCGCGGCCTCGAATTCAGCAGCGCTGTCGACAATACGGTTACTCAGCAGAAAGCTGTTGATGGCTTCCAGCGGGATGGTACTGATGGCCTCAGCCATGGGTGTTGTGCGAACAGTCGGCGAGAGTTTGATCGTCCCGCGCGAGGCGCCACGGTTGAGCATGAGGCGCGGTTGGCCTTCGATGTAGACCAGGCTGAGGCTGTCGCCGGGATAGATAAGGTGCGGATTTTCGACCTGCGGATTGGCGTGCCAGAGTTCGGGCCACTTCCAGGGCTCGCTGAGAAAGCGACCGGAAATGTCCCAGAGTGTGTCGCCTTTCACTACGGTGTACTGCTCCGGATGGTCATCCTTGAGCTGTACAGCGGCGTGTGCCATGCCGCCAACCGCCACCAACAGCAGGGCGAGTAGTGATTTCCTCATGTGGTGAATCCCTTTATGATGTGCCTTCACGTAAAGCGCCCTAGCGCCGCAGTAACCCTTGTGGAAAGCGGCGTTAAGCCGTTTACAAGCTGCTCGGCATCTTAGCAGCGGCTTTTGACTTTATTCCATAAGTGCATCACAAACGCATATGGCAATCCTGAACATCCTAGAATTTCCCGATCCACGCCTGCGCACCATCGCCAAACCGGTGGACGTGGTCGATGACGGCATTCGTCAGTTGATCGACGACATGTTCGAGACCATGTACGACGCACCCGGCATCGGCCTGGCCGCGACGCAGGTCAACGTGCACAAGCGGGTCGTGGTGATGGACCTGTCCGAGGACAAGACCGATCCACGGGTCTTCATCAATCCCGAGTTCGAGTTTCTCACCGACGAGATGGAGCAGTATCAGGAAGGATGCCTGTCGGTGCCCGGCTTCTACGAAAACGTAGACCGGCCACAGAAGGTGAAGATCAAGGCGCTGGACCGCGACGGCCAGCCCTATGAGCTGATCGCCGAAGGCCTGCTCGCGGTATGCATCCAGCACGAATGCGATCACCTCAACGGCAAGCTGTTCGTCGACTACCTGTCCAATCTCAAGCGCGACCGGATCAAGAAGAAGCTGGAAAAGCTTCACCGTCAGCAGGCTTGATCTCCCACCCCAAAGGCTTGCAGCAGCAAGCCTTTTTTATTGATGAGTCCTTCTATGCGCATCGTTTTCGCCGGCACGCCGGAATTCGCCGCTCAGCATCTACAAGCCCTGCTCGACGCCAAGCGTCAGGTCGTGGCGGTGTATACGCAGCCGGATCGCCCGGCGGGCCGTGGCCAGAAACTGATGCCCAGCCCCGTCAAGCAGCTCGCGCTGCAGCATGAGATTCCGGTGTATCAACCCCAGAGCCTGCGTGACCCGGCTGCGCAGGCGGAGCTGGCGGGCTTGCAGGCGGACCTCATGGTCGTGGTCGCCTACGGCTTGATCCTGCCGCAGGCCGTGCTGGACTTGCCTCGCCTGGGCTGCATCAACAGCCACGCCTCGCTGCTGCCACGCTGGCGCGGCGCGGCGCCGATTCAGCGTGCCATCGAAGCAGGCGATGCCGAATCTGGCGTGACCGTCATGCAGATGGAAGCGGGGCTGGACACCGGGCCGATGCTGCTCAAGGTCCGCACACCGATCACAGCGGAGGATACCGGTGGCACCCTGCATGATCGCCTGGCCGACCTCGGTTCGCAGGCCGTGATCGAAGCAGTCACTGCGCTGGAAGCCGGTACGCTCGTTGGTGAGGTTCAGGACGACAATTTGGCCACCTATGCCCACAAGCTGAACAAGAACGAAGCACGGCTCGACTGGGGGCGACCGGCGGTAGAGCTTGAGCGACTCGTGCGAGCATTCAACCCTTGGCCGACCTGCCACAGCAACCTCGACGGCGCTGCGGTGAAAATTCATGCTGCGCGTGCATCCGCAGGGCAGGGCACGCCTGGGCAAATCATCGAGTCAAGCAAGGAAGGCCTGGATGTCGCCTGTGGCGAGGGTTCGCTGATCATTACTCGCCTACAACTTCCGGGCGGTAAGGCGCTGGCCGTCAGCGATGTGTTCAACAGCCGCCGCGAGCAGTTCGCTGTCGGCAAGGTGTTCGAATAATGTCGATGAACCCGCGTCTCGCCGCTGCCCGCGCATTGGCCGTGGTGCTGTCCGGCAAAGCCTCGCTGAACAGCAGCCTGCCCGACGTGCTGGCCAAGGTGGACGCGCGTGATCGTGGCCTGACCCAGGAGCTGGCGTTCGGCACCGCCCGCTGGCAGCCGCGTCTATCCGGTCTCGCCGAGCGATTGCTGCAAAAACCATTCAAGGCAGCGGATCGCGATGTCGAGGCCTTGCTGCTGGTCGGCCTGTACCAGCTGTTCTACACCCGGATTCCGCCGCATGCCGCCATTGGTGAAACCGTGGGCTGCGCGGAGAAGCTGAAGAAGCCCTGGGCAAAAGGGCTGCTCAACGCCGTGCTGCGCAACGCCCAGCGTGACGGCGAAGCGCTGTTCGCCGAGCTCGAACGTGACCCGGTGATTCGCTTTGCCCACCCGCGCTGGCTGCAGAAGTCGCTCAAGGCTCATTGGCCGGAACACTGGGAGGCGATCTGTACCGCAAACAACCTGCATCCGCCGATGATATTGCGGGTCAACCATCGCCGGGTCGGGCGCGACACCTATCTCGCCGAACTGCAGGACGCCGGCATCGAAGCGTTCCCCTGCAGCCACAGCGAAGACGGCATTCGACTCGCTGCGGCCTGCGATGTCACGCAGCTGCCGGGCTTTGCCGAGGGGCGCATCAGCGTACAGGACGAAGCCGCGCAGCTGGCCGCCAGCCTGCTCGATCTGGCTCCCGGCCAGCGGGTGCTGGATGCCTGCTGCGCCCCGGGCGGCAAGACCTGCCACATCCTCGAACGCGAACCTGCGCTGGCTGAAGTCATCGCCCTGGACCTTGAGCCGAAGCGCTTGCAGCGTGTGCAGGAAAACCTCGATCGCCTGCAGCTCGACGCCACGCTGGTGGCTGCCGACGCCCGCGCCACCGACGCTTGGTGGGATGGCCAACTCTTTCAGCGGATCCTGCTCGACGCACCGTGCTCGGCGACCGGCGTTATCCGTCGGCATCCCGATATCAAGCTGGCACGCCAGGCCGACGATATCGCCCCCCTGGCGGCGCTGCAGGGCGAGCTGCTCGACGCGCTATGGCCGACCCTGTCTGTCGGCGGGGTTCTGCTGTACGCCACCTGTTCGGTACTGCCGACCGAAAACCGCGAGGTGATCGAAGCCTTTCTCACGCGCACACCCGGCGCCCGCGAACTGGACCTGCCCAAGGGGTTCGGCGTCGAACAGCCGCATGGACGTCAGCTTTTGCCTCAGGACAATGGCCACGACGGCTTCTACTACGCCAAATTGATTAAAGTCGCGGCCCAACCCAATGGCCGACAATCCTAAGGTGAGCCAGACGCCAACGTCTCGGCTACCTCATGCTGTGGCGGTTACAAGCCGCCTTTCAGGAGCGATCGCGTGAAGATCATCATTCTCGGCGCAGGGCAGGTGGGCGGTACGCTTGCCGAAAACCTCGCCAGCGAAGCCAACGACATCACCGTGGTCGACACTGACGTCGATCGCCTGCGCGACCTCGGCGACCGCCTGGACATCCGCACGGTAGTCGGTCGTGGCTCATTCCCCACGGTGCTGCGCCAGGCCGGTGCGGACGACGCCGACATGCTGGTAGCCGTCACCAACAGCGACGAGACCAACATGGTCGCCTGCCAGGTCGCTTACACCCTGTTCCACACCCCGACCAAGATTGCGCGGGTGCGCGAGTCGGTGTACCTCACCCGTTCAGGTCTTTTCAGCAACGAGGCGATCCCGGTCGACGTACTGATCAGCCCCGAGCAGGTGGTGACCAACTACATCAAGCGCCTGATCGAACACCCCGGCTCGCTGCAGGTGATCGACTTTGCCGAGGGCAAGGCGCAGCTGGTCGCCGTACGCGCCTACTATGGCGGACCGCTGGTGGGCCAGGAGCTGCGCCAGATCCGCAAACACATGCCCAACGTCGACACCCGCGTGGCAGCGATCTTCCGCCGCAATCAGGCAATCCTGCCGCAGGGCGACACGGTCATCGAAGCGGACGATGAGGTGTTCTTCATCGCCGCGAGCGGGCATATCCGTGCAGTGATGAGCGAGATGCGCCGGCTGGATGACAACTACAAACGCATCGTCATTGCCGGCGGCGGCCACATCGGCGAGCGCCTCGCCGAGGCCATCGAAAGCCGCTATCAGGTCAAGATCATCGAGATGAACCCGGCGCGCTGCCGCTACCTCTCCGACACCCTGGACAGCACCATCATCCTTCAGGGCAGCGCTTCTGATCGCGACCTTTTGGTGGAAGAGAACATCAACGATGCCGACGTATTCCTCGCGCTGACCAACGACGACGAGGCCAACATCATGTCCTCGCTGCTGGCCAAGCGCCTGGGCGCACGCAAAGTGATGTGCATCATCAACAACCCGGCCTATGTGGACCTGGTTCAGGGCGGTGAAATCGACATTGCCATCAGCCCGCAACTGGCCACTATCGGCACGCTGCTGACCCACGTGCGCCGCGGCGATATCGTCAGCGCTCACTCCTTGCGCCGTGGCGCCGCCGAGGCCATCGAGGTGATCGCCCACGGTGACTCCCGTTCGAGCAAGGTGGTCGGCCGGGCCATCGGCAAGATCGCCCTGCCGCCCGGCACTACCATCGGTGCGGTGATCCGTGACGAAGAAGTGCTGATCGCCCATGACAACACGGTCATCGAGTCAGGCGATCACGTGATCCTGTTCCTGGTCGACAAGAAGCATATCCGCGACGTGGAACGCCTGTTCCAGGCCGGGCTTACCTTCTTCTGACAGGCAGCGCTAGCGCACCCCGCTCGATCTTTGCCCTGATCGAGCGATGATGCGTCGCCCTTCGCTTATGCCGTCACCGTGCGCTGGCCGGGCAGCAGACGCACGATGGCGTTAAGCAGCATGCCGTAGAGCGGAACGAACAGCGCCAGGCTGATGATCAGCTTGATGACGTAGTCGACGCTGGCAATCTCCACCCAGTTCGCCGCCATGAAGGGGTCGTCGCTGTGCCAGAAGGCGATGGAGAAGAACAGGAAGGTGTCCAGCAGGTTGCCGAAGATGGTTGAAGCGCTTGGCGCGATCCACCACTGGCGCAAGCGCCGTAGTCGGTCGAACACCTGAATGTCGAGAATCTGACCGAACGCATAGGCAAGGAAGCTGGCGACCGCAATGCGGAACACGAACAGGTTGAATTCACCCAGCGCTGCGAACCCGCCAAACGCGCCCTGGTGAAACAGCACCGAGACCACATAGGAAGCGACCAGCGCCGGAACCATCACCTGCGCGATGACTCGACGCGCCGGGCCTTTGCCGAGTAGACGCACGGTCAGGTCAGTGGCGAGAAAGATGAACGGAAAACTGAAGGCGCCCCAGGTGGTGTGCCAGCCGAACAGGGTGATCGGCAGCTGCACCAGATAGTTGCTGGCGATGATGATGAGGATGTGAAACGCGATCAGACCGGCCAGCGTAGCGCGGCGGACCGAGGGTGGGAGCTGCAACATGGCATTTCCTTTTTGAGGTGATGGGGTTAGGGAACCCATTGCCGCGCCGACATGGCCCGAGCGGCGCGCATTCTAGTGTCATTTCGACCTGGCGGATAGCGCGCCGGTCGGAACGCCCGGATGCATTTGTCTCCGTCTATCCCAAGGGGCAACAGCATTCGTGGCTCAAAGTGCTCCGCGGCAGGCCCGCCGAACGGCTAACGAGCGCCGCGAAATTCATGGATTTCCGGGTACTGCTCAAAAACGTCTCGGATGTTTGCCAGGCCTGTACGCAAGCGCTGATCGCTGCACTCCGCGCCGATGCATAAGCGCATTGCTCTGGGCCTTTGGCTGCCGGGCGGAAGGAACGGATCAGGCAGCGTCAGCGCTATACTGCGCGCGCGCAACTCGTGCTGCAGGGCATCGAGATCCCAGTGCTCGGGAACATCCAGCCAGGCACTGAGCGAAGCCGGATGGCTGCCGCGCAGGTAATCGCCCAGTTCGGCGCTCACCGCAGCCTGCCGAGCCGCGATCAGCTCCCGCTGCAGGCTCACCAGCTCCTCGGCGCGGCCACGCTCGATCCAGCGCGTCGCGATCTCGCCAAGCAGGGGTGCTGCCATCCAGCTGTTCACCCTGAAAATGCTCTCGGTGCGCAACGCCAACCGCCGAGGCATCGCCAGGTAGCCGAGGCGCAAGCCTGTCAGTACGGACTTGGTCAGACTGGTGCAATAGAAGGCCAGCTCCGGCAGATAATGGCTCAGCGGCGGCGCCGGCCGGTCGTTACCGAGCAAGGGGCCATACACGTCGTCTTCGATCACGTAGACGCCGTAGCGGCGTGCAATCTCGGCAATTTCTCGCCGACGGCTGTCTGGCATCAGGCTGCTGGTGGGGTTGTTCAGGTTCGGCGTGCAGACCAGTGCGGTTACCCGTTCGTTGGCACAGATGTCTTCGAAATGCTCCGGATCGAGGCCGTCGCGGTCAGCCTCGACTCCCTGGAGCTTGAAGCCCAACACCTGCGCGGTACCGATCACGCCGTGATCCGTACAGTTTTCACAGAGCACCAGGTCATCGGGGCCGGCCAACGAGGCAAGGGCAAGAAAGATCGCCTGGGAAGCGCCATTGGTCAGCAGCAGATCCTGTGGTTCAACACACAGGCCCAGCCCGGCGAGCCACTGCACGCCCGCCTCGCGGTGATGTTCAAAGCCGGCAATCGGCCGGCAGGCATGAATCCATGGCTGTTCGTGCTCGGCAGCCAGTTCTGCGCAAGCCTGCCGCCAGTAGCGATCATGGCGCTCGTTGCGGACGATGCGCGCCGTGGAGAAGTCGAGCAGCGAATGTTCGCCGCGGTCGAGCATGGAGGTGGCGACCCGTTCACTGATACGCCGACTGACAAAGCTGCCGCGTCCGACCTCGCAGCGCACCCAGCCCTGGCGCTCCAGTTCCTTGTAGGCGTTGGTCACCGTCTGCACGCTGATGTCCAGCTGCTCGGCCAGCAGCCGTTGCGTTGGGAGTCGTTGGCCATCCTGCAGCTCACCCCGCTCGATATCGGTCGCGATGGCCGTGACCAGCAGCTTGTACTTCGATCCGCCGCCATGCGCGGCGAGCAAGGCGTCTTTCCAGTTGTGCATGACGTTCCACCTCCGTCGAGCCAACAGGATCGGCCGAAGCGCAATGTCATGCAATTGTCCTAGTGCAATCCTATGAGGAAAACCGCTTTTGTATGCTCAGGCAGCGAAACGCGGCGCACCCTCCGGCAGAAGAAGGGGTCGAAAGCCGCGTTGAGGCAGGGAATGCCCTGTCCTGATGCTCTTGAAGCTGCCCTCTGAACTGCAGGTCTCGGCCCGCGAACGATAAAAAGCACAGGAGAATTCACGATGAATCGCGCACGTCCTTTCCGTTTCGGCAAACTTCTGCTGGCCTCCGCCGTAGTGACCGGCCTATCCATCGGTGGCCTGGCCCAGGCGGATACCTTCGACGACATCAAGGCGAAGAGCAGCGTTCGTATCGGCTACGCCAACGAGACCCCCTTTGCCTACACCGATACTGACGGCAGCGTCACCGGCGAATCCCCTGAGATCGTCGAGAAGATTTTCCAGGCAATGGGCGTCGAAACCATCAAACCCGTGCTTACGGAATGGGGCTCCCTGATCCCTGGGCTGCGCGCAAGCCGTTTCGACTTGATCGCGGCCGGCATGTACATCACACCCGAGCGCTGCAAGCAGGTGCTGTTTACCGATCCGCACTACCAGTTGCAGGACACCCTGTTGGTCAAGGCCGGTAACCCCAAGCAGTTGCAGAGCTACGAAGACATCGCCAAGGATGAGTCGATCAAGCTGGCCATCATGTCCGGCACCGTCAATCTCAATTACGCCCGCAAGGCCGGCATCAAGGATTCGCAGATCGTTCAGGTGCCTGACACCACCTCACAGCTGCAGGCCGTGCGCACCGGCCGCGCTGATGCAGCCGTGGGTACTCAGCTGACCATGCGTGGCCTGGCGGAGAAGGCCGGGGATCAGGTCGAAGCCACCGACAACTTCAAGGACGATCCAGCCAACACCGGTTATGGCGCCCTGGCGTTCCGCCCGGAAGACAAGGCGCTGCGAGACGCAGTCAACGCCGAACTGAAGAAATGGCTCGGCAGCGAAGAGCATCTGAAGACCGTCGAACCCTTCGGCTTCGACCGCTCGAACATCACCGACAAGACCGCCGAAGAGTTGTGTAGCGCCTGATCAATGGAGCCGGTACGGCAGCCTGGCTGCCGCACCGGACTTTCCTCTGTGAATAGCCTTTTCATTGCTCCGCGCCCTGCTCCCGACCCTGTCGCACCCATGCGATATGGCCACTCCCGGCTGGCTGCTGCCCTTCGCCCGCTGCTGGACGCTGGCAGGCAAGTCTGTCACCGCGCTCACCCAGCCAAGCTTCGCGAGCCGCTTGTCTTCTCAGCGGCTACCGCCGCGCCGGCCACTGGAAATCCAAGATGACCGAACTGCTCCCCCTCCTGCTGCAAGGGGCCTGGGTGACCGTACAGATCACCTTTTTCGGCTCCCTGCTGGCAATTGTCGCCGCGCTGATCGGCGCTCTGGGCCGACTGTCGCCAATCAAGCCGCTGCGCTGGCTGGCCATCGTCTACATCGAAGTCTTCCGCGGCAGTTCGCTGCTCGTGCAGCTGTTCTGGCTGTACTTTGTCCTGCCGATGCCGCCGTTCAATATCGCCATGAGCGCGTTCAATGTTGCCGTGATCGGACTCGGCCTGAACATCGGCTCCTATGGTGCCGAGGTACTGCGTGGCGCCATCCGCTCGGTGCACGAAGGTCAGTACGAGGCCTGCCAGGCGCTGAACATGACCGCCGGCCAGCGCTTGCGCCGGGTCATCCTGCCGCAGGCATTGCTGGCCGCCATCCCGCCCGGTACCAACCTGCTGATCGAACTGCTGAAAAACACCTCGCTGGTGTCCCTGATTACGCTGTCCGATCTGGCCTTCCGGGCTCGCCAGCTTGACCAGGCCACCCTGATGACACTGGAAATCTTCGGCCTGGCACTGGTGATGTACTTCGTGCTCGCACAGATCATCAATTTGTCCATGCGCACCCTTGAGCGGCGACTGGCGCGCGGCCGCATGCGGGGAGGCATGTCATGAATTTCTTCGATTGGGAATTTGCCTGGGAGATTCTTCCCAGGCTGCTTGATGCCTCACTGAAAACCATCGGCATCACCATCGCCGGGTTTTCCATCGCCATCGTGCTGGGGCTGTTCCTTGCAGTAGGGCGTCGCAGCCGCCATCGCTGGTTGTCCTGGCCAATGACAGGTCTGATCGAGTTCGTCCGCAGCACACCGCTGCTGATTCAGGTGTATTTCCTGTTTTTCGTCCTGCCCAACTACGGTTTCAACCTGTCCGCGCTGCAGGCGGGCATCTTTGGTATCGCGCTGCACTACGCCTGCTACACCGCCGAGGTCTACCGCGCCGGGCTCGATGCGGTGCCGCGTGCGCAATGGGAGGCAGTCACCGCGCTGAACATGAAGCCCCTCAACGCCTACCGCAAGGTAATCCTACCGCAAGCGTTGCGACCGATTCTCCCGGCGCTGGGTAACTACATGATTTCGATGCTCAAGGACACGCCGGTGCTTTCCGCCATCACGGTGGTGGAGATCATGCAGCGGGCCAAGAACATCGGCTCGGAACACTTCCGTTACCTTGAACCGATCACCATGGTCGGCCTGTTCTTCCTCATTCTCAGTCTCGGCCTTGCCTGGTTCGTACGCCGACTGGAAAACCGTATGGAGCTTGCCCGATGAACGCACCGATGCCTGCCGGCGGCACACAGAACTCAGCCAGCACCGCCAACGAGCCGGAGCTGATGGTGCAGTTTCGCGATGTGAGCAAACACTTCGGCGATCTGACCGTGCTCAATCACCTCGACCTCGATGTCCGAACCGGTGAGAAGGTCGCCATCATCGGCCCCAGTGGATCCGGTAAGTCCACGCTTTTACGGGCGCTGATGACCCTGGAAGATATCGACGAAGGCGTGATCATGGTCGATGACGAACCGCTGACCCACATGCCGGATGCCCACGGCAATCTGGTTCGCGCCAACGCACGGCATCTTCGTCGCGTCCGCGGCAAGGTGGGTATGGTGTTCCAAAGCTTCAACCTGTTCCCGCACATGAGCACCCGGCAGAACGTGATGGAAGCACCGGTGCAGGTGCTGGGGCTGTCGAAAAAGGAAGCCCGCGAGCGTGCCGAGGAGCTGCTGGCCATGGTCGGGCTGGAAGACAAACTCGACCATTACCCCTCGCAACTGTCAGGTGGTCAGCAACAGCGCGTAGCCATTGCCCGAGCCTTGGCGATGCGGCCCAAGGTCATGCTGTTCGACGAAGTAACCTCTGCGCTGGATCCGGAACTCTGCGGCGAAGTCCTCAACGTCATCCGCCGTCTGGGTGATGCGCACAGCCTGACCATGCTGATGGTCACTCACCAGATGGGTTTCGCACGGGAATTCGCCGACCGCGTATGCTTCTTCAACGAAGGCCGAATCCACGAGCAGGGCACCCCGGACGAGCTGTTCGGCAATCCCCAGGAGACACGCACGCAGGAATTTCTCAGTGCGGTCACCCAGGCGAGCTAGGCTGATGGAGCGAGTACGCCACTGCTTCGGCGGCTACCGCACGTTTGAATTCCCAGGGGAGCGCGATGATCGAATCACTGCAGAAGATGCTGGCCAAGGGCATGGACAACCCCATGCTGCGCTTCGGGCTGGGCAAGGGTTATCTGGACGCTGGTGACGCTGCAGAAGCCGCGATTCACCTGCAACGCAGCGTCGAACAGGATCCGAACTACTCTGCCGCCTGGAAACTGCTCGGCAAGGCACGACAGGCCAATGGAGATCTAGACGGCGCGAGGCGCGCCTGGGAACAAGGCCTGCTCGCAGCGCAAGCGCATGGCGACAAGCAGGCCGAGAAAGAAATGGACGTGTTTCTTCGCAAACTCAACAAACCGGCCGGCAGCTAGCGCCAGCCGCTCGAGCCTGGGCGGGCTGCTGAATCAGTCTTCTTGCTGGACGAAGCGCAGCCCAACACCTTCGGCATCGACCCGCATCACTTCCATCTGCAGCACCGGCGCGGGAATCGGAAGATCCTGAACCTGCCCACTGACCGTCATGCCCGGCTGCAGCTCGGTCAGTTGCGGATGTTTGACATACACGCCGCCGTCGGAGAGATCACGGGTGTGCGCGAACACTTCGCCAAATGACTCATGGGTGATGCGGATGCGGCACTTCATCGGTGCGCGCGGATGCTGTCGCTGATTCGGGTTGCTCATTGAAGTCCCTTTGCTGGATGAGCTGTCGTTAATACCAGCGTTTTTCGCCGGCGGGTCGCTTTTTGAAGCGCTTCATGGTCCACATGTACTGGCTCGGCCAGGTTCGCACATAGCGCTCGATGACGCCGCTCATGGCCGCCACCGCGACCTCGACATCCTCGTCGTACATGGCAGGCGGCGCCGCCTCGAGGATCACCTTGTAGCCCGAACCGTCATCCAAGCGCAACGCATGAAGAAACACGCCCACAGCCTTGCCGCCCGTGAGCATGCCGGGCACGAACTTGCTCGTCAGCGCTTGCGTGCCGAGGAACGGCACGAACACGCCAGCGCCTTCGCTGGGTTCCGGATCCGCCGGTATGCCCACGGCGCCGCCCTTACGGACTTCCTTGATGACGCTGATGATGCCTTCTCGAGTCGAGGGTGCGACCTTGTTGCCCAGCTGGACACGCTGGCGTTGCAGAAGATCATCGACCGCCTTGAGCTTTGGTGGGCGATAAAAAATGATCGGTTTGCACTGTGCGCAGTAGAAGTGATTGAGCACTTCCCAATTGCCGAGATGACTGGTGATGCCCACCACACCCTTGCCTGAAGCCAGCGCCTGCTCCAGGACCTCGAGGCCCTGGACTTCCTTGACAAGACGCAGCGTCTTGTCTGCTGGCCAGATCCAGGCGCAGGCACTCTCAGTAAAAGCCATGCCGATCTGCTGCAGGCTCTGTCCGAGCAAGCGCTCCCGTTCGGCAGCTCCAAGTTCTGGAAAGCATCTGGAAAGATTGATCCGAGCGACTTCGCGAGAGCGGTTGGGTAGCTTCCACATCAACCAGCCAATGAAGCGACCCGACCCCTGAACCGCGCGCCAGGGGAGTAGGGCGAACAGGCGAAGAAAACCAACCACCAGCGCACCTTTGAGCTTGTCCAAGGATCTCTCCCGAAAAATCAAAGACGCTAGTGTAACTGCTTCGTGCAGTTGGCAACTCCTGAAGCCGTCACGTCAGGCGTTGCTCGCGGTTGTTGCCAGTGCCGGGTATTGATCGCAGTCCGTGGTGTGGTCCATGACCATGCCGCACGCCTGCATAAAGGCGTAACAGATGGTCGGCCCGACAAAGCTGAACCCGGCCTTCTTCAACGCACGGCTCATTGCCTCCGCTTCGGCGGTCACTGCCGGAACCTGGCTGATCGAGTCGAAATGGTTGATCTTCGGTTCGCCACCCACAAAGGACCACAACCAACCGGCCGGATCGTCCAGCTCGAGCCAGCGCTGCGCATTGCACCGTGCGGCTTCCAGTTTTCGACGGTTGCGGATGATGCCGGCGTCGAGCATGCGTTCGTCGATTTCGGCATCGGTCATCTGTGCCAGACGCTTCGGATCGAAGCCGAACAGCACTTGGCGATAACGCTCTCGCTTGCGCAATACCGTGATCCAGGACAGCCCTGCCTGTGCACCTTCGAGGATGAGAAATTCGAAGAGAACCTGAGGATCACGGGTAGGCACGCCCCACTCGCTATCGTGGTATTCGATGTACAACGGGTCGTCATTGCACCAGGCGCAACGCGGCATGTTTTCAAATCCTTGAACGAGGCGAATGGCAGATCGGAAAGTGGGAGTGGCGATACGCCGTAGAGCACCCGTCGCCACGGGTTCGAGCCGTTATCGGGTATACTCCGAGGCTTTCTGTCGAAGCCAGCACAGGTGAAATTTTGACTCAGCCTACGCCTGCCGTGCGCACCTTCCAAGACCTGATCCTTGCCCTGCAAAACTACTGGGCAGAGCAGGGGTGTGTCGTTCTGCAACCCTATGACATGGAAGTCGGCGCCGGTACCTTTCATACCGCCACCTTCCTGCGCGCGATCGGTCCCGAGACCTGGAACGCTGCCTATGTGCAGCCTTCGCGCCGGCCCACCGACGGCCGCTATGGCGAAAACCCGAACCGCCTGCAGCATTACTACCAGTTCCAGGTGGTCCTCAAGCCCAACCCGGAGAACTTTCAGGAGTTGTACCTCGGTTCGCTCAAGGCCATCGGCGTCGACCCGCTGGTCCACGATATCCGCTTCGTCGAAGACAACTGGGAATCCCCGACATTGGGCGCCTGGGGTCTGGGCTGGGAGATATGGCTCAACGGCATGGAAGTCACTCAGTTCACCTACTTCCAGCAAGTAGGCGGCATCGAGTGCTATCCGGTGACCGGCGAAATTACCTATGGCCTCGAGCGACTGGCCATGTACTTGCAAGGCGTTGACTCGGTCTACGACCTGATCTGGACGGATGGCCCGTTTGGCACCGTCACCTACGGCGATGTGTTCCACCAGAACGAGGTAGAGCAGTCCACCTACAACTTCGAACACGCCAATGTGGAAAAGCTGTTCGAACTCTTCGACTTCTACGAATCGGAAGCCAACCGGTTGATCGAACTGGAGCTGCCGTTGCCCACCTATGAAATGGTGCTCAAGGCCTCGCACACCTTCAACCTGCTGGATGCGCGCCGGGCTATCTCGGTAACCGCACGGCAGCAGTACATCCTGCGTGTGCGGGCGCTGGCGCGCTCGGTCGCGCAGAGCTATTTGCAGGCGCGCGCCAAACTCGGCTTTCCCATGGCCACCCCGGACCTGCGTGACGAAGTACTGGCCAAGTTGGAGGCTGCAGAATGAGTGAACTGGATTTCCTGGTCGAGCTCGGCACCGAAGAGCTGCCACCCAAGGCCCTGGGCAAACTGTCCGACGCGTTCCGCGCAGGCATCGAGAAGGGCTTGAAGGACGCCGGCCTCAAGCATGGTCGGGTGCAGGCCTTCGCCGCACCTCGGCGTCTGGCGGTATTGATCGAGCAGCTCGACACCGAACAGCCTGACCGCAGTATCAACCTCGACGGGCCGCCTCTGCAGGCGGCCTTCGACGCCGAAGGCGAGCCGACCCAGGCAGCCTTGGGCTTTGCTCGCAAATGCGGCGTTGATCTGGCAGAAATCGACCGCAGCGGCCCGAAACTCAGATACAGCCGTTCGATACCCGGCCAGGCAACCTCCGAGCTGCTTCCGGCTATCGTCGAAACATCGCTCAATGAGTTGCCGATCCCCAAGCGCATGCGCTGGGCCTCGCTTAGGGAAGAGTTCGTCCGGCCGACGCAGTGGCTGGTCATGCTGTTCGGTGATCAGGTCATCGATTGCACTATCCTTACGCAACGCGCCGGTCGCGAATCGCGCGGGCATCGCTTTCACAGCCCGAACCCGGTCCGCATTTCCAAGCCAGCGAGCTATCTGGAAGACCTGCGCGGCGCTTACGTCATCGCCGATTTTGCTGAGCGTCGCGAGCTGATCGCCAAGCGGGTCGAGCAGCTGGCCAGCGAGCAGAGCGGCCGCGCCATCGTGCCAGCAGCGCTGCTGGATGAGGTGACAGCGCTGGTCGAGTGGCCTGTACCGCTGGTGTGTTCCTTTGAAGAACGCTTCCTGGAAGTGCCGCAGGAAGCCTTGATCACCACCATGCAGGACAACCAGAAGTATTTCTGTCTGCTGGACGCCAACGGCAAGCTGCTTCCGCGCTTCATCACGGTTGCGAACGTTGAATCCAAGGATCCGGCTCAGATCGTTGCAGGTAACGAGAAGGTGGTACGCCCGCGCCTCACCGACGCTGAGTTCTTCTTCAAGCAGGACAAGAAACAAGCGCTCGACAGCTTCAATGAACGCCTGAAAAACGTGGTCTTCCAGGCTCAACTCGGGACTGTCTACGACAAAGCAGTGCGCGTCTCCAAACTGTCCGCATTTATCGCCGAACGCACCGAAGGCAATGCGCAGTGGGCAGCACGCGCGGGCCTGTTGAGCAAATGCGACCTGGCTACCGAAATGGTGGCCGAGTTTCCCGAAATGCAGGGCATTGCGGGTTACTACTACGCTGTCAACGATGGTGAACCCACCGACGTCGCCTTGGCACTGAATGAGCAATACATGCCCCGCGGTGCCGGTGCAGAGCTACCCAGCACCCATACAGGCGCCATCCTGGCTGTGGCCGACAAGCTCGACACCCTGGTCGGCATCTTTGGCATCGGCATGCTTCCCACAGGCAGCAAGGATCCCTACGCACTTCGCCGCGCGGCTTTGGGCATCCTGCGCATCCTGATCGAGAAGCGCCTGGATCTTGATCTGGTCGCCGCGGTGCGCTTCTCCATCAGTCAGTTCGCTGGCCAGGTGAAAACCGAGGGCCTGGCCGATCAGGTTCTCGAATTCATCTTTGATCGACTGCGTGCACGGTATGAGGATGAAGGCGTCGAGGTGGCATCCTATCTGGCGGTTCGTGCCGTTCAGCCGGGCTCGGCCCTCGACTTCGATCAGCGCGTGCAAGCCGTACAGGCGTTCCGCAATCTGCCGGAGGCCGAGGCCTTGGCTGCAGCGAACAAGCGCGTCTCGAATCTGTTGAGCAAGTTCGAGGCGAAGCTGCCAGCCTCCGTCGAGCCCCGTTACTTCGACAGCGCTACCGAGTTCTCTTTGTATTCTGCGCTGCAGCAGGCCGAGCAAGCCGTGCAGCCTCTGGCTGCGGACCGTCAGTATCGCGAGGCGCTTGAGCGTCTGGCGCACCTGCGCGGTCCGGTGGATGCCTTCTTCGAGGCGGTACTGGTCAACGCCGAAGACGCTTCGGTCCGCGCCAACCGCTATGCCTTGCTTGCCCGGTTGAGAGGATTGTTCCTTGGCGTTGCCGATATTTCCGCACTTGGCTAAGCCGGTGAAGCTGATCGTGCTGGATCGCGACGGCGTGATCAACGAGGACTCTGACGCCTATGTAAAGAGTCTGGATGAATGGATTCCGATTCCAGGCTCGATCCAGGCGATCGCACGGCTGTGCAAGGCCGGCTGGACAGTGGCAGTCGCCACCAACCAGTCGGGACTTGCCCGAGGTCTGTTTGACGCTACTACGCTCGGCGATATGCATTTCAAGATGCAGCAGCTAGCAATGGAAGAGGGTGGTCGCGTCGACTTGATCGTGCACTGTCCGCATGGTCCCGACGATGGTTGTGATTGCCGCAAACCGCTGCCCGGCTTGTTCCAGCAGATCGCAGAACACTTCCATCTGGACGATCTCAAGGGCGTTCCGGTGGTAGGTGACAGTCAACGCGATCTGGTTGCTGGCATGCGCCTCGGCGGCTTGCCTTATCTGGTTCGCACCGGAAAAGGCTTGAAGGCTTCAGAAGGTACGCTGCCACCTGGCACCCAAGTGTTCGATGACTTGGCTGCCGTGGTCGATCATCTGTTGGGAGCGAAACGATGAGCGCCTTGCTGCCGATTCGCATCGTCCTGTTCTACCTGTTGCTGTCATTCACGGCGTTTGCTTGGTGCTTGGTCAGCCTGGTGTTCGCACCCTTCATGTCATTCCGCACACGCTACCGTTTCGTGGTCCAGACCTGGTGCCGCAGCGCCGTCTGGTTAGCCAAGACCGTTATCGGTCTGCGTTATGAGGTGAGCGGTGCTGAAAACGTGCCGGAGAAGCCCTGCGTGATTCTGTCCAAGCACCAGAGCACCTGGGAAACGTTTTTCCTTTCGGCTTACTTCGAACCATTGAGTCAGGTGCTCAAGCGCGAACTGCTCAACGTGCCGTTCTTTGGATGGGCAATCCGGCTGCTCAAACCCATTGCGATAGACCGTGAGAATCCCAAGGAGGCGTTACGTCAGGTCGCCAAGCAGGGACTGGAACGGCTCGAGCAGGGTGCCTGGGTGTTGATCTTTCCAGAAGGTACTCGTGTTCCCGTTGGCCAAGTCGGCAAGTTCTCGCGCAGCGGTGCGGCGCTGGCAGTCAACGCCAAGCTTCCGATTTTGCCTGTCGCGCACAATGCCGGTACGTTCTGGCCCAAGTCCGGTTGGGGCAAGCGACCTGGGGTCATTCAGGTGGTCATAGGTCCTGCTATGTATGCCGAGAGCGAAGGTCCCCGGGCTGCAGCTGAGCTCAACCAGCGCGCCGAAGACTGGATCAATTCGACCGTGGCGGAGTTGGAACACAACGTCTGACCTAAAAAAAATAGGGCAATAAAAAAGGGGAGCAGACTGATGTCTGCTCCCCTTTTTTTTACTCCAACGCTCAGTCTTCGACCGAGCTGCGAATCAAATGATCGAAGGCACTCAGCGAGGCTTTCGCACCTTCGCCAACGGCGATGACGATCTGCTTGTATGGGACCGTGGTGGCATCACCTGCCGCGAAGATGCCCGGAAGCGATGTCTCGCCACGCGCATCGACGATGATCTCGCCGCGGGAGGTCAGCTCTACCGTACCCTTCAGCCAATCGGAGTTGGGCAGCAGGCCGATCTGCACGAAGATGCCTTCCAGTTCCAGCTCATGGAACTCACTGGAGTTGCGGTCCTTGTAGGTCAGGCCGATTACCTTCTTGCCGTCGCCGATGACTTCACTGGTCAGCGCACTGGTGATCACGGTGACATTGGGCAGGCTGTGCAGCTTCTTCTGCAGCACCGCATCGGCACGCAGCTGGCTGTCGAACTCGAGCAAGGTGACCTGAGCGACGATACCCGCCAAGTCGATCGCCGCTTCCACGCCCGAGTTACCGCCGCCAATCACCGCGACGCGCTTGCCCTTGAACAGCGGGCCGTCGCAGTGCGGACAGTAGGCCACGCCACGGCCACGGTATTCCTGCTCGCCCGGAACGTTCATTTCGCGCCAGCGCGCACCGGTCGCCAGGATCAGAGTCTTGGCTTTCAGCGAGCCACCATTTTCGAGCTTGATCTCGTGCAGACCGCCTTCGCTCGAAGCAGGGATCAACTGCGCCGCACGCTGCAGGTTCATGATGTCGACGTCGTATTCGCGTACGTGGTTTTCCAGCGCACGAGCCAGTTTCGGGCCTTCGGTTTCGTTGACCGAGATGAAGTTTTCAATAGCCATGGTGTCCAGCACCTGTCCACCGAAACGCTCAGCAGCAACACCAGTACGAATGCCCTTGCGCGCCGCATAGATAGCAGCTGCGGCACCGGCCGGACCGCCACCGACCACAAGCACGTCGAAGGCGTCCTTGGCGCTGAGTTTCTCGGCATCACGCGCCGAAGCGCCGGTGTCGAGCTTGGCGAGGATTTCCTCTTCACCCATGCGGCCCTGACCGAACAGCTCACCGTTGAGGTAGATGCTGGGCACGGACATCACCTGGCGCACCGTGACTTCTTCCTGGAACAGGGCTCCGTCGATGGCCACGTGACGGATGTTCGGGTTGAGCACAGCCATGAGGTTCAGTGCCTGAACCACGTCGGGGCAATTCTGGCAGGACAGCGAGAAATAGGTTTCGAAGTTGTATTCGCCGTCGAGGTTCTTGATCTGCTCGATGACGTCAGGCGCGGTCTTGGACGGGTGACCGCCTACCTGGAGCAGGGCCAGTACCAGCGACGTGAACTCGTGGCCCATCGGAATGCCGGCGAAACGCAGGCTGATGTCGCCACCGATTCGATTGAGCGCAAATGATGGCCGGCGCACGTCGTCACCGTCGGTACGCAGCGTGATCTTATCGCTCAAGC
>Ga0208814_1000133_pt1 | contig 54338 bp, 48 predicted proteins | sample MalvirAntarct_55_FD_184253 | JGI IMG/M metagenome (GOLD analysis project Ga0208814, IMG submission 184253) | Marine viral communities from the Global Malaspina Expedition - Malaspina viral metaG Antarct_55 (SPAdes) (version 2) | ecosystem: Environmental > Aquatic > Marine > Oceanic | place... | reverse complement strand
TCACGCTGCATGTGCGGCCTACTGTCAGCCGCGTGCAGGACCAGAACAAGAGCATCCAGTTGGGCGGCTCGGACAACGTCTTCAATCTGCCGCTGGCACTCTCGACCACGCGTCAGTCCGACTCCATTGTGCGCGCTCGCAGCGGTCAGGTTGTAGTGATCGGCGGCCTCTTGGAAAACCGCAACACCAACACTGACGCCAACATTCCCTGGGCGTCGAAGCTGCCGATAGTCGGCACGCTGTTTCAGCAGCAGCGCAAAGCCCTGCTGCAGACCGAGCTGGTGATCCTCATGCGGCCACAAGTGGTGGACGATCAAGTCTGGCTGGATGATCTGCGCAAATCCGCCGAATCCTTCCGGTCGACCAGGTAACGGCCGGTATGTACGAAGCATTTTTCGGCCTGCGCGAGAAGCCCTTCGCGCTGACGCCGAACACCGGCTTCATGGTCCAGCTGGCGCCGTACCAGGCCTGCCTCAATCTGTTGCGGGTGGCATTGGGCGAGGGCGAGGGCTTCATCAAGGTCACCGGCGAGGTGGGCACGGGCAAGACGCTACTGTGCCGCGCGCTGCTCAACGAACTGGACGCTGCCCAGTACCAGGTCGCCTGGCTGCCGAACCCGACGTTGACGCCGATGGCCTTGCGCCAGGCGCTGGCGCATGAGCTGCATATAGCCGGGGCGGCGGAGCTGGATAATCACGGCCTGCTCACCGTGCTCCATGCGCGCCTGATCCAGCTGGCCGGGCAGGGCAAGAGCACTGTGCTGCTGATCGACGAAGCCCAGGCGCTGCCGACAGCGACGCTGGAAGCCTTGCGCTTGCTGACCAACCTCGAGACCGAACAGCGCAAGCTGCTGCAAGTGGTGCTGTTCGGTCAGCCGGAACTGGACGCGACGCTGGCCCGTGAAGACTTTCGCCAGCTGCGTCAGCGCATCACCTTTTCCTACAGCCTGCGGCCGCTGGATGTCAGCGATGCTACTCGCTACCTACAGGAGCGGCTGGCCGTGGCCGGCTACCGTGGCGAGCCGTTGTTCAAGGCTGCGGCGGTACGTTTGCTGGTGCGCGGCAGTGGCGGCATTCCACGCTTGCTCAACATTCTGGCGAACAAGTGCCTGATGGTGGCGTTCGGCGAAGGGTCTCGTCAGGTCCTGGCCCGCCATGTCCGCCGGGCGTTGGACGATACCGAAGGTGCGAAGCCGTTCTGGCGAAACACCTCACGCCTTTTCGGCTGGAAGATGACCGCTGGGTGCCTGTCGCTGGCACTGATCGCCGGTGCCTGGCCATGGCTGGCGCAACTCACCGAGGTGCTGCCGTGAGCCTGGTCAACGACATGCTACGGGATCTTGAGGCGCGCCGCGCCGCGCCGGCCGAACGTGAGCACCTGGGTAGCCTTTATGCCGTGGACGAAGCCGCTGCGAAACGGCGTGAGGGCTATGAGCGCTTGCGTCGCGGGTTGCTGATCGTTGCCGCAATCGGGGTGCTGGCCGTTGCGCTGTTCCTGCTCTCCGGGCGCCTGCAACCGGCCGCGCAGCCCATGGCTGCAGCGCCCGTCGTTGTCCCGCCACCGGTCGAAGAAGTTGCGCCGATGCCAGAGCCTGTCGCGCTGACGCGACTGCTGGAGGTGTTGCCACAGAACGATGGGCGGCGTTTCGTCCTGCAGCTGCTGCTCGATCGATCCGTCAGCTACCAGCGAATCGATACGAACGGCTCGGTCAGCTTCCGCCTCAGCGATGTGCAGTTCAAGGGCGAGGCCCGCACCGGGCGCATCGAGAAAGAAGGGCAGACGCTGTCTTGGCGCGTCGAGGCGCAGGACGGCGACGTTAATGTGCTGATCATTGGTTTCGGTGATCAGCTGAACGTAGCTGATCGCCTCGAATCGATCGGTGATCGCTCGCAGCTATGGCTGGACGTGTCGTTTGGCAGTGCGGCTGATCCCGACCCGCAGACCGAATCTATGCCGGTTGCCGAGTCGCCGGATATGGACGAGGCCCAATTGCCGGACTGGGTGACCCGTGACGTCGAGCCGGCTGAGACGCTCAACGAGCCGGCCCGCGCCAAAACGACACTTGAGCCCAAGGCCGTGCCCCGTGCTGCGGTTGCCGCAGAGCCCGTTGTGCCAGCAGGCGCTGGAAATATCACGATCGGTGCGCATCAGCCCGATGCACTGGCGCAGGCCCGCGACGCGCTGAGTCGAGGTGATCACCTATCGGCTATTCGGCAGCTGCAGGCACTGCACCAGGCACAACCGGATAGCGCAGAGATCAGCCGCTGGCTGGCTCGTGCCTACCTCGGCGCGGGCGATACCGCCGCGTTGCTGAAGTGGCTGCCGGCTCAGTTGCAGGCCCGCCCGTTCGATGCCGAGCTGCGTGAGCTGCTCGCGCGCGGCCAGTTGCAACTCGGCGATCAAGGCGCAGCCATCGCGACGTTGCAGCAGAACGCGCCGGCACTGCAGCGCAACACCGCCTATCACGCCTTGCTTGCTGCGCTGTACCAACAGGTCGGCGATTGGTCCGCAAGCGCTGCGACCTACCGTCAGCTAACCGCTATTCAACCAGGGCAGGGCGCATGGCAGCTCGGCCTGGCCATCGCGCTGGAACAACTCGATCAGCCGGCACAGGCCGGTCGGCATTATCGCCAGGCATTGCAAGGGCAGGGCCTGGATGAAAGCGCGCGTCAGTTCGCCACTGAACGTGCCGGTTCCCTCGGAGGGACGCAATGACTCAGGACATCCGCCAGCGCAAGATTCGCCTCGGCGACCTCCTGGTCCAGGCCGGGCTGATCAGTGACGCTCAGTTGCAGCTCGCGCTGCAGGACCAGAAGCGGACCGGCTCTAAGCTCGGCCGCACGGTACTGGATCTCGGTTTTATCGATGAAGGACGCCTGCTTCGGGCGCTTTCCGAGCAGTTGCAGATCCCCTTCGTCGAGCTCAAACACTACAAGTTCGACAATCAGCTGACCCAGAGCCTGCCCGAGGCTATGGCACGGCGTTTCCGCGTCATCGTGCTGTCGCGCCAGGCTGAGGGTCTGCTGGTCGGCATGACCGATCCACTCGACCTCTTCGCCCAGGACGAAATGGAGCGGTTGCTGGGCAAACGGGTATTCCCCGCGGTGGTCCGTGAAAGCGAGCTGCTGGGCGCCCTCGATCAGCTCTACCGGCGCACCAGCGAAATCGCCTCGCTGGCCGGCGAGCTGGAAGGCGAACTGCAAGACAGCGATTTCGACTTGTCGCGCCTCGGGGCTGAGAGCAATAGCGACGCGCCCGTGGTGCGGCTGTTGCAGACGCTGTTCGAAGATGCCGTGCAGATGAAAGCCTCCGACATTCATATCGAACCCGACGAAGGCGTTGTGCGGATCCGTCAGCGTATCGACGGTGTACTCAACGAGCAGGTGATGAAAGAGCATCGCGTTGCTTCGGCGCTGGTCATGCGTTTGAAGATCATGTCCGGCCTGGACATCTCCGAGAAGCGTTTGCCGCAGGATGGTCGCTTCAACATCCGGGTGAAGGGCCGCAACCTCGATGTGCGTGTGTCGACGATGCCGGTGCAGTTCGGCGAATCGGTGGTGATGCGCCTGCTCGACCAGAGCGGGGCGATGTTTCAGCTCGACGGCACCGGCATGCCGGCGGCGATGCTTGAGCGCTTCCGTCGTCTGCTGCAACGGCCGCACGGCATGGTGCTGGTCACCGGGCCGACCGGCTCGGGTAAAACCACCACGCTCTATGCGGGGCTTTCCGAGCTGAACAGCCCGGAGAAGAAGATCATCACCGTGGAAGATCCGGTGGAATACCGCCTGCCGCGGATCAATCAGGTGCAGGTCAATGCCAAGATCGATCTGACCTTTGCGCGCGTGTTGCGAGCTGCGCTGCGTCAGGACCCGGACATCGTGCTGGTCGGCGAGATCCGCGATCAGGAGACCGCCGAGATCGGCCTGCGTGCAGCGTTGACCGGTCACCTGGTGCTGTCGACGTTGCACACCAACGACGCCCTGACCTCTGCCATGCGCCTCATCGACATGGGCGTGGAGCCCTTCCTCGTCGCCACGGCGCTGAACGCGGTGCTGGCCCAGCGCCTCATTCGTCGCGTCTGTGAAAACTGCCAGGAAGAACACCAGCCGGATCCGCGTCAGCTGGTCTGGCTGGAAACGCTGCACGGCGGGTCGCTGGCCGACAAACGTTTCCGCCGTGGCAGCGGCTGCCACCAGTGCCACAACAGTGGTTACAGCGGCCGGATCGGTGTCTATGAGTTGCTCGAACTCGACGAACCGATGATCGCCGCGCTGCGCCGCGGTGATCCGCAAGGCTTCGCCGAAGCCGCGCGCAAGCAACCGCATTACCGGCCGCTGGCTGAATGTGCATTGGATTACGCCATTGCTGGCATCACCAGCGTGGATGAAGTGCTCAAGGTGTGCGCGACCCTGGCGGATGACGAGGTGACGGTGTGAACACCCGGGCTGCGCCACGCCGCACCGCTCCTGTAGGGGCCAGCTTACTGGCGAGCCATGAGCGCGCTGCGGCTAATCACGTTCGTGAGCACGCTCGCGCCTATGGACGCATGCAAGGCATAGGCGAACCGACCATGACGCACGCGCAACCTATAGGAGCCAGCTTGCTGGCGATCCATGGGCGCAGGGCGGCGCATCGCGTCGATGCTTGCTGGTATGCGTTGTGTTCGTCATCCCAGGCTGGTGAATGCGTCGATGTGTATGCACCTCGGGGCGGGCGGTCCGCGCGGAGCGGTGCGTTGCTCGCAAGACTTGGATGGCAAATCTGATGCCTGCCTTCCGCTACACCGGCCGTAATGCCCAAGGCGTCAAAGTAAGTGGTGCGCTCGAGGGTGCCAACGCCGATTCCGTTGCGGGCGAGTTGTTGTCACGACAGATTACTCCGCTGACCATCGAAGCCCGCGAGAGTCAGGCTGGCGGCGGTGATGCATTGGCGGTGCTGCGCGAAAAGCTCCGGCGTAAGCGCGTCGATCTCGATGAGCTGATCATCTTCAGCCGCCAGATGTACAGCCTGAGCAAGGCCGGTGTGCCGATCATCCGCGCTATCGGCGGTCTGGCGGAGTCGAACCGAAACCTGTTCTTTCGGCAGATCCTGCAGGACGTGCGTGCCAGCCTGGAGAGCGGCCAATCCATGGCCGTCGCGCTGAACGCCCACCCCAAAGTATTCAACAACCTGTTCGTCAGTATGGTCAGCGTTGGCGAGAACACCGGCCAGCTCGACCAGGCCTTCAAACAGCTGTCGGCCTACCTCGAGCTGGAGCGCGAAACCCGCAAGCGCATCAAGCAGGCGACTCGTTATCCCATCTTCGTCATGGTCGCCATGGGCGTCGCGCTCGCGGTGATCAACCTGCTGGTGATCCCGGCTTTCGCCAAGGTGTTCGCCCAGTTCCACGCGCAGCTGCCGTGGGCCACCCGCGTGCTGATCGGCACCTCCAACTTCATGCGCGACTACTGGTGGCTGTTGCTGCTGGGCATCGTTGGTGGGCTTTACGCCTTCTTCAAATGGATCGAGACCGATGCCGGTCGACTCCAGTGGGATCGCATCAAACTGCGCCTGCCCATTGTCGGCGGCATCTTCGAACGCATCGCCCTGGCGCGCTTCACCCGTACCTTCGCGATGATGTACCGCGCCGGTGTGCCGTTGCTGCAGACCCTCTCGATCAACAGCGCCAGTGTCGGCAACCAGCATATCGGCCAGGCGATTCTCGGCATCCGCGAAAGCGTCGAACGCGGCGAAGCCCTGACCCGCTCGGCCCATAACTCAGGCCTGTTTACACCGCTTGTCCTGCAAATGATGGCCGTCGGTGAAGAAACCGGCGCGCTGGACGACCTCTTTATCGAAGTGGCTGATTTCTACGAACAGGAAGTCGACTACGACCTCAAACAACTGGCCGACGCCATCGAGCCAATCCTGATCGTTTGCATGGGCGTAATGGTGCTGGTGCTGGCGCTGGGGGTGTTTTTGCCGATGTGGGAGCTGGGTAGTGCGGCGCAGGGGAGAGGGTGATGAGCTTCGGAATACACGAACACAGAAGCGATCCGACAGGCACGGCGGTTGCAAAGTGCCCAATCATAGGCAAGCAGATGACTGAAAATCGACAGCGGACAAGCGGCATGCAGCGATACAAGGGCTTCACAATGATCGAACTGGTTGTGGTCATCGCTATCCTCGGGATCCTAGCTGCAGTGGCCTTGCCACACTTCATCGACTCGGCCAAGGACGCCCACCGCGCCAGCGTGCGCAGCGCAGGCGGTGCGCTGACGTCTGCCGTCTCGCTGTTGCGCGGCCAATACGAACTCAACCGCAACGGCGGCAGCAATGCCTGCCTGGCCGATAACTGCCAGATCAACGTGCAGGGCTACGGCAACGGCGCGATGGACGTGAACGTCAACGGCTGGCCCATCGGTACGGAACGCAGCGGAACCCCGCTCGCTAACACCAGCATGTCTGCCGATGAATGTCGCAACCTCTGGAGCAACCTGCTACAGGCGTCCTCCCAGAGCCTTACCGGCACCAATCCCGCATTCACTGCTACGGCCAACGGCACCCGCTGCCTGTACACCTACAACCTCGACGGCGGCGACGACGTCATCGAATACAACGCCAATACCGGCGAAGTTTTCGTCAACTTCAACTAAGTCAATAAGGAGCGACAACTATGAAGAAGCAACAGAGCGGTTTCACCATGATCGAGTTGATTATGGTGATTGTGATTTTGGGGATTTTGGCTGCAGTAGCCCTTCCACGATTCGCAGATTTCAGCGGTGATGCCAAGAAGGCTACAGTTAATGGTATTGCCGGGGGCATTCGGTCAGCAGCTTCCATAGCACACGCAGCACAATTGGCTAAAGGAGATTCGGGAAACACGGCCGTGGTGCTAGAAGGGGCTTCGGTGGCGATGGTTGAAGGCTACCCGGCAGCGACTGATGCGGGAATCACTGTGGCTGCGCAACTGCAGGGTGTAGTTAAAGCTACGGCAAGCGGTGTCATGTACGTCGCTCCGGCAGGGGGAACAGCTACCGCAACTAGTGACTGCGTCGTGATCTACCAAGAAGCACAGGCGGCGACTACTGGCTCTCCGTCGACGCCGGCACAACCCGCATCGGTCACAGTGAACGATACGTGTGCAGTAGATTGATTAAGCGCATCTTTCAGATGGGGCTAATCCGCGTTACGGCTTTGGTCAGGTTTTTCCGTCTTGTTTGCTAGAGCAAAGATGGTCAACCAAGACGGCTTCACCCTCGTCGAGCTGATCATGACACTCGTCATCATCGGCATCCTCGCCGCTGTGGTGGGGCCGCGCTTCTTCGATCGAAAGGTGTTCGACGAACGCCTTTTCTTTGAAGAGACGGTCTCGGCTGTGCGCTATGCACAGAAGCTGGCCTTGGCCGGCGGCTGCCTGACCGAGGTCAGCCTGGGGACTGGTGGCTACCATCTGCGCCGCGCCGCGAACTGTACCTCGGGCGCTTTTAGCGCCGAGGTGCAGGGGCCGGACGGCCAGACTCCTTTCGCCAATACCGAGGTGCCCACGGGCGTGTCGGTGTCGGCGACCAATTTTCCCGTGGTGTTCGACTCGCTGGGGCGTCCCTCCAGCGCGGCGAGCGCCTCCATTGGTGCGTTCACTTTCAGCGTGACCGCCGAAACCGGGCTGGTGCAATGAAACTCCAGCGCGGCATGACGCTGGTCGAGCTGGTGATCACCATAGTGATCATCGGTATTGCGGCAGCGGCGCTGTTCACTGCCATGGCCTCGATAACAGCACGCTCCGCCGATCCGTTGCTGCGTCAGCAGAGCCTGAGCCTTGCCGAAGCCTACCTTGAGGAAATTTTGCTGCAGGCATTTCTAGATCCGGCTACCGGTACGGCTTGTCCACCGCCTCCGTCAAAACGGGGCAACTTCGACAACGTCTGCGACTACGCCGAGCTTTCCGATGCTGGTGTGCGCAATGCGCGGGGAGAAGCCATCGCAGGTCTCGGCTCCTACACCGTTGCCGTAGACGTAGCGCCGCAGGCTTGGGGCGGGCTGCCAGCAAGTGATGTGTTCTATATCGAAGTGACAGTAACCGACCCGGCCGGCCAGGCGCTGGTGCTCGGCGGCTATCGGACGAGGTACTGATGGTGCGTCTTTCCGTCCACGGTGCGATCGGGCCGCAGGCTCCGTGGCTTCGGCATGGCTCAAGCGTCGGTGGTTTCACGCTGGTCGAGCTGGTTATGGTTATCGCACTGGCCGGGCTGGTAGCGGTCATGATCAGCGCTGTCCTTATGCGTCCCATGCAGGGGTTCGTTGACCAGAGTCGGCGTGCGGAGTTGGTCGATCTGGCAGCGACCGCCTTGAACAGAATGGCCCGGGATGTCCGGTTGGCCGTGCCGAACTCCGTGCGGGTATCGGCCGATGGCAATGCTGTGGAGGTGCTCTTGATCCAGACGAGCAAGACCAATCCGGACTTTTCTGGCGCGGCGCGCTATCGGCCGAACCGTACGAGCAGTGAGACGCTGAAATTCGCCGGCAGTGGGGCCGGCAGTTGCGACAGCACCGTCGCCGGTGGTGCCTGCAACGTCGTTGAGTTGCTGGCTCCTGGTTTCGATCCATCGGGTGCGCAATGGATGGTGGTCTATAACATTGGCAGCCTGAGTGGCTCCAACCCTGTTGCCGGGGCCAATGTCTGGGCATCTGCCAACCCCGGCGTGATCACACCGACAGGCACGACCTTCAGCGCCACTGGTGGCGCCAGCGGCGTAACGCAAATTGCGCTCGATCTGCCCGGTGCGGCTGGTGAGTTTGACTTTGCCTTCGAATCACCGCAGCGGCGCGTCTATTTCGCCGAGTCGGTGGTCGGCTATCGCTGCGAGGGCGATCATCTGGTGCGTTACAGCTATGGCGATCTGCTCGCTGTCGTGCCCTCAAGTCCGCCGGCTGGTTCCAATCCGCGTGTGCTCGCCAATAGCGTTCGCGGCTGTACGTTTCTCTATCAGCCAGGAACCACGGTGCGGGCAGGTTTGCTCAGCATGGTCCTTGAGCTCAATCAGGATGGGGAAGCCCTCCGCCTTTTGCAGCAGGTGCACGTCGACAATGCCCCCTGAGAAGAACCTTGCAGCGTTCAATGTCTGCCCTGCCGGGACGATCCGTACGGCTGCACGGTACCGTCGCTCCAGCGCTCGTCAGACAGCGCGACCAGCTAGACGTGAGCAGGCAGGATTCGGCTTGGTGGCCGCCTTGTTTCTTATCGTGATCGTCATGCTCGTTGTCATGGCCATGGCACGGATGTCTCTGGTTCAGCATGGGACCAATAGTCTTTCAATCCAGCAGGCCCGCGCCTACCAGGCTGCGAGAGCGGGAATCGAATGGGGCCTGAGTCGCGCAGTCAACGCTGACAGCTGTGCGTCTGGTTCGCTTGCCTTTGCCGGTAGCAACCTGGCCGAGTTCAGCGTCGTGGTGAGCTGTAGCCCTGACGGATACACAGATGTCGATGGCCAGCCGGTGACGCTCTACCGGCTCGAGTCCATTGCGCAGAATGGCGTGGCTGGTTCACGGCCCGACTATGCATATCGTAGGCTGTCTGCGGTTGTGGAGCGCTGAAATGAATAAGTGGCTTTGCAAGGTCTGGACGCTGCTGGCATTGCTGATTTCGGTGCCAAGCTACGCTGCGGTGGGCAGCTGTCCGGTGAACTTCGCAGATGGTATTCAGAGCCCTTATTCGGGGAACGCCAATAGCAAAGGCGTCATCTCGTTCGGCTACAACGCGCAATTGCTGGGCAGTCCGGATAATCTGCTCCAGGCCAAGACAGTGGAGCAAAACGGCGGTTCTTACATTGGTACGTGTGGATGGTGGTGGTGGAACAATTGCGAGGCCGATCCGTCGAGCGCCGCGCCCTTACAGGATGCTGGAGCATTCCCCGCTACTTCGGCCCATACCCGCGATTACACAGTTGGCTGGAACACCAGCGCTACCTTGACTGGCGATGGAAGCAATCGCTACCGCAATATTCAGGTTAGCGACTCGGCGACCCTGACCATTCAAGGCGGCGGGGAGCCGTTCTATATCGACCGTCTCACGCTGAGTTCCAGCAGCCATCTAGTGCTTTCACCAGGCGACTATTGGATCGGATCGCTGACGACCAACCATGCGGCTCGCCTGGAAGTCCAGGGTTCCGGACAGGTACGTCTGTTCGTTCGTGACACATTTTCGCTTGCTTCGCATTTCCTGATGAATTCGCCTGGTGTGGAGCAGGCTGGTAATCCGCAGCGATTATTCGTCTACGCCTACGGATCCGTGTATTTCAATAACGAAGCCACGATGAGCGGCTACCTGTACAGCGCTTCGTCGCAGGGCGCAAATGCAGGGGTTAATTTCGGTAGTGCCAGCTATTTGTGGGGTGCAGTCACGGCAGAGAATGTCGAATTGGGTACGAATTCGAAGGTCCGATATATCGCTCCGACCGGGAGTTGTTCAAGTGAACCCGCCGCTGAGCTGGTGCTCAGTTGGTCGCTGGATGAGCGCAGCTGGTCGGGAATGGCCGGGGAGGTGCGTGACGGCTCCGGCAACGAGCTGCATGGTCAGGCAATAAACGGAACAGGCACCAACGGAGCCTCGCCTGCCCTTCCAGAGGTAGGCGGGGAAGGCACCTGCCGTTACGGGCAATTCGACCGCACGACCAGTCAGTACATCCAGGCTCCGCACGACGACCTGCTGACGCAGGAAGGTAGCTTTAGCATCGGCCTGTGGGTCAAGCCGCGGAGCTATCCGTCTAGCGGGTTGATGTCGGTTCTCTCAAAGGACGAAAACTACGAGTTCCATCTGAAGCCCAACGGCACGATCAACTGGTGGTGGCAGACCACCACTGGTGCCACGCGAGAGTTTGATAGCACCTCGAGTGTTGCGCTCGGTCAATGGAGCCACGTGCTGATTCGGTATACGGCTACTGAGCAGCGCATCTACATCAACGGTACTCTGGCCGGGACGGCAAACCTCTCCGGTACGCCGAGAGCCAACGCCGATCCGTTGCAGCTGGGCTGGGATCAGATCGCCGGACGGCACTTCGACGGCGACCTGGACGAACTTCGAATTTACAAGGGGGCGCTCGGCCAGGAGCAGATCACGGCCCTGGTGAACGAACGCCACCCCTGCGAAACCAATCTGCAATGCTTCAGCAACTTTCTCGAGCCCAGTACATTCGCTTCGAACTGGGCAGTCTCTAGCAGAGGATTGACTCACTTCGTACCGCAGCTGGTGGACGGTCGCATGCGCCTGACCAGTAATGCCGGCAATGTGGCGACCGCCGCAGCCCTGCAACGCCTCTTTCCCGCCGAAGGGCAGTTCATTCAGGTTTCCTTCCGCCACTACGCCTACGACGGCAACGGCGCCGATGGCATTGCGCTGATCCTCTCCGATGCGTCGGTCACACCACAACCCGGCGGCTACGGTGGTTCGCTGGGTTACGCACAGCTCAACGGCCAGAGCGGGTTCGCAGGTGGCTGGTTAGGGGTGGCGATAGACGAGTATGGGAATTTCTCTACGTTTACTGAGGGGCGTGTCGGCGGGCTGGGCAGGAATCCGGTCCCTGATACGGTGTCTGTGAGGGGTCCAGGGGCAGGAACAACTGGTTATCAATACCTGACTGGTACTCCTTCTGGGCTAGACCCAGAGATCGACGCAACCCGCAGCCGGTCCCCAGCCCCCGGCCATGTCTATCGCATCACCATAGATGGCCGCACCACGAATCAGGCCAGGCTAACCGTAGAGCGCGATACCGGCTCGGGATTCCGGGTGTTGCCGAATTTGGATGCGGTAGATGTGCTGAGTCTGAATGGGCAGACGGCACTACCGGAGAACCTCTACCTGTCCTTTACCGGGTCTACAGGCGGGCAGAACAATATTCACGAGCTCGAAGAGCTGGAAGTGTGTGCGGCCGACATCCGACCGCTGACCGCACGCATCCATCATTTCGAACTCAATTATGCGCCCACTGCGCTGACCTGTAGTCCGCATGCCGTGACGATTCGGGCGTGCATGGACGAGGCCTGTTCGACGACCTATCAGGAGCCGGTGAGCGTGACACTGCGGCCGGTGGTCGGCTGGACCGCAGATAATCCAGTGAGATTTTCCGGTGGCAGCACCATTCTCCATCTCCGCTCGAACAACCCAGGCACCGTGCAACTCGGTGTGTCGGAGTCCACCCCGCAAACTCAGTCATTCAGCCAAACCGTTTGCTCGACCGCCAATTGCGAAGTGGTCTTCGCTGACAGCGGATTCGTCTTCGATGTGCCCAACCTGATCGCTGCGCGCCCAGAGAGCGGAATCGCGTTGCAGGCGGTCAAGAAGGATGACCGCACGCAGGCCTGCGTTCCGGGCTTCGACGATGGAGGCAAGCGCACACTGCAGTTCAGTTCGTCTTACGTGAATCCCGATACCGGCACGCGGCAGGTAGTGGTCAACGACACACCGGTCGGTGCCAGCCCCACAGATATCGAACTGACTTTCGACAGCGAGGCGCGTGCTTCGTTGGAGGTCAGCTACGCCGATGCTGGCGTGATCGACCTGTTCGCTCGCTATGCGCCGGCCGCTGGTGAGGAAAAGGGCCTGGTGATGACCGGGACCGACCAATTCTCCAGCCGGCCTTATGGCCTATGTCTGCTAACCGAGGCTGATCAGGCGGATGGCGGCGCAGCTTGCGAATCGGACGATCTCGACTGTCCGGTGTTCCAGGCCGGCGGCGTACCGGTCCGGGCGGGTGATCCGTTCCGTCTGTTGGTGCGCCCGGTTGGTTGGGAGGCAAATGAGGAGCCGCTGACGGCCGAACAGTTATGCGACGGTAATCTCGACACGCCAAATTTCGAGATGGCCGGTATCGAAATGACTCATGAGCTCTTCGCGCCGGAAAAGGGGGATCGCGGTGAGCTAGCGGTGACCCGTTTCGATCATCCCCGCGGGGGCGAGGCGGCCGTGCATGGGCAGGCTTATACCGAGGTTGGCATCATCCGGATCTCAGCCACGCCGAAAGGCAGCTATTTCGGAGAAACCGTTAGTGGAGGTGAGAGCAATCGTGTCGGCCGTTTCACGCCTGCTTATCTGGGAGCGTCGGGTGCGGCCAGCCTGCGGCCTTCCTGCGGTACGTTCAGCTATCAGGGGCAGCCGATGGAGTTCGCCGCTACTGGCGAGCCGACCTTGACGGTGTCCGGTTACAGCCGCGCTGGAGCGATCACTCGTAACTACGATCTTTCGCCGTTCTGGCGCTTACCGGAGCCGTCCGCTCCCGATTACCTGTCACAGACGGGGCGGGCAGGTATAGACGCGCGCCTGGAGGTGGTTGGCACGGCAAAGCCGGCGGTCTCGGGTGCTGACGACGGTGACGGCATACGAGGTTATCGCTGGACCGGTCAGCAGCTTCGCTATGCGCCCGCCTTAACTGCTTTGGTGGAGGACTTGCCATTTCCGGCTGAGGTCGACATGAGCTTCAGTGCAGCCAGCCTGACCGATGACGATGATGTCTGCATCGCTGGCGAAGCTGGCTGTCAGGGATATAAAAAGCGATTCGACAAGGCGCCGGGCAGCGAGGTCCGCCTGGGTCGTCTGCGTATCGAAAATGCCCATGGTTCGGAACTGCAGTCACTCCCGCTTCCGTTGCTTGTCGAGACCTGGCGTGACCTATCCGGCGCTCGCTTCGCCCCGGAGACCGAAGATGCTTGCACCACGCCTGTAGAGCTGGGCAGCGTTAACTTCATCAGCTACAGCGATGCGCTCAGCCCTGGCGATACCGCAGCGACAGTCGCTAGCTTCAGCGCTGGCGGCGGCCAACTGACGTTGAGTCCACCAGGCGCAGGCAACCACGGTTCAGCACGGCTCGATTTTCCCGCGCTAGCCGACTGGCTGAAGTATGGCTGGGAGGGGGCGGTACGTCGTTCGGCAGTAGGTGTGGGGACATTCGGAATCTACCAAGGCTCGAAGCCGCTGATATTCCGCCGCGAACTCTATCGCTAGACAAGCAAAAGGGCCGCAATTGGCGGCCCTTTTGGCGGGTGTAAAAGAGGGGAATCCCTGGCCTGCCTGTACCAGGGTCCCCAAAACTGGTTACCTGGGTTGTTGCAGGGCGCGTGCCAATTCTGGCAGCTATGGCTGCGGTCGCGTCTGGTAGCTGTCAAAACGCAGCCCTAAGCTACAGGTGCCTGGCCTGAGCAGCAGTGGCTATGCGGGTTTCAGCGGCTTTTGATGGCGCTGATTACAGACGACCCGAGCGGTATGGCTGGTTGCCGGAGGCTCTGAATGCTCAGCGCTACATCGGATTTACGCTTGCTCGAAGGGCACGCCACTGTCGGCGTGCCCACCTTTGGCGCAGCTCAGTTCTGCTCCGGCCAGACCCGCAGCGGCGCGCCTTCTGCGGGCCAGAAGCGCAGTTGATCGATCCTGGAAACGTCCCAGCGCTCAATCCGTGAGAGCAGTTCGAGGAAGTGCTTTTCCTGCTTCATGATGTGTTCAGGACACATCTTGCGCGTGCTTCCGATTTCGCTGAAGTGCAGCTTCTGACCGTCGAGCTGGTAGCTGGCGAACCAGTGGTTGCAACCGGCGTTGCCGTAGGCGCGGTCTTCGCTGAAGGTCAGCGAGACAGGGTTACGGCCTACGACAGGGTCGTCACCGATCCATTCGGCGATATAGGTGACTTCGTTCTGCAGGGTCAAGGGTTCAACCGAGCAGCCCGTTACGGACAAGAAGGCCAAGCTAGCAAACAAGGCTTTGCTCACGGTTTAGCCCTCTGGCAGGCAGGGCACATGTGACGGCCAGCGTCGTTCTTCCAGCCCAGTTCGACGATCCGCGCTTCGGCCGCTGGGGCGCGAGCGGCTTCGCCTTTGGCGGCGTCTACGGCGAACTCGAAATCGAGCTGTTTGCCGCAGCCGTCGCAGTCGACCTGCCAGTTGATGATTGCCAGTTCCTTGAAGACAGGCCCGTTCGCCACGGCCATCCACTGGCCTGGTGGATTGATCAGGTGACGAACCTTGTCCACGGTCAGGCGCTGGTAGAGGTCACGGCTGCCCTTGAGGGTGACGATCAGGACGTCACCGGCGCGCACGTTACCGCCGTTACCGGTGACCTGGTAACGGCCCGGCGCCAGGGCGCGGCATTCGGTGAGGGTGTGTCCGGGATTGAGCAGGGTGTAGCGGAAATCGTGTTCGGCCATGACTCGCGATCAGTTCGAAATGGGGAGGGGCGATGAGGTCGCAATGCTAGCACGGCATCGGCTCGGTGGGCTGTCGAGACAAGGTTTGGCGGCTCTAGTGGCGAGGTAGATGTCGCGGATTCTTGGTGCCCAGGTGGGTGTGGGCCGGCAGATCACTACCGCGAAACGCAAGCAATGTAATCGCAACCGAGACAGGTTGCGGGCGGGGCCATAGGCAACCGGTATTCGGCGACGCTAGCCCCCACCCCAGCCCTCTCCCCTCAGGGGAGAGGGGGGCAGGCCGTGCAGTAGTTTCGGATGTATTGAAACTGCATCCACTAAGCCATCCTTGGCATTGGCTATCAGGAGTCGTCAACACGTTCAGTACAACCAGAACGCTGAAGAAGAGCGTTCAGCTATTCCAACATCCAACCATTCGCAACGAGTGCCGGTGCAATCCCTGGCAAGTCATGGTCGGCTGCTATCGAATGTTTCGTCGAGAAACCGTTGCATGTCGTTCCACGAGCGTTCGGCTGCGGCTTTGTTGTAAGCCACGTCGACGCCTTTTTCCTGAAACTTGTCAGCGCCTGGATTGGTGAAGCCGTGCTTGGCGCCTGGCAGGTTAACGAATTGATAGTCAGCGCCGGCCTTGACCATTTCCGCGCTCAGGGCCGCGACGTCTTCGGCGCTGACCATGCTGTCTGCGCTGCCGTGTTCGACCAGTACACGCGCCTTGACGCTGCCCGGTGCTGCGCGGGTTTCGGTAGCCAATGCACCGTGGAAACTGACGACAGCCTCTAGCGGGACGCCCTGGCGGGCCATGTCCAGCACGACCTTGCCGCCGAAGCAGTAGCCGACTGCTGCAAGCTTGGCGCTGTCGGTCTGTTGTTGCTGTTTGAGCAGATCCAGGCCGGCGTTGAAGCGGGCTTTGGCGGCATCGGCATCGGCCAGTGCGGCTTTCATGAAGCTCATCGCGTCCTTTGGATGCTCGGTGTTCTTGCCCTCGCCGTACATGTCGATCGCCAGAGCGCTGTAACCAAGCCCGGCGAGGTCACGGGCTCGGCTTTTGGCATAGTCGTTGAGGCCCCACCATTCATGGACGACCACGACACCCGGGCGCTGGCCTTCGATTGCGTCGTCATAGGCGTAATAGCCGACCATCTTGGTGCCGTCGGCGGCGGTGTAGGGGATTTCCTGAGTTTGAATTTCAGCGTGAGCGAAGGCGCTGACAGCCATCAGGGCTGCACCGAACAGGTGATATCGCATGGTGGACTCCTTGTTGTCGTTGATGTCGAGACGATCCGATAGATAGCTGGAGTTCGACATAGCTGCAACAGGGTTGTTCAGTGGCTTGAGAGAGGGCGGAACCAACTGGTTGGAAGGCCCGAGCCCGTTTCTGGGCTCAGGTTCAACAATGGCGATCCGGCGCTGTCGATTTAGATCAGCGCCGGCTCTGTGGGTTACCAGCCAGGCACGCCATGCATATCCGGCAGGCGGTGGGCGATGCCCTTGTGGCAGTCGATACAGGTCGCTTCGCCTTTGCCTAGCGCTGTGGAGTGGAACTCAGCGGCGCGTTTGCTCTGGCGGGTGAAATCCATGAACTCGTAGTTGTGGCAGTTGCGGCACTCCAGCGAGTCATTGGCTTTCAGGCGACGCCATTCACGCTCGGCCATTTCCCGGCGCATGCCGAGGAATTTTTCGCGTGTGTTGATGGTGCCGAAGATCTTGCCCCACACCTCTTTGGAGGCCTGCATCTTGCGCGCGATCTTGTCCGTCCATTCGTGCGGCACATGGCAATCCGGGCAGGTCGCACGCACGCCGGAACGGTTGGTGTAGTGGATGGTGTCCTTGATCTCCATATACACGTTGTCTTCCATTTCGTGACAGGAAATGCAGAAGGCCTCGGTGTTGGTCGCTTCCAGCGCGGTATTGAAACCGCCCCAGAAGATGATGCCAGCTAGAAAACCCCCGAGCGTCAGGACACCCAGGCTGTAGTGCACGCTCGGTCGGCGCAGGACGGTCCAGTAACGTTTGAGAAACGACAGTATCGACTTCATCCAGGCGTCCTCACTGTTCGTTCTGTTTGTTTTCGTGATAGAGCAGCTCGTCGATGTTCTCGAAGTTGTTCTGCACCAACGGTTTCACATCGTGCTGCACCACATGGCACTGAGTGCAAAAGTAGCGACGAGGGGCGACGGCGCCCAGCGTCTGGCTATCGCGATCAGTAAAGTGCGTGATGCTGATCATCGGCGCCTGGGTACGCGCGCTGTTGGCGCGGCTGTGGCAGGACAGGCACTTGTTGCTGTTTTTGTCGACCTGATAACCGCGAATGGTGTGCGGAATGGTCGGTGGCTGCTCCGGATAGTTGCGCTCGCGCTTGAGGTCCTTGTTCTCCTCATCCTTGAGCGGCGGCGGGGTGAACTCCTGAGTGATGGTGCCGCCCGGTCGACGACCGTCCGGGGCAGGCGCATCGAGTGGGTAATCGGGCCCGGCTGCGACGGCCAGGCCAAACACCGCGAGGAGCATCAAAGGCAGTAAACGGTATTTCATGGTGACTCTCCTCAGGCGATGCTGACCACTTCGATCTTCACGGCACACTTCTTGAAGTCGGTTTGCTTTGAGATCGGGTCGGTAGCGTCGAGGGTGACTTTGTTGATCAGTTTGTTGGCATCGAAGAAGGGCACGAAGATCAGCCCCTTCGGTGGCTTGTTGCGACCACGGGTTTCGATGCGGGCCTGCATTTCACCGCGACGACTGATGACCTTGACCACACTGCCGCGACGGGCATTGAGATCACGCGCATCGTCGGGGTGCATGTACACCAGGGCATCGGGTACGGCCTGGTGTAGCTCATCGACCCGCTGGGTCATGCTGCCGGTGTGCCAGTGCTCCAGGACGCGGCCGGTGCTGAGCCAGAACGGATACTCTTCGTCCGGCATCTCCGCAGGTGCTTCATACGGCAGTGCGAAGATGATCGCTTTCTTGTCCGGGTAGCCGTAGAACTGGACGCCTGAGCCTTTCTCGACGTAGGGGTCATGGCCTTCACGGTAACGCCAGAGGGTTTCCTTGCCGTCTACGACGGGCCAGCGCAAGCCGCGCTCCTGGTGATAGCGGTCGAAGTCGGCGAGATCATGACCGTGGCCACGGCCGAACTGGGCATATTCCTCGAACAGGCCTTTCTGCACGTAGAAACCGTAGTCCTCCGACTCCTGATTTCGATAGCCTTCCTGGATGTCCGACACCGGGAAACTGTCGACCTGACCGTTCTTGAACAGCACCTCGAACAGCGTTTTGCCCTTGAGGTCCGGTGTCTTGGCCAGCAGCGCCGCCGGCCACACTTCCTCAGTGGTGAAGCGCTTGGAAAACTCCATCAATTGCCAGAGGTCGGAGCGCGCTTTGCCAGGCGGGCTGACCAGTTGATGCCACAGGTGCGTGCGACGCTCGGCGTTGCCGTAGGCGCCTTCCTTTTCTACCCACATCGCGGCGGGCAGGATCAGGTCTGCTGCCTGGGCAGATACGGTGGGGTAAACATCGGAAACGATCACGAAGGTTTCCGGGTTCCGCCAGCCCGGCAGCACCTCCTGCATGATGTTCGGCCCGGCCTGCATGTTGTTGGTGGCCTGGGTCCAGTAGACCTTGAGGTTGCCATCCTTCAGCTCGCGGCTTTGCTGCACGGCATGGAAACCGGGCTTTTCCGGGATGGTGCCTTCGGGCAGTTTCCAAATCTTTTCGGTAACAGCCCGATGCTTGGGATTGGTAACAACCATGTCCGCAGGCAAACGGTGCGAAAAGGTGCCGACTTCACGTGCCGTACCGCAGGCTGACGGCTGTCCGGTCAGCGAGAAGGGGCTGTTGCCGGGCTCGCTGATTTTCCCTGTCAGCAGATGGATGTTGTAGATCATGTTGTTCGCCCAGACCCCGCGGGTGTGCTGGTTGAAACCCATGGTCCAGAACGACATCACTTTCGTTTTCGGATCGGCATAGAGTTCGGCGAGCATCTTCAGCCGTTCTGCCGGAACACCCGATTCGCGAGCCGCACGCTCCAGCGTGTAGGGCTTGAGGAACTCGGCGTAGTCTTCAAAGCTGATGTCGGTCCAACCGCCTGCGGCGGCAGCGTTCTCGGCCTTCATCTCCCGCGCATCGGTTGCGCGCAGGCCATAACCGATGTTGGTATTGCCTTTGGCGAATTTGGTGTGGTTCTTGATGAAGTCCTGATTGACTGCGCCACTCTCGATGATGTGGTTGGCGATGTAGTTGAGGATCACTAGGTCGGTCTGCGGCGTGAACACCATCGGAATATCCGCAAGATCGAAGCTGCGGTGCTCGAAGGTCGACATCACGGCGACTTTCACATGCGGCGCGCTCAGGCGTCGGTCGGTCACCCGGGTCCAGAGAACCGGGTGCATTTCGGCCATGTTCGAGCCCCAGAGCACGAACGCGTCGGCAGCTTCGATATCGTCATAGCAGCCCATGGGCTCGTCCATGCCGAAGGTGCGCATGAAGCCGACGGCCGCGGAGGCCATGCAGTGCCGCGCGTTCGGGTCGAGGTTGTTGGAACGGAAACCGGCCTTCATCAGCTTGCTGGCCGCATAGCCTTCCCAAACGGTCCACTGACCGGAACCGAACATACCGACGGCGGTGGGACCGTGGTCCCGCAGCGCAGCCTTGTACTTCTCTTCCATGATGTCGAACGCTTGTTCCCAGCTCACTGGCTGGAATTCGCCTTGCTTGTCGTACTTGCCGTCCTTCATCCGCAACAACGGCTCAGTGAGGCGGTCGGCGCCGTACATGATCTTCGACAGGAAATAGCCTTTGACGCAGTTGATGCCGCGGTTGACCTCGGCCTTCACATCGCCATGCGTGGCGACGACGCGGTCGCCGCTGGTGGCGACCATCACGCCGCAGCCGGTGCCGCAGAACCGGCACGGCGCCTTGTGCCACTTGAGTGCCGTCGCTTGCGGATCCGTAACGAGATTGCTGGCGCTGGTAGCGATAGGCATGCCTGCAACGCTGGCGGCGATGGCCGCGGCGTTGGCTTTGGCGAATTGACGTCGTGTGAGGCTCATTCAGGCTCTCCTTCGGGGCTGAGGAGTTCGTGGTAAATCAGGGCAGCGTTGAGGACGCCGGGTAATTGTTGGATGTGGCTGATGGTGTCGAGAATGCGGCTTTCATGCTCCGCCTCGAGGACCACCACCACTTTTCCGGCGGCGCTTTCCTGATGCAGCTCTGTGCCAGGCAATAGCATCAGGTTCTGTTTCACTGCATCCATCAGCTCGGGGCGGCAGTGCACGAGCAGGCTCGCGATATGCAAGGCGTTGTTCATTTTTTGTTATGAAGCTCCGCCTGCCCGGAAACGAGCAAGCAAACATTGGAGGGAGGAGGTCAGGGCTGAGGCAATCAGCTCGGCGGGCCGGGTGGGCCAAAAAACAGCTGGCTTATCCAGACGATGAAGCCATAGCCGGATACGGTCAGGACGCTTAAAAGCGGAAATAGAAAGACCAGCAGAAAGACAAATAGCCGTGTTTCTTCCGGCTTTCCCACAGGTGCGGGATCGGTATGGTGCGGCACTACGTTCACCTTTAATCCGAGTGGCGTAGTGGGAGTCTAGTAAGCGTTCCCTGCTTAATCAAAGTCAGCTGTCTATTTGACTAAGGGCTATGGGGGCTAAAACCACTTATATTGATTTGGCGCAATGAACTGGCTCGTGCTGGAGGTGTTTCGTCCGTCGCGCTCGATCGCGATTTGCTGGATACGAGGCTCTGGGACGGTATGTAGGCAGCTTGCTGATAGTAAGGTTGTGCTAGCTTGTGAGGCTTTTTGGGCCCGTGTTGCCCGGGCGTAGAGATTGTTTCATGTCCTGTGACTCGCTTGATTCCCACCTGAAACGCGGCACCGCTGCTTACCGTCGAGCGACCCTGGCGTTGTTCTGCGCCGGGTTCGCAACCTTTGCCATGCTCTATTGCGTGCAGCCACTGCTGCCGCTGCTGGCCTTGCACTTTTCAGTGTCGGCCGCCACCAGCAGCCTGGCCCTTTCATTGACCACGCTGTCACTGGCGCTCTGCCTGTTGATTTCAGGCGGCTTGGCGGAAAGCTGGGGGCGCAAGCATGTCATGGGCGTGGCGCTCCTGTTGGCGGGCTTGCTTGGGCTTGCTTGCGCCCTGGTGGAGTCCTGGACGCTGCTGCTTGTGTTGCGAGCCTTACTGGGGCTCGCACTCAGCGGGCTACCGGCATTGGCGATGGCTTACGTGGGGGAGGAGTTCGATCCCGAATCGTTGCCAGCGGCAATGGGGCTGTATATCGGCGGAACTGCACTAGGTGGCCTCTTGGGCAGGCTCCTGTCGGGCCTGTTAAGCGATCTCGGCGGTTGGCAGCTGGCGCTTGGCGGAATTGCCGGCTTGGGTCTGGTGGCGCTGGGCGCCTTTGTCTGGCTGCTTCCCCCGTCTCGTCATTTCAAGGCTCAACCGCTGTCGCTGCGCGGGTTGCTGAGCAATTTTGCCGAGCACCTGAGCAATCCGACCCTGCGTAATCTCTTCCTTCAGGCTTTTCTGCTGATGGGCGGCTTCGTCGCCTTGTTCAACTACATTGGTTTCCGTCTGGCCGGAGCACCGTTCGGGCTTTCGTCGACCGTTATCGGTCTGCTGTTTACCGTTTACCTAGCCGGAATCTTCAGTGCGGGTTGGGCCGGGCGGCTGGTGCCACGCCTGGGGGCGAGAACGGTGCTGCAAGGCGGTGTCGGGTTGATGCTGCTGGGCGTGGGGTTGTGTTCGACACCCTGGCTGTTCGCGATCGTGGTCGGGCTGGCGCTGTTCACGCTCGGCTTCTTTGCCGCGCACGCCGTGGCCAGCGGACAGGTTGGCGTACATGCCAAGGGCGCCAAGGCGCAGGCCTCGGCGCTCTACCTGTGCGCCTATTATCTGGGTTCGAGTGTGGTGGGTTATGCGGCGGGCTACGTCTGGGAACATGCGGGATGGCTGCCGCTGATGGCGGTGCTGGCTACGCTGTTTCTGATTGCCGCCTGGCGCGCCAGGCGCCTGTAGCGCGCCATTCGCTCAGTCGATTCGCAGTTCGCCGCTGAAAGCCAGGGTGGCGCGGCAGCTGCGGCAGAAGTAGCGGCGCCCTTTGCGTACCAGGGCATGGCGCTGCGCTGTAAATGGAAAGTCCCGCTCGGGACAGGCGCAGCGGTAGATATAAGCGCTGGTTTGCCGACGGGTGATTGCGTAGCTATGGCAGCGATCAGGCGCCAGTTCATACACGCCGCGCATGATCAATTGCCACTCTTCGCCATGTGGACGAATCCGGCCGCCGAACATTTGATGAGCGATCAGGTGGGCCACTTCGTGAGCCACGGTCTGCTTGAGAAAGTGCTCGCTATTTTCCTGATACAGCTGGGGGTTGAATCGCAGCAAGTTGGTGTTCAGGTGCGCAACACCGGCTTTCTGTCCATGCAGTTTGAAACTGACTTGTGGCCGCTCGAAGCGCTTGTTGAAAAAAGCTTCGGCCTGTTGGTAACAGGCTTCGACTCGAGCGTGTAGCTGATCGGGCATAGGGCCTCCGAGGAAGCCCTGAATTATGCCGCATTCCGCTTGGCTGACAACCACTCACAGCTTAGGGGGAACACGCTCTGGGAGATCATCCTGAGTTCCGTAGGCCTGGTCCTGCTGCACAGTTCGTTCATATGTGGGCGCTAGGGAGAGATTCCAGTACAGGATCGTGGTAACCATCACCGTTACTAGTGTCAGCAACGCTACCCCCCAGATTGAAGCGGCATAGAGGAAGCTCTGTGAGCTGCGTTGACGCATGAATGCAGGCAGTCCGGTAAACAGCAGGTAGGTCGAATAGATGCCGGCGATAAGCAGCACGATGGCGGCAAACCAGCGATTCGGATACAGGCCGGTCAAACCGGCGAGCAAGAACGGCGTGATGACATAGGCAATAAAGCCGATGCACTGGTTGAGGTTAGGACGAACATCAAACGCACGTGCCATCCAGCGTACGAAGAAGCCCATGATCACGGTTCCGATAACGATCGCGAGATACAGCAACAGACAGAGCTGTAGGGCGCTCGCGGTATCGAGCCGAACGCGCTCCTCATCTACCAGACTCCAGCCAACGATGGTGACGCCGATGAAAAGGCACACGGCCGGAACCAGGGCCAGCAGGAGTAGGTGCATCAGGTAGTGCAGCGAGTGAGCATCTTCCTTCTGGCGGATGGTTTCCCAGGCGCGGTCGGGCCGGGTGAACAAACTGATGAATTCTGGGGTCATGAGGCCTCCGATGCTGACGCTTGAGCGGGTCTTGCTGGTTTAGACGCTCGAGCGCGGCAGGGATTCAACGCCATTCTGTCGCAGGCAAAAAAACGGGCCGACGCGGAGGCCATCGCGTCGGCCCGTTTCGTGGTGACGTTAGCGTACGTAGATCGGGCCAACCCCCATGCCCCACATGATCACTGAGAGCGCCAGAATCGCGACCAGGACGACCAGTCCGACAGCCAACACTGAGCTGGAGAACAGGAAGCCCTCATCGGCGTGGATGTTCATGAAGGTCGGCAAGCCGACATAGAGCAGGTAGGTCGTATAGCAGATCGCAGCCGTACCCACGATCATGCCCAGCCAGATATGCGGGTAGAGCGCGGCCAGGCCACCGACGAACAGCGGCGTGGCGGTGTATGCGGCAAACACGATGCATTGAACGAGCGTCGGGCTGGCGTCGTAGGTGCGCGACATCCAATGGATGAAGCCGCCCATGACCGCGACCCCCGCGAGCATCGCCAGGTAAGAGAGGATGGTCAGTTGCAGTGCACTGCTTTCAGTGAGTTTGACTGCTTCGCCTCCGCCAATGCTCCAGCCGACCTGCGTTGTGCCGATGAACGCCGAGATGGCTGGAATCGCGGCCAGTACCGCCACTTCTCCAAGGTGCAGTCGGCCAACAGCGCGTTCTTCTCCGGTAATTTCCTGCCATTCCTGGCCAGGGTGAGCAAACAGTCCCCAAACGTGATTGATCATGCCAGCGTCTCCTCGGTTTTGGAGGGTCGCTTCGCCTGGCGTGCCGTCAGTTGGACGGGCGTGCGACCTTAAGTCGCAGTATAGGAAGAGGACGGTACGGCGCACTGGGCCGGATTAGAGCATTTGGGAGCTATGAGCCTATCGGTAATAGCGTTGCAGTATTTCCATCGCCAGATTGATTGACTGCAGGCGTGTCGTACTGCCGCCCCGGTCCGGATGATGGATGCTGACCAGCTGGCGATAGCGCCGCTTGATGGTGTGCAAGCTCAATGGCGCAGCCTCCTGGTCCAGTTCGAACAGCTCCAGAGCAGCGCGCTTCTGATCTGGGTCCCAGCTTTCGTCGCGCTCACCCAGATGATCGCCGCGCATTCGCGACCAGAAGCTCGCAAGCAAGCGCTCCACTTCAGCCTCATCGGTATCGCGAAGGTTGGTCATGTCGAGGTAGTAATCACGCAGCGGATCGTTTTCAACAATACCGCTGACCCCAGGTACGTAGGGTTGAAGCTGGACGCACAGCGGCGAGATCTGCACGGTATGGCTCGTCTCGCCCCAAAGCTGGTCGCGCAAGCGATATAGCGCGTTGAACACTAGGAAATGGGTACGAAACAGCACGAGCTTGTCGAGCAGCGGAAGGTTGGGGATATGCGTGCTATGGCGGGCCTTGAGCTGTTGAATCAACTCATATTCGCTGCAGCCTTTCGGCTGTTCGCGCAGCAGCACGAGTATCTGCTCGGCCAAGTCCATTTCGGGATCGAGATCATCGTTCATGGCGCAAAGCCTAGCACAAGGCCAGCGTTGCAAACGGCTGGATGGATGGGGTGGGGCACCGGTGCCTTTTGCGCGTAAAATGCGCGCCTTTCGCATCTCACCGGACTCCTGAAATGGGCAATCTCTCGGTCAACCAGAACAAACTGCAGAAGCGTCTGCGTCGCCTTGCCGGCGAGGCGGTCACTGATTTCAACATGATCGAGGAAGGCGACAAGGTGATGGTCTGCCTGTCCGGCGGCAAGGACAGCTACACCATGCTCGACGTGCTGCTGTACCTGCAAAAGGTCGCGCCGATCAAGTTCGAGATCGTGGCCGTCAACATGGACCAGAAGCAACCCGGCTTCCCCGAGCACGTGCTGCCCGAATACCTGAAGTCCATCGGCGTTGAGTACAACATCGTCGAGAAAGACACCTATTCGGTGGTCAAGGAGAAGATTCCGGAAGGCAAGACCACCTGCTCGCTGTGCTCGCGCCTGCGTCGCGGCACGCTCTATACCTTCGCCGACGAAATCGGCGCGACCAAGATGGCGCTCGGTCACCACCGTGACGACATCCTCGAGACCTTCTTCCTCAACATGTTCTATGGCGGCACGCTGAAAGCCATGCCGCCCAAGCTGCTTTCCGATGATGGCCGCAACGTGGTGATTCGTCCGTTGGCCTATTGCAGCGAGGCGGATATCGAAGCCTATTCGCAGATGAAAGCGTTCCCAATCATCCCGTGCAATTTGTGCGGCTCGCAGGAAAACCTGCAGCGCCAGGTGGTCAAGGAAATGCTGCAGGAGTGGGAGCGCAAGTCGCCGGGCCGCGTCGAGATCATGTTCCGCGCCTTGCAGAACGTGGTGCCTTCGCAACTGGCCGATCGTAATCTGTTCGATTTCACCAGCCTGCGCATCGACAACGACGCCACGCCACGCTTCCTCGATGTGATGAGCTTGTAACGGCAGCCGCGGGCTTCAAGCCATAAGTCCCAAGCGAACGCTTGTAGGGTGGGCGGTGCACCACTTCAGCCCACCACGGCAGTGGGGGCTTGGGAACGGTCGGATAGCGCTCCGCTGCAGTCCCGTACACCTGACTCCAGCGACTCGCGCTGTCCTTTAACGTGAGGTTTGCGCCCGGCTCGCCAACCGAGCAGGCGCACGCTATTGCAGGTGATATCAGCTAGGTCGGACCTGCTTCAGCGTCTCAGCGATCATGAACGCCATTTCCAGCGACTGATCGGCGTTCAAGCGGGGATCGCAATGGGTGTGGTAGCGGTCGGAGAGCCCGTCCTCGGTAATCGGGCGTGAGCCGCCGATGCACTCGGTGACGTTCTGCCCAGTCATTTCAATATGAATCCCGCCGGGGTAGCTGCCTTCGGCGCGGTGCACGTCGAAGAACTGCCTCACCTCGGCCAGCACCCGTGCAAAGTCCCGGGTTTTGTAGCCGCTGGAGGCCTTCATGGTGTTGCCGTGCATCGGGTCGGAGCTCCACAGCACCTGACGACCTTCTTGCTGCACAGTCTGAATCAGGCGAGGCAAGCCTTCCTGAACTTTGTCTGCACCCATCCGCACGATAAGGTTCAGGCGGCCGGGATCATTCTCTGGATTGAGGATATCGATAAGGCGAATCAGATCCTCGCTGGCCATGCTTGGTCCCACCTTCACCCCGATGGGGTTGCCCACGCCGCGGAGGAACTCCACATGAGCACCGTCCAGCTGCCGCGTGCGGTCGCCAATCCAGAGCATGTGCGCAGAACAGTCGTACCAACCACCGCTGAGGCTGTCCTGGCGCACGAACGCCTGCTCGTAGTTCAGCAGCAGCGCCTCGTGAGCGGTGAAGAAGCTGGTTTCGCGCAACTGCGGCGCATTGTCCATTCCACAGGCACGCATGAACCGCAGCGCCTGATCGATCCGTGCGCCCAGGCGGTGATACTTCTCCGCCATCTGGGAGTTGGCGATGAAATCAAGATTCCACTGATGCACTTGGTGCAGGTCGGCGAAACCGCCCTGGGCGAAGGCCCGCAACAGGTTCAGGCTGGACGTGGATTGGTGGTAAGCCTGCAGCAGGCGCTCCGGGTCCGGCACGCGGCTTTTCTCATCGAAGCCGATACCGTTGACGATGTCGCCGCGGTACGCCGGGAGGGTCACGCCGTCGATGGTCTCGTCGCCGGAAGAGCGCGGTTTGGCGAACTGGCCGGCCATGCGCCCGACCTTTACTACAGGACATCCGGCGGCGAAGGTCATCACGATCGCCATCTGCAGCAGCACTTTGAAGGTGTCGCGGATTTTTGGTGCGGAGAATTCGGCGAAGCTTTCCGCGCAATCACCACCCTGCAGCAGAAACGCGCGGCCTTGGGTGACCTCAGCGAATTGCCGGCGCAGCTCCCGTGCCTCGCCAGCGAACACCAATGGCGGCAGGCTCGCCAGTGTGTCCTCGACGCGCTGCAGATGCGCGGCATCGGGGTATTCGGGCTGCTGCTGGATAGGTTTGGTTCTCCAGCTGGTGGGGCTCCAGGCGTGGCTCATGGAAATTGATTCCGTCCGCAAAAAAGTGCCCCGATTTTACCTGATGCGACAGCTCGGCGCTGATAGCCCTTGCCAATCGGGCTGGTAAGATGCTCCGACCGGTTTGGGAGTGAGCGCAGGTGGACAAGCAGGAAGTGTTGCTGGCCGAAGTGCATGACGCGTTCGGCCTGATCCGTGTGCTGGAAGTGGGCGAGTACCGGTTTCTCGAGTTTGGTGCGGCGGTCGAGCAAAGCTGCGTGTTTACCCACGATCCGAGCTGGCTGGAGTACGACTATACGCGGGCCATGTTGATGGGCGGCCTGCTGCACGCTGCTCCGGAAACCGCGCTGTTTCTCGGGCTAGGCGCTGGCACCCTGACCCAGGCATGCCTCGAATTCCTGCCGCTGGAAGACGTCGAGGCCATCGAGCTGCGGCCGGACGTGCCTGAGCTGGCGATGCGTTATATGGGCCTGCAGAACGATTCGCGGCTCTACATCCGCATTGGCGATGCAGTGGAGTTGCTGGATTCGGCCGAAACCGCGGACCTGATATTTGTCGACCTTTATACAGACGTTGGCCCGGCCGCCGCGCACCTGGCGTGGCGTTTTCTCCAGAGCTGCCAGCAAAAGCTGAGCCCAGATGGCTGGTTGATCATCAATCAGTGGGGTACCGACGAGGACAAGCCGCTGGGCGCGGCGTTGCTTCGTGGCTTGTTTCATCGCCACTATTGGGAATGCCCGGTGAAGGAGGGCAACGTGATCCTGTTCGTGCCCGCCGATCTGGAACAGACGCTCGACGAGGCTGGCCTGCGTGAGCGCGCCGCAGCGCTGGCGCCGCGGCTGGGCTACACGCTGGATTCACTGATCGGCGCACTTCGCCCGGCGAGCTGAGCGCGCGATGAGCTGCTGACCAACCTTATTGATGTCTGTTCGTGCAAACCATGTTCAGCACTATCTCCGGCGGGAGCTAGCTGCGCTCGAGAAGATCGGCGCAAACGCTTCGTCAGCAGCCGAACGCTCTGGTTAGAGCACTCCAGGCTAATTCGCAAGTGCCGGTCCCGCCGGAGATCTGCTGTCCGGAACCTAACTCCAAAGACAAATTACACGCACAGCTTCACAGAATTCCGGTATAGTACGCGCCGGCTGAAACCCAGCCTGCGTTCAGGTACTGCAACACACGAAGCGCTGCTTCGGCTGCTTTCCGCTTCTCGCGGCTGTCCTAGACGATTCATCATTCATTACGTTTTCGCAAACCCCGCCGACCAGGCTGCCAGGGTGACCTTCGGGTTTTGCATGGCATGCGCAGCTTCGGAACATGGGTCTTTGCGGAGCATCAGGAAAAGACCCATGACCCAGGAAATCGGCGGCTTTGCCGCACTCGGTATTCATCCCTCCGTACTCGCTGCTGTCATTGCAGTAGGTTACGAAGAGCCTTCGGCCATTCAGAGCCAGGCTATCCCGGTAATTCTCGGCGGCCACGACATGATCGGCCAGGCCCAGACCGGTACCGGTAAGACCGCAGCCTTCGCGCTGCCTATCCTCTCCAAGATCGATCCGGCCAAGCGTGAGCCACAAGCGCTGATTCTCGCGCCGACTCGTGAATTGGCCCTGCAGGTTGCCACTGCGTTCGAAACCTACTCCAAGCAGATGCCAGGCGTTGGCGTCGTCGCCGTTTACGGTGGCGCTCCGATGGGGCCGCAGCTCAAGGCTATCCGCCAGGGCGCGCAGATCATCGTCGCCACCCCGGGTCGTCTGGTCGACCACCTGAGCCGTAACGGCACGCTGCTGTCGACCATTCAGTATCTGGTGCTCGACGAAGCTGACGAGATGCTCAAGCTGGGCTTCATGGACGACCTCGAAGTCATCTTCGAAGCCATGCCGGAAAGCCGTCAGACCGTGCTGTTCTCCGCGACCCTGCCGCATTCGATTCGCGCAATCGCCGAGAAGCACCTGCGCGAGCCGCAGCACATCAAGGTGGCTACCAAGACCCAGACCGTGACCGCCATCGAGCAGGCGCACCTGATGGTCCATGCTGATCAGAAGATTGCTGCCGTGCTGCGCCTGCTCGAAGTTGAAGACTTCGACGCACTGATCGCCTTCGTGCGCACCAAGCAGGCCACGCTGGATCTGGCCGCCGCGCTGGAAGCCAAGGGCTACAAAGCCGCCGCGCTGAACGGTGACATCGCCCAGAACCAGCGCGAGCGCGTGATCGAGTCGCTCAAGGATGGCCGTCTGGACATCGTTGTTGCGACCGACGTCGCTGCCCGTGGCCTCGACGTCTCGCGTATCACCCACGTATTCAACGTCGACATGCCTTACGACCCGGAATCCTACGTACACCGTATCGGTCGTACCGGCCGTGCCGGTCGTGAAGGCCGTGCGCTGCTGCTGGTCACCCCGCGTGAGCGTCGCATGCTGCAGGTCATCGAGCGCGTCACCAACCAGAAGGTTGCTGAAGCCCGCCTGCCGAATGCTCAGCAAGTGCTGGACGCGCGCATCAAGAAACTGACCAACAGCCTCGCGCCGCTGGTGGCCGATGCCGAAGCCAGCCACGGCGAACTGCTGGACAAGCTGGTGGCCGATATTGGCTGCAGCCCGCGCGCCCTGGCCGCTGCGTTGTTACGCAAGGCAACCAATGGCCAGGCGCTTACCCTGGCTGAAGTCGAGAAAGAGCAGCCGCTCGTTCCGACCAGCAGCCCGCGCGAGCGCTCCGATCGTCCAGAGCGTAGCGGCGACCGCGAGCGTCGTGCGCCGATCCCATTGGCCGAAGGCCGCGCCCGCTGCCGCACTGCGCTGGGTGCCCGCGACGGCATCGCCGCGCGCAACCTGCTCGGCGCCATCCTCAACGAAGGCGGCCTGGCCCGTGAAGACATCGGTCGCATCCAGGTGCGCGACAGCTTCAGCCTGGTCGAACTGCCGGAAGAGGGCCTCGAGCGTCTGCTCGGCAAGCTCAAGGACACCCGTGTCGGCGGTAAGCAACTCAAGCTGCGTCGCTATCGCGAAGATTGATGCCTGCATGTAGCGGCACGCGATGAGGCTGGGCCTCGTCAGAAATAGAAAAGGGTGGACTTCGGTCCATCTTTTTTTTTTGCCCTCAAAAATCATTGAAGCGAGGCGGTTATCACACCGGAACGCTTCTCCCGCTCAGCACGCTTTGGTGTAGGTGTGCAACACAAGCGTGAATCGGTTCCCTTGGTCGGGCTGTTCAAACTCTGAACAACATGCTACAAACGAGCGCAACCCAAATGATCTAGCCGCTTGAAAACGAAGGGAAAACCATGACCAAGTCGGAGTTGATCGAGCGTATCGTCACCCAGCAAGGGCTGCTTTCGTCCAAGGATGTGGAGCTGGCAATCAAAACCATGCTCGAGCAGATGGCGCAGGCTCTAGCCACCGGTGACCGCATCGAAATTCGCGGCTTCGGCAGTTTTTCCCTTCATTACCGCGCCCCCCGCGTCGGTCGTAACCCCAAGACAGGCCAATCCGTCCCGCTCGATGGCAAGTTCGTCCCGCATTTCAAGCCAGGGAAAGAGCTGCGTGATCGGGTTAATGAAGATGAGTAGCCAATCGGCTGTTTTTGCATAAAGCTGGCGCCAATGTCGATATTTGAGATCGAGGCGGTGGATTGAAGCGAAGTCAGTTGCTGTCAGTCTGGTAGGCGAGCCCCGCAGCCTCGCTAAGGTGTGACCTGCAGCAAAGGGAGCGCTCAGATGACTCCCCGCTCGCGCAGCCCCTTGACCTGTTTGTCACTTAGCCCAAGTCCCGCCAGCACATCCTCAGTATGCTCACCCAGTTGCGGGCCGCCGGTGCCGATGCGGCCGGGGGTGCGGCTGAGTTTGGGGAGGACGGCTGGTACTTTCAGTGGGCCGGCGAAGGTCCGAACTTGTTCGATCATATGTCGCGCGAGGTAATGCGGGTCCTGGACAATGTCTGCGGCGGTATAGGGATAGCCGGCTGGAACGCGCGCCGCTTTTAGTGCCTCGATGACTTCGTCGCAGCTGTGGTTGAGCGTCCACTCACCGATGGCGGCGTCGATGAGTTCAGCGTGCTGGGCGCGGCCGTCGTTTTGGGCGAAGCGCGGATCGTCGGCCAGATCCTGACGGCCAATCAGGTTCATTAAACGCTTGTAGATGCTGTCGCCGTTACCGGCGATCAGCACATAGGCGCCGTCGTTGCACAGGTATGAGTTGGACGGCGTTATGCCGGGCAGGGCGCTGCCGGCGGGCTCGCGGATGTAGCCAAAGGCATCGTATTCCGGCACCAGGCTTTCCATCATGCCGAAGACCGATTCGTAGAGCGCTACGTCGATTTCCTGTCCCTTGCCGCTGCGGTTACGCTCTTGCAACGCCAGCAGCACACCGATCACGCCATACAGCGATGACAACGAGTCACCGATACTCACGCCCACGCGCACGGGCGGTTGGCCTGGATAGCCAGACAGGTGTCGCAGGCCGCCCATAGCCTCACCAATCACGCCGAAGCCTGGCAGGTCCCGGTAGGGGCCGGTCTGGCCGTAGCCGGAGATGCGCAGCATGATCAGGCGTGGGTTTAGCCTGGAGAGTTCATCCCAGCCCAGTCCCCATTCTTCGAGCGTGCCGGGGCGAAAGTTCTCGACCACCACATCGGCTTCGGTGACTAGCTGACGGACAATTTGCTGGCCTTCGGCAGCCTTTAGATCGAGCGTCAAGGACTGTTTGTTGCGCGACTGTACGTGCCACCAGAGCGAGGTGCCGTCCTTGAGCTTGCGCCATTTACGCAGCGGATCACCAACGCCCGGTGGCTCGATCTTGATCACCTCGGCGCCGAACTCGCCAAGCATCTTGCTGGCGAAGGGGCCTGCAATCAGCTGGCCCATCTCGATGACCTTAAGGCCATGCAGGGGCAAGCTGTTCTCATTCTGTTCGTGCATATCCACACCTATGCCAGGCCGATTAATCTTCGAAGGATGACCGCGCATCATCCTGCAGGCAATGAGCGAATCGCTGGGGCTGAATGGTTGTGACGTTACTTTGGCTGGGTTTGTGCGTAGAGACATCCAGCCGAGAGGAGCGGCTGCGTGCGCTTCGACTGAAGCGTCTATGCTCTATCACAGCAGTGCGTTTCTGCAGGTTCAAGGCTTGCAGGGGCGCGGTAGCCCCACATGTATGAATGTGACGTCTGCCAGGCGCTTGGTGTGATTCGTAGGGTTCGCCTGTGAGACAGGGTTATTCGAGACGATAACAAGACCGACGAATGAGGTATTCGCCATGAGTGCTGCGTCCCTGTATCAGGTAAGTCCAGAGGCGGCGGCCAAGTCGCTGACCGATGAGTCCACTTACAAAGCCATGTATCAACAGTCGGTGGTCAACCCAGACGGCTTCTGGCGCGAGCAGGCCGAGCGCCTTGATTGGATCAAGCCGTTCACCCGAGTTAAACAGACCTCCTTCGATGACCATCATGTCGACATCAAGTGGTTTGCCGATGGCACGCTGAACGTATCAGCCAACTGCCTGGACCGTCATCTCGACACCCGGGGTGATGAGATTGCGATCATCTGGGAGGGTGACGACCCGGCAGACCATCGCGAAATCACCTACCGCGAGCTGCATCACGAAGTCAGCAAGTTTGCCAACGCGCTACGTGGGCAGGATGTGCATCGGGGCGACGTGGTCACGATCTACATGCCGATGGTTCCCGAGGTGGCGGTTGCAATGCTGGCATGCGCGCGCATCGGCGCCATCCATTCGGTGGTCTTCGGTGGCTTCTCGCCTGAAGCCTTGGCCGGGCGGATCATCGATGGCAATTCCAAGGTGGTGATTACGGCTGATGAAGGGCTGCGCGGCGGCAAACACGTGCCGCTGAAGGCCAATGTGGACGAGGCCTTGACCAACCCGCAAACGCGCTGCGTGCAGAAAATCATCGTGGTGCGGCGCACCGGTGGCGACATCCGCTGGCACCCGCATCGCGACATCTGGTACGAGGATCTGATGCGCGTGGCTGGGGATGTATGCGCGCCAAAGGAGATGGGGGCGGAAGAACCGCTGTTCATCCTTTATACGTCCGGCTCTACCGGCAAGCCGAAGGGCGTGCTGCATACCTCCGGCGGTTATCTGCTATATGCGGCACTGACCCACGAGCGGGTGTTTGACTACCGGCCCGGCGAGGTCTACTGGTGTACCGCCGACGTCGGTTGGATCACCGGGCACAGCTATATTATCTATGGCCCACTGGCCAATGGCGCTACCACACTGATCTATGAGGGCGTGCCCAACTATCCGGATGTCACGCGTATCGCCAGGATCATCGACAAGCATCAGGTGAATATCCTCTACACCGCGCCGACTGCGATTCGTTCGATGATGGCCGAAGGGCCGGCGGCGATGGAAGGTGCCGATGGTTCGAGTCTGCGTTTGCTCGGCACCGTGGGCGAACCGATCAACCCGGAGGCCTGGCATTGGTATTACGAGACGGTCGGCAAATCGCGTTGCCCGGTCGTCGACACCTGGTGGCAAACCGAGACGGGCGGCATCCTGATCAGCCCGTTGCCTGGCGCGACTGCACTGAAACCCGGGTCGGCGACGCGGCCTTTTTTCGGCGTGGTGCCTGGGTTAGTGGACAATCTCGGCAACCTTCTCGAAGGGGCTACCGAGGGCAATCTAGTAATACTCGACTCATGGCCTGGGCAGATGCGCAGCATCTATCGAGACCACGACCGCTTCGTTGATACCTACTTCAAGACCTTTCGCGGCATGTATTTCACGGGTGACGGTGCTCGGCGTGATGAGGACGGTTACTACTGGATCACCGGGCGGGTCGATGATGTGCTGAACGTTTCCGGGCATCGCATGGGCACTGCGGAAATCGAAAGTGCGATGGTCGCGCACCGCAGAGTGGCCGAAGCGGCGGTGGTTGGCGTACCGCATCCGCTCAAGGGGCAGGGGATTTACGTGTACGTGACGTTGGTGGCGGGCGAGGAGCCCTCCGATCAATTGCGTCAGGAGTTGCAGCAGTGGGTACGCAAGGAAATCGGGCCGATTGCCGTGCCGGATGTAATCCAATGGGCGCCGGGCTTACCCAAGACGCGTTCAGGCAAGATCATGCGTCGCATCCTGCGCAAGATCGCCACTGACGAACACGATGCGTTGGGTGATATCTCGACCCTGGCTGATCCAGGCGTGGTGCCGCAGTTGATTGAAACGCACAACCAGATGCGCGCGATGAGTTGATAGGCAGTGACTCCCGGCCATCGGGCCGGGGGTCACCCGAACCTAAGCTCACCCGTTGGTCATCGCGTTTTGCGTCTCATGGTTGGCTGCTGGTTTGTCTTTCGGCACACCTGCTACGGTCAGCTCGGGAAACTTTCCGCCGACGAACTCGACACTGCGGGTCGGGAAGGCGAACTGCAGGCCCATCTCGCGGATGCCGTCGAGCAGCTGCAGGTTGATCTCTTGCTGGGCGTCCATGTAGGCGTTGTAGTCCGAGACCTGCATGATGTACACGACTTCAAAGGTCAGCTGGCTATCATCGAAGGCCAGGAAATGCGCTCGGTCGAAGTTGGCGTTTTCCACGCCATCGACGATCCGCTTCACCAGCGCCGAAACTTCACGCACCTTGTCTGACGGTGTGTTGTAGGTGATCCCAAACTTGAACACGATACGGCGCGTGTTCATGCGCTTGTAGTTGTGCAGGATCTGCTTGAGCAGATCTGCGTTCGCGCACACCACCTGCTCGCCGCTCAGGCTGCGAATGCGGGTGGTTTTCAGGCCGATATGTTCGATATTGCCCGCCACCTCACCAAACACGACGAAATCGCCGATTTCGAACGGCTTGTCGATTCCGATCGAAAGCGAAGCGAAGATATCGCTGAGCAGAGTCTGCACTGCCAGGGCGATGGCAATACCGCCAACCCCCAGGCTGGCCACCATGGCTGTGATATCTACACCGAGATTGGCGAGGATCGACAGCAGCATCATCGTCCAGACAACGATGCGTACCATGATCCCGATGATTGTTGTGGTGACCGGGTTACGCGTCTTGCCGTCGTGAGTCAGGCTCTCCATCCAGAGCCGGACGGCGGTGTCCATCCACAGTGCTATCTGGAATGCCAGCGCGATAAACCAGCCGTGCGACATCGCCGCTTCCCATCGCTCCGGCAGTTGAACGGCCTTCAGCGCAATCAGCAGTGACAGGGCGATCAGCAACAGGTGGCTGGTGCGGCTCAGCATCTCCGCGGCGATGCCAACGAAGCCGCTCTTGGAGCCTTTCGCCAGCTTGCGAAGACGGTTGGTGATGATCCGCAGGACGGTCTGCAGGATGAGATAGCTGGCAATCGTGATGCCAGCAATTATGGCGATGTTGATCCAAAGCTCTTCGTCCAACATCACATCCCAATTTATCAAGTCATTTCCTCCCGACATGCGCGACCAAGCGCTTAAGCAGTTGCTCCTGTTTCAGTAGCCACTGCAGCGCATTAGTTCCCACTAGAGAGGTCGGTGAAGCGAGGAAGGCCGGTGGTGAGGGCGTGTGCGATCAGCGAAGCGGTGCGAGTTCTTTCAGCTCCTGGTAACCGCCAGCATTGAAAACCTGGGTATAACCCAGCTCCCGTAGCAGATCCTGCGCGGCTGAGGCCCGGCGGCCGCTGCGGCAGTAGAGCACCACGGGAGCACCCTTGTCAGGGGCTACAGCGGCGATGCGCTCCGCAAGATCTTCCGTCTCGATACGCGTAGCGCCAGGCAGCGCGCCTTCTACGAACTCCTGTTCGGTGCGCACGTCGATCAAAACGCTGCTAGGGCGCTGCAACGCGTCCAGCGCGGCTGACTGATCGACTTGAGCGGCACTGGCGGCAGCGGTCGCAAACGTTGCAATGATTAAAGTAAGCAGGTGGGAAAGGACCTTCATCGGTGGCCTCATTCTGGTGGTGTCAACTAATCAGTCGAGTGAGGTTCGGCAAGATCAGAATCACGGCGGTGGCGAACAGGATCATCGTAGCCTGTCTGACCTTTTTGTGTTTGAACATGATGGCGGCCTTTTAATTATTCTGGTTGTTCTGGCGGATCGGCAGCGCTGTTCCAGACCGATCTCGAGCTTGGAGATCTTTTATTCAAGCTTCGGCTAAAGGAAAGCAATATGCGGGCCACGCAATTGTAAGGGGTGATGCACCGAGGCCTGCTTCGCCAATTGCCGCTCCGCTTGTAGGCGTGCTGGCGATCTGATTTTGTCGCCGGGTAAGCCTTCCGCTAGAGCGCTTTGGTTTCGAACCGGGGTGCGGCTGGTCTTATCTTCAGTGGAGGCCCAAGAGATGTATTTGCTAGGGATGGAACCTTTGCTTTATGGCTTGTCACTAACCGCTTTGCATTTCTGAGTGCCACATTGCCGGATCCAATGGCCTGATGGATCGTTTGGAAACGTCTAAATTTTCGCTGGCGGCAATTCGGGTGGAATCGAAACAACAAGGTGGCGGGGCGATGCAGCACTGGCCTAATGCCTGAATGCTTGGCGGTGCATCGCCTTAGCGTACGAGCGCAACCAGCAAACCCTTTTGGAATTGCATACTGCAGAAACGACAAAGCCCCGATAGACGGGGCTTTGTCGTTTGATCTGGCGGTGAGGGTGGGATTCGAACCCACGATACGATTTCTCGTATACACACTTTCCAGGCGTGCTCCTTCAACCGCTCGGACACCTCACCGGGTCTCAAAAGACGCGTTGTCCTTCGAGGCGCGCTAATGTATCCGAAGAGCTTGCGGATGGCAAAAAGTTTTTTAGTTTTTTCATGCGCTTAAGGGGTTGTTGGGAATCCGGATAGGCGAGCGTGGCAATGAACCTATCGTTGCTCTAGGGTTCGAAGCTCAAAGAATTGCTGTGCCTGTGCGCAATCAAGCGTAGTGAATATTGAGAGCCAGGAAAGGCTTTGATGAAGTTATTCAAAACAAAGCGTAAACGGCCCGAGGTGGTGGAAATTGCCACCAAACGTCGTCTGCACGTCAGCCATCTGGAACTCGGGATGTATATCTGCGAGTTGGATCGACCGTGGCGGCAGACAGACTTTCTCTTTCAAGGCTTCCCCCTGCTTAAACTTGAGCATATTCAAGCGGTGCGCGAGCGCTGCGATTATGTGTTCGTAGACGACACTCGCCGTGTGCCGGTCGATCATGGGCAAATGATCGTACCTTCGGCGACGCCCCTGCGCGTGACGCGCAAGATGACGCGCATCCCGCTCTCCCTCGAGGTGCAGGAGGCGCGAGAAGCCTATCTGAGCAGCACCCTGGTACTGGATCAGGTGCTACTGGATGTTCAGCAGGGCCGGGCGATCGATACCAAGGCCTGTCAGGCTTTGGTAAAGCGAAATCTCGAAAGCATGCTTCGTAATGAAAGCGCCATGCTGTGGTTGACGCGCCTGAAATCTCAGGATCTTTACACGAGCCTGCACTGCCTTTCTGTCTCCATCCTGGCAATGGGATTTGGAACGCACCTTGGGTTAGCCGACGATAAGATCGAGCTATTGGGTATTGCCGGTCTGTTGCATGACGTGGGCAAGATGAAGATCGATCCGGCGATTCTGAATAAGCCTGGCAAGCTGACCGAAGAGGAGTTCAAGCACATCAAGCTGCACCCAACGTTTGGTTTTCAGGCCCTGTGTACTCAGGAAGACATTCCTGCCGCTGCGATTCAGGCGGCGCACGGCCATCATGAGCGGCTGGATGGAAAGGGGTATCCGCAAGGGCTCGATCATTACCAAATCCCGTTCACGACCCGGGTAATCACCATCGTTGACGCCTTCGATGCGATTACCAGCCATCGCGCTTATGACAATGCGCGTCCGATCCAGGCGGCCTATGACGTGTTGCGCAGCAGTGCCGGCCAGCAGTTCGACGAAGCATTGGTTCATGAATTCATTCGCTGGCTCGGCGTGTTCCCAGTCGGTACGTTGGTGGAACTGCACACTGGCGAGGTGGGGTTGGTGCTGGAGAAGCACGCCCACTTGCACCTCAGACCCAAGGTGGTCGTGTTACGCGGCGCTAACAAGATGCCTTGTGAGCCGCGTTATCTGGACTTGTCCCAGCTGACAGTCGACGCCGATGGAACGCCCTACAGGATCAGTAGCGGGATTCCGGATGGGTCCTATGGCCTGTTCATTGCCGATCCGCAGTTGCAGACCATTCTGCATCCCGAACTGCTTGCAGTCCTCGAGCTCGAGCCGGAGACGGTCGACGGCTAGGGCTCTTCTCTTTCCTTCCGTCGCCAGCCGAGCGCCGGTCGCAAACCATGACTTGTCGGTCAGTCACGATGCTTTACCTCTCGGGTTCTGCTGGGTAACGTCTGTGGACTTTTAACAAGGAATATTCGTCATGAGTGATCTGGTTTCCTACGAAATCGAAGACGGCATCGCCACGCTGACGCTGAATAACGGCAAGGTTAATGCACTGTCTCCGGCGATGTTCGACGCACTTAACGCGGCTTTCGACCGCGCCGAGCAGGACCGCGCCGTAGTGATCCTTACTGGGCAGCCGGGCATTCTCTCCGGCGGTTATGATCTCAAGGTCATGACCTCGGGGCCGGAAAACGCCATTTCGCTGGTGACCACGGGCTCTAAGTTCACGCTGCGAATGCTCGCTCATCCTTTCCCTATCGTTGCGGCCTGTCCGGGCCATGCGATTGCCAAAGGCGCTTTCCTGCTGCTCTCGTCCGATTACCGCATCGGTGTCGACGGCGCGTTCAATATCGGTCTCAATGAAGTGCAGATCGGTATGACCATGCATCATTCGGGTATCGAATTGGCTCGGGACCGTTTGACCAAGCCTGCTTTTCAGCGATCGGTAATTAATGGTGAGATCTTCAATCCACACGCTGCAGTCGAGGCGGGATTCCTCGACAAGATAGTCCCGGCCAGTGAGCTGATGGATGCGGCCAAAGCGGCGGCGGCCCAGTTGAAGAAGATCAACATGACTGCGCACAAGAACACCAAGCTCAAGGCACGCAAAGCCTTGCTTGAAACCTTGGAGCGGGCCATTGAGCTCGACCAGCAGCATTCGATCGTGTCCTGAAGAGAATTTTCGCCGGTCCGCCCATTGCTGGCGGGCCTGCGTTTAAACTGCGCATGCAACGCCCCGCCATGGCGGGGCGTTTTATTTCCTATTCGTGTCGCCTCCCAGGAGAGTCCTGATGTCCGCCCCGCACACCCCGGTAGAACGCGCTGATTTCGACCAGGTCATTGTTCCTACTTTCGCACCCGCCGCTTTCATTCCCGTGCGCGGGGAGGGTTCACGAGTCTGGGATCAGAGCGGGCGAGAGCTGATCGACTTTACTGGCGGCATTGCTGTCAACGTGCTCGGCCACGCCCACCCGGCGCTGGTGGCGGCGCTGACCGAGCAGGCTGGCAAGCTCTGGCACATTTCCAACATCTTTACCAATGAGCCGGCGTTGCGTCTGGCTAAAAAGCTTACCGCGGCAACCTTTGCCGACCGGGCGTTCTTTGCCAACTCCGGCGCCGAGGCCAACGAGGCGGCGTTCAAGCTGGCGCGCCGCTACGCGCATGATAACCACGGGCCGGAGAAATGCGAGATCATCTCCGCCATTAACAGCTTCCACGGCCGGACGCTGTTTACCGTGACGGTGGGCGGCCAGCCGAAATATTCCGATGGATTCGGGCCAAAAATTCAGGGCATCAGCCACGTCCCGTATAACGATCTCGATGCGCTCGCCGCAACGATTTCGGACAGGACCTGTGCCGTGGTGTTAGAGCCGATCCAGGGTGAAAGTGGCGTTCTGCCCGCTGATCAGGCTTATCTGGAAGGGGCTCGCAAGCTGTGTGACCAGCACAACGCGCTGTTGATCTTCGATGAAGTCCAGACCGGCATGGGCCGTACCGGCGAGTTGTACGCCTACATGAACTATGGCGTCACACCGGACATCCTGACCAATGCCAAGAGCCTTGGCGGCGGCTTTCCGATTGGTCTGATGCTGACGACCGATGAGATCGCTGCGCATTTCAGCGTGGGTACTCATGGCACCACCTACGGCGGCAACCCGCTGGCGTGCGCTGTGGCTGAGGCGGTAGTCGATATCGTCAATACGCCTGAGGTGCTGAACGGCGTGAAGGAACGGCACGAGCGCTTCAAGCGGGGCCTGCTGGAGATCGGGCAGCGTCATGGCTTGTTCAGCCAGGTCCGGGGGATGGGTATGTTGATCGGCTGTGTGCTTGAGGACGCCTGGAAAGGTCGCGCGCGCGAGATCTTCGACGCGGCTGAGCACGAAGCGCTGATGATTCTGCAGGCCGGCCCCGATGTAATCCGCCTGGCTCCGAGCTTGATCATCGAAGAGGCCGATATCGCCGAAGGGCTTGCCCGTCTTGAGCGTGCTGCGGCAAAACTGAGCCGGGCCTGAGGCAACGCGCCTTTAAAACTAGCAGGGCAGTCATCTGCCCTGCCTCTTTTCCCCTAGCGAGATTCTAACGATGAGCGACAGCCTGCAATTGATCCTTGAAGACGTAGACGGCACCCAGTTGGAGACGTCTTGCACCCGTTTTGCTGTGATGTGGCAGGGGCGGGAGGTCTGGATTCAGCAAGTCGGCAACAACCAGCTGATGATCGGTGTCGATGTAGAAGACGGTGACACTGAATACGCGAACCTGCTGCTACGTCCATTGGCGACCAATCTGGTTAGCCTTGAGCTTGAGATGGAGCCGGTTGAAGCCAGCGAGGATGATCACGTTCATGGTCCGGACTGTAACCACGACCACTGACAGTTCAGAAATGCCGACGCTGGGTCGGCTGTTGGAACTGACGGTTGCCGGTCAAGTGCCGGCTGAAAGTGAGCAGTTCACAGCCGATGGTGCTCGGCTGCGATGGTTGGGCGAGGGAGCCTTGGAGGTCACGCCTGCGTGCGACCTGGATTTGGGGCTCGATTTGGTGCTGTCGGCGGGCGTGCATGGCTGTGAAGTCATTCCGATTGAACTGCTGGACCGCTTGATTAAGGCCGTCGCATGCAACGAGATTCGCTCGCGTGCGCGGCTGTTGCTGTTGTTCTGCAATCCGCCCGCCATGCGGCAGGGCGTGCGTCGTCTGGGGCAGGATCTGAACCGGCTGTTCTGTGGCAAGCACGCGGAAAACGAGCCAAGCGACGAGACGCGCCGCGCTGCGCAGCTGGAGGCGTGGGTTGCCGCGTTTTTCCAGGAGCCTGGCCGGCAGCGCTGGCATTACGACCTGCACTCGGCGATGCGTGAATCGGTATTGCCGCAGTTCGCCGTCTGTCCCTGGGTAGAAGGACGGAAAGTCGCCCCGCAAAGCCTGACACGTCTTCAGCACGCTGCGGTTGATGCGGTGCTACTGCAGGATAAGCCTTCCGGAACCTTCAGTGCTCACACGGCGACTCGGCATGGAGCCGAGGCCTTTACGCTGGAAATGGCCGAAGCCCCGGGAGGCGTATGGCCTCAATGTCTCCACCAATTCTTGCAGGCTGCACGTAGCTGGATCGAAGCGGTAGATTCGGCACTTCATGAGCCTCAGCGGCCGCCTTTACTGAAATTTCGGCTGGCGCGCGAAATCATCAAACAAAGCGATCAGTTCGCTCTTCGCCTCCCCGAGGATATCCAGAACTTCACTCCGCTTGTGCCTGGCACCTTGCTGGCGGAGGACGAGAACGGCATGCGCTGGGTGGTAGAAGAGCAGCATGCGCGGATCTTGTTCCCGATTGCGGACGTCGCGATCGGCGGGCGTGCCGGGTTGATCGTCGTTCCCCGTGACTGAGCGGTGAGCGGTTTCGACCTATTGATAGGCCATCGCCAAAAACAGGCGTTGCCTTAGGCAAGCTAGAGTCTTCACATGGCAGTACGTTGCGTCTACACCATGCCTCGGGGCCGATTCTGCTTTTGTTTTGCGGGCAAACCCCTCCGCGCGAGCGGATTTGGAGCGATTACCGCTCGCGCAGTTGTAGCCTGGTCAGACGCCCGTGCGCGGGTTCTCGAGCGAGTCGTTGCCGGTCACTGTCGCGGTGCCGGTGGCCGCCTGGGCATTGGTTCTCAGGCGCACGTCATCGGCCTCACTGCGTTCGAGCGGCATGCTTCGCGAGTTTCCCTCGGCCATTCTGGCCTGTTCGTTCACGTCGTCGAGCATGCGCTTGGCTTCGCACTGGCCGGAGATGCCTCGCGCCAAGGCCATTCCGCCGACCGCCAGCTGTAGAACTCCACCTACGCCGCCACGCCCAAGGCCTTTACCGAGGAAGTACAGGCCGCCGATGATCGATGCTGCGCGCTCCCAGCCGTGCACGTTCTGTGAGGCATGGTTTGAGGATGTCCTGAACATGGGTAATCACTCCGAATTGATGGTGTGATAAGTGACCCCGTCGCTCTGGCACTGTTCCCACCGTGGGTCGGCAAACCTGGGCGCCACAGGCAAAGGGGGCCGGCGGCACGCTTGGGGCCTCGATTTTCTAGCGAGGCGCCATGTTGAATACCTTGAGGACGAAGGCGTATTCCAGCGCGACATCCTTTAGCGCCTGATAGCGCCCGCTCATGCCTCCATGCCCAGCGCCAAACTCTGTTTTCAGCAGCAGCAGATTGTCGTCGGTCTTGTGCGCGCGCAGCTTGGCGACCCACTTGGCCGCTTCCCAGTATTGCACGCGGCTGTCGTTATACCCGGCTACCGCGAGAATGGCCGGGTAGGGTTGGCTGCGCACGTTCTCGTAGGGCGCGTAGGCCTTGATGCGGGCATGCACGTCGGGCTGATTCGGGTCGCCCCACTCGTCGTACTCGGTCACCGTCAGCGGCAGGTCGGCGTTAAGCATGGTGTTCAACACGTCGACGAAGGGCACCTCGGCGATGGCCGCACCGAACAGGTCCGGCCGCAGATTGACTACGGCGCCAATCAGCAGGCCCCCGGCGCTGCCGCCGCTGACGGCGAGTCGAGCCGGTTCGGTATAACCATCTGCAACGAGTTTTTCGGCGCAGGCAATGAAATCGCTGAATGTGTTTGGCTTATGTTCCAGTTTGCCCCAGCGATACCAGGCCTCGCCAAGATCGCCGCCGCCGCGTACATGGGCAATGGCGAAGACGAATCCGCGATCGAGCAGCGATAGCCGGGCATGGGAAAACCAGGGGTCCAGGCTGTGGCCGTAAGCACCGTAGCCATAGAGATACAGAGGGGCTGGCTTATCGAAATGCTCACGGCGGCCAACCAGGCTGATAGGCACCTGAGTGCCATCGGCTGCAGTGGCCCAGATGCGTCGGCTCTCGTAGGCATCGGCATCGAACGGACCCTCGACCGGCGTCTCCTTGAGCACCTGCTGCTGGCCGTCGGCCAGGCTCAGTTGACGGATCTGAGCCGGGCGGTTCAGCGCTTCGTAGCGCAGCCGGATAACCGGGCTGTCGAATTCGAGCGTGTTGTGTACGTGGAGGCTGTAGGCGGCATCCGGCAGTTGCACACGATAGGGCGCGGCAGCCGACGGTCGAACTTCGATGATGGGAAGTCCCGCCTCGCGCAAGCTCAGTGTGACCGCATTGGCGTTCAGGCTGACGTCTTCCAGCATCACCGAGTCGCTGTGGCCGATCAACTCATGCCAGTGTTCGCGTTGCGGCGTGCGCTCCGGTGCCTGATACAGGGCGAAATTGATACCGGCCTGGTTGCTGCGGATCAGCCAGCTCCATTGCCCATCCAACAGGCCGTGGTCAGGGTAGTACTCGTGATCGTCCTGGCGTGGTGCCAGGCAAACCCAGTTTCCTTCGGGTTCATCCGCTGAGAGCGCCCAGGCTTCGCTGGTGGTCTTGCTGTTGGAGAGGATGACCAGCTGGCGCTCTGAGCTGGCTCGGTAGCAATGCACGAAATAACGCCCGTCCAAGTCGTGATAGACCTCGGTGCGCTCGCTGTCGCCCAGCCGGTGACGGTAGATCTTGTGGGGGCGGTGGGTGTCGTCGAGTTCGCCGAAGAACAGCGTTTGATTATCGTTGGCCCAGGTCATGCTGCCGTCGCAATCTTCGAAGGGGAGTGCGGTCACCTCGCCTGTTTGCAGGTCCTTGACGAACAGCTGGTAGATCTCGTCGCCTTGCGTGTCGAGGCTGTAAGCCAGCTTGCTGTGGTCCTGACTGACACTGAACGCGCCCAGCGACAGGAAGCCACCCGCTGCCAGCTCGTTGGGGTCGAGCAAGAGTTGCTCACTAGCTTCATCCACGGCGAATGAGCCATCTACTGGGCGCGCGCAGCGGTAGTGGCGCGGATATTCATCGCCAGCCGTGGTGCGCTGGTAATAGAGCCAGGGTCCCCAGGGGGAGGGCAGCGAAAGGTCGGTCTCCCGGATACGGCCTTTGATCTCGAGAAACAACGATTCACGCAGTTGGTCTTGGTCAGCCAGCTGTTCTTCCAGATAGGCATTTTCCGCTTTCAGGTAATCGAGCACCTCAGGTGCGTCGCGGTTCTCCAGCCACTTGTATGGATCCTGGCATATATCGACGCGGGCAATGGGTGCAGACATGCATGACTCCTGAAGCGTGGCTGCGCACTGGCGCAGCTGAACGAGATTTTGGGTGCAGGCGGTGAGTGTACAAGCAAGCCAGGCTGGTTGTGACGCTGGGCGCAAGAAGTGGTCCATCACTGATGGCGGGTGGGATCAGCTGCATGAATGCCCGCCCATGCGAGGAAAGATGTGCCTGCTCGTCGCGGGTTTGGCTGGCCTTGGCTAGGCTTGATGGTCTTGAAGCGGATGAAGTGCTCTTGCGGTTTGGCCAGTCGATTGACATTCGGATGCTTTTCAAAGAAGGTGTGCTCACCCAAATCAAACGGGCGTATGAATCGAGCGTTTGCCACGCAAATGCCGTCAGCCCGGTTTATCGTGTCGGTGGGTGTCGTTTCACTGTGTAGCAGTGACGGTCTTCGGGCCGATGACGTGCGACACGTAACGTTCAGCTTCCATACCGTGGAGATCAGTTGATGATTTACGAAGGTAAAGCCATCACGGTTAAGGCTCTTGAGAGCGGCATCGTCGAATTGAATTTCGACCTCAAGGGTGAGTCCGTCAACAAGTTCAATCGCCTCACCCTCAACGACCTGCGCCAGGCAGTCGACGCCATCAAGGCGGACGCTTCGGTCAAGGGCGTCATCGTTACCAGCGGCAAGGATGTTTTCATTGTCGGTGCGGACATCACCGAGTTCGTCGACAACTTCAAGATGTCCGATGAGGAGCTGGTCGCCGGTAACCTCGAAGCGAACAAGATCTTCAGCGATTTCGAAGACCTCGGTGTCCCGACCGTCGCGGCCATCAATGGCATCGCGTTGGGCGGTGGTTTCGAGATGTGCATGGCCGCTGACTACCGCGTCATGTCCACTGTTGCCAAGGTCGGCCTGCCAGAAGTGAAGCTGGGCATCTACCCAGGTTTCGGCGGTACCGTTCGACTGCCGCGTCTGATTGGCGTGGACAACGCTGTCGAGTGGATTGCGTCTGGTAAGGAAAACCGTGCTGAAGATGCGCTCAAGGTGCGCGCCGTAGATGCCGTGGTTGCTCCCCAGCAGCTTCAGGCCGCCGCGCTGGATCTGATCAAGCGCGCCATTTCTGGTGAGCTGGACTACAAAGCCAAGCGTCAACCAAAGCTGGACAAGCTCAAGCTCAACGCTATTGAGCAAATGATGGCTTTCGAAACCTCCAAGGGTTTTGTGGCTGGTCAGGCTGGCCCGAACTATCCGGCGCCGGTCGAAGCGATCAAGACCATTCAGAAAGCCGCCAATTTCGGCCGCGACAAAGCGATCGAAGTTGAGGCCGCTGGCTTCGTCAAACTGGCCAAGACTTCTGTTGCACAGAGCCTGGTTGGCCTGTTTTTGAGCGATCAGGAGCTGAAGAAGAAGGCCAAGGCGTATGACAAGCAGGCCCGTGACGTGAAACTGGCTGCCGTGCTCGGCGCCGGCATCATGGGTGGCGGTATCGCCTATCAGTCGGCTGTCAAAGGCACGCCGATCCTGATGAAGGATATCCGCGAAGAAGGCATCCAGATGGGCTTGAACGAGGCTTCCAAGCTGCTCGGCAAGCGTGTCGAGAAAGGTCGCCTGACGCCAGCCAAGATGGCCGAAGCCCTCAATGCTATTCGTCCAACCATGTCCTACGGCGACTTCGGTCACGTCGACATCGTGGTTGAGGCCGTTGTCGAAAACCCGAAGATCAAGCAGTCGGTGCTGGCCGAAGTGGAAGGCCTGGTGCGTGACGATGCCATCATCGCCTCGAACACCTCGACCATTTCCATCAGCCTGCTGGCCCAGGCGCTCAAGCGTCCGGAAAACTTCTGCGGCATGCACTTCTTCAATCCGGTGCACATGATGCCGCTGGTGGAAGTCATCCGTGGTGAGAAGACCAGCGAAACCGCAATCGCCACCACCGTTGCCTACGCCAAGAAAATGGGCAAGAGCCCGGTCGTGGTCAACGATTGCCCGGGCTTCCTGGTCAACCGCGTGCTGTTCCCGTACTTCGGCGGCTTTGCCCGCGCCATCGCCCATGGTGTGGACTTTGTCCGCGCTGACAAGGTGATGGAAAAGTTCGGCTGGCCGATGGGCCCGGCGTATCTGATGGACGTCGTCGGCATGGACACCGGCCATCACGGTCGTGACGTCATGGCCGAAGGCTTCCCGGATCGCATGAAGGACGACACCCGTACGGCCGTCGACGTCATGTATGACGCCAACCGTCTTGGCCAGAAGAATGGCAAGGGCTTCTATGCGTACGAGATGGACAAGAAGGGCAAGCCGAAGAAAGTGGTCGACCCGCAGTCCTACGAGCTGCTCAAGCCGGTGGTCAGCGAGACGCGCGAGCTCTCCGACGAAGACATCATCAACTACATGATGATTCCGCTGTGCCTGGAGACTGTCCGCTGCCTGGAAGACAACATCGTCGAAACCGCTGCCGAGGCCGATATGGGCTTGATCTACGGCATCGGCTTCCCACCTTTCCGTGGTGGTGCACTGCGCTACATCGACTCGATCGGTGTTGCCGAGTTCGTGGCACTGGCCGACAAGTACGCCGACCTGGGCCCGCTGTATCACCCGACTGCGAAGCTGCGTGAGATGGCCGCTAACGGCCAGAGCTTCTACGGTTAATCGAGGAATAGAGAGATATGAGCCTTAATCCGAGAGACGTCGTCATTGTCGACTTCGGCCGTACCCCGATGGGTCGTTCCAAGGGCGGCATGCACCGCAACACCCGCGCCGAGACCATGTCCGCGCAGCTGATCGATGGCTTGTTGGCACGCAACTCCAAAGTCGACCCGGCAGAAGTCGAGGACGTGATCTGGGGCTGCGTCAACCAGACCCTGGAGCAGGGCTGGAACATCGCCCGTATGGCTTCGTTGCTGACCCGTATCCCGCATACCAGCGCCGCGCAGACTGTCAGCCGCTTGTGCGGTTCGTCCATGAGCGCTTTGCACACCGCCGCTCAGGCGATCATGACCGGTAACGGTGATGTCTTCGTCGTGGGTGGTGTCGAGCACATGGGCCACGTTGGCATGATGCATGGCGTCGACCCGAACCCGCAGCTGTCGCTGCACGCTGCCAAGGCGTCCGGCATGATGGGTCTGACAGCCGAAATGCTGGGCAAGATGCATGGCATCACCCGCGAGCAGCAGGACGCCTTTGGTGAGCGTTCGCATCGTCTGGCGCACAAAGCGACCGTCGAAGGCCTGTTCAAGGATGAAATCATCCCGATGGAAGGCTACGACGAGAACGGTTTCCTCAAGGTCTTCGACTACGACGAGACCATTCGTCCGGAAACCACCCTGGAAAGCCTGGCGGCGCTGAAGCCTGCTTTCAACCCGAAGGGCGGCACCGTGACTGCAGGTACCTCATCGCAGATCACTGACGGTGCTTCCTGCATGATCGTCATGTCGGCGCAGCGTGCTCAGGATCTTGGTATCCAGCCGATGGCGGTGATTCGCTCGATGGCGCTGGCCGGCGTCGACCCGGCAATCATGGGCTACGGTCCGGTGCCGGCGACTCAGAAAGCGCTCAAGCGTGCTGGTCTGACGATGGACGACATCGACTTCGTCGAGCTCAACGAAGCCTTTGCCGCCCAGGCACTGCCAGTTCTGAAGGACCTCAAGCTACTCGACAAGATGGAGCAGAAGGTCAACCTTCACGGTGGCGCCATTGCCTTGGGTCACCCGTTCGGTTGCTCAGGTGCGCGTATTTCCGGCACTCTGTTGAACGTGATGAAGCAGAACAGCGGTACGCTGGGCGTGTCCACAATGTGCATCGGCCTCGGTCAGGGCATCACCACGGTGTTCGAACGCGTCTAAGCTATTTGGCGGTACGGAAACCGGGGCCTTGTGCCCCGGTTTTCATTTTTGATGAGTGTTTTTTTCAGAGGCAATCGAGATGCAAGTCACGCCAGGCCGTTACCGTCATTACAAAGGCCCCGAGTATCGCGTATACGCAGTTGCTCGGCATTCCGAAACGGAAGAGTCAGTGGTCTTCTATCAGGCGCTATACGGCGATTTCGGGCTGTGGGTTCGTCCGCTCTCGATGTTTACCGAAACGGTAGAGGTCGACGGCGAAACGCTTCCCCGTTTTGCCCTGATCGAAGCCGAGCCCACTCGTTTTTAGGCACTGTATGCACGAGCTGGCTTAACCCCTGCGCTTGACCTCAGCTCTATCGCCACTATATATAGCGGTGCTTTCAGACCGAGTGAAGGTCATCCCCACTCGGTTTAGGACGATAAGACCCAGCCGGGCAGCCAGGCTGCCAATGGATTTAGGCCATGGGTGCGGACGTTTTCCGGAGCAAATGATTGCTCTCGCAGGCTAGTTACGCTGCTTCGCTTCTAGGCTGGCAAGCCGGGTGACGTTTCGGCGTCGGGCTGCTGCCGGTTCAAAAATCTCAGTTCACCTCTCGATTCAGGAACTCTCCTCTCCATGGGTAAATCGCTGGTCATCGTGGAATCACCGGCCAAGGCCAAGACAATCAACAAGTATTTGGGCAACCAATACGTGGTGAAGTCGAGTATCGGCCACATCCGCGACCTTCCCACCAGCGGCTCTGCCAACAAGGAGCCGGTCAAGCGCGGCAAGGCTGCAGCGGCCGAAGCTCCAGCGCTTTCGCCGAAGGAGAAGGCCAAGCGTCAGCTGTTTACCCGCATGGGCATCGATCCCGAGCACGGCTGGAAGGCGAAGTACGAAATCCTGCCCGGCAAAGAGAAGGTCATCGATGAGCTTCGTCGCCTGGCCAAGGAAGCCGACACCATCTATCTCGCGACCGACTTGGATAGAGAGGGGGAGGCCATCGCCTGGCATCTGCGCGAATCCATAGGTGGCGATGATGGCCGCTACAAGCGCGTGGTGTTCAACGAGATCACCAAGAAGGCGATTCAAGAGGCGTTCTCCAAGCCGGGCGACCTCGACATCAATCGTGTCAATGCACAGCAAGCGCGACGGTTCCTCGACCGAGTCGTGGGCTACATGGTTTCACCGCTGCTCTGGTCCAAGATCGCCCGAGGGCTTTCCGCTGGCCGTGTTCAATCAGTTGCTGTGAAGCTGGTAGTGGAGCGTGAGCGCGAGATCCGGGCATTCGTTCCGGAAGAATATTGGGAAGTACACGCCGACCTTGGTACGAGCGGCGATGCCAAGGTTCGCTTCGAGGTCTCTCGCGAGAACGGCGAAGCCTTCAAACCCCTTAACGAAGCGCATGCCATGGCGGCGCTCGAGCAGCTTAAGGATTCCAGCTACAGCGTCACCAAGCGTGAGGACAAGCCGACCAGCAGCAAGCCGTCTGCGCCGTTCATTACCTCGACGTTGCAGCAGGCGGCGAGCAACCGTTTAGGGTTCGGCGTGAAGAAAACCATGATGATGGCGCAGCGTCTCTACGAGGCTGGCTACATCACCTACATGCGTACCGACTCGACCAATCTGTCGGCAGATGCGCTGACGATGGTTCGGGGGTTCATCGAAGACGAGTTTGGCGGCAAGTATCTGCCTGAAAAGCCCAACTTCTACTCCAGCAAGGAGGGTGCCCAGGAGGCTCACGAGGCGATTCGTCCGTCGGACGTCAATCTGCGCCCGGCGCAGCTGACGGGAATGGAACGAGACGCCGAGCGCCTCTATGACCTTATCTGGCGTCAATTCGTGGCGTGCCAGATGCCGCCTGCACAGTATCTGTCGACGAGCGTGACGGTCACTGCCGGCAATTTCGAGCTGCGCGCCAAGGGCCGCATTCTCAAATTTGACGGTTACACCAAGGTCATGCCGCAGCAAAGCAAAAGTGGCGAAGACGACGTATTGCCGGACATGAACAAGGGCGACGGGATGAAGCTGATCAAGCTCGACCCGAGCCAGCACTTCACCAAGCCGCCGGCGCGCTATTCGGAAGCGAGTCTGGTCAAGGAGATGGAAAAGCGTGGCATCGGCCGTCCATCGACCTATGCGGCGATCATCTCGACTATTCAGGATCGTGGCTACGTCTCGCTGCACAACCGCCGGTTCTATTCCGAGAAGATGGGTGACATCGTTACCGAGCGCCTGTCAGAAAGCTTCAATAACCTGATGGATTACGGTTTTACCGCCGGCATGGAGGAAAACCTCGACGACGTTGCCCAGGGCGAGCGCGAGTGGAAGCACGTTCTCGACGAGTTCTACGGCGATTTCAAGAAAAAGCTCGAGGTGGCCGAGGCCAGCGAGAACGGCATGCGTGCCAATCAGCCGACGCTGACTGACATTCCGTGCAAGGTTTGCGGTCGGCCGATGATGATCCGCACCGCGTCCACCGGTGTCTTCCTTGGATGCTCCGGCTACAGCCTGCCGCCGAAAGAGCGCTGCAAGTCCACGGTCAACCTCATCCCTGGCGATGAGATTGCCGCTGATGACGAAGGTGAGTCCGAATCCCGAGTGCTGTTGGGCAAACATCGTTGCCCGATCTGCAGCACGGCGATGGATGCCTATCTGCTCGACGAAACCCATAAGCTGCATATCTGTGGCAACAACCCCGATTGCACCGGTTACGAAATCGAAGAGGGTCAGTACCGCATCAAGGGCTATGAGGGACCGAGCCTGGAATGCGACAAGTGCGGCAGTGAAATGCAGCTCAAGACGGGCCGCTTCGGTAAATTCTTCGGCTGCACCAATGCCGACTGCAAGAACACGCGTAAATTGCTCAGAAGCGGTGAGGCGGCTCCACCGAAGATGGATGCCGTGAAGATGCCTGAGCTTAAATGTGAAAAGGTCGACGACACCTATGTGTTGCGTGACGGCGCCTCCGGTTTGTTCCTGGCCGCCAGCCAGTTCCCCAAGAACCGTGAGACCCGTGCACCCCTGGTGCTGGAGCTGATCCCCCACAAGGATGAAATCGACCCTAAGTATCACTTTCTGCTGAGTGCGCCTCAGAAGGACTCGGAAGGGCGCGCGGCGGTGATCCGCTTTAGCCGCAAGACCAAGGAGCAATACGTTCAAACCGAGGTCAATGGAAAGCCGACCGGCTGGAAGGCATTCTTTGATGGCGGCAAGTGGAAGGTAGAGGACAAGAGCACCGGCAAGTAACTGGCAGCCGCGAGTCGAAGCCTGTTTCTCGCAGGCTTCGACTCATTGCGTTTCAACTCTCGGGAGACCGTCGCCATGGCTCATGAGCTGTACACCCGCACCAATCAGAAAATCTACTTCGCCGGACTGGCCCTCGAAAACTGGCGGCGGGCTGAAGAGAAAGGCGCGATGAATGCGCCAGGTCTGATTCAGGCCGAGCGCGAGGCTAGCCTTTTTCATCTGTACGGCGCGTTGTTGGGCCTGTGTCATGAGATCGCCGGCTACTATCGCCTGCCCGAAGCCAGTGCGCCGCGTCCGGAGCTGTTGCTGGTGCCCTCAGTGCAAGGCGCTTCATCAAGCCCGGAGCTCGCTGAGCTGATAGAGCTGGCCGAGCATTCCGAAACCTGGTTAGCACAGCTGCTTAAAGCTTACTCGGTACTCTTCGAGCCGCCTCGTACGCCAACCAAAGCCAAGACCGATCCCACCATGCCGTTGATCGAGGCAGTTAGTGTCGATGAACAGGTGCCGGCGCTGGCACGGGAAGAGCTGGAGGTTTGGCGGCGCAGTTTGAAAGAGCTGGCCTTACGCTTTCGCGAGTCACTGACCGAGTGGTAAGCGAATAAGCGTGCAACGGCAGGGGGCTGCCGTTGCATCAGGTGCGCTGCTTGAACCTTAGGACTAGAGCAATGCCGCCTAGAATCGCAAAGCCGGCGACCAGCAATTTTCCGGTCAAGGGCTCCCCTAGCAACAGGCTTCCCGCCAGGGCTGTAAGAAGTGGCACGCTCAGCTGTACGGTGGCCGCCTGGATGGCCGCCAGGCCTGGGAGCGCTGCGTACCAGATGGCGTAGCCGATGCCGGAGGTCAAACCGCCAGACAGCAGCGCATAGATCACTCCTGTGCTGTCCCATTTCAGGCAATTCAGCGCCAGTAGGCATAACAGGATGGCAATTGGCAGGGTCCGAACGAAGTTACCCGCAGTAACAGCCAGTGCATCAGGCGTACCTTTGCCTAATATCGAATAGGCGCCCCACGCAGCGCCCGCCAGCACCATCAGCAGAGACGCCGATAGCGGCGGTGTGCTCGTGCCGGGCAGCAGAAGCGCTACTACGCCGCCGCCTGCCATAAGCATTCCGACACTCTGCCCCCAATGCAATCGCTCACCGTGAAGCATCCCCCAGGCGATCATGCTCAACTGCACAGCCCCGAACAGCAGCAGCGCGCCGGCGCCCGCGTCAAGGTTGAGGTAGGCATAGGAAAAGGAGGCTGCGTAGGCGAAGAGTGCAAAGGCGCCTCGCCAGCTACCGGAGGTCGACGAAGATCGTCTTCTCAGGCACAGCAAAAGCCACAACACCACTGCTCCGGCAAATAAACGCAGTGCAGTAAAACTGGCCGGATCGATCTGGCTGTCGCGAAGTGCCGCGCGACAAAGCAGTGAGTTGCCAGCGAATGCAAGCATGGCCAGGGCCGTCAATAGCAAGGTTTTGATGGTCATCCAGCGGTCCGGTCCACGGTAGACCGCCATCCTAATGGCTGGCCGCGTTGCTGCACATCTGCTTTCTGCCTGGGCGAGAGTGTCTGCAAATTCAGCAATGTGTCTCGGCAGCGAAACCCAAAAGTGCCTGCAGGCCAGGTGGCTGTTACAATGCGCCGTTTGAACGGGAGCATGATCATGCCAACGTCTTTCCTGGAAATCGTCGAGCTACCAGACGGCAGCATTGTGCTGCGACGCGCCGAGGACGAAGGCGTACTGGTCACGCTGGATTTTTCTGACGATGCCAAGGCGTTCCTGCAGGGTCAGCACGTCGAAATCGCCAAGGCTATGTTCAACATTGGCGTGCAAATGGCGGGGCGGGTATCAGAAGGTGATTTCGAGCGGGAGGAAGAGGGCTCGCGGGTATTGCATTGAGAGGTGGATGCTTGGACAGCTTTATGGCTTCGGGCGGGTTTCGGCACATCCTTATGCCGAATGGCTGGGACGTATCAGCTACCCAGGCGTATGTTCAAACTTTGCGCATTACCCTGAGCGGCTGCCACCCGAAGTTTCAGTCGAGACGCCTTGTCGAGGCGTGGGAACCAGGTAATCACCGTGTGGCTGCAGCCTGACACCAATGCCTTACACGCCAGCTCAAGCGCAGTCTGACTTTCACGCGCTTGCAGCAACAGGATGCGGTCACGGTTCAGTCCGGTTTCTCGCAGCCAACTCTGTGAAAGCGATACCGGTGGAGCAATCAGTGTGAGCCAGCGCGTATCAGCCGCCTCACTGAGCTCGCGCAGCATTGGAGCCAGTAACTGGCGGCAGTGATCCCCGCTACCGGTAAAGGTCATTTCGCTCAGGCAGTCATCCGCAGGCTGCGGGGCGTGCGCTAACTCGCCGAACGGTGTCAGGCGATGCGCGATCAGCCCTTCGAACAAGGAAAGCTGCGGTGGTTTGCCTGCGGTGGGTTGGGGATGGTACTGCATGAACCTCTCCTTAGCGGCGTATTACGCCGACGCTCAAACC
>Ga0208814_1000131_pt1 | contig 54755 bp, 62 predicted proteins | sample MalvirAntarct_55_FD_184253 | JGI IMG/M metagenome (GOLD analysis project Ga0208814, IMG submission 184253) | Marine viral communities from the Global Malaspina Expedition - Malaspina viral metaG Antarct_55 (SPAdes) (version 2) | ecosystem: Environmental > Aquatic > Marine > Oceanic | place... | reverse complement strand
GGTACTAATGCCTTTGAAGAGGTGTCTACTTTAAACAAAGCCGTACTATTTCCTAGTGGAAAGGACATATTGTTTATAGCGTTTTTAAATGTTATTACATTCGTACTCGTTGAGTCTACAACGCCTAGAGAAAAGACCTCTGATGTTCCATTTACTTTAGTGATGTCCGCTGTTGCTGTGTAAGATACCGTGTTATTAGAGTCTTGATGGATTGGTGCGTAATAAAAACCTTCTTTCTCTTGCCATATAGAATTGGCCAGAGCACTTGTTTGATCCGTGTTGGTTATTTCCGCACTCCAATCTTTATTATTTCCCTCTAAACTTACCGCCTCATATACTTTGACCATAGATGGGTTATAGTTAGATACTACCTCTACAATAGATGGGGAAGCAACTCCATAAAAAGTATTTCTAGCGGCTGTTGGTTCATGCTCATAGATCTGTCCATCTTTAAAGGTATACAACCTGTCAGATAGTCCTGTTAATTGTTCGGCTATATACGAATATCTCGTACTCCAAAAATCGCTACGAACATCATACGCAACAGTGAATGCTGGGAGTGTTTCTGCTGTGTTAGTAATGGTTCCTGAAGAACTAGCACTTGATGCAGATATAGAAACCGCTCCAGTCTGTTGGTTAAACTCTCCAGGAGTAAATGCACTAAATGAAGACGTTAATAAAGGAAGTTCTATAGCGGTGTTTAGAGATGCGCTACTATTTTGTGCTGGCTCTAAATCTTCAGCGATCGCTACAATTGGGGTATTCGTTAATTGATTAACAATCAGCAAAGCCTCTCCGGACTTGTCTGCTTTGTCCTGACTTACTGAGAAATCTCTAGGATCTGAACTCCAATCAAACGTGAGTTCATTATTATAGACAGGGGTTACTTCTATTGTAGTACCCCCTGCGTTTGTCCTTCCTAATCCTGTTACGGTGGTAGCCGACAACTCAGATGTTAAATTGTCTACAATGGTTATTGTTGAGGTACTTAATGCAGGGGAACTAATGATGTACTCATTATTCTCTCTGTCCATTCCTCCGATATACTTACGATTCATTGCACTAGCAGAGGAGGAAAACATTTTAGACTTAAAGAATGAGTCCATAAGTTGTTCACTTACAACCTGGATTCCTGTATCAAAATTTATTTTACAAACCTTTCCTGCCTTTGCGTCAACGAAGAATACACTACCCCTATATGTCGCTACAGACTCTGCGTTGTCGTTGCACCCATATTCTGCGGCATAATATTTAACTGGACCTACGACTTTATTAGTCGCTGTTAACGTATCTCCTGCTGGAGCGGTTAATAGATTCCTATCCACTGGAACAATACCGGCTCTTCTCTCATGAATAACATACATGATTTGATTATAAGAAACCAACGCCTTTATTGAACCATAATCATAGGATAGGTTCACATAATTTATCTGAGTAATATTAAAAGAAGATAGACCCAGCGTGAGACTGTCTATATCAAACGTATCAGACCAGGTTAAGGAGCCAAATCTTTTGATCCTTCTTTCATTAGGAAGGTAAGCGAATCGACGACCTAACGATGTAAAGTTAGAAGGGAAGAAGTCACTAACCCTCGGATCCTCTATGAACTCTACAATAGAATTTTGAGAAAATGCAGTGGCAATATTCTTCCAGGTATCTCCCGCTGTTGGTGCCGAACCTGTGAACAGTGTTCTTAATCTAAAGTAAGAATCTCCCTGGCTAAAACTAAGAACAGCGTCGGGATTTGTAACCGTCATACTAATAGCCGTATCTGTTGCCCAGTTAAAATTTGAGACCCCATAACATTCGTACAAAAACCCTGTTTCAGAGGTGTCTTCTGATACGTTACCTACTGTTATTTCGTTACCACCATTCGCTATCACGTCTCCCTTATATAGTTGCTCTGAGGAAAAGAACTGAAACGACTTACCATCTCCTACGGATGGTGGAGAAATAAGTTTTATACTTGTGGTGGTTGAAGACCTTTGAGTACTATACGATTGACTAGAGTCGACCGTACCGTTAACCCCTATCTCATAATAAAATAAATCCTCAAATGCTTTTGATGGGCGATAAACTTCTATCAAGCATTCCTTATCCCAGTTGCTACTGTTCTTAGATATACTGTTATAATTAAAACCCAATGTGCCGTTGTCTTCTATAACCAGAAAATCTCCTGTAGTATTTTCTATAGCCGCCTTACTACTCTGATCTAAAAGAGGATTAGTTAAAGGGTCCGCTAAAAGACTAACCACTTTAGACACCCTCCACTCTTTTGTAGATTTTTCGACCGGACTACTACCGTATTGAACAATCCTTAAAATGTCCCCTGAGGCGTATCCGTAATTAATCTGTGCTCCCATTTGATTGTCATAGGAGTTTGCTTTGCTCTGAAGGGTGTTTAGCGACAGGTAGATGGACTTTGTGGCACCGAATGAACCTTCGTTGCTATTGTCGTTTGTTGCAACGTATGCGCCCCCTATTGTGTACTGCACTTTGTTAATGATACTTCCTTGACCAGCGTACACAATTGAATATGTAGATGCCCAGTAAGGTGCAGGATTGATTAGTCTTGCCACAACGTTAGCAAAGCCATCGTTATCATCTTCGCTGGCCCTATTGTTTGTGTGATCAACAAATACTTCATTACTTATAGGCTCAACACTTCCCGCTCTCCCTCTGTCATCAAAATGAAGAATACCAAATTGATGGGTTGAACCAGATTTAAAACATCTATCGCCAAACATTTGATCATTGGCAACCACAAAACAACCACCGGTAGATACATAAGAACCATTTCTTACAACATTACCTCCTCTTAGGTTAGCAAATTGTTGTGTCATTTTAATAAATTGCCCTCCAATTGTTGGAGTAAATTGTGGAGGGTTACCAAAAATTAATGCATTAGTTTGACCCGCATTGTTCATTGACCCTTCAATTATATCGAATGTTGAGGCAATACCCTTTGGCTCTATTAGTTCAGTTTCTTGATCCCCAAAAGTAAGTTTGTTTATACTGAATGTTACTTTCTCTAGTTTTATTCTAAACCTTAGTATACCTGTAGTATCTGATTCGGTTTGATTTTGTTGCATAGGGAAAGCAACTCCTTGACCTTTAAAGGATGCGTTCTCTTGATTAGAACTTGTTTGACCTCCAGTTCGCAAAACACTAAAGCCGGCCTCGCCAGACTGAGGGTCAAAACTTATAGGACGATTCTTTGCTATAGCGTTCCTTATCTTTTGTACAATAGTAACTCTATCGTCTCCGGCTGCAAGTTCAATTGTTTCTCTGAACTGAACCCCTGAACTTATAACGCGAATCCCTTTCTTTATCTTTCTAACGCCAATATCTTTTTCTTTTGTATCTGAGGTTCCCTTTTGCACGACAAATCTTAGATTAGGAGGGCTATTTAAAACACCATTAGGGGCATTTATTTCTGTACCCCCAAGAAATCTGTCGGTTCTTAAACCTGCAAGGGCTTTTATTTCCTCTGGAAATGTTGTAGCAAGAGAATTATTTACATCGTTTCTTAACGATATAAAATTAGCACCCTCTACTGCTAAAAAATTATAGTCATTATTATTTCCTAAAGTATTTTTTATTATTACAGCACCGTCATTCCATGTAAAGGATAAAAACAATGTACTTGCTTCTGCTATGGGAAGGGTTAGAGCCGTCGTGTCTATTGTAAATTCGTTGTCTGTACCAGCATAAGCCTGTATCGTTATGTCATCAGTGGATGGCCTAGCGTTATAGTTAGGTAGCAGACTAATGTTTGTAGACGTAGGGTTATACCCTTCCGTATATCCTCCATAGTACAGCCTTCCGTTGGCTATAGCCTGAGAGTCAGCAACTTGGGGAACATTGTCAAACACTTTGTCCTGGACAGTAGCACTAAGACCAATATAGTTAGTGTCATTTCTAAACCGAATAATGCTTTTTGTGGTACCGTTAATATTATCTATAGTATCTATTAAAAAGAAAGCCGCATCTCTGTCTCCAACTCTACCATAAATCTTAAGACGGCTTACATCAGCAACGCTATTAAGAACCCCAATATTTATTTGATTGAAAAAGTTTTGTTGTCCCTGATTATTGAATCCATCCTTAAGTTGATTTGGCGCAACAGACAATTCAGAGTAAGGACTTAACGCACTCTGTTCCCCATCAAAATATTCATACTGATAAGCGAACTGAAAGTTCTTAGTGAAAATATCATTCTGTGGAAACGATGGATTGTTTTTAAACTCAAGAGTAGGCGGTGACAAAGGTGGTGCTTTGGCCGCTGTTATATATTGAAGTCTTTCTTGGACGGTTCCTGTGGTAAATTTTGTAGGATAACCACCAACCCCACTAACACTTTCCTCACAAAGAGTAGCGTTGATTTTTTTAGGGGCACTGCGTCCGTCGTTAAAGTAAATAAGTATATCGTTATTCGCTAACCTTATTAGATCCGCATCTATAAACCCATCCTCGGAGAATTGAAGAATTGAGTTTCGAAATACTATGAATGTTTGTTTTGAGTTTTGATCGTATCTAAATATAGTATGATCTAGATTTGAATTATAAACGAAGTAATATATTTGACTAGTGTTATCGTCAGCAACAACACCAATAGTTACACTGGTACCTGTGAGAGACGATCCATTTTGAATAGTACCTGATCTCAGAGTATTTCCCCAGGCGTTTTTAAGTACTAAAGAATCTTTCTCCACATCAACAGCAACCCTTACGTTTTGAGCGTCCGTCATCTCTGTCCTTTTGATTAGGCGCTCGTCGTCGTCTGTGTTGAGATACCTAGGTAGTAACTTATTTATTCTTGGCATGGTTAAGATTTAGGACTAAGAACAAAGTTTTGCCTGCTCACACTAAGTGCATCAAACTTATTGAATGACTTCATGCGTGAATTCGCTAATCTTCTTTCGTTGAAATATTCTGCACGTGCGCGTTGTTTCTCTCCTAATGGTACGCTAGATTTTCTCTCTATAATCTTTAAATATATATAGGCTCTCAATGCCTGCTCTGCCATTACTGGCACACAAGGGTTTTGTGATTTAGCCTCATCTGATATATACTCTAAGACCACCTTGGTTGTTGATGAAATAGCAGATATCTCTATACGATTTTCATTAAGATTTATTCTGTACTCCCCGGCACCTTGTCCTCCCCCCATTCCATATAATCTACCCTGAGTAGACTCATACATGAAGTTCTGGAAAACATAAGAGTCAAATCCTAAAAGATAATTCGGCATTGTTTCTGCCGGCTGGTTATTTAATAGGTTCATGTTTGGGTTATTGGCAAACACATAGACTAAGCCATCTGCTCCTAACTGTCCCAGTTTTACCATGTCAACATAATCACAGGGAAGTTCTACCGTTCCCAGGTTTTCGTTTACATCTAATATTTCTGTCTTGATATTATGACTTATGTCAAACCCGAACTCTCGAATACCACGTAACGCATACTGGCGTACCATGTAATCGGCAGGTGTTGCTCCATAGTCATCATCATCAATGCTCATTATGTAATCATTGACAACGTAATCCAGGGCTATGTAATTCTGACTCATTAAGAATTATTTTCTTTAGTTACTTCATTGCTTGCATACGAGTAAACATCTTTATCTCTAAGATTAACTCCTACTAATACTAGAACCTCTTCAACCAACTCAGCAAAATATTGCTCTGGTAATTCAAAGTCTACACTTGTTGAAGCGTCATATAACTCTACCCCTGCTACAACCGTTGTATAACCAAACTTTGGTGACGAAGGTGTTTGTGCTTGAGTCGTTGGAACTAGTCCTTCAGGTAACTTATAGTACCGTAAAATTATCTTATTAATGCTGGTGTTTACATTAGGAAAAACCTCTATGCTTGTAGCGATTAATGCTACAGGGGCAGAGTTTGAAGGAGCGGAAAGATCGCTGTTGAGTATTCTATCAATGTGGTCTTCATTGTAAACCAATTGAACTTGTTCCTGCTCTTCTACCCCTAGTATTTTTTTACCTATTGTGTTTATGGAAATAACCCTAGCAAGATCTAAAGGTTTAGTCACAGCGCCTGCGGTCAGGTTTAGTGTGACTTTTTTAGAAAAAACAGATAGGTCCTCTAGGACTGTCTTTGATCTAGAAAATATTCTAGGCCCATCTATATTAGATCTGCGTAATCTATTACCCATACTAATCTCTCCAAACAAACGATTGAACACGTTCATCTGTGCGACACCAGCGAACTGGTTAAATATTGCAGGGGTGACGAAACCTCGCTGATCTTTGTTTGCTATATTCTTTACTGCGTCGAAAACTCTTTGTACACTTGCCATAATCTGTTAGGCGTTTTAGCAAATATACGAAAATAACAAAGGGGGTTCTTGCGAGACCCCCTCTGGTAGGAACGTGGAAAACCAAATCCTTATACGTCCACTAAATTTACATGTAGTCCTACAAACTTAGGCCATTTTTTCTAGTCTGGCAAGTACTTCTTCATACAAAGTCGCACCCTTTTCTGTCAGACAAAACATTACTAAAACGTCAATTGGATCTTGACCAGGAGGAACTGAAAGAATTAAGTTACCGCTGTCGAACCAATACGCTCCGTCGTTTTTCATTTTGATTATTTGAAAATCTTTTGATTGAATAATCGCAGATCGAACCTTAACCCTAGGATCATCAAACATTCTGATAAAAGCGTCAGGACTACTCTTCGCCTCTCTAAGAAGTTCTCTCCTTATCTCTAGAGTCTTTTGCTCTATGTTAATATTTAAGGCAACAGCAACCGCTAGAATCTCATCAAGTTCTTTTGTACGAACTAACGCTACAGCGTCATGAACTAAGAACTCTTTATTGACCTCTGCCTCCGTATTCCTGGTGTTATCAACAATGCGAAACAAGCCTCCTCCGTTACCTATGTTAGAAGAGTGTGCATATAGGAACTCTCTGAGGTTAGCCTTTTCTTCTGGGACGCTTAATAAACCATCCCTAAATACTACATGAGAGCGAACAGATGATGTGCTTTGCTCATCCTTAAAAATACTAGTTTCTCCTGGACAATAACGAATCTGTCTTACTTTTTTTGTGACCTTATCGTATACAGGGATTTCGGATTTTATTTTACAGATAATGCCTCCACCTTTAACGATCTCAAAGACCACTGTTTCATCTCTTGTTCTTTCTTTTTTAATTGGGGAGTATCGACCTTTTGAGGTCTGAGGCGCTGGGGCCTTTATTGTTCTTGGCGCAGCAGGTGCGCTTTTTGTTTTTTCTTGTGACATAATTGAATATAATTAATAAGTTTATTTGGGAGTGAGGAGGGGGCAGAACCCCCTCCGTTCCCTAAGAATCAATAAGTGATTACTTAATTAAGATATGCTGGTTAGCAGCACGAGTAACTAGAGTACACTCAGAACGATAGTTAAATTGAAGGTCGTCAGTATTTGTATTATTGACACCTAAAATAGAACCAGTCATCCAGTGCTCCATCTCACGGCTATATCCGTTTGTATCCTTGTAGTTAAGTTCCAAAGCAGCAGCACGATCGCCAGTCTTTGGATCTACAACCGTAGTCAAAGGAATCATAGCACCTCTGTACTTAGCATCCGCAGCACCTAACAAAGTAGGATCGTTAAGAAGTTTCCAAGAATGCTTGTGGAAAGTATACCCTCCACGAATAAACGATTGGAATCCTAACTCAGCACCACGACCACCAAAAGCACTAATGCCATTAGTTCCGTCTCCGAATCCAGCAGCACCATTCATAGTTGCTACCATGTCATCAATTGCTAGACCTTGTGTAGTATTAACATACATAGCGTACTCAGGAGCAGCGCCTTGCTTGTCAAGTTCTGCGATAAGAACATCTAACTCGTCGAATCCGTCGATCTGTCCGTCATGAACAATACCTCTGTTTTCGATAGCAGAGAAGTAACCCTCACCACCTGTGATAGTAGAAACATTTGCATTTAAGTTAGCAGCGTTTCCAATCTTCTCACCGAGAAGCATCATCATTTCACGCTTGTCTAAGAAACGAGCACGAGTGTCCATCTCTCCTTTAACATACCATCTGTAGTCTCCGTTACCTACGTTGATCCAACCAATGTTAGTTGCTTGAGAACCTGTAACCTTGAATACTTCCTTTATAATGTTATAAGGGTTAGTACGCTTGATTACGTTACTCTCTAAGTAACCTTTGTTTTGATCAGTTCCTTGTCCGAACAAGTTACCAATAACAGGAATCTCAACAGTTGCAGTACTTCCTGAACCAGTAAGTCCTGTAGTTGCTAATGATTCAAATGTATAAGTCGCAGTCGCTGTTAAGCCAATCTCTCCTGTTGGGGAAATAGCAGCAACGATAAAACGATCCTGGCCCTCTATAAGTACTACGTCATTTAAACGAAGAACTGAAGCGTCAGTTGTTGCTTTAGTAGCGATAACACTTGTTGCAGCGACGGCAGCAGTGGCTGTTGGAGTAACTTTTGCAGTTGAATGCAATCTAGTCTCTTCCCAGTACTGAACTTCGTCAGCCGTTCCAGATGCTCTGATAGCACCGGTTAAGGATAAAAATCCTGTTAAGCCACCAGAGATTTGCTGGTAACCATAAGTTTTGACTAACTGATCCCTGTTATCAGGAGCGTTAATCTCGTTAATGAAATCTCCTAAAGAAGAGTATTTCGCTGGATCCAATTGTCTAAAGACAGCAGGCTTGTTGTCATTAAAAACTGGAGGAAATGTATTTGCCATTATAGTTTATTTTGAAATTTATATATTCTTTAAAAATGGTTGTCGCCTTCCTAGTGCATCAAGCACCTGGTTAGCAACTGAGTTGTTCCGAGGTTGTACCGGTGCCGCTGGTCCGCTCGCGTCAATGTTGGCAGCCTTTTCGACTATCCCCCTTTGACCATCGCTCATCCCTTGTCGATACACATTCTCTATAATACTAGGCAGGTTGTCTGTAACAGTCCTGTGCATATTCCAGAGGTCGTGATCCCAAGAGCCACCGTCATCTACGTACTTCTCAAAGTACTCATTCATGTTAGTGTTAGACTTGTTTAAATCATTTCGATATGTCTCAGATACACCATAGTGAAACTCTTTTCCACTAGGCAGGTCAAAAGATATTTTATCTAATCCTGCAAGCGAGCGTCCGCTATCTTGTATCCATGGCGTATCAAATGGATTACCACCATCTTCACTTCCATCATTATTCGCTTCAACAGCCGGGCTAACATACTCACTACGGAGTGTGTCAATAGACTGTCTGGCTTTTTGTGCGTCAATCTTCAGTTGCAATTTTGAAACCTTTGTCTCCTCTTCACTATATAATGCATCATCTACTTTGTACTTGGAGTTGATTAATGTATCAACTTCATCGTTACCTAAAGAAGGATATTCACTTGCAAGGTGGACTCGCATTACAGTACGGTCATCCATTTCGGACGGCTCTAAGGACTGATAGCGAAACCAATCTTCTGGGTTTCTTCCTGTCTTCTCTACAAAATCAGCAATTACTTGGATTCGAGGATCTAGATTTGACGCTTCCTCTGCTACTTGGCTAGACTCTTGTACAGCGGGCGATCCCATTTCGGGAGAACCAAGGCTGTCTAAAAAATCTAACTTCGAAACAGATTGTTCGTTTGTCATAGAACTTCCGCTTTCTACCTGAGGTTGTGGTTGTTGTGCCACTTGCTCTTGTACAGGCGCGGGTTCCTGCGTTGCTTGCTCAACCGGTGCCGCTGTTTGTGGAGCGGGTTCGGCTGGTGTATTATTTGGAGAAACTTCTGCTGCTTGTGGAGCAGGAGCCTCCAGTGCTCTGCCCATCCCTTCAGGTGGACCACTCATTATTTCGAAACCAGCATCTTTAACTGCTTGTTCCATGTTGCCTTCTGTACTCATCTCAATTAAATTTTATAGTTGTTCTTGCAAATCTAAAATATTATTCTTAGGTTTGGAGGAGTGAAACCAAATCTTTAATAAAATGAAACATCTATTTTTATCGTTAGCCGTTGCTCTCTCGTTGGGAGCACAAGCACAAGATCAACCACAAGTAAGAGAGTCCATGTGGCCCTTAATCGAATGTGGTATACAACACACACTATATCCTTTAGGTAATAATGGCAGCCGACACTTTGACATTACGTCTAAGTATAAATCAAAAGAACTGTTGGGCATCTTAATGAATCAAGCGGAGTCGTATGTAAAAAATGCCGATTTATTTGTTGGTGTTAGTAATTGCTACACCTTCTACTTTGAGGATGATCACTATGTTAACTACTGGGAAAATACAGAAGGCACAGACACTCCTGAGTTTTTTGCTTCAGGAGGAACAGGTGTTAGGTTAAACAGACCTACACGTAAAGTTGTCAGCGGAGTGTTACAATAAATTCCTAAACACAGACAATAAAAGAGGGGGCCATAAGCCCCCTTTTTTTGTTCTTATATCAATCTATAAGTTATCTTATTTCAAAAACATATCTACCTTCACCCTCCATCGTATTGCTGAGTGGTCTAAAAGATTTTCCTCTTTCTTTCATCTGCATTAAAACTTCTTCTGTTACCTCTTCTCCAGTTTCTTGGTCAAAGTACTTGTCCATAATAAAGTTACCACCTTCGTCTGATCTTAGGTAATCCATCCCTCCTTGTTTAGCACTTTGTGCCATATCTCTTAGTTGAGGATTAACAGAACCAATACCCTCTGTTCCGATAACGAACTCTGCAATCATCTGCTCATCTTGGGGTTTAAGTTTTGATCCCCTAAGCATATCTCTTAGTATAGGCATAGACGCATTATAAATTTCATCCGGAAAATCTTCAGTAGACCTTGGCATACTTTTTTGAATGTATCGTTTTTCGTCAGGCATATTTCCGCCCTCCTCATAGCGACCAGCCTTTCCATCTGTTACAGCCTTGGTATTGGTGTCGCTTAGGATGGCTCGTGCCATATCTCTTTGCTTTGGATCATCTAGTAGAGCCTTCAACATACCACCTTTTTCGTAGTCCATCTTTCCGCCCATACCATATGCTTGTTCTCCTGCACCTCTTCCAGCACGTCCGCTTCTCACAGCCTCGCTGTTACTCATTGCTAAGTTGGCTCCTCCTTTGCGATACTTCATTGCCCCGCCTGAGCCATACATCTCACTCAACTTACCACCTGATTGTGCTCTAACAAAATCATTAGGTCGTTGTCCCATTTGTTTGTTTTCTCCACGACTCTCGTTTCTTCTGTCTGTAAGACTTTGAAGAAATTTTTTCTTAATCCCTCGGAGGTAATCTCTTTCTCCCATAGACTCGTCGTCTCTGCTATTATAACCTTGACCCATTACATTTTTGTTTTTAGATGTTTCAAATTTACGGCACTACTTGATAAGTTCGCTATGTGAGATTTTATATAGGCCATTAATCTTTTTTCGTCCACTTGAGTATGATGCCTGAAAACTACCACTTTACTAAGTTAGACCAGTAGGCAGCGCTCATTTTTCCTCTCTTAATATTCTTTGCATGCCTGGCTTTAAAGGATGCTTTCTTTTTGGCACGTGAAGGACTAGGGTTTTTCTCTGTTACCGTGTCTGCTCCTTGCTCTCCAAATCTAATTATCTTTATTTTGTCCCCTTCTTTTGCGACCACAACGTGTGATTTTTTGGGATGGGATGGTGTTCTCTTTGGTTTGTTAAAGCCAGAGACTCCAACCTTTGTTAATCGATAATCTTTTTTCGTTGCCATTTACTTTACTCGTATGATATAGCGTATATGTCAATATTGTCAACCATATTAAAGTACCCCGCCTCTTCTAACAAAGCAGACATTTTAATATCATTACAATGAGCGTGCTCAACCTTAATGACTTTAGGTCGAAGAGGACCATGAAAGTCTATCGTTTCTAGTATTTTTAAATCATGACCTTCTGCATCTATTTTCAAGAAATCAATCTGAGGGAAATCAGAGCAATGCGTATCTAGTAAAGTTTGATATGTCATACACTCAACCTCTTCGTCATGAACCATATGGGCGTTCTTTTCTACAAGACCTTCAGTTTCTAAAGTAGCCATTCCCCTAAAGTCAGAATCTTGTTCACACACGTCTTCATTGTATACTTTCATAACACCTGAGCCGTCGTGATTAGATATAGCGGCATTGACATAGGCTACGTTTTCTAGGACTGGTAACTCTTCTAAGTATTGTGATAAAGGCTCAACAATTACGCCTGTCCATCCGTGTTCTGCTAAAGGTATTAAGGTGTTAAAACTATTTGATCCTATCTCTATGAAGTATTTCATTTTATTGGGTTTAAAGTATCTGCCAAAGATACGACATTTAATTATTGGTTTTTTTTTGTTGGTGGTCTAGTTCTTTTTTTAAATGGGCTATGGCTTTTTGAATATCTTGGGTGATTGGGTTATCTGGTTTTTTACCAGCCCTTAATAAGTATGTAATAGCAGTCCCTAAATTATAGTTATCTGATTGAAAGTCCAGGACAACATCAAACGCTTCTATGCGTTTGTGCTTACCAATATAGTATTTGGGAGTGGTACTCATGGCTTAGAACAGAATGAAACAATTATATATCTTTCTCCTTTTGAGATTGGCCGACCCCCGTGTCTGTGTGTTATCTGGGCTGGGTGTATGGATATCTCCCCGACATTTCCTTTATGAACTTTTTGTTGTCTCCAGAACCAAGTACCCCCACCCTCAAAGTCTCTATTTAAAGTCAAGACACAAGATATAGAACCGCTGTCGTGATGTAAGGATAGATGACCTTGAACGTCTTCTTGATACTTTATCATAAAGTTTTCGCTCGATAGATCTGGCCACGGCTTACCATGCAACTGCCATTTATGAATAGCACAGGGGTAAACAAATTCTTTTAAAATCTTAGAGTAGATTTTATCTAATCCAATCGACTCTAATAGTATGTCTGTTGTTGGATAAAAGTCATGACGCTCTTTTGTCCACTTGTCTAACTTGTTCGCTTCGTCAATTACTAGAGTACAAAACTCCTCAGTAAACAATGGATAAGAAAAAACATCTGGCATCGTTTCATCAACAACTAAATCCCACTCTTTTGTTTTGGCTGATTCATGAACAAACCTCTTTACAAATTCATTATAAGAATAATCTGACAAAGAATGAATTGATTTTGGTTCTGTTGTAGAAGTTGCACGAGTGCTTGACTGTCCTATAAAATCATTTTTTACAGCCATAGCAATACTATCCTGAGTTATGAAATCCAGATCACCTCTTGGGTGATCACAAAAGGTAGCGGGAAGAAACTCATCAACAGGGAAAAGATAATTATGAAAGTTCTGTTCAAGTATTCTTTGCACTCCTTCATCGGTAAGCATATACGCATGAGCGTTATAAGCATACCTGGGCTTACATAAATATTTATTTACTCCCTTTGGAGGCTGAACAAAATTGCAAGAGAAATACATTAGAGTCCAATGCTGATCAGTTTTTAATTCGCTGGCTTCGAATTTTCTTTTTACAGAAAAGTCTTCCTCTAGTATTAAAATCTTTTTGTATTTTTTTTTGGATGCATCTTTCCAAACCGCGTGATGTGATGCGGCACAACCTATTTCCCCATCAGTTATTTCTCTGTTATGAAAACGACTAGACGAATTAGGCATTACCCAATTCTTAAATACGCCATAATCAGAGGGCATATTTTCCCCAGTCTTACCGTTGCAAGCGTCCCATATCGTTAATGAAGACTTAAAACCAAACTCTTTGAATCTTTTTTTAATGTCTGCTTTTTTTTCATCTGTAGGGTCTAGACATATTACATATGTCATATCCGCATCTTTGTCTTCGGTAACAGTTAATGTTGTCGCTGTTGGTTGTGTTTTTGAAAGTAGAGGTCCTGCGCTCATTTTGTTGTCTATTAAATTTAACCATTCGTTAGTGACGTTAGACCAATCCCTGGTCTGAATGTATTTGTCAATCCTTTCCCAGTCCGTAGACTTGTTGAAACCGTTGACGGTTTCTTTTAATCCAGCAATCTCATTAGTGTCCACGATAACACCATGAGCCATCATCTCTAGAGCCGTAATACAATATGTTTCTTTGTAGTCTGTTGGGTAATACCAGGTCTCCGTAGTTCCCATTCTTTTATACAGATCTTCCGTAGGGAGGGAGCCAAGAAAAGTTACACTTTCAGTCTCAAGACTTTTAACTTTTTCTGCAAAGTATTTGTCATAGTATTCTAAACCGTATGCTGGAGTGGCAATTGCAAGTGTAGCATATGGTCGTTTTATCTTTATTGTTGGCCACTCGTTTAATAAGTTATCCAATCCTCTTTCTGGGTGAGAAGAATATAAATAACTTCCAGGAAGTTTATAGGTTCCTTTTTGAATGTCTGATAAAGAAATACCATTACCTATTATTTTTATCTTGTTTTCGAGCGTAGGATTGTAAGATAAAAAATGTTGCTTGTGCCAATTCGTTAAACAAATAATGTTATCACATATGTCATATGCCTCTTGAATATGGACCTCTGGCATTTTTTCACCCTCGAACCAATAGAAAGGTTCTTCATTGTGTAACCAAAATAAAACCTTTTGTATCTGATAACAGTTGTAATGCTTATAAAAATGTAAATAAGAAACGCCCACGAGAACATCTATCTCTTTAGGAAGTTGATAAAAACTCTCAAGAGGCAAATACTGTATAGCCACTTCGTCCGTGTGTTCTCTAAGTATGGTTGTATGCTCTACCTGTCCTACTATAAATACTCTATAACCCAAAATGGATAACCATGATGCTAACTTATTTACACACTGTTCAGTTCCTCCAAGACCTGGAGTATAACAATTCCAAGGCGAGGCTGAGTAGCCTACATGAAATACTATATTCATTTTAAGATGTATTTACTTCCACCATCCCAATGTACCCAAGGAATTTTTTCTCTTACTCCTTCAAAATCTTTAAAATATTTTTCATTGTCTATTTCGTTAAACTTAGATTGATAGGATATTAACCAATTGCTTGGATTTAGTTTGCTTATAATTTCATTTCTCCACTCTAAAGGACATTCTGATATAGCCCAAGTAGAAACAAACAAAGTGTTTTCCTTGTAATGAACAGGTGCAGAAGTAAATCTTACATCATAACCAGCAAGGTTGTGTTTTTGAATTTTAGTAACAACAGGTAAGTCTATTATAACGTAATCTCCAGTGTACCCCATATTCATAACAAACTTACAGAAGTCACCACACCCTCCACCTAATTCAACTATTCTGTCAAAGTCAGTAATATTATTCTTTGTATGTGTTTGATACTTAAAAAAGTGATGATTGCTTTTTAAGTTATAGGGATTTGTGGTAAAATGCTTAAAAGGAATAGACTGTTTTTTATGAAAATGATGTTTGGAAGTATAGCCATAGGTTGTGTGTAACATACAAAATTCCCAAATATATTTTTCTGATTCTTCAAGAGAGTCATAAACATCTTTAGCATAGTCTAGATATCCTTGGTATAGCCAACACTCGTATAGGGGAATAATAGAAACAGAGTGCCAGTCTCTAAACATATAAAGGTCTCCTGTTTTTATAGAGTGCTCTAACTCAAGGGACATCTTGTCCCATTCTTCTTGAATTTGCATTGCATTATATTGAATTACTTCAAATATACAATGTTTAAATTAATTGTTTATCGTAAGAGTTATTGATGATGGGTTTATTTGCTCGTCTATTTCTGACTGAACCGCTGTTTCTGTCGCTGTTACTTTATCCGACCCCATAGCCGCCTTAGTCCAAGACACCACATCAGAGTTAGTCAAGTCAGCAAAAGGTGTAAACCCACTAAGATCACTAGTACTTATTACTTGTGTGTTAATACTTGTTGCTGTGTAAGCATTACCATCAGGGTCTAAAGTGTCTGAAGTTCCTCTTACTATCCAATGCACGTTGTATACCACATCTGTGTATTCTCCGTCAGTAGGGTAACAGTCTACTGTTTTGCAATTCCATGTTATTATTGTTGCCATTATAATTGATTTACTTCTAATGTACCTCCGTCTACTGTAACTGCATATCGAGTTCCACTACTGTCTCTTAATATTAAAGCGCCACCGTTAGTCTCTATTTCACAGTCACCACTATCGTCTATCGAAAATTGAGTTGTTTCTGTTCCGCTGTCCGAAACCTTACCCATCCTAAACTCGTTTTGTTTGCTTTGGATAAACTTGAGTCTTTGATTTGCAGTTGAACCAGTTGCGTTCATCAACATAGTTCCTTGAACAGCACCTTCTAATACTAATCTTCCTATATTTCCAGAACCTGTAATATGAAGCATAACACCTCCAAAAGCAGTACCATTTACTGTACCAGGAGACGTATTGTTAATTCCCACCGGGCCTGCGCTAGTAATTCTGATTCTTTCTGTATTACTTGTAGAAAATACAGTAGAACCCCCTTGAGTAGAAGCCATAAAGTTATTTCCATTTCCGTTTCGAAAAGCCAGAAGATTGTTTCCATCCCCTACAGTACCCTCTGCATAAATTTTTCCTATGGCATTTCCTTGTACAGATACCATCTGTAACTCCATTGCAGTTGTAGTACTATCTAAACTTTCAAATGATAAAATGTGATTACTATTACTTCCAAATTGTATAGTTTGAGCAGGTAAAATTAAATCTCCTGCAAACGTTGCGTTTTTGTCTTGTAATAATACAGTGTTATTGCTACCACCACTAGTTTGAAGATACATTGTTGAATTACCACTTACTAAATAACTGTGGTCGTTATGGATAGCCTCTAATCTTATTGACCTATTTCCTGCAATAGCGTTTAAATGTGTTCTTACACCTGTGCCTGTTGTATCTAAATTTTGAAAACTAAAACTACTTGTAGCATTTTGATTTTTTGAAGCAGTTATTTGTCCTGTAAAAGTTGAGTCACCAGCATTACTAATACTTAGTCTTGATGTAGCGCCAGTTCTAAAATTCATTACACCGTCCGATTGCATAACAAGATTATCTCCTGCATCAACATATTGTATATAGGCTTTCTCTACTCCATCTTGATCAAGAGAAAGATAAGGGCTTCCTGTTGATGCCGCAGCATTTATTAATAACCTATCAACGACTCTTACATCTCCTGAGAACTCTGCGTTTTTATTATTATTTAATGTTAAAGCAACTCCTTGTCCTGAAGTAAATACTAGGTTTGAACTATTCCCTGTATCGATGTTGGTAATTGTACTCCAATTATTATTTGAGCCATTTACATTATTTTTTATTGCTAAACCAGTTCCATCTATATTTAAAGAATGTGAAGATGTAAATGTACCTGTTCCTCCTAAACCTAATATGTCATTAGTATTATCCCAATAAAGATTTGAATTGCTACTTAGGGCTTGAGTCCCTGACCAGAAGGCAACCCTTGTTGCGGATCCTGAACCTGTAACAGAGGCAGATGACTCTGCTCCTTTCTGTCCTTTAGCACCATCGTCTCCATTGGTGCCTGCTGCACCTTTCTGTCCTTTAACTGAAGCGCCATCTTGACCCTTCTGTCCTTTAACCGAAGGGCCTTCCTCACCTTGCTCACCCTTCTGACCGTCTTGTCCTTTCTGTCCTTTAACTGAAGCACCATCTTGACCCTTCTGTCCTTTAACCGAAGCGCCATCTTGTCCTTTAGCGCCAGTAATACCTTGAGGTATTCCAAAATCAAATGTAGCGCTCTCTGTAGATCCGCTATTATTAACGGTCGCTGGCTCCCCAGCGGCAAGTGTTTCGGTGGTTCCAACGTCAACAGTGGCTGCTGTTCCCGCTGCTCCTGCTTGACCTTTTTGTCCTTTGACTGAAGCACCATCTTGACCCTTCTGACCTTTTACAGAAGCGCCATCTTGTCCTTTCTGACCTTTGACTGAAGCCCCGTCTGCTCCCGCCTGTCCTTTTTGACCTTTTGCACCGTCCGATCCATCAAAAACAAATGAGGCAGTAATACTATCTTCACCATCAAAAGGATTAGACGCGCTTGAGGCGCTTATGCTACCTTCTAATTCTATCTGATCAGCATCTACAGTTACTGTACTAAATGCAAAGATTAAGAAGTTACTTTCTGTCTCTACTTCTCGTAAGGTTACAGAACCTGGAGCCGTCGGAGTGGGGATAGTCGTATTGTTTCCATCTGTGGAATTCAACTTGATTCTCGTAGAAGTGTTTTGTGTGGACTGATTACCTCGAAGTTCACCAGAACCCATGTCTCCTGAGGTATCTGTTTTAAAAGTATAAGGGTATATATTGGCAGCGTTTGTTCCTGCAATTCCTTTCTCACCCCTCTCTCCCTTAATACCCTTAGCGCCATCTTGTCCTTTCTGTCCTTTAACTGAAGCACCATCTTGACCTTTTTGTCCTTTAACTGAAGCACCGTCTTGACCCTTAATACCCTTAGCGCCATCGTCACCATTAGTACCGGCCACTCCCTTTTGTCCTTTAACAGAGGTCCCATCTGCTCCTGCTGCACCTTTCTGTCCTTTTACTGAAGCACCGTCTTGACCTTTTTCACCTTTAGCGCCATCTGTTCCGTCAAACTGAAACGCAACATTGACAGTGTCGTCATTACTAAACGGACTAGCAGCACTAGAGGAAGACATTGTTCCTGAGAGTTCTATCTCTCCACCAGTAGTAGAACCTTCAGTAAATAAAAACTGTAAAAAGTTCCCAGAATTTTCCGCTGTTCCTGAAATGACAACAGTACCTGCTTGCGATCCAGTAACGGCAGGGATAGTTACATTATCTCCATCGGTTTGATTTAAGACAATCCGTGTTGATGTGTTCTGTGTGGATTGGTTACCCCGAAGTTCTCCAGCACCAGGATTTCCTGATGTGTCTGTTTTGAAAGTATAAGGGAATACATTAGGTGCTTGTGCTCCTGTTGTTCCTTTTTGGCCTTTCTGTCCTTTAACAGAAGTTCCTTCTGCACCTTTCTGACCCTTAACAGAAGTGCCATCTATTCCCTTTTGACCGTCTTGTCCTTTCTGACCTTTCTCTCCTTTGGCTCCATCAAACACAAAAGAAACAGTGACTGATGTATTGTCAGTAAAAGGACTGGTGGCACTTGAAGCACTAATAGATCCAGTAAGTTCTACTTCTCCAGAGGCAGTATCGCCTCCACTAAAGTCGAACGTCAAGAAGTTTGTTTGGGTTTCTACACCTCTTATGGTTATAGTTCCTGCCTGATTAGCACCCACCGCAGGGATAGTTAAACCATCACCATCCGTTTGATTGAGAACAATTCTGGTAGATGCGTTCTGATTTGTTTCGTTTCCTCTTAGGTCCCCATCGGCTGGGTTCCCAGAAGTATCTGTTCTAAAGTTATAGGGATAACTGTTCGCAGAGTTCTGACCCCTGGTTCCCTTTTCACCTTTCTCTCCTTTTTGTCCTTTGACTGAAGCACCATCTTGACCCTTCTGACCATCTTGTCCTTTGACTGAAGCGCCATCTTGACCCTTCTGACCATCTAGTCCTTTTTGTCCTTTGCCTCCATCACCTCCATCAGCACCAGCCTCTCCTTTTTGTCCTTTAACTGAAGCACCATCTTGACCCTTCTGACCATCTTGTCCTTTTTGTCCTTTGCCTCCGTCGCCTCCATCAGCACCAGCCACTCCTTTTTGTCCTTTGACTGAAGCGCCATCTTGACCCTTCTGACCATCTTGTCCTTTTTGTCCTTTGCCTCCATCGCCTCCATCAGCACCAGCCACTCCTTTTTGTCCTTTAACTGAAGCACCTTGCTCACCTTTCTGACCATCTTGTCCTTTTACTGAAGCACCGTCTTGACCTTTCTCGCCCTTCTGACCGTCTTGTCCTTTCTGTCCGACTTCACCTTTGGCTCCACCTTCGGCAAAAGATAAAGTTATTTCTTCTCCATTACTAAATGGACTATTTGCGCTACTGCCTTGTACATTAACAGTACAGGTTATTATTCCTGTATCAATTGCAACACTATTAATGTTAAAGTTTACAAAGTCTGTAGATGTGGCTACAGATCTTACCAATACCGACCCAGCGCTTGGGGTAGGGATAGTGTCTCCATTTTTGTCAGTAGAGTTTATAACAACAGAGGTAGATGTATTCTGAGTCGCATTATTGAACCTAGCCTTACCAGTACCAGGGTTTCCTGATACATCAGTGCTAAATACATACTCATATGTTGCAGCAGGCAATAGACCCTGTTGTCCTTTCTGACCCTTGGCTCCATCGTCTCCATCGGTACCGGCCTCACCTTTTTGACCATCTTGTCCTTTTTGTCCTTTGCCTCCATCGCTTCCATCAGTACCGGCCTCACCTTTCTGACCTTTTACTGAAGCGCCATCTTGTCCTTTTTGTCCTTTGACAGAATCACCTTGCTGACCTTTTTGTCCTTTTACTGAAGCACCCTCTTGACCTTTTTGTCCTTTAGCACCATCGTCTCCATCAGAACCCTCTTCACCTTTCTGTCCTTTTACTGAAGCACCCTGTTCACCTTTTTGACCGTCTTGTCCTTTCGCTCCCTTGTCTCCATCTCCATCAAGACCTTTCTCACCCTTTTCTCCTTTGACCCCTTGTAAACCTTTAGTACCTTCCGCCCCTTTAGGACCTACCTCACCTTTCGTACCCTTCTCTCCTTGAGCACCTTTTTGACCTTTTGATCCAACAAGTTGCTCTACGGCTCCATTATTAATATCAATAGATATAGGCTTTGGCTGAGTAATGGTTACTACATCTCCAGGCTTTTCAGTTATGGTTACTACAGGTGCAGGCTTTTCAGTTATAATAATGTCGATAGGTCCTGGGTTTGACATAATTTAGTTTACAATATTTTGCTGTACATCGAATGTTCCATAGAACCAAGTTTCTTTTTCCCCAGTCGCTGTTAGGTTAAACTCTACACCATAAACATAAGTCCCTGCATCAACGGTCATGACAGCGTCAGTAATAGTTATATTAAGAAGCCCAGCGGCCGTTCCTGTGATGGTTATGTTTGCGTTTGAAATAATCAAAGGGCCATTGTCGTATTCCCTTACTTGCATTTCATATGTATAAAGGGTCAGGTCAATAGCGGTACCTGCTGAGTCTTTTACGTTTGCTTTAAGAATAAAAGTGTTCGCCCTTCTACAACATATGTTTAATTGAGTAGCCGCAGAAAGATCTACATTCTTTGGGGTTTGACATCTGCAAGCAGAGGAAGATTGGTTACATGTGTTACAGGCCATTGTTATTGCATATTAGTTAAGGCACCAGACAGGGTCTCGTCCAATGGAGGTCGATCACCTTTTCTTTGCGCTATCAGTTTACTTTGAGCCATGGCTTGTCTGTCTATCCTTTCGTCTTTACGATTCTCTGACTCTGAGTTTTCAGCCTGTCTAACTCCACTTTCTATTTCTTGCTCAACAATATCGTATTGGCCTTTAAGTTGCTCAATCTGCATTTTGTATTGATACTCTAGTTCCATTAGTTGAGTCTTTATTTGTCCCTCTAACTGCATCCGCTGTATCTCTAGTTGAGATCTCATTTGGTCTTTTTCCATTTCAGCCTGTGCTGCAATTTGTTGAGACTGAGAATTCATTTGAGTTTGCATCTGCATCTGCTGCTGTGCTTGCTCTTGCTGACTCTTTATTCTCTTAGCACGTCTTACTACTAACAATCTTTCCGCTTGTTCTACGTCGCGTAATTGTCTAATAGCAATAGCGTCCTCAAGATCTATTTCTTTTTGACCTAAAGCAATCTGAATGTTCTGTTCTAGATATGCCTTTTCTCTGTCATTCATTTCCGTAACAACCATCACTCCGAAGTTGTACATAGCCAGGTTATCAAAAGAAGAAAGAACCGCCATGTTTGTATCTCCTACTGCATTGGTGTATACGTTGTAAAGAATACTATCCTTAGGAATAATTTGCAAACAGCGAACAATATCATCACATACCTTTTTGTATAATACGTGTGCAGCATTAGTAATATCATATATTGCATTATTACCTGCCGCCATTGCTTGCTCTCTCACTCCTACCAAAGAGTCTCCTTTTGGAGTAGTGCCATCCATTACTTCGTTAATACCTGTGGCATCTCGGATCATTCGGAGGTAGTGATTGTATATGTTTACTAGTTCTCCAATGTTTCTAATGGCGTTACCTATCTCCCTTACTGGAGGGTTTTGAAATCCTCCTTCTGGGTTTTTAGACCGGTAATAAAACACACCAGTCTGCTCATAGATATCTTGTATCTCAAGAGGCTGTAATGCTCCCCCCTTACCTAGTTGAACATTCTCTAGTCCTTCGATATCTATAATAAGTCCATCGGGCTTTGCCTTGGCTATTGACTGTTGAATCTTTAAATGAGTTATTTGTAACATGTCCGCAAACCCAATTACAGATGACACCATTGACTTAGGTATCATTCCTCTAATGTTAGTGGCAACAATACTGTATGATAATCTCGCACGGCTAATGTCATGAACATTTTTAGGGATGTTCTTTTTAGCCCCATAGTTATATAGGTGATCAGTACCAACAATTAATGTCCCTCCGTATACCGTAGCATTGCTCATGTATACAGCCTCTCTGTCATATACAGATTGTTGAGGGGCGTTATACTCCGTTCCCTTATAATAAAAACCAATATTACCGTAGGCTGATTCTTTCTTTTCGAAGATCACATCGTCAACAGACATGAACTCGAACTCCATAACCTCAACCTTGTACTCATCATATCCCTGTTGGAACTTGTTATTTGATCGGCTATAGCCAGACTGAGTAGATGTTGAGAACTGATCAGGTTGATTACCGTACTTGTTCATTACCGTTTTGGCAATCTCTTCATATTGCGTTTCAGTAAACTGATCTCTTGCAATTCTTTTTAGTTCCATTATTGTTATGTAACGGAAGTTGCCAGCGTAAGTAAGGTCTGTGAAATTTGGATCATCAGTCCAGTTGTGAATAAACTTTGCAGGATCTACGTACTCCTCTTTAATACCATAATTAGGATCATTAGATCTTCTGGCAATTCCTAATCCGGTTACCGCTAAGTCCTCTACGCATCTTCTATATATTGCCTCACCAAAGTCGTTCCACTTTAACGTCATCTCTGTTGCTAATTGAGCAGCAATCTCAGCGTCTGTCTTAACATTTGTATCAATAAATATCTCAGTCTCCTCAGGCGTGTCTGGGAGATTCTCTGGATCAACGTCTATATCAAGACCAAGTTCTTTTGCTTCCATGAGCATCTGCTTGTTCTCAATCTTTAAAATCGTAGCGTTCTTTTTTTTGTCTTTCTCAGATCTTGATAATGGATCTACCGCTTCTATGTTTGGATAGGGTGCTCTAGATAATATCTTGTTTACTACTATCTTAACAAACTTAGGAACGATAGGAACAGGAGTGTAATCCAAAGTAAGAAGAGTTCCTCCCCCTCCATTAGGATCTAATGAGTTTAATATTTTTCTGTAGATGGAAGTGTCCTGAGTTCCTTGTGCGTAATCTCTACATCTTTCGATCTCAGCGTTTCTTCTTCCGTATAGTGAATTTGAATAGTCGCTTCCTACCCACTGAGCAAACATAGACTTTGCGTATTGAAGTCCGTACGAGTTGTCTAACTTCTCTTCTGTGCTTGCTAATGGGTCTGGGAAAGAAGACTGTCCCTTGTTATATTGATTGTTCATACTCAATGAGGGTAATGTTGCAAATATACTTCAATTAATTATCGTATAATTATCTGACCGGGTCTAAAGAATTTCTTTAAGTTCATGTCAGATTGGGGTTTTTTCTTAGGTGTGCTTTGGGCTGCAAGGAGTGCAAGGCCGCTAGAAATAGAGAGGTCAAACTTTGTTCTATCGTCTACCTTGAAGTTCACCCAGTCTTCGAGCGTTCTTTCGAAATACATATTTCCGTACTCTAATGTTTCCTCGTTGAGGCCCACGTAGTTATGTACATAAGATTCGATAGCCTGAGCATGGGCCTGAATTATGTCTTGAGAATTTGATGGTATACCTTTTGTCTTTGTCTTAGTTCCAAAGCCAGACCCAATATGTGTAGGTCTTTCCATTAGCCAATCTGAATAACCTCTTGACTCAAAATGCCTGGCTATACCGTATTTGTTGTTCTCTATAAGAATAGGGAAGCCATAATACTTAGATGCCATTAGAACGTCCTCATAGAATATTTTTGCTAAGGGAGGTCTAGATGCGTACTCGGCTACGAAAGTATTAGATGGGTGAGCCATGTTAAATTTATTATATAAATGACAAGCACCTTTAGAACCTCTACCATCAACAGTGGCATCAATATCATAGGAGTCAACGCCTCCACACCCAAGCCAGTCATTAGATGGTTTTGGTAGGTTCCTTAGTTCGTCAGGAGGAAGCCATGATACTCTCCATCTTCCATTGGGATCGGACTTGAACATAACCTGAGTATCCTGCACCCCTTCGTTCCAAACAAAGTTTCCAACAAGAACAGGGGAAGGAAACATCTCCTGGTTGTGCTGCACCTGTTCGTATATCTTCTGAACGTTAAACAGTGATGCCTTTGCGCTATCTCTAAATGCTTCAGCCACTGTAAACGGAAACTGCCTTATTACTTCGTTAAGTTCATAGGAGTCTCCTGTTAGTGCCTTTCTTTCGTTCTTTAAAAATGTCCGAGCGCCTATCTCAATAAACTCTCCGTCATTAGATGGAACAGGGGTCTCTGGATCTTCTGCAACAGGTAGGCCATACTCGTTAAAGAATCCTTCTAGTGCATCGTGTGATGGAATAAAAATAGAGTATAAACCGCTGCGTGTTCTTCCGTTTTCGTTTCTCTCTAGTGGGTTACTTGCTTCATACAGGTCCCTGTATTGCCTTCCGCCTTTGTCTAAGGGATTAACTGTGCTCCCTACTAATGCTTTGCCCACAATCTTTCTACCGACCAGCAGGCACGTCCTATGGATCCTCCAGGATTCTCGGATGTCAGTAGGCCTTTCCCATTTTCCCGCCTCATCTAAATATAGAATGTGAAGTTTCTCTCCGTCGTATGCATTATTAGTTGTGCTCTTCCAGTTGATTACTGTATTTAAAGCCTCTCCGCTTTTGGATGTTTTATTCTTTTTTGTTATTCTTTTTGATGGCTCCCTAAATGCTAGTTCCATTCTGGGGTTAGTGGTTCCATCCTGAATTGGCTTAAAGAAAAATGGAAGGCTTTTATAAATAGGGACAACCTTTTTCATAAAGATGTTCTCCTGAGCGTCCGCACCGGTCTTAGACATGAGGCCTAATAGTTTTTCTTTTACCTGAGTCCCTTCGTTTACCAGTATTGATGCGGACATATTTGTATATCCTGAACGCCTACACTTTACATATACCTGACCTAACGATCTAGGATCTTGTGAGCAGGCCTCAAGGTGTATATAGAGTTCACGCTGGAAGTCCAGATAGTCTGGATATCCGATGTCAATTTTAGACCACTGTAAAAAGAAGTAGTGGTTGCCTGTGATATAGGTGGGTAGTCCGTTGTTGTAGAACCAAACACCACTTCGTCGTCTTTCATATTCTTGTGCAATATAAGATGTGTGTACCTTCCTGAACGATTCAGGCATTGTTAACCATTCCTCCATAGAGGTTACTTTCCTTAGGTCCTCAGGCAATGGTGTTCTCTGCCACCGCTGTTCTGATTTTGGTAAGTTATTAAATAATATTTTGTTCTTGGGAGGTTGCTTGGGAAGTTGGATATCTAGTTCTGCTATAACTACATTTTTACCCGACGAATTATCTGGGCAAATGTTTACCAGAACATCTTCATCAATTGTAATTAGTCCAGACATATTACATAAACTGTATAGGTTCTTTTAAAAATTGTACAGATGGTTTTTTTTTCCATAAGTTTATTGCTATAGCCGACCTAAGTCCTTGATTTACAATGTTTACTTTGTGTGCATGTTGACCCGCTGGAAATATTATTAATCGATTAAAAACGGGCTTTACAATCTCAGGTGCTTTTTCTCCATTTGAATATATAACTAATTCCCCACCCTCTATGTCCATGGGTATTGGATAAAAAACAGTCCCTATCGTTGGCGTTATCTGTTTGCCAGTTTTTTCATATTCGGCCTCATCTTTGTCTATGTGTGCCGGTAACTCTTTATGCGTCATTTGTGGACCTAACTGTCCTGTCCAGTATTCAAATCCGCAAACACTAACGTCATGATAAGGCGACTGATAACCCCATATATTTTCTATAAGTTTTTTCTTCAGCGTGTTAGGCTTTTCGACCCACCATCCATCATACCAATAGTACCGACCATTATTATCAAAGAATTTTTTGTCTTTGGCTATGTTCTCTAAAAGAGTTTTGTCTTTTATAAAGTCGTCGACTATAATCATGGTTTTTTATTTAGAGTATTTTTCTGCAAATCCACCTGAATAATCCTGCTCTTCTTTTAACTCTCCTTTGTCCTGGAGTGTTTTAATTAACTGCTCTAGTCTTTCTCTTTCAACAATCAATTCCTTAGCATCAACGGCTGTTTGTTTTATTGCTTGGAGTTCTGCTTTTCTTTGAGACCCGCTTAAGTCCTGATCTACAGGCTTTTGTATCTCGCTAATCATATGATGTATCGCTATTTGCATAGCCTCCTTTAAACTCACAGCAGTGATTACATTGTTATACTTCGCTTTTGACTTTGCCATAGATGTGGTTTACGTATGTTCTAAATAACTTTTCCCCATCAACATACATAACGTAGTCCATGTTTTTTCTTATATAGACTTTATCACCCACGTCAAGACCTAACTCTTTTAGTTTGCTTGATCCAAACTTTACATAACCATATTGATTCGAGTCTGGTTTCTTTTGAGGTAGTAATTGAATGATGCTGCTTTTAAGTTCTGGCTCTTGCTCTCCAGGAACTAAGAAGATCCACTCCCCTAATAGTTTTATCTTCCCTGTCTTTTTGCTTTTGTAAGCGTAGGCTTGACAGAAAAAGGGATCCTGTCCCCCATCAAACATCACATAATATAGATCCTTATAGCCATGTACATACTGACCTTTTCTTTCGGTGGCCTTTAGTTGCTTTTCGTTCTCTGGTAAGGTTAAGTGGTTACCCCCAAGGGTTACGTGGTGATGAAAATAAAGAGTGTCTCCTTTCTTTACTCCAGTTTTATACTTAGTGGGCACGGCATGAACCAGGCCTTCCATAGCCCTATGTTCAAACTCATTAAACTTAGAATCAAGAAAAAATTCTTTCTCGCCAACAGTGAATGTATCCGCTGTTGTTTTAGGTATATCTACAATAAAATATTTAAGAGGCTTCATTCAAAGTCGCAATCGTGTTCAATTAAACATGGCATGTCGTCTATGGTTTTCCATAGTGTTATACCTTTCTCTGTATCAAATAAGTATACAAGGTAGCGACGAATTCCGTGTTTAGCAAATACTCTTTCGTCTAATACGATAGAATCCACGATTGCCCCACCAGCGCGCTGCCCCACAAAGTAGGCCATTGCGTCCTTGGGGTTTTGTCCAATAACAATTTTTCTAATAATATCCATTTAATTTTATTCTTTTTCATTTCAACTTCCACACGTTTCGCAGTCGGGGTTATCTATGCTGCACGAAGAGTCTACAGGGACTTCTTCTAAATCGTTTATCCAAGAACTAAAAGCGTCCTTTTTGCTTTCCTCCATTTGTGTGTTGGTTTAGTTTTGATTAAGCCAAAAGTTTATTTGATTTGAAGGCCCATCATCAGAGTCTTCGCTTTCCTCATAAACGCGCTGCATGGCATCGAACATCGCGTCTACTTCATCCATGTTCTCAGCATTAAAACCCGCTAGGAATTCATAGGATGTTTTCTCGTTGAAGTGTTGTGATAAGGGTGTGTCTGTAGAGAGACCAAAACAATAAGATGCTAAGAATTCATCAATTGCATCGTAGTCTTTTACTATCTCTTGAATCTCCTCCATCTTTCCTTTAATGGCGATAAACATTTGTGCTCTCTTCTGACTATCCATTATGAGAATGCAGTATTCGGAGCGCCTTCTCTTAAAACTCTTACTGTACTATTTGCTGTAACCTGAACTGAGTCACCTCCTGTTACTTTTACTTGATAGAGTAATCCACCAGTAGCATATAATGATCTGCTTAACGATACCGTACTTGTTCCTGAGGCCAGTGTTTCTGAGAATCTCATTATGGCTGCGGAGTCATGTACAAGTTGTATAGTAACGACCTGAGATCCTGCTGTTGTTACTTCTAAATCTAATTCAACCCTATACTGACTTGTTGTGTTTATTTGAATGTCTGTCCTTATTCCTGTACCATCTGCCAGTGTAACGTCAGCCGTAGCGCTTCCTATAGCGGTAGATGATGTTGCAATAGTTGTTCCTGTGTCGTCAGCCAGTCCAAAGGTTTGGGCAAAAGATATGTCTGCTCCTGATCCTGCAATAGTTTGTGCCGCTACCCTTGCGGTAAATACGTTTATGTTTGCTGCTATTCTACCCTCAACAGAGGTTGCTACGTCTGTCATAGAGATAGCCTTGTATGAGGATGTTGATTCGTCCCATATTAAGTACTGATCGTTATTGGCAACGTCTTTTGCCGCTAGGGAAGTTAATGCGGATGGATCAGTCAATCCTACTGTACTTCCTGTAGCAACGATAGGGCTATTCGCTGTAATACTCGCTGTACCTATAGGATTTGTCGAGAGATTTCTTTGAACTACAACACCACCAGAACTTAGCATTAATGCCTGGTTATCCGTAGTGGATGTAGTGGCTGATCCTATCTTTAATTCTCCTGTAGTTTCTACTGTATCCGTTGATAATTTTAGTGCGCTATTGTTTCCCGCGCCATCCTGTACAACTTCTTCTGTAGCCGACAACTGTGATGTGGCCATCTTTAATAGAATACCAAATGTATCTTTAATTTTTACACCGCTAAGACTTCCCATATTATTACTTTTGAAACAAAGATACCTATATCATGAAAAGTTACGCAAGCCGAAAGAAGTTATTTCGGGAGTTCGCTAAGAAAGATTCAAATGAGATCTCTTATACTAACCTTAAGAACCTACACTTTTTATATCAAGAGGCAAAAAAAAATCATGAACTAGGTAGGGCGCAGTTAGATTTCTTAATGTTCATCTATGACTATGAGTTTTTTACCATAGAGCATATTGCTAAAGCGCTGAATAAGAGCGAGTCACGAATGCGTAAAAGGTTGATCTATCAAATGGTTAGTGATGGATGGGTTTATAAACATTTTGACAAGTTGACACCTAGTGCTAATGTAGAAGATGCATACTTTAGGGATGAAACAAAATATAATTATAGGGTGCGTTATGCCATTACACAAAGGGGTCGTCTAGTCGTTACGCGTTTATATAGAAAGATGAACGGGGAAGAACCTTTTAGTTAGTTCTGTACTTCTTAGTTTTCTTTGCGATCTTCTTAGGTTGAGCAACAAATTGTTTTCCTTTCTTTGTACCCTCTCTTTTTGCTGCCGTTGTTGCAGCGTACTCCTCGTCGCTCATACTTTCTATGGCGGCCTCAGGAAGGTATCTCTCCCCAGTCTTAGAAGACTTTTTCCCAGACTTAGTTCTCCATTTCTGGGCTGTCCAGTTCTTTAATGATTGTTGTGATTTACGTAATGCCATTAGTTTCTATATCCTCCTCCAGCAGCCTTGTATGCTTTTGCGAGCATCTGTGCTTTTCTTGCAGACCATTGTCCTGCGTTACCTCCTTTAGCCGCGCCCTTTATTCTATTGAATATTCTTTTGCGTAATGATGGCTTAGTGTAATTGCCTGCCTCGTTTACTTTAGATTGAACTTTTTTTTTACTTTGCCTCCGTTCTCGTACTCCATAGTCTTGAGTCGGCTCTTTGCTTCCTTTGCGGCATTTACTTTCATTCCCATGTCAGCCTTCATGTCCTTGTCATGGCTAACAACTCTGAATGAAGCGGCTTCACTAGCGCCTGTGTGTTGTTTGTAATCTCCCTTCATTAAAAAATGACGGCCATTCTCTGTCATCCAGTGAAATCCTTCGGGGGCTTTTACCTTTTTACTGTCCTTGGTTTTCTTTAGTTTCATTTTTTCTGTGAGAATTTCTCTAGTCCTGCAATCCCAAATGATCCAAGGGTGACAAACAAGAATGAATTATATATAAACTCATTGACTACCAGGTCTTTACCTAACCAACCTGTAACCAAATCCACGATCATCACTACTATCATAACAGCAAACGATATAAAACCTATAATGGTCTTCTCGTTATAATTGTTATCGTCTTTAAATATATCTATTAGACTCATTTCAGTATGTATGTGTATATGCAAAGTTAATAGATTTGACTATGAAAAAAGCAAATGAGACATTATGAGTTTTCTTGATGATATATTACAGGTTAAGTTATCCTCTAACGAGTATGTTAAGGAGAAACATAAAAAGAATCAGATCTATTTACACCACACAGCCGGGAATGCTAGTGGTAAAAACACGGTTAACTATTGGAACAATGACACCAGGGGTCGTATAGCCACATGCGTCTGCATATCTAATACTGGGGCAGCAGAAGGTGATGGTAAAATTGTCCAGGCATTCTCTAGTAAGTACTGGGCATATCACTTGGGGATTAAACGTGAGGTGTTTGATTCGTACAATCTTGATTATGTTCCTTTAGATAAGCGTTCCATAGGTATAGAACTTTGCGCGTGGGGACACTTAGAAGAAAAGAAGGGTCGTTTTTATAACTACGTAAACAAAGAGGTTCCAAAGGAAGAGGTGTGTACATTAGAAGAACCATTCAAAGGGCACCGGTATTATCATAGGTACTCTGACGAGCAGATAAGAAGTACAGAGAACTTGTTAAAGTATTGGAAAGAGCATTATGGTATTAATACAGAGTACAATGCTAGAGATATGTGGGGAGTTTCAAAGAAAGCACTAAGGGGAGAAAGTGGTATCTTTACACACAACTCTGTACGAAAGGATAAGTCAGACATATTCCCTCAACCAGAGATAATAGAAATGTTAAAATTGTTATAATGGCAAAGTATCGTAAGCAAGTTCCTTTTGCAGAGAACAAAAATCTTTCTTCTGGCACAGAGGTATTCGCTCCTATCGCTAAAGACGTTCCTGCTTTTTCTAAGATGTTGAAAAGTAGAGACGGAAGAGAGTTATTAGTATTGAATGGTATTGTCTTCGACGACGCAATGGCGAAAGGCGGAGGAGTTGATGCGGGATGAACTATAGGTTCAGACCCCTTGAGGAAGGCGGTAAACTTTCCGCTGTAAAGAAACAGATTAAAGCATACAGATCTCCTGGAAAAATGGTTGACAGGATGAGCGACTTTGTCGACCCACCTGAAGGGGCACCTACTCGTGAACAACAAGTAAATGATTTTATAGGCAATCCAAAAGAAAAAGCATACAACTATGCTGGGAGTTTAGTTGAGTCTGGTCGGGTAGATGATGATCAAACTGATAACATACGTCATGCATTGGCTGGAACATATACTGCACAAAATATAAGCAATATGATTACCGGAGGTTATAATTCCAATGTCATAACAAACATAATTGGAGATGCCGCAGGTTTAGTTACCGCCAATATACTGGGCGCAGGACATGAAGCAAAGCATTTACCATCGGCACTAAAAGAAGGATATGGGAAGAATGGCCTCCGTGGAGTGTATGATGCACTAAGAACTACAGGAGAAGATGTAGCAAATAACTTTGTTGGATCTATACTAGGTGTTCTTCCTAATCTAAAGCCAGGAGATGCCGAAGAGATTATAACAGAGTTAAGTTCCTCTGGTATATTACCGGACGGTATGTCCGATCCAGAGATGAATATGTACCCTAAAAGAAATAATGATGAAAAATAAATTCGATAAAGGTGGAGCATTCAAGAAATTAGTTGCTCAACTTATGAAAAAAGGAAAGTCTAAAGAGTCTGCACAGAAGATTGCTTACTCAATAGGCGCAAAGAAATTCGGAAAAGCAGGGATGGCCGCTAAGGCCGCTGCCGGAAGAACAGCCTAATGTTACTCCTGGGGATGTTATACGGAATGGTGATCTCCTCTTTTGTTTTCTTTTTATATACATTCTATAGAGATGAAAGATAGAATCATATCCTTTATTAAAACAATACTGCCAGAGGCACTAATGATAACTGGCGGGGTGCTCCTACCTACAGGAACTCTCAAATCACTGTTAGGAATGATATGTATCTATTTAGGTATCCTAATGAACAGACACAATAAGTTTTAGATCTAGAAGAGTTAAGGGGAAAGGATGTTATAACAAGTGTTGCATATCCAATTTTTTTACTGTAACTTCGAACACGTCTTTGTGTTGACAATATGAACAAAGACCATATCTATAAGCAACAAGCGTAATATAGATTGTGTCGTACATCGACGAACATCTCGACATTTAATAGACGAAACTCAGTGTGCCAGGGCTACTCCTTTGCATAAAATTTAATAGAGTAATCAATTGACAGAGAACACATGGAATATAATGAGGCCTTAATAGAAAAAACCGTTAAATGCGTACACCAATCCGACAAGTACAGAGTAGACAAACTACTGTACATGGATGCTGTACAATATCAGAACCTAGGAAAGGATAGCAATAAGACCGAGAAGCAAAATGTTAAGAAAAAAAGTAGGGTCATCTATAGGGCCATATCTAAAATTAATCCTACACTAGGAAAGTCACTACTACTTCACCAGGACAAATGAACCTGGAGCAAATAAACGACAACCCTGAGGTCATCATCTTGATCACATTGTGTTCTTTATTTTTTGCGCTAGGTGTTCTTATTATGTTCCCCTGGCTTAGAAAGCAATATTCCCAAATATTGATTTTACAGCGGAAGTACTCACAACTTAAAGCGAAATACAAAAGCAAGAAAGCAGCACTCAAGTCTTTGAGCAAGTCTGCGAAAAGTTATCAGAAATAAGTACCGGGGGGATTATATATATATACACGCGGTCAGCCAGGAGATCCGAAACCCAAACCAGTTCGACGGGGGGGGCCTTTCCTGCCGAAATGCGCGCAAGGTTTAGGCGTTTCCACGCGAAGGCAGTGGGTCTCAGCGTAGGAGGGTGCGAGGAGTACTGTCGAAGACAGATCAGCAATTTCCACCAGTCTTAAGGAGGGTGCGAACAATCAGCCCCCAACCCAAACGACTTACCCTATCCCTCCAGAGGAGGGGACACATTGGTTGACTTGTTTCTCAAGTTGTGGATGTCCATAGGCATGCGCTAGGAATCAAGATTGTGTTTAGAGTTGATCATTCTTCAAAGTGATATAGATTAGGCACGAGGTTCAAGACTGCCCCAGAACTGAATGAAAAACTTTTTTACTACGTAAGAAAATTAATTCACATTTTTTTTGTTTTGTTCAGAAAAAGCGGTGCTAAATTGTATACGTACGAAAGAAAAACCAACCAACCAAATTTCGACAACCATAATAATCTCAAATAAATAAATATCATGAAAAACAAAACCTTTAATAACTGTAATCTAGTCTTAATGTATGCTTTTAACTATGAGTATGATTTCATAGAGAAAGCCTTCCCAAGAGAAACCTCCCACACCGATCACTTAGCCAAAAATTTCGATAAGTTTTGCGATGAATCAGAAGATAATACTTTGGGATTTATGAGATTCTATGCTTCTTTATCTGATAGATACAAGAGAATATTAATTGACTATATACTCAATGAGTCTGAAGAGATGTCTATCGGTGGTGAATGGGAAAAGTACTCAACCCAACCCGAAAAGGATTGTGAGTATGTAAAAAACCTCTGAAGAGTATCCTGAAATGGAACGAAACCCCGAAAGGGGTCAGGTTAAATTAAAAATCCACAACCATGTTAAAGACAAATTCTTCGCAGTATAGGAATAATATCTATACTTACTTACTAGAGAGTATCGATGGTACAGAGTACCAAGTAAAGACCGATACACCATCTGAAAAGATGACGTTCCTTTTGGAAACCTTCAGCAAGGAATTTATTCATAAGAACAACTGCCACCTTCCAATTGAAAGGAATATAGCCGAGTGGCTAAGTGGCTTACCGAGTGTCATTGATTTACCATTTTATAGTGGTGATATACTCAAGTTGGCTAAATCTCTTTTAGAGACAGACAATTTGTCCGAAAACCTAGAGGACAAGATAATTGAAAATTATTATAACCACATGGCTATAAATCTTATAAGACTTTCTTATCGCTGTGTTGAGAATTCAACGGATAAGTTCCAAAGAATCGCTGTAAATATTCCCTTAACATAGACCACCTATCCTAAGCAAGATGTAAAACTGCTTCCGTATTAAGGTGTAACCTTAACTGATGATTGCAAAAGCATGAAACGGAAATTTTAAATAAAATAATTATGAAAGTTGAAATATTTGAAATGAGATCAAGCGAATGGCAAAAATTAAATGAATTGGAAATGTTAAACAAAGATTGGAGTAAATATCATTTCATAAATCTGTTCAGTGATTGTGCATCGCTAAAAGGGATAGGTGTTTATATGAAGTCTGAACCAAATGTTCCCTATGGGAATAAAAATAATTGTTGAAATGCAAAAGAATGTTCCCTAATTTATATACGTACACAAACCAAAAACCAAATCCGAAACCATGAATAAAGAAATGTCGAACGCTGAAAAGTTTATGAGATCAATTCCTAAAGATGTTATAATGACTAATGAACAAATTTCAATCCTAAAAGAAAAAGAAGCAGTAGAGAATGCGCTAGATGTGTCTATTGTAGACCATACTGGATATACTTGGAACGATGATGATGTATTATGGCAAATCCAAGGGACTAAACCTTACATGCTGAAGTGCGAAGACGATGGCTTTGTATGGATTGTTCTCAGTAAACTATTATATGGAAATCATGAATCTCACTTTCGTAAAATGATTTGGGAAGAGTATGATGGTGCATTATATGAATTGTCAAGAGAAAAAATTGGTTATAGATGGGTATGGGTCGATCGTGAGATTCCAAACCATGAGCAATTTTTACACATCATTGATTATGGTGGATTTATAGCACTTGAAGGAGGACATACTATACCTAACACATTTCAATTATGAATGATATTGAAGAGATGCTAACCTATATGTATGAAGTTGATCGCAATAATTGTCTGATGCGAAATGAAGATTGGATAAGGGAACTATCACTGGCAATGACTGACCCGAAATACAAGTCTAAATTCCTTGCACAACATCAAGAATACATTAACGCCATGAGGGCATGAGATTAAAACCAAGAATGACGCTAGCGGTGGGGATAATTGGCCTACTCACCACCTTATTAGCATACTATGTGGCTATCTATTCAATTTTCATTTATATATTTTATTATGATTTTACCTAAAGGTTTAACCGAGATTCAAACACTGATTATTTTCAACAAAGAATTATTTTCCTTAAAGAAAAGAAGAAATGAGAATATGTCCCTGCCTGAAGATTCGGCCCTATATGACACCATCACGGCTATGTTAAAAACATATGAGAAACGATTCGGGACAACCGATCCCCATAAAGTGGAGCAATTAATAAAATAGTCCTAACTTATATACGTACGAGAAACCAAAACCAAAACCAAATCCTTTTAATTATGAAAATCAAATCCTTATCACCTTATCACTTGCGAAAGATCAAAAATAATCTTTTAAAGATGTACGAAACACGTACAGACCAACATACAGAAGATGGAATGCAGTGGTACAAGACCGCTAACCAAATGTGTAGGAACATGGGGAAGCAATTAGGCTATGATCCCGCTGTTGCTGCACAAGTAATAAGTGCATTGAGTCCAAGGAATAAATGGGAGAGAAATATAATTGACACGAGGACTGTTCTAGAAGCGGTTAATAAGGGGATGAATCCCGAAGATGTCAAGGTATGTACCTTCAATAACAATAAGAACAAAGCATTTGAGATCGCCAGAGGTGAGAGAGGAATCGATCAGGCATCACCAAAGACCTATTCCTTTGTTAAGAATATCGCTGAACTAGATGATAGCAAGGTGACTATAGATGTCTGGCATTTAAGGGCATGTTTTGGTAAGACTATTGAATCAGGATTGACACCACTTAGGTACAAGCAATTAGAAAAACTAACATTGAAATGTGCAGAGATGGTAGGTGTGAGAGGGTATGAATTCCAAGCGATCGTTTGGGGAATTGTAAGGAACTAATGATGAACCACGACGAAGGACTAGACCAAGGGAATCCCTATACAGAGGAGGGCAGTGGGTACTGCCTAGAATGTGAGTACGAATCCACCACATTGTTTTGCTCAAAGGAATGTTACAACAAGTTTAATTATGTAGAGATAAATAAAATAGATTAACATGGGAAATCAAGAAGAACTAAACCTAATAATTAAGATCATTACAAAAAATGGGAAGGTAAACAATGAATTGTTATACGATAATCTTCCAGAGATAATTGAGATATCCCATGCCCTGCATGAGGAGAAACAATCTAAACTAAAGAAGCGGTTACAGGATGCGCTGTTACTTGTTCAGGACGAGAGGAAATTTAAGGAGGACATTGAACTAGACTTTATTTGATATGGATAACTTAAGGAGCACATATGAAGAGAGGAAAGGTAACCGACATCCGATCAAGGCCGTAGTTTACTTAAAGGATAAAAACATAAGGGCACATCATGCAGGAGGATCAGTATTTATTCTATCCAATGGCCTGGAATTGATGCTAGATAATAGAGAAGTAAAAAAACTGGCCTTATGTTGGGAGAGAGATTATAAAAAACAAAACCCTATTTAGTATGAAAGACGAATCAGTTGAGCAAATAATCAAGGACATCAATCGGGATTTAGAATTTTTCTATACCTTACCTGACGTGATGAATTCCACCATGGTCAGGGGTGAAGTACACCACATGCAGAAAAGACTGCGATTCCTCGACAAAAAGTTTAATCAAAAGATAATTAATAACATAACACATACTATATCATGAATGAAAAAGACTGGAAAGGAAGAGAATATACACCACAGGATTTTGAACCAAGGAAGAGACCCTCGGTGTTACTTGAAATAATTGCATTTACTCTTATGTATGGTGTGCCATTTTCAATATGCTATCTAATAGTTACTGGACTTAGTTCATTACTGCAATGACAAATAAAAAAGTCTGTAAATCCTACATTGATTGGATGCTATACATCAAGAGTATATACTATGCCAATCCTAAAGAATTAGATAAGGGAATCGCAAAAGATTTGTCTTATAATTTGTTCAAAAGAAATTAACATTGTAACTTCCCATTAATTAAATTTATAAATAATATACCATGGCTTACCAATTTAAAACCACTAACGTAAAAGGAAAACAATACGTTGAAGTAACCGAGAGAGTAAAGTATTTTAGACTTGCCCCTGAATATAAAGGTTGGTCAATAGATACCGAAATCATTTCAATGGATGGTGGAGAAGTAGTAATGAAGACTACTATAAAAGACTCCGAAGGAATCATTAAATCCACAGGACTAGCGCATGAGGTCCAGGAAGCATCTTATATTAATAAGACTTCATACATAGAGAACTGTGAGACATCAGCAGTAGGTAGGGCATTGGCGATGTTGGCTATTGGTATCGACACATCTATGGCATCAGCAGATGAAGTAGAGATTGCTATTGCTAAAGATCAAGAAGGTATCACAGGAAAAAAGACAGCCACTAAACCTGTTAAAACGAAATCACCTGAGGCTAAACCTTCCGCTGTTAAAGAGATATCGGAGAATGAGAAAAGTAAACAGGTAATTCAGGCAGTAAATTACATTATGGATGGGAAGACTGTACCTGAAAGAAACGAAAGAAAAACAATCATCGTAAAGAGGATGGAGTTTACTCCTGATTCTCGTCAATCAAAATTATTAGAAGGTGCAGTAACAGGTAGCAAGTCATGAGTCCTTGGTTTGAAAAGGTAATTCAGAAGACTCAGAAAAAGTATCTGTCTTACTCGTCTGTTAAACACTTCCTAGATGATGTAGTAAAAGGAGAGATGTACCTACAGGGGAAGATGAAGAAAGATTCTCAGGCATTTACTTTTGGTGCCGCCTTTGATGTTATGTTATTTACCCCGGATGAATTCGATAATCAATTCTTTGTTCTTGAAGAGGAAGAAATCCTTGGAGAGATAGGTGGTAAAAACCCTAGAGCAACTAAGGTATATAAAGAATGGCTTAAGGAACAAGAAGCGTTGTCTGTAGGTAAAAGACACCTGTCTGCTGAAGAACATCAGCAAGCAATCGATATGATTACTAGGCTTGAGGATAGTGGGGTACGAGAGATCTATCTCAAAGGACAATATCAGGTAGAGTTCAACAAAGAATTAGAAATAGGCAATCATGTCATTCCATTTAGAGGATTTCTAGATGTGTTAGGTGATGGGTTTATAACGGACCTGAAAAGTACACGAGCCTCCAATATGTGGGCCTTCAAACGTGATGTAAAAAGTATGGGCTATGATGTCCAAGCATATCTATATACCAAGGCTTTTGGTATAGATGACTATTACTGGTTGGCGCAAAACAAATTTTACCCATACCTGCCAATGGCATTAAAATGTTCTGAGGATACTCTTGACTCAGGCCGTAGAAAGGTGGAACACGCACTGAATGTAATCAAAGATTACGCTCTAAGCGATAAGCCATCTACGCATTTTTATATTCAAGGGGAAATTTAATTTTTATTATCATGGAGAATCAATCAAAAAAGGACGTGTACATTGGATATGTAGGCGAAAAGAAGGTATACGATAGCGGTGTGAGCAAGTTCCCGATCTCGTTTCGTACGGAACAACTAGATGAGATGAAAAAATTCGCTAGTGAAGCCGGTAATGTCAACATGGATTTAGTTATGAAGACTGATGGATCTGCTTTCATATCTGTGTTTAATCCTCGTCACCCTGACAACGCTAAGTACGCAAAGAATAATGCAGCGAAAGCGGTAGCGGAAAGCAAAGAAGATTTACCCTTCTAAATTTATTTATCATTATCCCTGGAGCGGATTGCTATCATTGTTAAATATCATGGGTGGTCGTCTTAGCATGAAGTTCCTGGGGTTTTGATTCTTTCAATAACAATATTCATTCTCAGATATATGAAAGACTTGGAAAAGTTTATGCGAATTGCGAATGCTCAATTGCGTAAGAACATAAGTTATTACCCGCAACGCACTGCTCTTGCAGGGAAGATGTATGTGAGATGGCTTAAAAGAAAACGACAACATGCCATACTCAGAATTCAAAAAGGAAAGCATTCATCGTAACTATACCATTACTTATAGTGAAAAACATAAGGCATGGCACCTAAAAAGAAGGGGTCTAGTAGTTTTTTCAGGCACCGAAGAGGGTGTCAATCATTGGTATGATAACGTAATACTTCCAAACAATCCTATATATTAATTCTAAATTAAATATAATGCCACAAAAACTAAAGGAGGTTATGCAAGATAAAAGATTGCACAGACACATAGAATCTCAACACTTATTTACTAAAGCGGTTGAAATATTTTCAGCGGTAAATAAAGTAACCCCTAAAGATTTATACTCCGGGACACGCAAGAGGTCAGTGGTCGAAGCAAGATCAATGATTTGGAAGTATGTAAGAGAACGAACCTTACTAACATACCAAGAACTTGGCGACAGATTTGATAAGGCACATTGTACTGTGCAACATCATATTAGTAACCATGATGCATACATGAGTAGGATCAACAATAATTCTGAAGCAAGGGTGCATGAATTGTATGCCATGACTTACATGAATGGTAAGGGAGTCTTGAATCATTACTTTAATATTCCAGAAGAATCTGAAATGAGAGAGATGAAGTGGAGGTTAGTCATTATGGTAGACGATTATCCTGTATGGAGACAGCATCAAGTCATAGAGAAGGAGAGGATAATATGAGTGGTCAAACCATTTATTATTATTTGGTTGATGTGATATATATAAAAAAGAGTAGAGGCAAGAAGCCTCCGGTACCACATCGAGTACGCAACATTTCCTTAGTGTCTAGAGCCAAGACAATAGGACACATGAACAGGAATAAAGATGTTATAACAAGCATTGCCGACCGGATGAAGTTAAAAAATTATCTAAGTCTGCGTGTAACTAACATAGTAAGTCAAAAAGAAGTAGGTGCATCAGCACATTATAAAGATAAAAATTATTCAGATGAGTTCAAATGAAATGATCACCATGTTCGGGTCTATAACGAACACAACAGAGCCACACTACCTTCCGCTGTCGACTGCATTGGATCGTATACGAGAGGGAAAGAATAAAGAAACAATTGACAAACTTAGGGATGGTGAGACGGCATTAAAGAAAACATTACCTATTGCCTTATTCTCTGGGGTCTTTACTGGAAGGCGTGATGATGACATACAAGGGCACAGTGGTAATATTATACTTGACTTCGACCATATAGATGTAGAACTATATAAGTCTTTACTTGGTACTGATGATTTTGTTAGAGCCTGTTGGGTATCTCCATCAGGGGATGGTCTTAAAGTTTTAATTAAGATATCTAACCCGGAGCGTCATCGGGATCATTTCAAAGGACTCCAAGCATACTTTGATAAGACTTATGGCTTAGAGGTTGACGCATCAGGGGTCAATGAAGCAAGGGCTTGTTTTGAAAGTTATGACCCGGACATTATAAGTAAGGAGGACTGTAAAATATTTGGTCACATGCTATCTGAATCTGTACAAGCAGAGGAAAGGGTAGAGAAGAAAGTACTTACCGACTATGAGAAGATAGACATAGTTGCTCACATGCTACGTAAAGCAGAGGAAGGGGAGAAGCATGTCATATTACTAAGGGCCGCTATTCTTTGTGGTGGATACATATCCGCGGGAAGGATGGAAGAAGAGGAGGCAGTAAGGATAATGCTCCGGGAATTAGAGCAAAGAGATACGGTAGAGGATATGGACCAAGCCAAAAGGACAATCTCCGATGGTCTTGTTCAAGGTAAGATGATGCCTATACGTGAGGTGATTGATGATGAGCAAAGGATCAAAAGAGAGATGCTTATCCTTGATGGAGACATGTCCTTTATATCTTCAGACGATAGTGATAGGGAATGGATAGAGAAGTTCGCGAGAGGAGAGATTCCTAAAGGATTAAGTACAGGACTTAAAAAATTAGACAACTATTTTCTATTTAAAAAAGAGTTCACCATTTTTAATGGGCATAGTAATGTAGGTAAAACAACCATGGGCCTGTACCTTATGGTAGCATCCGCTGTCCTTCATAATTGGAGATGGATAATATACTCTAGTGAAAATAAAACAGCGGCCTTAAAGATGAGACTTATGGAATTTCTAATGGACATACCTATTGATCAGATGCATTATGAGGAAAGGGTAGAGGCATTCAAGTGGGTGAACAAACACTTTACTATTATAAGTAATGATGAGGTCTATAGTTATACTGATCTAATTGTGTTTGCTGAGAAGTTAATTAGACAAGAGAAGTATGATGGATTTTTTATTGACCCATACAATTCGCTGAAGATTACTATGTCGAAGGGTGCTGAGTTGTCTAGTCACGAGTATCATTATCAAGCGGCTAGTGAGTTGCTTACCTTCTCTAACAAGAATGATCTTGCGGTATGGTTAAACACTCACGCTATAACAGAGGCCGCAAGAAGAAAAGGTCCTGATGGATTACAAATGGCTCCGTTTGCTGAGGACACAGAAGGTGGGGGCAAGATGGTGAATCGTTCAGATATTTTTGCCTCGTTCCACAGAAAAATTGCTTCTCCAGATCATGATATCCGTAGTACCGTAGAGATTCACATTAGAAAAATGAGAAACCAGGAAACCGGAGGATCCCCTACTCCTTTTGATGGACCTATACTTATGAGGATCAATTCAACACGCACAGGCTTCAGTATGGTTGGGACCGGAGAGAAAAGTTTTCCAACTTTTTCTTTGAATACGAAACTTTTGGACTTACATTAGTAAGTGTGGAAGAAAATGGGTATCAAGAGATTACGGTATTTTTACCGAAGCCAGTCTCGCTTAATAAGTTTTATGCGGGCGGGCATTTCGCGATACGAACTAAACACAAAGCCGAGTACTGGGAGGAGATCAAGAGTGCGCTTGATTCATTTGATCACTTCACTATGGACAAATTTAGGATTGATGTTAAGTATAATTGTCGCTATGATGTTGACAATGCTATATGTTGTTGCAAATTTATGGCTGATTACCTTAGAAACCACGGCTATGTTATTGATGATTCCCCTAAATATTTTTCGGGCCAGTCAACAACGTACGATGAAACATTAGAGAAGAATCAATTTGTAGCAATTATAAAAGGACATGGATACAAAGTCGTTGAGTGAGACATACTTCCTAGCAACATCTAGAATGCACAATTCGGCAACAAACCTGTACGAGAATCTGCATGACGAAGGAGGGAAGCCAAGGGTTGACGCAGAGAGACTGCATAATACAATCCGCAAATACAAGAGAGACATAGACATGGAGTTTGATATGGTCCGTGCTGCGCTCTTAGAGTTCTATGATGGAAATGATGACCCTGATTTACCTTGATGGTTTAAGTGGGATTAATTATCATAGGATACTTACTCCATTTATAAGACTCAAAGAAGAACTAGGAGTCAACACCCATTACTTTGATAACTTTAATGAACTTAAAAAGTGGGACCTTACTAAGGTGAGTAACCTGGTTATCTCTAGGCGATGCAGTGTATCTAATCACAATGAGTTTAAATCTTTTCTAAAAAAGAATAATATAAAATTGATCCTGGATAATGATGACTTCTGGGACATACCAAAAGATAATCCCGCTCGTCCTCACTACGAAAAAACAGAGAAGAAAAATATCTTAGGGACTATAAATATTGCGGATGAAATATGGACACCTTCTGAGTACTTAGGTAACCGGATGAAAAAAATAAATCCTGAGGTTAAGATTAGAGTAGTTCCTAATACATTATATACCAAAGAAAAACAATGGGTGGATCAAGAAAAGAATCCAAACCCTGAGGGCTTAGTTCGGTTCGGCTACCTTGGTGCCAATGGACACTCAGAGGATTTAAAAACTATGGGTATGACGTTTGAGGATCATGAGTTATACTGCATGGCATTAGGAACCTGGAACGACAAAGGGGTTTCATACGTTGACTTTCTTAAAGCGAAGCATAAGTTGTTGCCACTTGAACCTCATGAGTATGGATCTCTCTATAAGAAGTTCGATGTCTCTTTGGCTCCGCTTTTAGACAGTAAGTTTAATCGATGCAAGTCAGAACTTAAAGTTGTTGAAGCAGGGCTAACTAAAACAGCGATCATCGCTAGTAATGTAAGACCATACAAGCAGGCTATAATAAATGGGAAGACAGGAATCCTTTGTAGTTCTCCTGGGGATTGGAAAGATGCGGTCAAAACAATGACGTTGAATAAGGCAGAAGACTTAGCCAATAATTTATATGAGCACTGCATCAAAGAGTATGATCTCCATACTATAAACAAGATAAGGCTGGAGGGGCTGGCATGATACAGGTTGATATTCCTCAATACCTTAGGGAGTATGCCGCGGACATAGCGCAAAGAAGAGTTGTCGCCAATAAAGAAAGATATAAAGGAACCCATCGCCAGAGGACAGGTATTAAAAGATCGCTGTTACTTGGAGAGGTTACACGAGAATACTATACAGAATTTGTTGGAGTTCTAGGTGAGTTATTGGTTAGGTATTATTATGAGATAACCCCTGAGTATTCTAGATATGCTGTCTCTACCCTACTAAAGAACAAGAAGGACATTAAGCATGATGATGACATGAAAGTAATGAAGGATGGTGAGGTTAAAAAGGTTAGTATAAAAACTTCTGAGGGATCCTTTAAAGCCAATGAAGCAGCCATGAAGAAAGAGGACTGTGATGAAATGATTTTTATTATGTTTACTTCCAGTAGTCAATACTTAGTAGGGCATTATACACCTGAAGAAGTAAGAGAATGGCCAGTAGTATTTGGAGGCTACTCAAGATTTCATGAGTTAGTTCCTGAGCACCCTGTATCCGAACAAGAAGAGCAGTAGTGCCGTCAATATAAAGAAGGACCCTTTATATATTTTGTGGTACCACTTGTCGTGAGAAGTGTATACTATTTTTTCAAATGGAACATTGACTGTCCTGACAATTGTGTCAGCCTCACAACCTCCATCTATTATTAGGGTGTCGTAACTCCGCATAATCTTTACTCGGAAGTTGTTCTTTACTATCTCTACTGTATCGATCTTTGAGATGGTGACCGTATCCAATACAGCAGTCGAATTTGTCACAACCGTGTCCCTTACAATCACGGTGTCCTGGACTAGAATCGTTGGGTCTTTCTTGATCGCTCTCTTGAGATGCCATTGTGTGCTACAGCCGGTTGTTAATCCTGCCACTACCAAAACCACAAGAAGAATTATACTTAGCGTAGAGCATTTCATTTCCGAGATAAATTATAAAGACGCTCGTCAATTTTTTTAAGGCTACTGTTTATGGCATTGATGTCTTGTTGCGTTCCAAGGATAGCATTCTCAATGATCTCTGTTTGCAACTCGAATTGCTGGGCTGATACCGGGCTTTTGGGTAAGACCTTAGCCAGTTCGATGTCCCGCTTTATCATTGAATAACCTGATACCGCCATCGCTATAGTCATCCCTATCGCAATGAGGGACTTGATACTAATACCAAGAACTCTATCTTCTCCAAACGTATCTAACATATCTATAGGGGATCTTCTTTTCATAAATGGTTTGTATACTGCAAAGGTATTACCATTTAATTAAAAATAATTATCTGAATTATTCTGGCAAATCCATATCATACAGGAGATACAACTGCTCTGCTCTGCTCTTTCTAAATTTATTTTTTATACTCCTGGAAGCCGATCGAATTATATCCACGTTATTATTTTTATTTCCATATCTTCTTATAAAATCATATGCTGTTTTGATTTCATTAAGCCTAACTTTTCTGTTGAACTTTTCTCGTTTAGATAAATCCGAATACGGAGTAAAAAAGTTTTGATCCTCTAGGTTATAATAAAACTGTTTGCCAATATTAACAGGGTAGTCTCTAAATACAAGGGATGTGCCTAGTTGTAACGCTGTTGAGATAGGGTCTAATTGTGCATCAGGGTTTTCTTCTGCTTCCTTGAGTCGTTTACGAACCTGTTTCGATACGTAGTTAATGTTTGGTGGGATAAACATTTCTTTAAATATATAAGACCCATAAGCACTTGACCAATCACTTAGAGTACTACCTATGATCCATCTGTTAAACCATGTTGCATCCTGATTACGAACTATAGGTGCACCATAGGAGTTCTGACCTTTAATAAGATTAGTTAATAAACTAACAGCAAGGTTAGGATCTGAAAAATCCCTGCCTATAGAGATTAAACTTTCGCTCCTAGAAATTCCTTTTCTACCGTAAATAAGCCCTTGCATTTCATCATAAGGATCTTCAGAACTTATATTTATAAACCTCATAGTTCCATCTTCCTTCATGGATACTGGCATGATATTAGAACCCACCATCCAAGGAGGAAGAACATAGTTAACACCCCTTACATCATCTGACAATTCTATATCTTCTTCGTCATCCAAGAATTGGTTAAGAATAAATTTATATCCTGACGCAGACATTGTTGACATCGCTATACCCATAGATAAAGATCTAAATCCATCAAGCATAAAAGCATTACGTTGTGATTCCGTAAGGTTGTTATTACTTATACCTTCCTTTAGATCGTTGATTGCATTTAAATAGATTGAAAAGAAACTTCGAAATGCTTCTACTCGAAATGATAAGAAGTCTCCGAATGGTAACGACATTATATTCCTAAACATTGGACTAATCCTAGACATGGTAGGAAAATTTTGTTTGATCCTTTCCACTACAGCGATGTCTACTTCCTGCTGTTGAGGGGCAGTTAATTCGCTGTATGATTTACCTTCAGGGTTAGATGTTAATCGTTTGGCAAAGTTTTCTCTTTTAGATAGGTAAGCAATAAGTTTTGTATAGTCATCTATAAAACCATACTGATAAGCAATACGAGAAGACTTAGTGCCTAATTTTTTTTGTGTTTCTTGAAGGTACTTAGGCAACCAAGCCCATGCAGTATTAGGATCTCCTCCAGATCCCATGTCATAATACGAGTCGTTTATGTCTCCTACTAAGGCCGCGTTTAAAGAAGCACCGAGCAAGCCTAACTCACCAACCTTCTCAAGCAACACCTCTATTTCAGGATCAGTCTCTCCAGTTTTGATTTTCTTTAATCTGTTTTTAAGATCCTTCATTACAGTAAACCCACCTCGCTGCTGGTTGTAACCAAAAATACCGTTAGCGCCAAGGAAGTACCATCCCCCCATTATATTCTTTCTCCAGGTAGGTAGGTTGTAAAGCACCCTAACCTTTCGCATTTGTAATAAAGTATTATAATAACCTTGCAGAAGGTTGCTTTTTAAATCATCACCATTTGCCTGATACATAGGTGTTTGTTTAACCATGCTCAAGAATTCATTTGAGACAGCCTTACCATCCATGGGAGATCTCTTGTCGTTTACAACTGTATAGTTATCTTGGAAAAAATCAAGGATAAAATCTTGAGCCTGTCTGATATCTTTAAATCCTTGTTGCTTCATGAGATCCTGTACGTTCATGTCAGAATCAATTAAGCCTAAGGTTATTGCAAAACCTGTTAAATTATCTGGAGTTAAAACTATTTCTGGATTATTCGATACTTGCCTCATAGGACTATACTCCATAGGACGCAATATCATAGGACCCATTCCGCTTTCACGAGATATCTCATTCAATTTATATATCATCGTAAAGTTTGCGTTCATCTGTGCTATGTTAGTAACAGAGGTCACCATTCTAACATACGCGTTATCTTCCTCGCCCATCATCTTTCTTAATGACTCAGGAAGATCTTGTCTTCTCATTAAGTTCTTACCCTTAACTCGAACCTGAGCCATATCAGGATCCCCAGTATATCCTTTTTTTATTTTGGCCCTATTGTTTGCAACATCATCGTAATATTTTAAGGTCCTATTTACATCTCGCTGTATAGATTTTTTTACCTCATTACTATTAAGATATTCGGTAATGGCAATTGCCCCTACAGTATCAAATTCACCTGTAGGATCAATCTCTATTTGATCCATAATCTCTTTTAGATTCGGGTCAGTTTCAAAATATTCCCTGATTGCTGCTATCGCCTCCTCGTCACCATCTAATATTTTTTCTCGAAGTTCAAACAATTTTTGTTGTATTAAATCTTCTTTAGCAATCTTTCGCTGTTCAGGATCTATTTTAAAATTAGGGTCTGTAAATATTCTATATGATCGAACACCATATTCACCCACGCTATCCTTAATTGTTTGCAATAAGTCCTCACTTAAGGAATCAAAAGCAGGATTGTTCAGGATTTTCTTTTGTTGATCCTCAAGTAGAAATTTAAGTAACTGAATGTCCTGTGCTATATTTTCATTATCAAGTATAATTTCTTGAAGCGCTTTAGTTTGTGCCTCACTACTCTTAGAAAAATAGTATTCGTTTGTCAAATCTAATATCCGCTTTTGATCTTCCTGGGATAATTTACTTACGGCTTTTTTTATTCGAAGAGAAGCAAGATATAAACGATTCTTAATAGGTTCAATCATAGAAGTAGCAACCTCTTGAGCCTGGACTACTTTTCTATCCGCTCCTCTTAATCTTGTACCTAGTTTTTTCTCAAACTCTTTTAAGGTAATGTTAGACTTAGATCTTATCCATTCAGTAATAGGTTCAAGTATATTTTTCTGTCTCTCGTAACTCTCCGGATCAGGTCGTCCTTCTACATTTCTGGATTCAGTAACTCTAAATGTTTCTTCTTGAGTCTCAGGATCTATGTTGACATCCACCCTTTCAGAAGTTCTTTTAAACCTATCGGACTTTAATCTTTCCGCTGTTTTTACTTTTCTTAAATCGGAACCGGTACGTATAGCCTCAGTAACACCAGTAAGATAACCTTCTATATCCTTTGCAAGTCCAGCATCTTCAAACAACTGTACTCTATTATTAGTAATCTTTCGTATGATGTTATTTAAAAATGCTCTTATTTCTTCTAAGAATGAAGGAGAAAATTCAATCTGTCTCCCTCCTATCTTAGCGGCTAACTCTACCATGAACTCTTCAGACTTGTAAGCGCCTCCGGATCTTTCCTTATATCTTTCCGCAAATTCATTCAGTTCTTTAACATCAGATCTCTTCAGTCGATTAACAATTAATTTTCTAAACTGATTAAAATCTACAGGATTAGAGTCAAAATAATCAGCAAAGACCTGGTGCATGACTTCATGATAGGCCGTCTTATATGCTATTCGATCTGATTTTTTTCTTTGAATTTTGTTACCTAATAACTGTATAATTTTATTACCAACTCCTCTAGTTCCATCTGCTTTGGTAGTACTAGTAACACCAGCAGTCCCCTCTACGTTTCCAAAACCACTGGCTTTAGCGCCTTTTTTATATCCGTCCTCTGTAAATCCAATTATAAACGTATCAGCATTAGGGTTTAAAGACTTGAATGCTTCAGATGCTAGTATCATCTTCTGTACTTCTACTCTATCTCCAGGGCTAAGGTTTTCCATCTCCCCAAATAAAACAGCCATATCACCAGGGTCAAATAAATTTAGATACCCATCGTTTTTAAATCTATTCCTAGACTCTTCTAGTGTATCAACCTCTATGTCTCTATTAGGTTGACGATCTTTTATTATATTACTAGCCGTAGAGTTTATTTTTTCTTCTGATTTTATCTTTATTTTTGCTTCAATTTCTCTACCTTTTTCTGAATAAATAGCCCTTTCTTGATCTGTAAGAACTTCATTATTTATAAACTTATCTGCAATAGAAGAGATAACTCCTTCTGAAACATTGCCTGTGTCTATAAAATCTTTATATATTTTTTCTGTTACTTCCTCGCTCTTTAGTTCTCCAGATTTTTCCTGTAATGCTTCCTCCTCCGTTGTACTTCCTGCACTAAATACAGTTGCTTGTCGGCTGGTTGCGTTCTCATTAATTAATTTAGTTAAAGCAGTACCTAGTTCGTCTAACTGATTTTCTACAGCGGCCTTTTCTGTTGGGCCAAAGTCTTTATTGTCTCTGTTGTCTCTAAGTACAGCGACATTTTCAAAAATGCTTTGAGTTAATTCTGATGCCTGAGCAAATATCTTTTCGTCTAACCCGACTAACTGTTGTTGTATTTCTAAAAGAGAAGTATACTTTTGATTAGTGAGTTGGTTAAGATCTCTTTGAAGAGCCTTCTTAATTGTTCTGGATTGATCCGGTTTCTTTAAGGTTTTTTTAATGTCTTTAATCTTAGTGTCAAGGATCCCAATGCGACCATTGTCAACGGCTAAAGACACCGCCATACTTTTATTTAGCATGTCACTATCTTGTGTACCTGCCCACTTAGAATAGTTTCTTTCACCTGGAGTAAGTGCCTGCGTAGCATAGTAATTGTAGATAGCCCCTGGCGCTCCTGTGAAGGGGCCTGCGGCAGCCTCTAACAATACTTCTCTCATGTTTATGTCTTTGCCCTGGGCTGCGGTTCCTATAGCCTCTCCTCCTGCACCTAGTGCTGAGTCAAATCCAATCTCTTTAGCCGTTGCTGTGGTCAAGGATGTTCCTTTTTTCATGGCGCTCTTAATAAACTGACCACCTCGTCCCGCTGTTATTCCATCAAGAAGACCAACAGGTATTCCTTTCTCCAAGCCTTTTTCTTTAGCCTCTTTAAGTTTAGCCTCACCCTCTGGAGTCTGCTTAAAAAGAACATCACGTAATTGATCCTCATCGGTAATATCTACCCCTGACTCTTGTAGTGCCTCAAAGAAAGATCCAGTATACTCCGTGGCCCCTGATCCTGTGCCAAAGAAACCTGCCAGCGCACCCCCTACTGTCCCAAAGAAAGGTATAACAGAACCAGCAGCGCCCCCGGTTAGTGCCGCAGGAATGGTTATTTCAGGAGCAGAGAAACTTGAGAAAAGACTTTCAGGCAGCATGGTTGCCACGTCTAAAACGAAAGAAGCAATAGGATGAGTGTCCTGGTTTAATTTTAAAACATCTGATTCTTTAGGTGCGTCCCTTTTTAGGATAGCGTTAAAATACGCTATATTTTCTAGGTCGGGATATGTTGCTGCCATCTCAGCAGCAAGTCTACCTCTTGAATTCCCTCTATTCCATAACCGCTGTAACTCGTTTGGATTTTTATCTACGATCATCCATGTACTCTTCCCCTCAGAAGGGTCATCAGATACCGTACCTAGTACATCCTCTACTATTCCATTCCTCTTAGCCAGCGAAGGATTCGCTTCAGCCTGCTCTTCAAAGTTATCGGGGAGTTGTTGGGCTGCGATCGACACTGGCAAGTTGGACAGTGAGTATGAATCGACCGAGGTTGAGACTGAATCTTCGACTCCAAAGTCTTTTTTTTTTTTGTAGAAATCCTCTACTTGTGGAATCCCTTGCTCTTGCCCACCATCTATGAGGGCTTGCTTGACCTGTTCCAGTGATACATCATTCTTGTATGCAGCCTCTAATTGTTTTAATTCTCCTTCGGTCATCTTATATGAATTTTAAACTTGAACTAATTCCATTCCGTTAAAGAACAACGGATACTCATCCATGTAGGTTGAGATTAATTCCTTAAACTCTTCCGGTGAATATTTTCCTAGATCAATTACTTTTCGGTCTACTAAATCTTGTAAGGCTTCAGTTGTCATCATGGTGACACTAACCTCTGGTTGATCCCCATAATCTAAACCTACAGCAGAGTCCAATTCTTCTACGATTTCAGAAACATTCCGTATATCGTTGTAAACTTCTTCCGTATTTGGTAACGCCTTAATCTTGTCTTGCTCTTCGTATTGTCGATCAACAAGAGTACGATCTTTGCCATCATCCTCTACCACTTCTGTCTCACTTACCTCAGTGGCTTCTACTTCTCTTCTTGGTAATGGATCTGTTGTTACTACTGTTTCTTCCTCAACCTCAGAAGCCCCCCTAAGTTCAGGACTTAAATCAGGATTTGTATTATCTGAGGGAGAACTGACGCTAGGAATATCCATTGTAAGTCCACCAAATATTTGTTCCATTGCTGATTGTGGCCCACCTATTGGATTCGTTGGTTGATAATTAGGGTCATTCACATCCATTGGCATACGAGGATCTAATGGCCTTACTTGAGTTTCTTCTGGGTCTATAGTCTTCACTACTTCCTCACTCACGCTCTCCATTACTTCACCTGGCCTTGGTTTGTTTCTAGGATCATTCGGATCTAGTGGTCGGAATGAGGCTAAGGTTGATGGATCTAGATTTGCAAACCGGTTCTGCATATCATCGTATGTGTTTATTATTCTCTGAATTTGCCCCTCGTTATTCCAACCCTGATTTTTGATTTGTTCCCAAGGAACAACCTCCGTTACTTTATAGTTTTCTTTATCAAAATTGTTTGTCTCGATCTTCTGATCATACGTTATTTTTACAATAGAATTTCCTTCTGTATCTAAACCTATACTTTCAATAGTTTTCTTAACACCTTTGTCGTCCTCGTAAGCAGGACTATTACCTTTTATGTTTGTAATGAACGCTATATTGTTTGCAAACCCCCTAGGTGCTTTAACTTTTGTATCGACAAAGTTTGTGCCTTTTTTCAGTGTTCTTGCAGGAGTAAGGGGAATAGTATTGTTCTCAGGTACTTGATAACCAAAAACACTTTCTGCATCGGCTAGCGCTTTTTGTTTTGCTTTGTTTTCTGCCGCTGTTCTTTCATCCATTTCTACTTGAGACCTGTAGGTAGCACCGAAAAGATCTCCATAGTATTCTATTAAGCCTTTTGCTTTTTCTGGATCCTTAGCATACTCTCTGATCAATCCAATATCTGACGCTGTATTAGTTAAAAGACCCTGATGAGATAATGCCGCAGCATATACCCCTTCCAGATCCTCAGTATCTAGATTCCTTGTTTGTAGAAATGTAGCCTGTGTAGATTTTAATTTATCAAGATCAATTATACCTGTGTCCTGGTCCCTAAACAGATTCTCATTTACTGTCCTTTTAAACTCACTAGATATATCCATCACATTAGCGGTGGGAACATTAAATCTTTTGTATTTATTTAATTGAGGAAGGGTAGCGAGTTGATTGTCTAATTGAGAAAGATCTGTGATGTCAGTATTTCTAAGATCATCTAGATCAGCAATCAATACATCAGGGCTATTATATTTAGAAGGGTCAGAAAGAATTCGAGCCTCGCGTTTGTTTAACTCCTGTGTATACTGAAGTCCACTAGACATTACATCTTGATACTGATTGTAAAGATCTGTCCTATATCTTCTAGCATCTACGGACATGTCCCCCTCATTAAGACTGTCCTGGATCTTGTTGAAATAACCTTGACCTAAGTCCTTAAGACCTGGGGTCAATGCTCCCCTTACCTTTTTAAAAGAGTCCATGTACTCTAGTTCCCTATTTTCTTGTGCCTCTCTTTTAGCAACAGCGTTATCGTAGATAGCACCAAAGTCTACCTGGGGCATACTCGCTGTTGATTGAAAAAATCTAGTATCAGCCATTAAATTGTTCTTTACTTAACAAGTTACGTATGAACTCGTGCAGTTCACTGTCTCCTTCGTTGGATAATTGCTTAAGCATCTCTGCTTGTTCCGGATTAAATATATATTCGCCTCCAGTCATCTCTCCAATCTTCTCTTCTCCTTGAACGATATCAATAGGGTTATCATCGTGATCAAATTCTCCTGGCGTTTCCCTTACTTCTTCTTCTAAGTCACTGGGGCTAACTTCTTTTTTAATAGTAGAGACCATGTTGAGCATAGCCTTTAGTGCATCAACCTCTTCGTCTGATGACGTGGGTTGCATACCTCCTCTGTCGTACATGAACTCTTCTTCTACAGCCTCATCAAAAGGAATCATAACGTCTTGAACGGATTGATCTGCTGCCGCTGCATATTTTGGCGAACGACTAATTAATTGGGGAAATCTTCTTTCCCCTCCTTCACGAACATAGTCATAACCTCCATCGGGATTTAAAACTATATTATCTGAGGTAAAAGTGTTTCTAGGTAGAGATGAGTCTATGAGATCCATTTCAGGAAGAGTTGTTAAGTTCTCCTTAAATGCTGCCCCTCCAATAGATAAATCCTCGAAGGCAGTTTCTTCTAACATCTGAGGAACGTAAGGTTCTTGTGTAATACTTGTAAAGTTTAGATCAGGTGGAGATCGAGGAGGGGTTATTTCACTCATCATCTGTGCGGCCCTATTCATTCCAGGCGTAGCGCCTCTTAAATCTTGAACAGTTTGAGTTCTTCCTCCGGTAATATCAAAACTACCACCTCTTAGGTCCTGAACAGTTTGAGTTCTTCCTCCGGTAATATCAAAACTACCAATTTGATTAGCATTCTTATTACTACCAATTCCAGGAACACCCTCTGCCATATTGCTAACCTCTAAAGATGAATCTGTTTGATCACCCAACAAAGAGTTGCCAGACACATCAGTATTATTATCCTTCTTTTTCTTTGATAGGCTACCCGCTACTTGTGCAAGTCCACCAAGACCTTGTGCTATACCACCATAGGTTTGAGCACGACCGGCATCAGCAGCACGTTGAAGTCTAGTTAGATTACCTCCTAGTCTTTGGTTTATTTGATTGACTTGAGACGCGTCTTGGGCAGCAGATAATTGTGCACCATAGTCTCCAAATTGTTTTAAGGCTCTATCAGTAGACATACCGGTTGCCCTTTGAAGACTAGCCGTTCTTCCTGCCAACGCCCTAGACCCACCAGATTGAGCGAGTTGCTGAGCCGCTGTTGCCTCTGCCCTAAGTGCTGAGTCTATAGAAGCCTGTGCGTCACCCTCTTGTCTCGCTACTCTTTGCCTAGCGGCTTGACTTCTAATAGGACTGGCCGCCTCTTCAGCAGCCATAGCCATTTTCTTTTTTGCGTTTCTTTCTTGAATGCCTCCAGCAATTGCGCCATAAGCCCCTGCTGCCATGTTCAAGGCTCCTCCGACCCAAAATTTCTTAACATTGTTCATAATACAAAAGTACTGATTATCACTGACCTTGCTGGTTGTGTAGGTTAGACTTAGAATAAATAAAGTTTATTGCGTAAAGTTCGTGAGGCGTTGTTATACTATTACTGAACTTTGCTTTTAAATAATAGTCCCTAATTGAATCACCTTCAATAGGAGAATTTCCTATTAATACTATCGTGTCATTTTGAATAACTCCCGATACGGTACCGTTACAAACCAGAGTAGTTCTTCCTGATACAGAAGACGCAAATAAAACAAGAGGTACTAATGCCTTTGAAGAGGTGTCTACTTTAAACAAAGCCGTACTATTTCCTAGTGGAAAGGACATATTGTTTATAGCGTTTTTAAATGTTATTACATTCGTACTCGTTGAGTCTACAACCCCTAGGGAAAAGACCTCTGATGTTCCATTTACTTTAGTGATGTCCGCTGTTGCTGTGTAAGATACCGTGTTATTAGAGTCTTGATGGATTGGTGCGTAATAAAAACCTTCTTTCTCTTGCCATATAGAATTAGCCAGAGCACTTGTTTGATCCGTGTTGGTTATCTCCGCAGTCCAATCTTTATTATTTCCCTCTAAACTTACCGCCTCATATACTTTGACCATAGATGGGTTATAGTTAGATACTACCTCTACAATAGATGGGGA
>Ga0208814_1000129_pt1 | contig 55217 bp, 43 predicted proteins | sample MalvirAntarct_55_FD_184253 | JGI IMG/M metagenome (GOLD analysis project Ga0208814, IMG submission 184253) | Marine viral communities from the Global Malaspina Expedition - Malaspina viral metaG Antarct_55 (SPAdes) (version 2) | ecosystem: Environmental > Aquatic > Marine > Oceanic | place... | reverse complement strand
GACGAGCCCTTGACCTTGAGGTCCTTGATCACGGTGATGGTGTCGCCGTCCTGCAGGGTGTTGCCGACCGAATCCTTGATCAGCTTTTCGTCTTCACCGGAGGACTCTGCAGCGTTGGCCGACCATTCGTGGGCGCACTCCGGGCAGACCAGCAGCTGGCCATCTTCATAGGTGTATTCGGAATTGCATTGGGGGCAGGCAGGCAAAGCGCTCACGGCGGATCCTCATTGGCGGTGCGAAAAACCGCGGATTGTATAGGGTTTTATCGGCTCGCGGGCTCCCTGCCAGGGCGTGGAGGCTTTCGGACTCAAAAGAGGCGCCATCCTCGCCACCCGAGTGCCGCCGGAGGATGGCAGCAAGCAAGGCTCAGTAATCGTCCTTGAGTGCGCGGTAACGCTCCTCCAGTTCCCGGCGGATCTGCCGGCGCTGCTGGGCTTGGGCGAAGCGACGCTTCTGGTCAGGTGTTTTCGGCTCCAGTGACGGCACAGGGGCAGGGCGACCATCTTCACCTACCGCCACCATTGTGAAGAAGCAGCTATTGGTATGCCGCACGGTTTTCTGCCGGATGTCTTCGGTGATCACCTTGATGCCGATCTCCATCGAAGTGTTGCCGACATAGTTGACCGAGGCGAGAAAGGTCACAAGCTCGCCAACATGCACGGGTTGGCGGAAATTCACCTGATCGACCGACAGCGTTACAACGTACTGACCTGCATAGCGGCTGGCACAGGCGTAGGCCACTTCGTCCAGGTATTTCAGCAGCGTGCCGCCATGTACGTTGCCCGAAAAGTTGGCCTTGTCCGGGGTCATCAGTACGGTCATGGTCAGTTCGGCATGTCCATCAAGCATGGTGCGCGGCTCGTGCTGGCAAAAAGGGCTGCTACTTTAGTCGAATGCGAGGCGGCTGTGGCCCAGAAATCCGCGTCGTCAGCCGTTTTTTTTCGGGTGGTCAATGTGGCAATAGCGCGCAGGTCGCTGTGGTGTCTCGCCGGCTGTTCAATCGTCGACCGCAAGGTCGCTCGGGCCGAGCCGCTGCACTGCGCGCCATGAATCGGATGAATATTGCGAACCGGTGCTCGGGGCTGGCGAGGCGCAGCGTGCGTGTGAGGGTTTATTGACCTGCGCCAGTATCGCGCCTGTTTTTCTCCCTATAGTCCAGTGGCTGCCATACACGCCTCACCACCCATCAGCGCCGGACTAGCCATGCGTTTATTCAGCCTCCTTCTGCTCAGCTGCCTCGTTCCGTTTGCCCACGCCAGCGAAGAGGCGATGGAGCGCTTCAACTATCTGATGGACGATGCGGCACGACGTCAGCAGGCGTATGAGGCCGGCCAGGAGCGTGCGCTTTTTTGCGGCTACTGCCACGGCGAAACCGGCAATAGCAAGCGCCCGCACATTCCCAATCTGGCCTCGCAGAATCCTATCTATCTGTTCCATTCGTTCGAGAAGTTTGCCAAAGGCGAGCGCGTCGATTTCGTGATGTCGAAACTGGCGAAAAGCTTGACCCTGGAGGATCGGGTCAACATAGCCGTCTATTTCAGTCAGCAGAAGGTCGAGCCTGCCACCGTTGCGCCGGATGCGGCGCTGGTCCAGCGTGGCGAGGCGATGTTTCAGCGCACCTGTACCGCCTGCCACGGCAGCCATGCGCAAGGTAAGGAGACCATGCCACGCCTGGCTGGGCAGTCTGATGAGTACATTCGCAAGGCGTTGGGCCGTTTCCGCAGCAATGATCCGAGCCGAGCCGGTTCAGTCATGATTGGCATCGCAGGCCAGTTGTCCGAGGCGGACATAGAGGCGCTGGCCGCCTATCTGACGCAGCTGCAGCTGACTGAACACCAGGAGCAGCAGGCCAGCACGCAGTTGCTCGGGGTGGCTGCACACTAGGTTCGTTCGCGACGCCACCGTTGATACCTCGCGGCGACCGACCTTTCGCTTGCCGAGTCGAGAGCCTGACGCGCCGCTTGAGAGGTTTCCTATACGCGGGTCAGTAGCTCTTGTAGGGCAGAAATTTGCCCGACAGGACGACATTCACCCGGTCGCCCTTGGGATCGGGCTGGCGCTGGATGTCCATGGAAAAGTCGATGGCGCTCATGATGCCGTCGCCGAACTCTTCGTGAATCAGCTCTTTGATGGTGCTGCCATACACGTTGACCAGCTCATACCAGCGGTAGATCAGCGGGTCGGTGGGCACCGAGGTCGGCAGTGACCCTTTATAGGGCACGATCTGTAGCCAGGCGATGGCTTCGTCCGACAGCTCGAACAACTTGCCCAGGGTTTCTGCCTGGGCCTTGTCGAAGGCCATCTGTCCAAGGCAACCCGCGGTGGTCCACTCCTTGGACATGCCGATGGACTCGGCTATCTGGGCCCATTTCAGCTTCTTGCGCACCTTGGCGGAAACGATCATCTGGGTCACTTGGCTACGGCAGGAAATCATTGCGCGATCCTCATCGACTTGATTGGGCGAGCCGCATGTTGCGGCTGAGCGCTCAGTTCGATGCAGAGGCTGTGCCAGTCTAAGGCGCTGGCTGCGGTCGACCCTGGGGCAGACGCCGCGAACCGGCTCAATCGTACTCCGACGGCTCATGCTCACCGAGCAGGCGGCGCTGTCTCGGTGTGGCCGCGGCGAGCACATCGGGGTTGAATCGCCACTGCAGATAGGGCGAGAACTTCTGCGCCACCATCCGCCTCCCGTAATGCATCTGCAGCAGATAGCGGCTGTGGTCAGTCGTGCGATTGCGGCTGCCGGCGTGCCAGAGGTCGCTGCGAAACAGCAGCATGTCACCGGCTTCGCAGAGTACCGGCTGTACTTCGCGACCTTTCCAATGCGTTTCGCCCGGGCGAGGCTTGCGACCGGCCCGGTGGCTGCCGGGTATCACCAGGGTAGGGCAAAGGTCGGCATCGATCCGGTTGAGATAGAGGTGTGCCGTGCAGACCTGCATCGGCAGGTCGAAGTCAGGGGCGTGCACCACGTGCTCGGGTAGCTCCATGGCGAGGTAATCGGCATGCAGGTCTCCCCCGACAAAGCCCGGATGGCTGCGCCAGGCAGTCTGTCCGATGACATGGCAATCCTCGCCGAGACAGGCTTCCGCCAGTTCGATCACCCCTGGGAGATCCAGCAGGGGCAGCCAGAACGGGTCGCGGTTGAACACGCATTTGTAATGGTCGTCGACCAAGCCCTGGTAGTCCCAGTGAATAGGTTCGAGGCGATCGATGGCCGCGCGTACCGCTTCGACCTGTTGTGGCGTCACGATGCCACGCAGCAACACGAAACCTTGCTCGTGCATGGCCTGCAACTGCTCGGTGGTGCGGCTGGTGCCTGGCATGGTGTCTGGATTCCGTGGTGTTCAGAACTGTCGACAGCTTGTTGAAAGCTTGGGTTCGTAAGCTGCCTGTGCCTGTGACGACCTGTCGTCACAGCAGGCGCACGGCCACAAGCGGTGAGCCCGTTTCATCCCTTCTCGTGCGAACCTCGGCGCGCAGCCACAAGCGGCGTCTGCCGGGTTCGCTTTCAGCCTGCTTACGGCGGCGATGCTGCTCCAGCGTCGGCATGTCTGATTCGGCCAGCGCGTGCTAAGGGCGTTCACAAGCGCTGCTGGCTAACGGCAAAGCAAGGCGCAGTGCACCTTGGCCACCCGATTTGTCTAGTCCTAAATGCCCGCTCCGCCGACGATCTTCAATCCGCTCTGGCCGTTGCCCTGCCGTTGCACCTGGATCTGCACCGGGATGCGCTCATGCATTTCGGCCACATGGGAAATCACGGCCACCTTCCGGCCCTGAGCCTGCAACGAATCCAGCGCGTCCATGGCGATTTGCAGCGACTCCGGATCGAGGCTGCCGAACCCTTCGTCGATGAACAGCGATTCGATCTTCAGCTTGCTCGACGCCATCGAGGCCAGGCCCAGCGCCAATGCCAGGGACACGAGAAAGGTCTCACCGCCCGACAGTGAATGCACCGAGCGCAGCTCGTCGCCCATCTCCGTATCCATTACCAGCAAGCCCAGCGGACTGCCGCCGCGCTTGAGCCGATAACGGCGAGCCAGCTGGCGCAACTGCACATTGGCGTGCTGCACGAGTAAGTCGAGGTTGTAGGCCTGGGCGATCTTGCGGAAGGCGCCGCCATCGCTGGAGCCGATCAGCGCGGCGATGCGGCCCCAGCGTTGGCTTTCAGTCGTGGCATCGGCGATTTGCTGAAGCAAGGCCTGGCTTTGGTTGCGTCGGCGATCATCGTCGAGCAGCGCGGCGCGGGTCTCGGTGCTGCGCTGCTCGGCGCTCTCGCAGCTGGCTTGCTGAGCGCTGAACTGTATTTCCAAGGCGTCGGCGTCCGGTAGGTTCGGCTGCCCAGCCTGATGTGTTGTCAGGCGTTGCTCGCAGCCGTCCAGTCGCTCGCGGCCACGGGCAAGCTGTTCAGTATTGGCACGCAGTTGCTCGCGGGCTTCGCTGAGCAAGGCGTCGTCCAGCCGCAGCAGTTGCGTCAGGGTGGCATCGTCCAGGTCAGGCTGGGTGGCGCGCCAGGCGGCAAGGTCTTCTTCGAGCGTTTTACGTTCGACCAGCAATTCGTCGCGGCGCTGGCTGCAGCTCTGCTGTTCACTGGCGAGTCGGGTCAGTTCAAGTTGCGCCTCGTTCAACTGCTGGTCGACCTCGGCTTGTTGCTGGCGAGCAGTCTGGATTGCGCTGTCGAGGTGCTGTTGCCAGGCCTGGGCGCTGGGTTGCTCGCCAAGACTGTCGTTCAGCGCGAGCCGACAGGCCTGCTCGCGGCTCTCCAGCTCCGCGAGCCGGTCGGTGCAAGTCTTGTGCTGCTCCATTCGATGCTGTTGTTGCAGTTGCTCGCGCTCCAGTGCGCTCTGGCGCTGCTGCTGTTCCTCGGCCAATTCCGATTGCTGATCGACCTGCTGGCGCCGGGCTTCAACCTTGCCGTCCAGCTGCATAAAGGTATCGGCCGGTTTTTCCCGCCAGCGTTCGAGCATGGCTGTCGGCAAAACCTCAGCAAATTCGGCCAGCTCTTCCTCGAGCCGTGCGTCATCGCGGACGATGGCGTCGCGCTGTGCGGCGAGCATCTGTGTGGCCTGCACACAGGTGTCACGTGCACTCTGCCAGGCACTCTGCAGAGTATCGGTTTGCTGTTGCAACTCCAGCAGCTCGCGCTGCCAGTTATTTGCCCCTGCGATGTCGGACCTAAGCAAAGCTATGCGGCTGTCGAGCCAGGTTTGCTGTTCTCCTTCCGGCTGGTTTTGCAGTTCTACGTAGACGGGCAGCTCTGCCAGTTGAGCGTCGAGCTTGGCCAGGTCGCCGGTGAGTTCCGCTTGCCGTTGTCCGTTCTGCTTGATGCCGGTGGTGAGCGCAATGTGCTGGTCACGCAGGGCTTGCAGCTTTTCGTCCTGGGCCTTGAGTTGCAGTTGCGCTTGCTCGACTTCACGCTCGTCCTGTTGATCGAGCGCGGCAATCAGTGCCTCGCCGTCGTGCCAGGGGTGCTCGGTGCTGCCGCAAACGCTGCATGGCTCGCCCGTTATCAGCGCGGCACGTAAGGCCTCGACGTTTACGCTACGGGCCAGACGCTGTCGATCCAGTAACGCCTGCACCACCTTCAATGCTTTTTCTGCATCGTCACGCTCGACACGGGCGAGCTTGCCCGCATCGGTGAGCCTTCCCAGCTCGTCTTGCTGACTGCTCTGTTCGCTCTGTAGCGTGCGCTGCTGGCTGGTTAACTGTTGCTGGCGGGACCAGAGGCTGTACAGGCTTTCGAACCCACGCTCGGTTTCCCGAAGCGTCCCAAGGCGCGTCGTCAGTTGCGCCAGTTGCTCGCCGAGGCTGGTGTCGCCTCCGATCTGCTTCTGCAGCGCGTCCAGGGCCGCTTTGGCACTGTTTTGCGCCGTTTCGGCGGATTTGGCAGCGGCTTCGAGTGCCGGCAGTTCTCGCCGGCCTTGCTGTAGTCGAGCGGCGATCTGTACGGCCTGTTGCAGGCGCGGCCGGTAGCCGCTCCAGGCTGTGCACAGCGGTTGCAGTTCGGCGCTGGTGGCGACTTGGTCGGTCAGGATGGCGAGCTGTTGAGCGGCCCGCTCTTGATGTTGGCGGAGCTGGGCGAGCGTGAGTTCACCCGTTCTGCTCGCTGTTTCAGCCTGTTCGGCCTGTTTCTGGGCGTCGCGCAGATCGATGCGTAGATGGCTGAGATGCTCCTCTTCACGGCGCGCTGCAGCCAGTCGCGGTTCGGCTGCTTTCAACCCATGCTCGGCGGCTTTCAGCGCTTCGGTAGAAGCCCGGCAGGCCTGTTCCAGCGTTTCGAGGCGTTGTTGCATGGCTGCGTGCTCGCTGGCGTGACGGGCAAGGGTTGCCTCGACCTTGGCTACCAATGGAGCCAGTTCGCGCTCACGGATGAATCGATGGCGTTGCGGCGCCAGCTGCTCGAACAGCCCGAGGATGCGCCGGGCATCTGCCAGCTTTTGCTGTTCTTCCTCAGCCTCGCTGAGTTGCCGCTGGGCGGCGTCACGCTCTTGTTGCAGTCGCGCCAGATCCTGCAACCACTGGCGCTGCTGTTTAAGCGCTTCGAGACCTTGCTGGAGGTCTCGAAGCTCGGCTTGTTGCTCCTGAGCCTGTACTTCGAGCGCCTCACGTGCCTCGGCGTCCATCGGCTGCACGCCGCCGGCCTGTTGCTGCAAGGCGGCAAGTGCTTCGCGGGCTCGTTTGGCTGCTTCGAACGCCGCCTGGCCCAGGCGGCTGTAGAGGCCCGTGTCGGTCAGCTTTTCCAGCAGCGTGCCGCGGTCGTTGTCATCGGCCTTGAGAAAGGCGGAAAACTCGCTCTGCGCCAGCAGCACGGCGCGGGTGAATTGCGCCAGGGTGAGCCCGAGTTTGGCTTCGAGCAGCTCTTTGAATTCCCGCTTCTTGCCGCTGGCCAGTAGCTGGTCGCGGTCCAGGTCGAGCAGGCTCTGGCTGCTGGCTTGCAACTTGCCGTCGATCTTTTCCCGTGCGCGCTTGACCTCCCAGCGGGCACGGTAGCGGTGGCCGTTCACGCCAATGAAATCCACTTCGGCATAGCCGTTGGCGCAGCCCCGTCGCAGCAGGTTGCGTTCATCGCCGCTGCCGATCTCGTCCTTGCCGTCCGGCACCTTGCTCAACAGCGACGCGCCGTCGAGCCGCGGCGTGCTGCCGAACAACGCCAGACAAAGCGCATCGAGGATGGTGCTCTTGCCAGCTCCGGTGGGCCCGGTAATGGCGAACAGGCCGGCGCTGGCAAGAGGCTCGGCGGTGAAATCGATGACCTGTTCACCGGCCAACGAGGCGAGGTTCTTCAGGCGAATGGCGAGGATCTTCATCGGGCGTCTCCTTCACCTTCGAACTCGACGCCTTGCAACAGGCTGGCGAAGTCTTCCAGTGCCTGCTCGTCCGGTGGGTTGCCGAACTGTTCTTGCCAGGCGCGCGCGAAGAGTTCTTGCGGGGTGATCTGGTCAAGGCCGAGCAGCACTTCCGAGTCGGTCTCACCGCGTTTCCCTGCATATTCACTGGCGATGCGCACCAGCCGGCAAGCCTTGCCGGTAATCGCCGTTTCGATTCGCTGGCGCAGGTCTGGAAGCGGCTCGTCGAGCTGCGCACGCACTTCAAGCCAGGGCAGGTTCTCGGCGAACAGGCCGAGCGGGGGCAACGCTTCAAGCTGGCCGATCACCTCGGCCAGCGGCGCGCGGCCAACGCGGATCATCTCCACGGCGCGGGGCACGGGCAGCGCCTCGACGCTGGCGAGCTGATCGCCGTCGAAGCTGACCAGCAGCACCTGATGCGGATAATTGATCTCACCGAACGACAACGGCAAGGGCGAGCCGCTGTAGCGGATGCGCTCCTGCCCGGCGACCTTTTGCGGCTTGTGCAGGTGGCCGAGGGCGACGTAGGCGATGGATTCTGGAAACAGGCTTGCCGGCAGCGCTTCGGCATTGCCGATGACAATGTTTCGCTCAGAATCCTCCGAGACTGCGCCGCCAGCCATGTGCGCGTGGCTCATGGCGATCAACGCCTGGCCGGGCTGGCGCTGTGCTTCGGCCGCGGCGATCAGATGCTGATGTACTTGGCGGATACCGAGCATGTAGTCATCGCCTGCATCGCCGCCGGTGACTTCGGCCGGGCGCAGGAAGGGAAGGGCGAGGCACCAGCCAGCCACCTGTCCGTTGGCATCGTGCAACGGCACCAGCAGACGATTGTGGTCGAGCTGGTTTTCGGCGATCCAGCTGATGCGGCCGATGGCGTGGGCATTGAGGCGTCGCATCAGCGGCCCGGGCAGCTCGATACGGCCGCCAGAGTCGTGATTGCCGGCGATCATCACGATGTCCAGCTGCGGCAGTTTTTCATGGGCGCGGACGATGAAGTCGTACAGGCGCTCCTGTGCTTTCAGGGGCGGGTTCACCGTGTCGAAGATATCGCCGGCGATCAGCAGGGCATCGGGCTGGTGCTGGGCGAGCTGGTCGAGCAACCAGACGAGGAACTGCGCGTGTTCGTAGTCGCGTTCCTGGCCGTGGAGGGTCTGGCCGAGGTGCCAGTCGGAGGTGTGGATCAGGCGCATACGAGGGGTCTTTTTAGGTTGAAGGTGCGGCGGGGCGCGACTGGGTTCAGCGGTCCGGACGCAAAGTTTTCGAACTGCTTCGGTAGATAGTGCTTTTGGAGGAACGGGCTTGGGCGAGAGGGTTTGGGGCTTGGGCTACGTGAGGTATGGCCTATTAACGGCGTTGGCTGACGCATTGGTTTCGCCCTGCTGGGCGACTCACTTTTTTCAAACGCGAAAAAAGTAAGCAAAAACGCTTGCCCCTGCATCCGGGTCTCGCTGCGCGAGACTTCCCTCACTTCATCCGCGTTCCGGAGGCCGGCGTACAAGGGCCGTCCATGGCCCTTTACGCCTCTCGCGGCATCCATGCCGCTCGCTCCCCTCCACGCGGATTCCGTTCGGCCTCCTGAAAGGGGCGTTCGGCGTCGCCTGACAGATTTTTGATCAGCAAACGACCGAAGCGGTGGTCCCCCGCTATTAATAAACTTGCAGACGACTCGGTCCCGAGTCCCCTTCAGGAGGCCGAGCGTAGGCGTTGCGCAGAGGGGCGCGAGGCATGGATGCCGAGCGAGGAGTGATGGGACATGGATGTCCCTTCGCGACGACCCCCGGAGCAACGCCGGAGCGAGGGAAGTTTTGCGAAGCAAAACCCGGATGCAGGGGTGGCCTTCTTTTTGGTTACTTTTTCTTGGCCACACAAGAAAAAGTGACGCGCCGTGCAAGGCGCAACCTGCACGTCGGGCTGAGGAAGGCGCTGCGTCGTACGCGCAGGTCTGCGCGTGCACCTGATCGCGAGCAAGGACTAGGCGTCCCTCTCCGCTCCTACGAAAAGCTGTACGAGTCGCCAACCCCATCAATACAACCACCCCTTCAACCCCTGCAGATTCCTCACCTGAATCTGCTGCGCCGCCGCATTGGCCAACACCGTATTCGGATCGATCTGATACCGCTGCAATACGTACTGCACCAACGCCCCGCGAGTGGCGATGCGCAGCTCACCATCCTGCATCCCGTAGTCAGTCTCGATGATTGCCTTCTGCTCTTCGCTCAGCCGCACATCCGGCTCGATGACCACATCCACCTGCGTGTTCCAGGCCTCATCCTGCTCGCTGCTGTTTTCGGTTGAGTCCATCAGATCCGGCTCGCCGCGAAAACGGCTGAGGACGAAATCGCGGAAGCCCCGGTTCTTCTCGCAATAGGCACGCACATGCCAGCGGGTGCCGGTGAAAACCAGGGTGTGCGGCGCCATCACTCTGATCTCGACGTCTGGATGGGCGAGGGAGACGTACTCGGTTTCCAGCCGCAGCCCTTCACGACAGCCCTTGAGAATCGGGCGCAGCACTTCGGGGCGGATGCTGCGGTCAGGCATGTGCAGCACTTCGGTGTGGGCATAGGCCAGGGCCAGGCCCTCAATGTGTGGGGCGCGGTCGCGGTTCTGGTCGAGCAGGTGCAGATAGGCACTGGCGCTGCCATCGATGAACAGCGGCTCGAACTGCTGGCTCGGCTTGTAACCCTTCAGATGACGGTCATATGTAAGGTTTTTCGGCGCATGCTCGTTCAGGTAGGTGTTGATGTCTTTGGAGGCCTGCTGCCGGCTGATGCCGAAACTCTGCATCAGATGGCCGGTGGTCAGGCGACCTTCCCACCAGGCAATCGTCTCGATCAGCCGGTAACGCAGTGCCAGATCCCAGCGAACCTGACTGATCGATTGCTTGCGTTTCATGCGCGCCCCATCTGTTGAAAAAGTTTACGTGCGACTATCGGGTGACTCGACGTGTCGTGCGAAGCTACATATATTCAGGGCGTACTTCAAGCGAGCAGATAGAGGAACGCCCATGAGCCTGTTACTGAATGCGCTGATCTTTTCGCTGACCGCCTTTGCAGGGATGGGCGTTCTGGCGTGGCTGGCCTACGGTGCCAACGAACGGAAGTGAAGGGTCTTTACAATTTGTTGTCGGCGAACGGTCTTCCGATGAGTGGTAGGAATCCCGAGTGTAAAGCAGGGTCTTTGTTTCAGACCCAGCGCACGAGGCCCCCATGAAAACCCTGTCCCGTCACCTTGCCGACAACTTTCCGGCTGATTACAAGACCCGCGTAGAACCGCAAGAAGACGGTTGTCTGGTGGTTCGTGTCGGGTATCCGCTCAACGGCACCGAGGCCACTCGGGTTATGTCGGGCCGGCATGTTCAGAACGGTCTGCTGGTTGAAACCATCCTGGAAGACATGCGCAACGAGTTGGCGCGCGTCCAGTAACCCCCGCGTCATCCGCTACGATCTTTGGCTTTGCATCGCAAGCCGGATGCGTACGCAGAGCCCTCCAAGCTCGCTCTCCTCAAGTGATAGCTCACCCCGCCAGGCGGCCAGGATATCGCGCACGATGCCAAGCCCGAGACCGTGTCCTTCGGCATGCTCATCGAGGCGAGTACCGCGTTCCAGCACGGCTTCGCGACGTGCTTCAGGGATGCCCGGCCCGTCGTCATCGACCGTAATGAAGTAGCCGTCATCCAGCTGCTCGATCTGCAGCCGCACCTCCGATCGGGCGAACTTGCAGGCGTTGTCCAGCAGGTTGCCGAGCAGCTCCAGCATGTCCTCACGGTCCCAAGGCAAGCGGCATCCTTCATGGCTGTGCCAATGCAAGTTGAGATCCCGACGGTGGATCATCCTCAGTGTTTCGAACAGCGGCGCGAGTTCTGCGGCGCAATCGAAATAGCTGCCAGGCAACACTTCGCCTGCCAGGCGTGCACGGCCCAGTTCCCGAGTGACCCGCTGCTGAATCTGATCGAGCTGCTCCGCAAGGCTGGCCTGCAACCCAGGATGCGCGGCGAGTTCCTCGCGTCGGATCAGGCTGCCAAGCACCGCCAATGGCGTTTTCAGCGCATGACCGAGATTGCCCAGCGCATGGCGTGAGCGCTTCAGGGTGTCGTCGGTGTGTGCCAGCAGATGGTTGATCTGTTCCACGAGCGGCTGCAGTTCGACCGGCGCCTGGATGTCCAACTGCTGGCGCTGCCCCTGCTGCAACTGCGCAATCTGCTGGCGCGCGCGCTCCAGCGGGCGCATGGCGAGCTTGACTGCATAGCGTTGTAGCAACAGCAACACCAGCAGCGCCAGGCCGACCAGTCCCAAGCCACTGAGCCTGACTTGGGTAAAGCTCTTGAGGATGGGCGTGTAATCTTGCGCCACGTTGATGGTGATGGTTTGCCCGTCGCGGCGATAGGTGGCTCGATAGGCCAATAGCCGCTGCTCCTGCGGGCCGTCCAGCAGATCGTCGGCCATGCCGTTGTCAGCCGGCCAGGCCGGTTCGGCGTCCCACAGTGAGCGTGAACGCCAGCTGCGGGCCGGCAAGTCGATGCGGAAATAGTGTCCGGAAAATGCGCGCTGATAGCGAGGGTTGAGCCGGCTCGAATCGAGCACAAAGCCCTCCGGTCCCTGAACCACGGCCATCAACAGGCCTTCCGTTTCTTCCCTTAGATCGGTGGCCAGGTTGCGCCGCAGGCCTGATTCGAACAACCAGAGGCTGCTCTGGACCAGCAGCAGTCCCACCAGCAGCAGCACCGAGATCAGTCCGACACTGAGGCTGCGCTGAATCGACTTCAAGCGGCGCCGCCGAAGCGGTAACCCTGGCCGCGGCGGGTTTCGATCAGCTCGCGACCGAGCTTGCCGCGCAGCCGATTGACATGCACCTCGATGACATTGGAGTCACGCTCGGTTTCGCCGTCATACAGGTGTTCGGTCAGTTGCGTCTTGGACAGCAATTGGCCGGGATGCAGCATGAAGTAGCGCAGCAGGCGGAACTCACCGGCGGTCAGCTCGATGTCCTCACCGTTTTTATTGCAGCGCTGACGTGCTTCGTCCAGCGCGATTCCGCCTGCCTGCAACAATGGCTGGTTGGCCACACCGTGGGCGCGCCGCAGCAGGGCCTGGATACGCAGCAGTAATTCTTCGGGATGGAAGGGTTTGGTCAGGTAGTCATCGGCCCCGGCTTTAAGTCCTTCGATGCGCTCGGCCCAGGAATCACGGGCCGTCAGGATCAGTACCGGCGTCGCCAGGCCACGCCCGCGCCAGGCGCGTAGTACTTCAAGCCCCGGCTTGCCAGGCAAGCCAAGGTCCAGAACGATCAGATCGTAGGGTTCGCTGCTGCCCTGGTAGTCGGCGTCGCGACCATCGGCCAGCCAGTCGGTGGCGTAGCCTTGGCGCGTGAGGGTTGCGATCAACTCATCGGCCAGCGGCACATTGTCTTCGACCAATAACAGACGCATCAGTCTTCTTCATCCTTGAGCAATCGCCCGTCACGCGCGTCCAGTTCCAGCTCGCGAGCAACGCCGTCTGCGGTCAGTAATTCGATTTCGTAAACGAAGATGCCATCCTCTGCTTCCAGTTCGGCTTCCAGCAACCGAGCGCCGGGATGGCGCTCCATTGCCTGGCGCAACAAACGTTCCAGCGGCAGGATCAGGCCCTCGCGGCGCAGCCGCAGGGCTTCATCCTGATCGAGGTCGCGGCTCGCCACCGGGGTGGCGGCGAGCAGCAGGGCCAGCGGAAGGGTGAAAAGAATGGCGGGTCGCATTAGTCGTCCTGATGGTCCTTGAGGACTTCGCCGGTCTTGGCGTCGAGCTCTACATCCCATTCCACACCTTTGTCGTCACGCAATTCAACCTGATAGATGTGGCGACCGTACTCTTCTTCCAGCTCAGTATCATCGATGGTGGCGCCAGGGTGCTTGGCAAGGGCGGCTTCGTTGAGTTTCTCAAAGGATTGGATGGTGCCCGCATCGCGCAGTTTCAATGCTTCGTCCGGTCCCAGGTCGCGGGCCATGGCCAGGTTGGCACCGAGGGCGAGGGTGGCGGCAGTGATCAGCGTAGTCAGTGTTTTCATGGTTTCGTTTTCCTGTGTGGGTTTTGACGATTCACAGGTTACGAGGCGCGGCTTACGCGAAACTGAACGGGGCGTCGCAAGCCAGGAGCGCGGGGCGGCAGTAATCGTCGCCGCGGCATTGTCCAACGTCGCGTACGTCCACCTATTGCGGGAGGTCTGCCATGAACACATTCCATTGCGTCACCCTTAGCCTGATATTGCTTGCCCCGCCTGCGCTGGCGCAGGATCTGCTCAAGCCTGAGGGGCCCACGGGTTCGCCGGAGATCAACGGCGGACCCGCCACCGAGATGGTTTCCGAGCCGGTGATCCACGCAACGGGCACCATTGAAGCCCTGGATCGTGAGCGGGGTGTGGTGACCATCGTTCACGGTCCGATTCCCGCGTTGAAGTGGCCCGCGGCGACCATGGATTTCCAGGCTCGGCGCGAGCAGCTGGAGGGTCTCTCAACCGGTGACCAGGTCCGCATCAGCTTCCAGAGTGAGGGCGACGAAGCGGCTCTGGTGTCCATTGAGAAGCCCTAAAAGGCGCATTCCAGACGAATCGGGGTGAACCCTCGGTGACTGTTATCGCTCGTATGTAACAGGGCTGTCATATGCCCAACGCTCATTCATCAGAGAGGATCGACCATGTATCACAAGAAAATGACTGCTGCGCTCGCCATTGCCGTACTGGGTTCCGCGAGCGGCGTTGCGCTGGCCGATGAGCCGGGCGCTGGCTGGATTACCTTCGAGCAGGCCATGGAAAAGGCCAAGGCCGCCGGTTATACCGAGCTGCACAGCCTCGAGGTCGACGACAAGAGCTGGGAAGGCACAGGCCTTAAAGCCGACGGCAAGAAGTATGAATTTCAGATGGAAGGCACGACCGGCAAGATCACTCTGGACGAGATCGACTGACAGCTCGGGCTGCTACAGCTCGCCGCGGGCCGCCAGTTCACGAATGCGGTCCGCGGTGCGACAGGCGATGGCCTGGATGGTCAAGGACGGGTTGACCCCGCCCGAGGTCGGAAACACCGAGCCGTCGCAAATCCACAGGTTGCGGATGTCCCAGCTGCGGCAATCCGCGTCGACCACGCTGGTAGCCGGATCGCTGCCCATGCGCGCGGTGCCCATCAGGTGCGCGGTGCCGTCCGCTTCGCTCCAGATGTCACGCGCGCCCATGCCGTCCAGACCACGGCGCATAAAGTTGATGGCATGGTCCACCAACCGTTGATCGTTGTCGCCCATCGACCAAGTGACCCGCGCGATGGGTAGCCCGTACTGGTCCTTTTCCTCGGCGAGGGAAACGCGGTTGCGTTCCTGCGGCAGTGTCTCGCCGACAATCTTCAGCCCGACCTGATGATTGTAGTGCGCCATTTCATCCACCAGCGCCTGGCCCCAGAGGCCGTGATTGCCGGTCTGGGTCGCGGCCCACGCGGCCGGCAACGGCCCCTGGCTCATGATCGCGTAGCCACCGTGAAAATCCTTGCCGCGGTCTTCGTAGTTCCAATGCTCAGTGATCGCCAGTGAAGGCGGCCCCTTGTACCAGCGGATTTCTTCGTCCACGCGCCCCCAAACCGCCTGATTGGTGTGCACCATCAGGTTTTTGCCGACCAGGCCGCTGCTGTTGGCCAAGCCATCGGGGTAGCGTGCGTTGGCCGAATTGAGCAGCAGACGTGGCGTCTCGATGGCATAGCCTGCGACCACTACATGCCGTGCGTGCTGAAAGCGCCATTCGCCGTTACGGTGGTAATGCACGCCGTTGGCGAGGCCATCGGCATCCGTTTCGATGCGACCGACCATGGCCAGGTCGCGAATCTCCGCGCCCGCCTTCAATGCCCGTGGAATCCAGGTGTTCAACACGCTCTGCTTGGCATTGGTCGAGCAACCGGTGACGCAGAAGCCGCGGTAGACGCAGGGCGGCGCATTGTCGCGCGGCGCCGAGAGCGTCGCCAGGGGTGTCGGTGCCCAGTCCACGCCCATGGCTTCGCAGGCCTTGGCCAATGCCAGGCCGGAGGCATTCACTTCATGCTGTCGGTAAGGGTAGCGGGGGCGCTTCGGGCCCCACGGGTAACGCACCGGACCGGCGATTTTCAGGGCCTGTTCGACCTCTTCGTAGTAGTGCCACATCTCCCGCCAGCCGATGGGCCAGTCAAACCCGTAGCCGAGCAGCGAACGCGCCTTGAACCACTCGGGACGCATGCGCAACGAGACCATGGCGAAGTGCACCGTGCTGCCGCCGACTGCCTTGCCACTGTTGTTGGTGCCCAGCTTCAGCGGGTTTTCGCCGTCGCACAGGCGCTCGTCGGTCCAGAACAGCTTTTCCTGATGCGCCTCGTCTGAGGCGAACTCCTCCAAGGGTCTCCACCAAGCGCCAGCATCGAAAGCGACCACCGAGAAGCCGGCCTCGGCCAGCTTGCAGGCGAGGGTGCCGCCACCGGCGCCGGTGCCGACGATGGCGAAGTCGACCGGTTCGTGCTCGGGGTACTCGCGCATCCGCACCCAGCCGCCGCGGCGGAACACATCCGGCGCCAGACCGTCACCGCCGCGGGGGTGGTAAAGGGCATCCAGTAGTCGATCAGCGGACATGGCGGTTCAACTTGCTGGCTTTGGCTTCTTCGCCGGGATGAGCTTCGGCGGCTTCCCAACTGTCTCGGCTGTCCTCGGCGAGGCGCACGTAGCCGCGTGGGCTGGCCGGGCCGCCAAAGCCGAGTTCGTTCCAACCGGTCGGGTGACTGTAGTAGGCCGCGCTGATGTCATGCACCACGCGGTGGCTGAAGAAGGCGGCAGCCGGTACGCCCTGCCAGGCATCGCCTTTCAGCTCATTGCGCTGCATGGCGGCGATCAGCGGATCCTGCTGCGCTGCAGCCAGCTCCGCGAAACCGCGCTGATGGCGCTGTTGTGCTTCGCTGTCGAGGGCGTCGAGACCCAGCGGCCAGACCTGCTGCAACGGCGGCAAGCGCGCGTCACGGTAGCCATCGCCGCGACCCTCGGCGACTTTCAACTCCACCAGCGCGGCGACCGGTATCGGTGGGCGATCCTTTGGTTGCGGGACGATACGATCACATAGCGCCTCCAGCGTGCGTCGCTGCGTCGTGCTGAAAAAACCATGTTCGCGTGGCACCGCCAGTCGGCGATCAACGACCTGACGGCTCGGCTCGTTCCACGAAGGTCCCTGGCGTTTGCGCAGCACATCGTAATCGGGGTAACGGTTGCTCATCATTTCCACCATCGGTATTGGGCGAGTTCCTTTTCTTCATCCAGTAGCGAATGCGCCGCCAGCCCGGCCAGCGCCAGCCCGGTGAAACTGGGCGGTGCTGGCAGTGGAGGGCCAGCCTGCAGATTCTGTCGCCAGTTGCGCCAGCCGCCGTTATTGCGCGCGATGCCGAAGGCGTGGAAGCCCGCGCCGGTAAAGCCCATGAACGCGGTAAAGCGCAGCATCAGCCGCGATGCCCAGCGCAACCGCTTGCGCCGCGGACTGGTGAGGGCACTGGTGGCAAGCAGCGCGGCGGCCAGCGGCGGCGCGGTCACCGGCAGGTACATGGCCGGGTTCTGGAACGAGCCGCGAAAGTGCAGCAGCCCGGCCTCGGCCGTGGTGCCGAGCAGGCCACCGGCAGCCATCAGCGCGACCGACTTGCCTGCCGGCAGGCCAAACACCCGCGGCACGGCGTCGCTGCTGGCGTTGCGCAGGCGCTCGGCGTAATAGCCAAGCAGACCGGAGAGCACCAGGGCGGCGGGCGCCCCCAATGGCGCCGCATAGAACAGGTTGCTCCAGCTCATGCCACCGGGACGTTTGGTCACGTTGTAGAGGTGAAAGCCGGCACCGACCAGCCCGGTCAGGCCAGTCAATACGTAGATCGGGTCTCGCACCTTGCTGGCGAAGGCGTCCGGGTCCTGCTGGCCTTGACCGCTGGCCAGCAGCGACAAAGTCGAGGTGACCAGCGGGGTGTACATGGCGCGGTTCTGAAAGTCGCCACGGTAGTGCTCCAAAGCACTGTCCAGCGCCACCGAGGTGGCCAGCAGCCCGGCACCGCGATTCAGGGTGCGCGCCGCATCGACCATGGTGCCCATGCTTGGGCTGAACAACAGGCCACGGCCGTGCTTTTCATGCTTCTGCCAACCCAGCGCAGCGATCCCGAGCGCGGTGGTCGCGCCGGCGGCCAGCAGCCTGAGTTGCGTGCGTGAAACCATGAAACCTCCGTCAGATCAGGTAGCGGCGTGCATCGGCCTCACGCAGCGTCAGGCCGTGGCCTGGGCGCGTCAGGTCCGGCGCGATATGGCCGTCGTTCAACGGCGGTGCGCCTTCGAACAGCATCGACTCCAGTCGCACGTGATCGTGAAACCATTCCTGATGACGAAAGCGCGGCGCGGCGCAGGCGATGTGCAGGTGCAACGCCGGTGCGCAGTGCGCCGACAGGCCGAGGTGGAAGGCCTCGCACAGGGCTGCCGCCTGCAAGAATCCGGTGACGCCGCCGCAGCGCGTCAGGTCGGCCTGCAGCACATCCACTGCGCCGTGTTCGACGAGCCGACGGAAATCGTCAGGCGTGTAAGCGTACTCACCGGCCGCCACGTCCATGGGCTGGCCGCTGGCACCGAGCGCCTCACGCACTTCACGCAACCCGGCCAGGTCATCCGAGCTGACCGGCTCCTCGAACCAGCCGACCTGCTGTTCGGCGACGCGGTGCGCAAAGGCGATGGCACTGCGCGGGGTATGGGCACCGTTGGCGTCGATGAACAGCCCAGCCTCGCCGATAGCCTCCCGCGCTGCGCGGACACGCTCGACATCGCCCTGGACATCGGCGCCGATCTTCATCTTTACCCAGCGACAACCCTCCTCATGCACCCAGGCGGCAAGCTGCTCGTGCAGGCGGGCATCGTCATAGCTGGTAAAACCGCCGCTGCCGTACACCGCGATGCGCTGGCGGCGGGCGTCGAGCAGGCGTGCCAGCGGCAGATCCAGGAGCCGCGCCTTGAGGTCCCAGAGGGCGCAATCGACCGCCGAGATGGCGCAGGCGGCCAGCCCGGAGCGGCCGAGGTTACGCACGCTGGCCCAGAGCTGTTCGTTGAGCCGGCCAATGGCGAAGGCATCCGCGCCTTCGACCATCTCGCGGAAGTGCTCCTCGATTAACCGCACCAACGACGCATCGGCATAGGTGTAGCCAAGTCCCGTCTGGCCGGCGGCGTCCAGCTCGACCACCACCAGCGTAGTGGCGTCCCAGGTAAAGGTGCCGTCGGCTTCGGGCGCATCGGTTGGCACACGGTAGGCCGCCACCCGCAGGGCGCGAATGGCGGCGTCCGGCCGCTGCGTCATTTTTCGTCCTTGTGGTGCCCCGGCATGACGGAGCCGAGCACCTGCTTGGCGGTCTGCTTGATGATGCCGCGCTGGTTCGGGTCGCCATGCAACAGCACCGAGGCATAAGCCTTGGCCTGCTCCAGTTTGATATGTGGCGGCAGCGGCGGCACGTTCGGGTCGGTCTTGAATTCCAGCAATACCGGCCGGTCGGCTGCCAGCGCTTCTTCCCAGGCGGCGGCGACCCCGTCCTCGCGGTCGCAATAGATGCCCTTCAGGCCGATCGATTCGGCGAATCTGTGATAGGGCACGTCCGGGATGTTCTGCGAAGCCTCGAATTTCGGGTCGCCCTCCATCACACGCTGTTCCCAGGTCACCTGGTTGAGGTCTTCGTTGTTGAACACGCAGCAGATCCACTGCGGGTTGGACCATTCCTTCCAGTACTTGGCCACCGTGATCAACTCGGCCATGTTGTTCATTTGCATGGCACCGTCACCGACCAACGCCACCACTGGGCGATCCGGGTAGGCGAACTTGGCGGCAATGGCATAGGGTACGGCGGCACCCATAGAGGCCAGCCCGCCCGACAGCGAGCACATCATGCCGCGACGGATCTTGATGTCACGGGCGAACCAGTTGGCGCAGGATCCCGAGTCGCTGGTGATCAGTGCCTGGTCCGGCAGGCGCGGCGACAGCTCCCAGGCCACGCGCTGCGGGTTGATCGGGTTGGCGCTGGCCATGGCCCGCTCTTCCAGTTCTTCTTCCCACTTGCCGCGCCACTTCTCGACCTGCTGACGCCAACTGCGGTCGGTCTTTTCCTTGAGCAGCGGCAGCAAGGCGCGTAGCGTTTCAAGCGCTTCGCCGTGCAGGTTTACCTCCATCGGATAGCGAATGCTCAGCATGTCTGCCTTGATGTCGATCTGCACGCCGCGCGCCTGGCCTTCCTCGGGCAGGAATTCGGAATAGGGGAAGCCCGAGCCGATCATCAGGAAGGTGTCGCACTCGGTCATCAGCTTGTAGCTCGGCTCGGTCCCGAGCAGGCCGATGGAGCCGGTAACCCACGGCAGGTCGTCCGGCAATACCGCTTTGCCGAGCAGCGCCTTGGCGACCCCTGCGCCCAGCCTCTCCGCCACAGCGATCACCTCGTCGGTGGCATCCAGCGCACCGGCGCCGACCAGGATGGCGACTTTCTTGCCTGCATTCAGCACCTCGGCTGCGCGTTGCAGATCGACTTCGTAGGGCACCGTCTTCGGCCGGGTGTAGCCAACGCCGGAAAGCACTGCGCCGTGGGAGCGCGGCGGCTCGCTGTATTCGGCTTCCTGCAGGTCGTTGGGCAGGATGATGGCCGCTACCTTGCGCTCGCCATAAGCGGTGCGGATCGCCCGGTCAACCAGATGGCGCACCTGCGCCGGCGCGGCGGCCTGCTGAACGAACGCGCCAGCGACATCCTTGAACATCGACTGCAGATCGATTTCCTGCTGATAGTGAGCGCCCATCGCGGTTCGCGCCTGTTGGCCGCAGATCGCGAGCACCGGCATGTGGTCCAGCCGCGCGTCGTAAAGGCCGGTCAGCAGGTGCGAGGCACCGGGGCCGGAGGTCGACAGGCAAACACCCAGGCCGCCGCTGAATTTGGCATCCGCTGAGGCCATGAAGGCGGCCATCTCTTCGTGGCGCGCCTGGATGAAACGGATCTTGCCGTCGGCCCGATTTAGCGCGCCAAGCACGCCGTTGATGCCGTCACCCGGGTAGCCGTAAATACGGCGCACGCCCCAGTTGTAAAGGCGTTCGACTATGTAATCTCCCACTGTCGTGGACATGGAAACCTCGCTTGGTCTGGGCATGAACCGTTCAGACACAAGGGCTGGACTTCATAGGTGCTGGCGCGCAGCGCGGCGAAAGCAGCCTTCTCAACCCGAATGCCTGCTGTTCTGGTCTGGACCGGACAGCGCGGTGAGGGTTTCCCAAAAATTCACTTGAGCGACGGACGAGCCTGGTTCAATTAGTGAGTTGAGAGCGATGGCAGTACTGACTGATGAGGCCCGCTCGGCAGCTACGGCGCGCCCGGCAGCACGTAGCTGCCGGCATTGCACCGGGCTGGTCGACAGCTACGCCGACGCGGTTCGGCGGCCAGGTTGACGTATCATCACGCCCCTCTTGTCAGACGGTCGCCATGCTATGTCCGCCCCCAATGCCCGCAGTACCCTGCACTTACCCCAAGGCGACTGGGCGACGGTGTTCGACTGCCTGTGTGCACATTTCGCGGCGATCGATCACGAAACCTGGCGCGACCGTTTCGCCCGTGGCCGCGTGTTGGGGGCGGATGGGCAGCCGCTCGCCCTCGATCATCCGTATCAGGTCGGATTGAAGGTCTATTATTTTCGCGAGGTACCGGACGAGAAGCCGATTCCCTTCGAAGAGCAGATCCTGCACCTCGACGAGCACCTGCTGGTGGCGGACAAGCCGCATTTCCTGCCGGTGATGCCGGCCGGCGAGTACGTCAACGAAACCCTGCTGGCGCGCCTGAGCAAGCGCGTGGGCAATTCGAATCTGGTGCCGATCCACCGCATCGACCGACTGACGGCCGGGCTGGTGCTGTTCTCCACCAACCCTGAAAGCCGCGGTCGCTACCAGGCGCTGTTTCGCGAGCGCAAGATCGACAAGCGCTACGAGGCGATCTGTCCGGCGCTGCCCGGCGTCGAATTCCCGCGGTGCGAACGACTGCACATGGTCGACGGTGAACCCTTCTTCCTGATGAAGCGCGGCGATGGCGAGCCCAACAGCGAGACCCGCATCAAGGTGCTCGAAAAGCACGGCGAGCTTTGGCGTTATGCGCTGTATCCCGTCACCGGACGCAAGCATCAGCTGCGCCTGCAGATGGCCTCGCTGGGCGCGGGCATCTGTAACGACCCCTTCTACCCTGAACTGCTGGAACGCGGCCGCCGCGATCAGGACGACTACGCCAACCCGCTCAAACTGCTGGCGCGTGGCCTGGAATTTCGCGATCCGCTGACCGGCGAACTGCGTTGTTTCGAGAGCCGCTTGCAGCTGGATTGGTAGACCGCTTCGCTTCTCGTAGGCGCGAGCTTGCTCTCGAACCCGTTGGAATGGCGGCTCAAAAGCTTCGCCAGCAAGCTGGCTCCTACAAGGTTTGGCGGGTATCCGGATCGTACGCAGTGCGTTGACAGTGCGCGGCATGGTTGGAAGTAGTCCATCGAACCGCTTCTCGTAGGAGCCAGCTTGTTGGCGATCCAGGCTGCTTCTGTGACGGGTTGATCGCCAGCAAGCTGGCTCCCTGTACGTGGCCGCTATGTAGGGCGGGTCGCACCATCTCAGCCGCCCCTAGTCGATATCGTCAACGCCCCTGCTGAAGCCATATCGTCATGCCCGAAGGTCCATCGATCATCATCCTTCGTGAAGAAGTCGCCGAGTTCACCGGCAAACCCATCGAGCGCGCGGAGGGCAGCGCCAAGATCGACAGGACGCGGTTGGTGGGCCAGAGGGTGCGGTCGTTTCGCAGCTGGGGCAAACACTTCCTGATCGAACTGGATGATGTCTCGCTGCGCATTCATCTGCTGTTGTTCGGCAGCTACCGGATCAATGAGCGCAAGGAGTCGCCGCCTCGCCTAAGCCTGGTTTTCCCGTACGGTGAGCTGAACTTCTACGGCTGCTCGGTGCAGTTCGTCGAAGGCTCGCTGGACGAGGCGTATGACTGGGGTGCGGACGTGATGAGCGATGCCTGGGACAGCCGCTCGACATTGAAGAAGCTGCGCGCACGGCCTCGGTTGCTGGCCTGCGATGCGCTGTTGGACCAGACGCTGTTTTCCGGCTCCGGCAATATCATCAAGAACGAAGTGCTGTTTCGTACGCGCATCCATCCGTTGTCGCTGGTCGGCGACCTGCCAGCGCCAAAGCTCAGGGAGCTGACGCGTGAGGTTCGCACCTACAGCTTTGAATTCCTGCAGTGGAAGCGCGAGGGCGCGCTTAAAGCGCACTGGCTCGCGCACACCAAAACCACCTGCCCGCGCTGCAAGATTCCCTTCATTCGGGCCAAATCGCTTGGCCGCAGCAAACGGCGAAGCTTCTTTTGCGAGCGTTGCCAGAAACGCTACGGCGACAGCGATCAGGTTGCGGTCGAAGCGCCGGCTGACAAGGAATGAAGACCCGGCGTTGTATGCTTCTCACCACGCTGCGCTTAACCATCAGAGGCCGATCATCGATGCGTATTGTTTTACTGCCGTTTCTCGTTGCCGTGGTCGGGCCAGCCATCGTCCATGCCAGCGAGCCGCTTCTTGACCTTCAGGTGGGGGGCTCAAGCGTTGCGGCCGAGTACGCCCGTTCCCCCGCTGAACGTGAACGCGGCCTGATGGAGCGCGCCGAGATGGCTGCCGACCACGGCATGCTGTTTCGCTTCGATGACTTTCGTCGTCACTGCCTGTGGATGAAGAACACACCGCTACCGCTATCAGCTGCGTTCATGGACGAGCAGGGACGCATCGTCGATGTGATCGATCTGGAGCCGTTGAGTAAGGCGATTCGCTGTTCAAGCGAGCCGGCCCGCTATGCGCTGGAGGTCAATCAGGGATGGTTCGAACGCAACGGGATCGAGGTTGGCGAGCAGGTGCGCGGGATACCGGGCGAGTAGCCGTTCGCGCGGTGATGCGGCGTGACGCCTCTGTTGCGGTTGAATGCTGGTGGAAAAGGCTGTGGCTGTTTTCCACCCCACGTTGGGCCGGGCCGGCGCTGCGCCTGTAGAGTGCATAACGGCTCTGCCTTATCCACCGATTAGGTCGCCGTTATGGCATCAATCCAGCGGCAACTCCGTGGTCCGCTTCACCTCGCTCATCGCGATGTGTGAATGCGCTTCCTGCACATGGGGCCGTTGCAACAGTTGATCATGCAGGAAGCGTTCGTAGCTGTCGATGTCCTTGGCCACCACCTTGAGCAGGTAGTCCGACTCGCCGGCCATGGTGTGGCATTCCAGCACTTCGGGATAACCCACCACGGCGCGCTCGAACTCGTCGAGGTTGCTGCGGCCATGGGCGGAGAGCTTGATGTTGACGAACACCGTCATGTTCAAACCGAGCTTTTTCGGGTTGAGCAGGGCGACCTTGCGTTCGATGAGCCCGTCTTCCTGCATACGATGGATGCGGCGCCAGCAGGGCGATTGCGACAGCTCGACCTTTTCCGCGATCTCGGCAGCGGACAGGTCGGCGTTGTGTTGCAGCAGCAGCAGAATCTTGCGGTCGATGCTGCTCAGCGAAGTCTGCATGGTTGTGCTCTTTTTGTTGTTGTTGGTGGATGGATCATGCACGGGATCGCCGTTCCACCGCAAAAGTAGAAAGAAAATCTCTCTCTGTCACGGCCAGACTTTTATCCAACGCGCAACGGTGGGGTGATCCCCTGCCGGTCGCTGGCGTGGGAAAGCTTTCCGTGCAGCTCCCACAGCCTTGTTAGGCGGATGGCTTAAGAAGCCGTCCAGACTCCGATAAAAACAAACAGGAGCGCCACATGTCATTGGCCGAGATCCGCCTGGATGACAAGTACCGGCTCGCAACCGGACATCTGTACCTCACCGGCACCCAGGCGCTGACCCGCCTGCCCATGCTGCAGCATCAGCGCGACCAGGCTCAGAACCTGAATACCGGTTGCTTTATCTCCGGCTACCGCGGCTCGCCGCTTGGCATGCTGGACAAGAGCCTCTGGGACGCGCGCGATTTCCTCAAGCAGAACGCCATCCATTTCCAGCCGGGCCTCAACGAGGAACTGGCGGCGACGGCGGTCTGGGGCAGCCAACAGACCAATCTGTTTCCCGGCGCCAAGTACGACGGCGTATTCGCCATGTGGTACGGCAAGGGCCCGGGCGTCGACCGCTCCGGCGACGTCTTCAAGCACGGCAATGCCGCGGGCGTTTCGCCCCATGGCGGCGTGCTGTTGCTGGCTGGTGACGACCACGGCTGCAAATCCTCGACGCTGCCGCACCAGAGCGAACACGCGTTCATCGCCGCGTCGATCCCGGTGCTCAACCCTTCCAACGTCCAGGAAATTCTCGATTACGGCATCATCGGCTGGGAGCTGTCGCGCTACTCCGGCTGCTGGGTGGCGCTCAAAACCATCGCCGAGAACGTCGATTCCTCCGCCGTGGTGGAAGTAGATCCGCTGCGGGTGAAGACGCGCATCCCCGATGACTTCGAACTGCCTGAAGACGGCGTGCACATTCGCTGGCCGGACCCGCCGCTGGCGCAGGAAAAACGCCTGAACCTGTACAAAATCTACGCCGCGCGAGCCTTTGCGCGGGCCAACAACCTGAACCAGGTGATGCTCGACTCGCCGAACCCGCGCCTGGGCATCATCACCACCGGCAAGTCCTATCTCGACGTGCGGCAGGCACTGGACGACCTCGGGCTGGACGAGGCCCTGTGCGCCTCTGTCGGCTTGCGCGTGCTCAAAGTGGGCATGAGCTGGCCGCTGGAGCCTGTCTCGGTGCATGAGTTCGCACAGGGTCTGGACGAGATCCTGGTGGTCGAAGAAAAGCGCAGCATTCTCGAAGACCAGCTCACCGGGCAGCTCTACAACTGGCCGCTGGACAAGCGCCCACGGGTGGTGGGTGAGTTCGACGAGCACGGCACCTCGCTGCTGCCGAACCTCAGCGAGCTGACCCCTGCGATGATCGCCCGGGTGATCGCCAAGCGCCTCGCGCCGATCTATACCAGCGACAGCATCCAGGCCCGGCTGGCGTTCCTCTCCGCCAAGGAAAAAGCCTTGGCTGCGCGCAGCTACGACACCGTGCGCACCCCGCACTATTGCTCCGGTTGCCCCCACAACAGCTCGACCAAGGTGCCAGAAGGCAGCCGCGCCTCCGCCGGCATCGGTTGCCATTACATGGTTCAGTGGATGGACCGACGCACCGAGACCTTCACCCAGATGGGCGGGGAGGGCGTCAACTGGATCGGCCAGGCACCGTTCACCGAAACGCCGCACATGTTTCAGAACCTCGGTGATGGCACCTACTTCCACTCTGGCAGCCTGGCCGTGCGCGCGGCGGTGGCCGCCGGGGTGAACATCACTTTCAAGATTCTCTACAACGATGCGGTCGCCATGACCGGTGGCCAGCCCATCGACGGCGAATTGCGCGTCGACCAGCTCAGCCGGCAGGTCGCCGACGAGGGCGTCAAACGTATCGCCCTTGTCAGCGACGAGCCGGACAAATACCCGACCCGCGAAACCTTCGCGCCGATCACCAGCTTCCACCATCGCCGCGATCTGGACGCAATCCAGCGCGAGCTTCGCGAGTTCAAGGGCGTCTCGGTGATCATCTATGACCAGACCTGCGCGACCGAAAAACGCCGTCGGCGCAAGCGCGGCAAGCTGGAAGACCCGGCCAAGCGCGCCTTTATCAACCCGGCCGTGTGCGAAGGCTGCGGTGACTGTGGCGAGAAGTCCAACTGCCTGGCGGTGATGCCGCTGGAAACCGAGTTGGGCCGCAAGCGCGAGATCGACCAGAACGCTTGCAACAAGGACTTTTCATGCGTCGAAGGCTTCTGCCCGAGCTTTGTCACGGTCCACGGTGGCGGGCTGCGCAAGCCCGAGGCCATGGCTGGCGGTATCGAGGCGGCAACATTGCCCGAGCCACAGCACCCGGCGCTGGATCGTCCGTGGAACGTGCTGATTCCAGGCGTTGGCGGCAGCGGCGTGACCACCCTTGGCGCGCTGCTGGGCATGGCCGCGCATCTGGAAGGCAAGGGCTGCACCGTGCTCGATCAGGCGGGGCTGGCGCAGAAATTCGGCCCGGTGGTCACGCATATCCGCATCGCCGCCAAGCAGGACGATATCTATGCAGTGCGCATTGCAGCCGGTGAAACCGATCTGCTGCTGGGCTGCGATCTGGTGGTGGCCGCCGGTGACGACTCGCTCACTCGTCTTAACGACCAGATCAGCCATGCGGTGATCAACAGCCACGAATCGGCGACCGCCGAATTCACCCGCAATCCCGATGCCCAGGTGCCGGGCAAGGCCATGCGCGAAGCGCTGGTCGAGGCGGTTGGCGCAGAGAAAACCCATTTCATCGATGCGACCTACCTGGCCACTCGCCTGCTGGGCGATAGCATTGCCACCAACCTGTTCCTGCTGGGCTTTGCCTATCAGCAGGGGTTGTTGCCGCTGTCTGCCGAAGCCATCGAAAAGGCTATCAGTATCAACGGCGTTGCCGCGGAGTTGAACCAGCAGGCCTTCCGCTGGGGCCGCCGCGCATCGCTGGAGCGCGAAGCGGTGGAGAAACTGGCGCGTCCGGCTGAAACGGCCGAGCCCATCTGCCAGACCCTGGAAGAGATCGTCGACTGGCGCGTGGATTTCCTCACTCGTTACCAGAACGCCGCCTATGCCAAGCGGTATCGCGCCAAGGTGGAGCAGGTGCGGGCGTTGGATACGGCTGATGATCTGGCGCTGTCCAAAGCCGTGGCGCGTTATTACTTCAAACTGCTGGCCTACAAGGACGAGTACGAAGTCGCGCGGCTGTACAGCGAGCCGGAATTCCGCCAGCAGCTCGAAGCGCAGTTCGAAGGCGACTACAAGCTGCAGTTCCATCTGGCGCCGGCCTGGTTGGCCAAGCGTGACAGCACCACCGGCGAGCCGCGCAAGCGCGAGCTCGGCCCTTGGGTGCTGAACGCCTTCAACGTGCTGGCGAAGCTGAAGTTCCTGCGCGGGACGCCGTTGGACGTGTTCGGCTACGGCCATGACCGCCGCGTCGAACGCGAGTTGATCAGCGAATACGAGCGCAACCTCGACGGCCTCCTGGCGCAACTCAAGCCGAGCAACTACCGCACCGCTGTGGCCATCGCTGCGCTACCGGAACTGATCCGTGGCTACGGCCCGGTGAAAGAGCGCTCCATCGCCAAGGCACGCCAGCAGGAAAAGGTGCTCAAGGAGCAGCTGAACCGCGGCGACGAGGTGCAGACCGTGCGGCTGTTCGAACCGGCAGCCTGACCGCCCGGCGCTGGGCGCTCGTCGAGTCGGGCCAGAGTTGTTCGGTGGGCTCAAGCCCACCCTACAGAACCGCCCGCCGCGACGAAGACGCACTCGTAGGGTGGGCTTTAGCCCACCATTCGCCGATGACATACGCCTCGGAGGCCCAGCCTACAAACGCGACCGGATACGCCGCACAGAACATTTTGAAGGGGCCTGAATGACAGGCTCGTACAGAACAACAAAGAGGAATCCGCAATGTCCGTTTTCACCCATCCCGATTTCGATCACCACGAGCAGGTCGTCTTTTGCCACGACAAGGCGTCGGGCCTGCGCGCGATCATCGCCATCCATGACACTACGCTCGGCCCAGCGCTGGGCGGCTGCCGGATGTTCCCCTATGCAAGCGACGACGACGCGGTGCGTGACGTGCTGCGTCTGTCTCGTGGCATGACCCTGAAATCCTCGCTGGCCGGGCTCAAGCTTGGCGGCGGCAAGGCGGTGATCATCGGCGACCCGCACGCCGGCAAGAGCCAGGCATTGCTCCACGCCATGGGTGATTTCGTCGACAGCCTCGGCGGACGCTACATCACGGCGGCCGACTCGGGCACCGGTGAGCCGGAAATGCAGGCCTTCGCCCAGCGCACCCGCCACGTTATCGGCGCCACACCGCGCACCACGCTCGACGGGACGATTGCCAGCGGCGACCCGTCGCCGTCCACGGCACTCGGTGTGTTTGTCGGCCTGCGCGAAGCGGTGCGTCAGCGCCTCGGTCGGGATGACCTGACTGGCCTGAAGGTCGCCATCCAGGGCGTCGGGCATGTCGGGCTCGGGTTGGCTCGTCATCTGAAGGACGCCGGCGCCGAGCTGTGGGTCTGCGACATCTTCGATGCCAACGTGCAGCAGGCCGTCGAAGAGCTGGGCGCCAACGCGGTGCGCCCACACGACATCTATGGCCTGGACGTGGACGTGTTCGCGCCCTGCGCCATGGGCGGCATTCTCAACGCCGAAGCCTTGCAGAGCCTGCGCGCCCCGGTGATCGCCGGGGCGGCGAACAACCAGCTGGCGAGCCCGGAAATAGGCGTCGAACTGCAGCGTCGCAATCATCTCTATGCGCCGGATTATGCGATCAATGCCGGCGGCATCATCGATGTCTATTACCAGCGCATCGGCGGCAGCCCGGCACAGACGGACGCGCACGTTCGAGGCATCGCTGAAACCCTGCGCGAGATCTTCGAGCGCGCCGCCAGCAGTGGTGAGTCCACTTCGGTCGTCGCCGATCGGTTGGCCCAGGAGCGCCTCGGCGGCCAGCACGCGGTGCAGAAGCACCCACAGCGCCTGCAGGCGTAACGAGCATGAGGGCGGCCCAGGGCCGCCCGTTTTTTTTTCGGCAGCCCGAGTTGTTCTGCCGAGCATGTGCAAATCCCTGACAAAAACAACAAGCAGGAATCCGCAATGACTGACAAAAGCAGCATTGCCGCCGGCTCTCTCGGTGGCGTTCATACTCAGCAAAGCGCGGCGCGTGGGCTCTGGTCCTCACGCTGGGTGTTCTTCCTGGCCGCCACTGGCTCGGCGGTCGGCCTGGGCAATATCTGGAAATTCCCCTACATCACCGGCGAAAACGGCGGCGGCGCCTTTGTCCTGGTCTATCTCGGCTGCATTCTGCTGATCGGCATTCCCTTGCTGATGGCCGAAGTGATGATCGGTCGTCGTGGTCGGCAGAACCCTGATGACGCGGTGTTGCGTCTGGCCCGTGAGGCTGGCGCCAGTACCCGGTGGCGCATTGCCGGCTGGCTCGGTGGATTGACCGGTTTTCTCATTCTCAGCTTCTACCTGGTGGTGGCTGGTTGGGCGCTGTCCTATGTGCCGACCACGCTCAGCGGCGCTTTCGGCGGTGTGAGTGGTGACAACAGTGGTGAGATGTTCAATGGCCTGTTGGCCAGCCCGATGCGGCTGATCGTCTGCGGCACGCTGGTGCTGGCAGCGACCATGCTGATTGTCGGCTTTGGTGTGCGCGGCGGGCTGGAGCGCTCGCTGCGGTTCCTCATGCCCGGTCTGTTCGTGCTGTTGCTCGGGCTGGTCGGCTATGCCGCCGTGACGGGCGAATTCCTGCAGGCGCTGGAGTTTCTCTTTGTGCCGGACTTCTCCGCGCTGACCGCCACCAGCGTGTTGATCGCGCTGGGCCATGCCTTCTTCACGCTCAGCCTCGGCGCCGGGGCGATGATGGTCTATGGCTCCTATCTGCCCGAGGGCACCTCGATTGCGAAAACCTCCGTGCTGGTGGCGCTGGCCGATACCGTCGTTGCGCTGCTGGCCGGTATGGCGATCTTCCCGTTGGTGTTCGGCAACGGCCTGGAACCGGGTGCTGGGCCTGGGTTGATCTTCGTCACCTTGCCAATCGCCTTCGGCCAGATGCCGCTGGGCCAGGTGGTCGGTGGGCTGTTCTTTGTCATGCTGGTGATCGCCGCACTGACCTCGGCGATTTCCCTGAGCGAACCGAGCATCGCCTGGATGACCGAGCGCTTCCGCATGAGCCGTACTAAGGCGGTGCTGATCAGTGGCGGCCTGCTCTGGCTGCTGAGCCTGGGCAGCGTGTTCTCCTTCAACCTCTGGGCGGACTATCAGCTGTTCGGCAAGACCTTCTTCGACAGCCTCGACTACCTCACGACCAACTGGCTGATGCCCTTAGGCGGCCTGATGACTGTGCTGTTCACCGGCTGGGTAATGAAGGAACAAACGGTACGCGACGCCATTGGAATTCGGGACGGCGGACTGTTCCGGGCCTGGTGGGTGTTGCTGCGCTTCGGCACCCCGCTGGCGATCGTGCTGGTGTTCCTCAACCTCAGCGGGCTGATCTAGGAAGCTCTTGCGCTGAGCCCGGTGCGTCGGAACCGGAGTTAAAAAGGGCGTGGTGCGGCGAGCTGTCGCACCGCGCCGTCAGGTTTTCGTTACGCAGCAAATGACGCAACCTCGTAGCCCTGCGCTCGCAAAGTGCCGTAACGAAATCCTTCCAGGCTGAGCATCCTGAAGTCGCCAGTCACGCTACCGGCGGGCTTGTGCGGCTGGTCCGGGTGGTTTGTTATGGCGGCGGCCAAGCCAATCCTTCGACCTTGCTGGGTGATTTGATCAGCAGGGCAACCGGGATGGTCAAAGGATGTTGCCCGCCACAGAGAACCACGTACTGGGAGCGTTATGAGCAGTGAAACAACCACAACGGCCGGTTCGTCGCCCACGCTGAAGCTCTACGGCTACTGGCGTTCCAGCGCCGCCTATCGCGTACGCATTGCGTTGAACCTGAAAGGCCTCGCTTTCGAAAACTTGCCGGTGCATCTGGTCAAGGACGGCGGCCAGCAACGCTCGGCCGACTATAAGGGGCTCAATCCGCAGGGGCTGGTGCCCTTGTTGGTCGATGGCGACGAGCGCATCAGCCAGTCGCTGGCGATTCTTGAATACCTGGAGGAGGTCTTTCCGCTTCCGGCTTTGCTACCGGATGACCCGGCCGACCGGGCTCGGGTGCGCTCGCTGGCGCTTCATATCGCCTGTGACCTTCATCCGCTGAACAACCTGCGTGTGTTGCAGTACCTCAGCGGCCCGCTGGGCATTGCGGACGAGGCAAAGCAGCATTGGATCCAGCACTGGATTCACACGGGCCTCGCCGGTGTCGAGCAGGGGCTGGCTGCCTTCGATGGCAAACTCTCACTCGGCAAACGGCCGGGCTATCTGGAGGCATGCCTGGTGCCGCAGGTATACAATGCGCGCCGTTTTGCCTGTGACCTCAGTGCGTATCCGCGCATTTTGCAGATGACCGAGCAGTGCGAATCCCTCGAAGCCTTTGCCAACGCAGCTCCGGAGGTGCAGCCCGACGCTCAATAGGTTCATCCGCCTTGCACTCCGTCGCGCCACAAGCGCGGCGGGTTCGATTCCGTCACAGATAACAACAAACAGGTGACGCATGACCCGTGAAAAACCCAAGAACCTCTGGCTCTCCCGCTGGGGCTTCATTCTTGCCGCGACCGGCTCCGCCGTCGGCTTGGGCAACATCTGGAAATTTCCCTACATCACCGGCGAGTACGGCGGTGGCGCGTTCGTGCTGATGTACCTGGCATGCATCCTCGCCATCGGTATTCCGGTGATGATGACCGAGATCGCCATCGGCCGTCGCGGCCGCGGCAGTCCCATCGACGCGATTGGTCGGGCGGCACGTGAAAACGGCAGCAGCCAGTTGTGGAAAGGCGTCGGCGGCATGGCCATGGCGGCCGGCTTCCTGATTCTCTGCTTCTATGTGGTGGTGGCCGGCTGGGCTTTCGCTTATACGGTGAAGATGCTCGACGGCTCGCTGGCCGCCAGCTCGGTCGACGGATTGGCGCAGGTGTTCGAGGCGCACAACGCCAACCCCTGGCAGCTCGGTGGCTGGAGCGTACTGGTGGCGTTGTTGACGCTATGGATCGTGGCCAAAGGTGTACAGCAGGGCATCGAAAGTGCGGTGCGCTGGATGATGCCGGGCCTGGCGGTGATGCTGTTGATCCTGGTTGGCTACGCCTTCACCAGCGGCGGCTTCGATCAGGGCTTCGCCTTCCTGTTCAGCTTCGATACCTCCAAGCTCACCGGTGAAGCGCTACTGGCCGCACTGGGCCACGCGTTCTTTACTCTCAGCCTGGCGTCCGGGGCGATTCTGACCTACGGCTCTTACATTCCCGACGGACAGTCCATCGCGCGGACCACCTTCATGGTCGCGATTGCCGATACGGCCGTAGCGCTGTTGGCAGGGCTGGCGATCTTCCCGATCATCTTTGCCAACGGCATGGACCCGACCGCCGGGCCCGGGCTGATCTTCATGAGCCTGCCACTGGCCTTCCAGCAGATGCCGTTCGGCACGCTGTTCGGCGTGTTGTTCTTCGCCATGGTGTCGATTGCCGCGCTGACCTCGGCGATCTCGATGATTGAAGCCACGGTGGCCTACCTCAACGAGAAGCATGGCATCAGCCGTCTCAAGGCCGCCGTGGGCGCGGGTGCGGTGCTGCTGGTGATCAGCCTGCTGGCGATGCTCTCGTTCAACCTGATGGCCGGCTGGACGCCAATGGGCAAGAACTTCTTCGACTGGCTCGACTACCTGACCTCGCGCTGGATGATGCCGCTGGGTGGGATCTTCATCGTGATCTTTGCCGGCTATGCGCTGCGCAGCGAGATCATGCGAGAAGAGCTGGATCTGCCGCCGCTGGGTTATGCGCTCTGGCTGTTCATGGTGCGCTACGTCTGCCCGGTGCTGATCACCATGGTCTTCCTGCACGCCCTCGGCTGGCTGGGCTTCGACCCGCTGGTGCGCTGGTACTGGATTGTCGGGGCCGTGGCTGTGCTGGCCATCCTCGGTGAGGGGTTGCGCCCGCGTGTCATGCCGGCTTTGGCAGGACGCTGACTTCGGCAGCGTTCTTGCTGGATTGACAGAACGGCATGTCTGCAAGGCATGCCGTTTTTGTTTGCTGGCTATTCAAAAAGGCGCTATCAAAACGCCATGCCGCTCGTCTGAAGCCGTTGTGACTTGCTTTGAATCCCCCGGCTGGCGCGGGTTGTAGCCCGTCTCGATCAGGCGATTTGCCTAAAGCTTGAGTCTCTGCGGCCGACATACGATCAAGCAGTGGACGCTACATAAGGAAAGGATTGCCGATTCGATCCAGACCTATCCGGACACGCGCCATGCCTAGCCGTCTCAAATTCAGCCACAAGATTCTGTTGGCTGCGTCACTCGTCGTGATCGCGACGTTCGCCCTGTTCACGCTGTTCAACGATTACCTTCAGCGCAACGCCATCCGAGACAATCTCGATAGCTATCTGGATGAGATGGGTGAAGTCACCGCTCACAACATTCAGAACTGGCTGTCCGGTCGGATCCTGTTGGTGGAAAGCGCTGCGCAGTCCATCGCCAACGACAGCTCCGATCAGCGCGTGGTTGCTCTGCTCGAACAGAAGGCGTTCGCCTCAACCTTCGGCTTTACCTATCTGGGCGAGCAGAGCGGCCGCTTCACCATGCGTCCGGAAGACGAAATGCCCGCCGGGTACGATCCGCGAACCCGCCCCTGGTACAAGGACGCGGTGGCTGCTGGCGGAACGACCCTTACCGAACCCTATGTCGACGCGGCCACGGGCGAGCTGATCATTACGATCGCCACCCCCGCGCGCAGCGGCAGCCAGACGGTTGGTGTGGTGGGCGGCGACCTGGGTTTGAAGGCGCTGGTCGACATCATCAACGCGCTGAACTTCGACGGCATGGGCTATGCGTTTCTGGTCAGCGGTGACGGCAAGGTGCTGGTCCACCCGGACAAAAGCAAAGTGATGAAAACGCTGGCTGAACTGTATCCGCAGAACACACCTTCGATAACCGGCGATCTCAGCGAATCCGAGCTCGACGGCCAGGCCCGCATCCTCAGCTTCAGCCCCGTTCCGGGACTGCCCTCGGTGACCTGGTACGTCGGCATTTCCGTGGAAAAGGAAAAGGCCTACGCGGCGCTGTCGAGTTTCCGTACCTCGGCGATCGTCGCCACTGTCATCGCTGTGGTGTTCATCATGGTGCTGCTGGGCATGCTGATCCGCGTGTTGATGCGGCCGCTGACCGACATGGGCCGCGCGATGAGCAACATTGCGGAAGGTGAGGGCGACCTGACTCGCCGCCTGACCGTCCAATCGCAGGACGAGTTCGGCACGCTGGCGCTGGCCTTCAACCGCTTCGTCGAGCGTATCCACGGCTCGATTCGCGACGTGGCCTCGGCTACCGAGCAGGTCAATGAAGTGGCGCAACGTGTACTGGCCGCCTCCAACTCGTCGATGATCAACTCCGACGAACAGGCCAGCCGCACCAACAGCGTCGCGGCGGCGATCAATCAACTCGGCGCCGCCGCACAGGAGATCGCTCGCAACGCCGCCGACGCTTCGCAGCAGGCCAGCGGTGCCAGTCATCAGGCCGAAGACGGGCGTAAGGTGGTCGAGCGCAACATCGAGGCGATGAAGCAGCTGTCGAGCAACATCAGCGCCTCCTGCCAACAGATCGAGCAGTTGAACACGCAGACCGTGGGAATCGGGCAAATTCTCGACGTGATCAAGGGCATCTCCGAACAGACCAATCTGCTGGCGCTCAACGCCGCCATCGAAGCGGCGCGCGCCGGTGAAGCCGGACGTGGTTTTGCGGTGGTCGCCGATGAAGTGCGCAGCCTCGCGCATCGCACCCAGACCTCGGCGCAGGAGATTCACGGCATGATCGAGAAGCTGCAGATTGGTGCCCGCGATTCGGTGAGCACCATGACCGAGAGTCAGCGCCAGAGCGAGGCGAGCGTCGGCATCGCCAACCAGGCCGGTGAGCGCCTGGGCAGCGTGACACTCAGCATCGGTGAGATCGACGCGATGAACCAGTCGGTAGCCACCGCGACCGAAGAGCAGACCTCGGTGATCGAGTCGTTGAATATGGATATCACCGAGATCAACACTCTTAACCAGGAGGGGGTGGAGAACCTCCAGTCCACCTTGCGTGCCTGTGGTGATCTGGAACAGCAGGCGGCGCGGTTGAAGCAGCTGGTGGGGAGTTTTCGGATCTGATCCGGGGTTGATGAAAAAAGGGCGCTTCGGCGCCCTTTTTTGCAGGAGTTAAATCGTCGTTTTCCGTAGGAGCGAGCTTGCTCGCGAAGCTCTTGGGCTTTCAGTTAGCAGTGGTCCCTTGCCGCGAGTAGGCTGCAGCATTGGTTTCGCCCTGCTGGGCGAGTCACTTTTTCCAAACGCGGAAAAAGTAACCAAAAACGCTTGCCCCTGCATCCGGCCCCGGCTGCGCCGGGGTTCCCTCGCTCCGGCGACGTTCCAGGGGCCCGCCGCGAAGGGCCATCCCTGGCCCATCGCGGCTCTCGCGGCATCCATGCCGCTCAACCCCTTCCACGCCACCTGCGCTCGGCCTCCTAAAAGGGGCGATTCGATGGTGTCTGATAGGCCGTGCAACGAAGCGGTTGTGCGAGTTTTCTAGACGATAAGAAGTGTGGGTAACGCGAAGCTTACCCACCGATTTTTGAGTGCAACGTTCGAGACCAGTCGCTACGAGGCTGACGGGGCTCGGGACCGAGTCGTCTGGGCGTTTTGAACAGCAACGAAGCGCCTTCCTCTCTTAAGGGCGAACAGTCTCGTAGGATGGGGGCAACCCATCGAACTCTTGCGATGGGCTTCGCCCATCCTACCGCCTGAAGCCCACCGCACAACGCTTATGCTTTTGATCTCTGGTACAGACCATCAGACGCCGCCGAACGCCCCTTCAGAAGGCCGAATGTAATCCGCGCGGAGGGGAGCGAGCGGCATGGATGCCGCGAGAGGCGTAAAGGGCCATGGATGGCCCTTGTGCGCCGGCCCTCGGAGCGCGGATGGAATGAGGGAAGTCGAGCGAAGCGAGACCCGGATGCAGGGGCAAAGCGTTTTTGCTTACTTTTTTCGCGTTTGAAAAAAGTGAGTCGCCCGGCAGGGCGAAACCAATGCAACAGTCCACTCGATAATGGGCTTCGTCATCGAGCCCGAAGTGAAACAAGTTCCCGCTCTATCACAGCCAAGTACGTGCCCGGTTCGTCACGGTGCGCATGCAGCCACGATTGACCGAATCCCCCCTCCCACGGTCCAGATAAACCAAGGCCCCGCCAATTCCGGGCCACCCGACCACAGGAGACCCTCATGAAAGTCCTCATCGTCCTCACGTCCCACGACAAGCTTGGCGACACCGGCAAGCCGACCGGCTTCTGGCTCGAAGAATTCGCCGCCCCTTACTACGTGTTCAAGGATGCCGGCGCCGAGATCGTATTGGCCTCACCCAAGGGTGGCCAGCCGCCGCTGGATCCGAAAAGTGATGCGCCGGATGCTCAGACCGAGATGACCAAGCGTTTCAAGAACGATGCCGAATCCCAGGCGCTGCTGGCCAACACCCGCAAGCTGGACGAGGTATCGGCAGCGGACTTCGATACGGTGTTCTACCCCGGTGGCCATGGCCCGCTGTGGGATCTGACCGGCAACGCGACCTCCATCGCCCTGATCGAATCCTTCATCCAGGCGCGCAAGCCAGTGGCGGCGGTCTGCCATGCGCCAGCGGCGCTGGTGCAGGTGCGCGGCGTGGACGGCGAGTATCTGGTCAAAGGCAAGCGCGTCACCGGCTTTACCAACACCGAAGAGGAGGGGGTGCAGCTGACCGAGGTGGTGCCCTTCCTGCTGGAAGACAAACTCAAGGAGGTCGGCGGCGACTACAGCAAGGGCCCGGACTGGTCGTCCTATGTGCTGGTCGATGGCCTGCTGGTTACAGGCCAGAACCCGGCGTCCTCGGAAGAGGCTGCCCGTGAGTTGCTCAAACTGTTGAAGGCCGGCTGAGCCTCGCTCGGCTCTACAGTCCGTTCGGCCATGCCAGGGAATCGGCGTGGCTGCAGGTCTCGAACAGCGGTTTGCTGAACAGATAGCCCTGCATCAGGCTGATGCCCAGGTCGCGCAAGGCCTTGCATTCGTCCGATGTTTCCACGCCCTCGGCGATCACCTGAATGCCCAGTTCGTTGCACATGCCCACCGTGCCGCGGACGATAGCCTGGCGCGTGTGGCTCTGGTCGATGCCGCGGATCAGGTCCATGTCCAGCTTGATCAGATCGGGCTGGAAGTCGGCAAGCAGGTTGAGCCCGGCAAAGCCGGCACCGAAGTCGTCGATGGCGGTGAGAAAGCCGATGCGCTGGTATTCACGGAAGACCTCGGTCAGCCACTTGGCGTCACTGATGCGCTCGCCTTCCACCGTCTCGAAAATGATCTGCTCGATGGGGAAGTTGTGCGCACGGGCAGCTTCCAGCGTCGAGCGGATGCACAGCTCCGGGCGATAGATGGCGTTGGGCATGAAGTTGATCGACAGCTTGCTCTGCATCTGGAGCTTGGCCGCGGTCTTGATGGCCTTGACCCGGCAAGCCTGGTCGAAGCGGAAGCGGTTGTCCTCGGTCACCTGCGCCAGCACGCTGGGCGCCGGTTCGCCGTTCACGCCTCGAACAAGGGCTTCGTGAGCGAAGATCTCGCGCTTGGCAATATCCACGATCGGTTGGTAGGCGTAACTGAAGCGAAAGCCGAGACGCTCGCCACTCGCGCAGCTGGGGCAGGCCCCATGCTCGCTGGCTGAATGGCAGGCGTATTGGTGCGGAGCAGGGTTACCGGCGGTGTTGCTATGAATCATGGGCGAGCTCGTTCGAAACCTATTGCTGAAGATAGCGGCTACCCTGGCTTTCGCTAGAGCCCGTTCGTCACCGGACCGGTCAGTCACACCGGAATAGATAGCAGGCGTATATGGTAGGCCAGAATCGACCCAGCATGATGGCCAAATGCTACAACATAAAAACCCTGTCTGAGTTCCAGACCTTCAGGGATGTGCTTTACGGGCGGGTGGATGGGGCGAGACGGGCGCGCTCGGTTGGCGGTTCGCTTGACGCGCGGGGAGGGCGTTGATGTTGAACCGAGCCGGAAAACGCAGAAACCGGCCGTGTCGGCCGGCCTCCGGGCTTCGAGCGAGTGGCGTGTGATCAGCCGGTAACGCGGGCGATGGCCGCCGCCAATTGGTCAAGCCGCGCAGCGTCCAGCCCGGCGATATTCGCCCGCCCGCTTTCGACCAGATACACCGCATCCTCTCGCCGTAGGCGCAGCACCTGCTCAGCCGTGAGGCCGGTGTAGGAGAACATCCCGCGTTGTTGCGCGATATGCGCAAAGCGCTCAGCCAACCCATAGGGTGCAAGCGCTTCCACCAGCCCCTGGCGCAAACCGGCAATGCGCTCGCGTTTGGCGGCGACTTCCTGTTGCCAGAGCTGGCGCAGTTCGGGGTTGGAGAGAATCGTCGCCACTACAGCAGCGCCGTGAGAAGGCGGTGTCGACCAGAGGTTGCGCGCCACCGAGGCGAACTGGCTGCGCACATCGATCAGCGACTCGCCGTCAGCGGCGACCACGATCAACGCACCGGTGCGTTCGCGGTACAGGCCGAAATTCTTCGAGCAGGAACTGGTGATCAGCACCTCGGGCAAGGCATCAACGAACAGGCGGACAGCCCAGGCATCTTCATCCAAGCCGTCGCCAAAGCCCTGATAGGCGAAATCGAACAGCGGCAACAGCTCGCGGCGGCGCACGATCTCGAGTACCTGGCGCCAGTCGTCCCGGCTCAGATCGTAGCCGGTGGGGTTGTGACAGCAGGCGTGCAGCAGCACCACGTCACCGCTGGGGATCTGCTCCAGCGCGGCGAGCATGGCCGGCACGTCCAGCCTATTCTGCGCGTCGACGTAGGGATAATGCTCGACCTTCAAGCGGGCCGCGGCGAACAGGGTTTCGTGGATCGGCCAGGTCGGGTCGCTGAGCCAGAGGCTGCGGCCCGGCAGGCACTTGGCGATGAAATCGCCCACCAGCCGCAGCGCACCGGTGCCGCCGGGTGTCTGGGTGCAACCGGCGCGGTGTTCGACCAGCGTCGGTGAGCCTTCGCCCAGCACCAGCTGCAACAGCTGCTCGCCGAACAGCGGGTCACCATGGCCGCCGATGTAGCTTTTGGTCTGTTCGCTGTCGATCAGCCGCTGCTCGGCCAGCTTCACGGCCTTGGGGATCGGCGTCAGGCCGAGGGCATCCTTGTAGACGCCAACACCGAGGTCGAGCTTGGCCGGATTGGGATCGGCGCGATAGGCATCGAGCAGACCGAGAATCGGGTCGCCAGGCACCCGCGCCACGTCAGCGAACTGCTTCACTTGCGACCCTCGGCGTTTTTCGCGACCTCGTCGGTGCGCGCGGCCATGATGAAGTCGTTGCGATGCAGACCTTTGATCGAGTGGCTCCACCAGGTCACGGTGACCTTGCCCCATTCGGTGAGCAGGCCCGGGTGGTGACCCTCGGCTTCGGCGATCTCGCCGACGGCGTTGGTAAAAGCCAGGGCGTGTTTGAAGTTCTTGAAAAGGAAGACCTTCTCCAGCTCCATGTGGCCGTCGCGGGTTTCGATGTTCCAGTCCGGGATCTGCTTGATCAGCTCGGCCAGTTCGTCATCGGACACCTTGGGTGCGTCGGCGCGGCAGGCTTCGCAGTGGGCTTGGGTGAGGGCGGTCATGGTTGGTCCTTGTGGTGAGGGTCATAAGAGTAGAGCAGCGTAGGGTGGAAAACCGCGAAGCGTTTTCCACGCGTCTGCTTCGGTCTTCACGACGTCGAGCAACAGCGCCATCCGAAACGATGGACGCGTGGATGAGCCTTCGGCGTCATCCACCCTACGCCGCTTTAGGTGGAAACTTCGGTTGGTGCAGGCCCAGCTTCATGGCGGTGCGGACGTGGGCCATGATGTCTTCATGGGCCACATCGAACAGTCGCTTGAGCTCCGGCAGGACGAAGTAGACCGGCTGCAGGATGTCGATGCGATAAGGCGTGCGCATGGCTTCGACCACATCGAACACCTGGTGCTCGGGTTCATCGGAAAGGCTGTAGAGCGTTTCCTTTGGCGAGGAGAGGATGCCGCCGCCATAGATGCGGCGGCCGGCTGAGGTTTCCACCAGGCCGAATTCGATGGTCATCCAGTACAGCCGCGCCAGGTAGACGCGCTCTTCCTTGGTCGCCTTGAGGCCGAGCTGGCCGTAGGTGTGAGTGAATTCGGCGAACCAGGGGTTGGTCAGCAGCGGGCAATGGCCAAAGATCTCGTGAAAGACGTCCGGCTCCTGCAAATAGTCCAGCTCGTCCGGGGTGCGGATAAAGGTGGCGACCGGGAAGCGCTTGCTGGCCAGCAGCTCGAAAAAGGTCTGAAAGGGTATCAGCGCCGGCACTCGGGCGACCTGCCAGCCTGTGGTCGCATCCAGCACACGGTTGATTTCGCCCAGCTGGGGGATGCGGTCATGGGGCAGTGCGAGCTGTTCGATGCCGTCCAGATACTCCTGGCAAGCGCGGCCATCGAGCAGTTTCAGCTGACGTTCAATCAGGGTTTGCCAAACCGCGTGTTCGCTGTCCGGATAGTGGATGTGACCTTGCGCATCCGGTTCGCGGGCAACGTATTGAGTGGCTTTCATCTGACCTCCTGAGCGGGGCGGCCGCCTGAGTCTTTGTTGTTATGGAATGGCTCCATCTGAACGCGCTGCCACCGCTCTGGCGAGCCCCGTTGCCCTGGTAAGAAGCGTGAGCGGGGACTTGCTTTCGTAACGAAATGATTACAATTTGGCGCGTTCAGGCAAACATCGCCTTGCTTGCCGGCGTATCTGTCAAATAATCTTGACGAAAATCAACGGTGATCAGCAGAAAATCTGATCCCGCTTATAACAACAAGCCCAAAGGCACCCTTGCATGCGTATCAAGATTCATTGCCAGAACCGCATTGGCATCCTCCGTGACATGCTCGAACTGCTGGTCGACTACGGTATCAACGTGGCGCGCGGCGAAGTCGGCGGTGAGCACGGCAATGCGGTCTACCTGCATTGCCCCAACCTGATGAACCTGCAGCTCCAGGCGCTGCGGCCGAAGATCGAAGCGCTGCAAGGCGTATTCGAGGTGCGCAAGGTAGGCCTCATGCCCAGCGAACGGCATTCGCTGGAGCTCAATGCGCTGCTGGGCGCGCTGGAGTTTCCAGTGCTCTCCATCGACATGGCCGGTGCCATCGTGGCGGCCAACCGTGCCGCGGCGCAGCTGCTCGGGGTTCGCGTGGATGAGGTGCCGGGCATGAGCCTGTCGCGCTACGCCGAGGATTTCGACCTGCCGGAGCTGGTGCGAGCGAACAAGGCACGCATCAACGGCCTGCGCGTCACCATCAAGGGCGATGTGTTTCTCGCTGACATCGCGCCGTTGCAGTCGGAGCATGATGACAGTGAAGCCCTGGCAGGCGCCGTGCTCACGCTGCACCGCGCCGACCGTGTCGGCGAGCGCATCTATAACGTGCGCAAGCAGGAACTGCGCGGCTTCGACAGTATTTTCCAGAGTTCCAAAGTGATGGCCGCCGTGGTCCGTGAAGCACGCCGCATGGCGCCGCTGGATGCGCCGCTGCTGATCGAGGGCGAGACCGGCACGGGCAAGGAGCTGCTGGCGCGCGCCTGTCACCTGTCCAGCCCGCGAGGGCAGTCGCCGTTCATGGCGCTCAATTGCGCCGGCCTGCCGGAATCCATGGCCGAGACCGAGCTGTTTGGCTATGGCCCCGGTGCTTTCGAAGGCGCACGGCCGGAAGGCAAACTCGGCCTGCTCGAGCTGACCTCCGGCGGCACGCTGTTTCTCGATGGTGTTGGCGAAATGAGCACGCGCTTGCAGGCCAAGCTCGTGCGCTTCCTGCAGGACGGCTGTTTCCGCCGGGTCGGCAGTGATGAGGAGGTCTATCTCGACGTGCGGGTGATCTGCGCCACGCAGCTGGACCTCTCCGAACTCTGCGCCAAGGGCGAGTTTCGCCAGGACCTGTATCACCGGCTCAACGTCCTCTCACTGCACATCCCCCCGCTGCGTGAATGCCTGGATGGCCTGGAACCGCTGGTGCAGCACTTCCTCGATCAGGCCAGCCGGCAGATCGGCTGCGCCTTGCCGAGCCTGTCACCCAAGGCGCTGGAGCGGCTGGCCGGCTATCACTGGCCCGGTAACGTGCGGCAGCTGGAGAACACGCTGTTCCAGGCGGTTTCGCTGTGCGAGGGCGGGGTGATCAAACCCGAACACATTCGCCTGCCGGATTACGGTTCACCCCAACCGTTGGGTGACTTCTCGCTGGACGGCGATCTGGACAGCATTGTCGGCCGCTTCGAAAAGGCCGTGCTGCAGGAGTTGTATCAACGCCATCCGAGCAGCCGGCTGCTGGGCAAGCGTCTTGGCGTTTCGCACACCACCGTGGCAAACAAGCTGCGCGGGTACGGGATCGGCAAGGAAGGCTGATCGCCGTTGCGGCGCAGCACCTGTCTGTAGGAGCCAGCTTGCTGGCGAAGCGGAGGTGGGCGCCGCAGAGGTGTTGCATTTGACGCACCGGATCGCCAGCAAGCTGGCTCCTACGAAAAGCAAGATTGTGCTCGTGTGATGGATTTGCATCCTGCTTCGGTGATCGCTGGCCCATCGCTACGGCTCCCAGCGGCCGCGGTAGCACGCACCTGTAGGAGCCAGCTTGCTGGCGAAGCGGGGGCGAGATATCGGAGTTATGTTCGTCGCCGCGGTTCGCGAGCAAGGACTCGGCGTCCCCCTCGCTCCTATGAAAGGCAAACCGTGTCCGCGCGGCAGGCTAATTCAGCGCGTGGGTTTGATGGTTTTCAGGCATTGATACGGCGGCGCCTGCTGCGGTGCAGCACGTGTCTGTAGGAGCCAGCTTGCTGGCGAATCGGAGGCGAGCGTTGCACCTGTGACGTGCCTCATGCCTGGTTCGCGAGCAAGGACTCGGCGTCCCCCTCGCTCCTACGAAAAGCAACTCATGCGCAGCTGAAGCCCTGTGTGGTGCACGGGCTCACTGCTGTGAAGAGCAGCGAGCCGCGGTGCGGCTGGTCTAGTGCACGGCCTGGTTCACGGCATCGATCAGCGCTTGCAGGTCGATCGGTTTGCGCAGGTGCAGGGTAAAGCCGGCGGCCTTGGCCTTTTCCACGTCGCGCAGGGTGCCGTAACCGGTCAGGGCGATGCCGGGCGTGTCGGCATTGGTGTTGCCGCCGCGGATCGCCGTCATCATCTTGTGGCCGTCGATTCCCGGCATGCCGATGTCGGAGACGATCACATCGTAGGTGTTCTGCTCAGCGAGTTCGATGCCCTTGGCGCCGCCGTCGGCGGTGGTGACCTTGGCGCCTTCGCTTTCCAGCAGTTCGCACATGGTTTCAAGGATGTCCGGCGAGTCGTCTACCAGCAGGATGCGAATGCCGGCCAAGCCTCCCATATCCCCGTCGTGCTCCAACTCGCTGAGCTCCAGCTCGGTCTGCAGGTGGATCGGCAGCCAGACGCTGAAACGGGCACCGCGCCCGATGCCTTCGGAAAAGGCTTCGATACGGCCGCCATGGGCTTCTACCAGTTGCTTGACCAGCGCCAGGCCGATCCCCAAGCCATGCTTGGAGCGCTGCGCATGTTGCATTTCCGCCTGGCCGAACATGTCGAACACCTTGGGTAGGAAGTCTGCTGATATGCCTTCGCCGCTGTCGATGACATCCAGCCGCGCCTGTTCGCCGTCGCGCTCCAGCTGCATGCAGATGCGCTCGCCGCCTTTGGTGAACTTCCAGGCATTGTTCAGCAGGTTCCAGATGATCTGATCGAGCCGTGTCGGGTCGGCAAGAACATAGATCGGCTGCTCCGGTTTGAACGCCTCGAAGGTGACGTTCTCGGCTTGCGCCAGCGGGGCGAACACCGCTTCGATCCCGCGCAGCACCTCCTGATAATTCAAGGTCGAGAATTGCAGCTTGAGCTTGCCGGTACGGATGCGGGACACGTCCATCAGGTCGTCGATGATCCGTGACTGGCTGCGAACCGCGTTCTGAATCGACTGGGTTGCCTTGCGCAAGCTTGGGAAGTTTTTCGCGGCCTGGGAGCGCGCGACCAGGTCGGTGTTGAGCTGGATCAGGTTCAGCGGGTGCTTGAGCTCGTGCGACAGCACGGCGAAAAACTGATCCTTCTGCATGTTGGCAGCCTGGATGTTTTCCAGCTCGTTGCGCTGGTGGGCCTCCTGCTCGCGCTCCTCGGTGAGGTCGCGGGCGATCTTGGCAAAACCGATAACCTTGCCGTCGTTATCCACCAGCGGGTTGACCAGGCCGCTGAAAAAGCACCGACTGCCATCCTGACGCACATGCCAGCGCTCATCGGCGGATTGGCCTTGTTCAAGGGCACGCTGTCGTTCAGCGCTGGGCACACCCTGGTTGCGGTCCTCTTCGGTATAGAGCATGTCGATGCTCTTGCCGATCACATCCTGCTCGCCGTAGCCGAATATCTTCTCCGCGCCACGGTTCCAGGTGGTGATGAGGCCCTCACAGTTCAGCGTGATGATGGCGTAGCCCTTTGTGCTCTGTGCAAGGAGCTTCATATGGGCTTCACCGGCACGCAGGCTTTCTTCGGCACGGCGTCGGTCGGTGATGTCGATGAAGGTCAGCACGGCACCCTGGATGCGGTCATCCAGCGTGCGGTAGGGCACGAAACGCGCGAGGAACCAGCGATTGTCATCCTTGGACCTGACTTCCCGCTCGACCAGGCGCAGCTCCTCGAAGGCTTTCGCGGCGTCCGTGTGCAGCTGCTGATAATCGAGGCGATGAGTAATGTCCAAAAGCGAGCGACCGGCATCATTGCCAATCACATTGAAGATGTCGCGCGCGCGGGGCGTGAACCACTTGATGCGCAGCTTGCGGTCGACGAACACCGTGGCGATGTCAGTGGAGGAGATCAGATTCTGCAGGTCATCGTTGATCTTGCTGGTTTCGTCGACCTTGGCCTTGAGTTCGAAGTTGACCGTGGTCAGTTCTTCGTTGATCGACTGCAATTCTTCCTTGCTGGTCTCCAGTTCCTCGGTGGCCGAGCGCAACTCTTCGTTGATCGCCTGCAGTTCTTCGTTGGACGCACGCAACTCTTCAGTCGAGGTTTCCGAGTGCTCCATGGTGATCTGCAGCTGCTCTTTGGTCTGCTGCAACTCGGCTTCGAGCTGGGTCAGCACGCTGTCCTTGGTGTCGGAATGCTCCTGAGCACTGCTGTCCATGCAGGCTTCAACCTCATCGAAGATCACCAGCATGTAGTCGCTGCCGGCCTCGCTGTCGCGGAACGGGCGGACCACCATGTTCACGTAGAAGCTACGGTCGTCGCGCTCCAGCCGAACCCGTCGCGCCTCGACGCTCTTGCCGGTGTGAGCCGCCTGATACAGCGCGGTGCGCAGCTCGAGCCGCAGTTGCGGGTGTATCAGCGTCGTCAAGTTCAGCGAAGGCTCGCCGCCGACATAGCGCAGGAAGTTCCCGGCGCGGTCGGACATGTGCACGATATCCGCTTCTTGGTTAACGATGACGCTGGGCGGGGCGTACTGCTCGAGCGCACGCTGGTGGACATCGGCGTAGGAAAACTTGCGGTGGCGTTTTGAGGGTTCACTGAAGGGCGTGCGACTCGGTGCGCTCAGCGTAAAGCCGTGGTACGGGCCGGTGGGTGCGCGGCGTAGCGCGGATGACACCTCCTTGGCCCGATAGATACGGTTCTTCTTATCCACCGGCGTGAACAGCTGGCTGCAGGCATCGGCGGTCTCGGAGCTGCCAAGGAACAGGTAACCGCCCGGATTGAGGGCGAAGTGAAACATGCGTAGCACTTCGAGCTGAATGTCCCTGTCCAAGTAGATCATCAGGTTGCGACAGGAGATCAGATCGAGCCTAGAAAACGGCGGGTCGCGCAGGTTGTTGTGGCGGGCAAACAGGATCCGCTCGCGCAGCTCCTTCTGCATGCGGTAATGATCCTGGTCCTTGATGAAGTACTGTCGCAGCCGAGTGGGCGGCACGTCGGTCACGATGGCTTCCGGATAGACACCGGCGCGAGCGGTTTCCAAAGCGCGATCATCGATATCGGTGGCAAAGACCTGTGAGTGGATTTCACCCTGGGCATTGCTGACTTCTGCCTGGTCGTTCAACAGCATGGCCAATGAATATGCCTCTTCACCGGTCGAGCAGGCGGCCGCCCAGACGCGAATCGATTTGTCGTCGCTATGCTGTTTGCGCTCGAACAACGAAGGAATGATGTCGCGCTCCAGCGCTTCAAACGCCTCGCGGTCGCGGAAGAAGTTGGTTACGCCGATCAGCATGTCGGCCAGCAGGGCCGGCGTTTCCTCCGGGTGGCTTTGCAGGTGCTTGGCGTAGCTGGGCATGTCGCGCACGGCATTGACCTGCATGCGACGCTCGATGCGGCGCAGCACCGTGGCCTGTTTGTAATGACGGAAGTCGTGTCCGGTGCGGGCCCGGAGTGCAGCGAGAATTTCTCGCAGGGCCAATTCGTTCGGTTTGGATTGCGTCTGGGCCTGGGCGGACTCCAGTTCGCCCTGGTCCTCGTTGGCCTGTTCGGTGTCGCCCGGCGACGCGATCGGGTCCTGCCGGTTCAGCAGCACTTCCTGGTTGCGGCGCAGTTCGACCAGCCGCTCGGGCATGTCGGCAACCGGCAGCACGATATCGACCATCCCGGTTTCGATGGCGTTGCGTGGCATCGAATCGTATTCGGCATCTTCCGGTGTCTGTGCCAGGGTGACGCCGCCTTGCTCCTTGATGCGGGCTAGCCCGACCGAGCCGTCCGCGCCTGTGCCGGACAACACGATGCCCATGGAGTGGGTGTGATGCACATCGGCCAGGGCGCGAAAGAACAGGTCGATGGCCACCTGGGCACCGCGCTCGCGCTCAGGCTTCGCCAAGCGCAAATAGCCGTCGTTCATCGACAGGTCCATGGCCGGTGGAATCACGTAGATGTGGTTAAGCTCGATGGGCACCGGCTGGGTGACCTGCAACACCGGCATCCGGGTGATATTTTGCAGGATCTTGTCGACATTGCTTTCGTGTTTGGGCGAGAGGTGCATGATCACCACGAACGCCATGCCGCAGTCGCTGGGCATGTGTTCGAACAGGGTCAGCAACGCCGTGAGGCCGCCTGCCGAGGCCCCGATCCCGACTACCGGGAACTTCAGGGTGCTGCGGGTGAGCTGGCTATTTTTCGGCGTGGACGCCTCATGGCTGGTGGTCATCAAATCCTCGGCATTATTTCCGGTTGTTTCCGGGGCACGCGACGCATGTAGGAAAGACAGCGAGACCTCGGGTGGATTCCTTTGCCACCCCAGGCACTGCTGAACGGATGATAAAGCTTCGCGGTGCGGATTACTGCCGATGAAACGGTCAGTGATGAGCCGCAAATGGAGTCAGCACTCGATGATGTTCACCGCCAGCCCGCCGCGAGCGGTTTCCTTGTATTTGCTTTTCATGTCGGCGCCGGTCTGGCGCATGGTGCGGATCACCTTGTCCAGCGAGATGAAGTGTTTGCCGTTGCCACGCAAGGCCATGCGTGCCGCGTTGATCGCCTTGACCGCGCCCATGGCGTTGCGCTCGATGCAGGGCACCTGAACCAGCCCGCCCACCGGGTCGCAGGTGAGCCCTAGGTTGTGCTCCATGCCGATTTCAGCGGCGTTTTCGACCTGTTGCGGTGTGCCCCCGAGCACTTCGCAGAGGGCGCCCGCCGCCATTGAACAGGCCACGCCCACTTCGCCCTGACAGCCGACCTCGGCGCCGGAAATCGAGGCGTTTTCCTTATAGAGGAGGCCAATGGCGGCCGCTGTCAGGAGGAAACGCACCACGCCGTCTTCATTGGCGCCACGGATGAAGCGCATGTAGTAGTGCAGCAGCGCCGGGACAATCCCAGCAGCTCCGTTGGTAGGGGCGGTCACCACCCGGCCGCCGGCCGCGTTTTCCTCGTTGACCGCCAGCGCGTACAGATCGACCCAATCAAGTACCGTCAGCGCATCGCGCAGAGTGGCTTCGGGGTGTTCGTTGAGTTGCCTGTACAGCCCGGCAGCGCGGCGCTGGACCTTCAGGCCGCCGGGCATGACCCCTTCGGTGTTGCAGCCTGCCTTCACACAGGCCTGCATCACCCGCCAGATCTTCAGCAGGCCGGCGCGGGTTTCCGCTTCCGGGCGCCAGGCGGCCTCGTTCGCCAGCATCAGCTGGCTGATGGATAAGCCATGCTCGTCGCACAACGCGAGCAGTTCGTCGGCGCTGTGAAAGGGATAGGGCAGGATAGTCTGGTCCTCGACGATGCGGTCGTTGCCAGCGGCTTGCTCGTCGACCACGAAGCCGCCGCCGACCGAGTAGTACTCGCGGCTGCGCAACTGCAGCCCGGCCGCATCGAAGGCGCGGAAGATCATGCCGTTGGGGTGGAATGCCAATGGTTTGCGGATGAATTGCAGGTCATTGCCCGTCTCGAAGCGAATGAGTTTTTCGCCCAGCAGGCGCAGCTCGTGGGATTCACGCATCGCCGCCATGCGCGAGGGGATGGCGTCGGTATCGACGTCCTCGGGTCGCTCGCCTTCGAGTCCGAGTAAAACGGCCTTGTCACTGCCATGGCCTTTGCCGGTAGCGCCGAGCGAACCGTACAACTCGACCCTCAGGTGTTCGGTGACAGCCAGCAGGTCGTCACGTCTGAGCTCCTCGGCAAAACGTAACGCGGCGCGCATTGGCCCCACCGTGTGCGAGCTGGACGGGCCGATACCGATCTTGAACAGGTCGAATACGCTGAGTGACATGGAAGGCTCCAAAGCGAACAGGCTTGTTATTCAGCCTAGACCGTCGCTGCAATCGAGCCGGTGCAAAAGTCGCCGCTGCGCTCGTTTTTTCAACGAGTCGCCTCCGTGCCGCCCCAGGGGTTGGCTTCGAGGCTGTTATGCACGGCTGTCGCCGCCTGCGCCGCCTGGCCGATGGCAACAGTCATCTGCTTCAGGCCCATGGTCACATCGCCGATGGCATAGAGGCCGCGCAGGCTGGTTTGCAGGTGGTCGTCTACCCAGATGCCACCGCACTCGTCACAGTCGACGCCCAGCTGCAGCGCCAGGTCGGAGCGAAACCGCGCGCCCAGGCTGGGGTAGATGATGTCGAAATGGTGCCGTTCGCCACTGCAGGTCAGCAGTTCGATCCCGGTCTCGCAGAGGTGTAGTGACTCGACGCGGTCGCTGATCACGCGGATATCGTAGTGCTCGGCCAGCGCGATGGCCTGGTCGCAGGCATTGGGCTCGCCATGCACCACCACCGTGACGCGATCGGTGAAGGTACGCAGGAATACCGCATGGCTGATGGCATTTTCTGCTTCGCCGTAGACCGCGACATTGTCACCGTCGACCTCATAACCATCGCAGATCGCACACAGCCGCACCTTGCCCTCACCGATGGCCTGCTCGACATCCGGCATGTCCGGCAGGGTGTCCTCGATCCCGGTGGCGAGGATGATCCGTCGGGTCACGCAGGTGGCATCGCCATAGCGCACGCTGAAGCCGTCGGCATGTGGCTCGATGTGCTCGACCCGGCCTTGCTCGAGCCGCGCGCCATAGCCCCTGGCCTGTTCACGCAGGCGGGCGAGCAGGTCATTGCCGTTGATGCCCGGCGGGAAGCCTGGGTAGTTATGCGATCGCGGTATCCATGAGGCTCGGCTGGAGCCGGCATCGATGACCATGCAACTGCGGCGGAAGCGGGCGAGATAGAGCGCTGCCGTCAGTCCGCCCGGCCCGCCGCCGACTATCAGGCAGTCGATCACGGCGGGGTTTTGCGAGGAGGGGGTCGAAAACTCGTTCATGGCTGACCGGATGGCTGAGGGTGTTGCCTGTAGAAACGGGCAGCGGATCGAAAGTTCGGCCGTTCCGATGAGTGAGATGTGCTGTTTTGAGAGCTGGTTGGAGTTTCTGGTGCTTGTGCCATCAAGGGTGATGGCCAAGACTTTCCGCCTCGGTTGGCACAGTTGTTCCGCACCCGGTTCGACGTCACCCGCATTCCAATAAAGGCCAGGCGCCGACCGCCGCAGTCGAGATGATCTGGCTAATTCAAACCAAAGAATGGTCCGACCACGCCACGGTGTGAGTCAGGTCCCGTCGTTATTCGATAACTGCTCGAACGGTGCTCACAAGGCGTCGATTCGGGCTATTCCCGTTGGGGGTCAGATGTTCAAGTCTTGTGTTGCTGCGTTGGTCACGGTCCTGTGTGGGTTGAGTGCCTCGGTCATGGCGGCCGAAGGGGAGCCTTTCGTTATCAAGTTCGCCCACGTGGTGGCGGACGACACGCCCAAGGGCAAGGGCGCCTTGCTGTTCCAGAAGCTGGTGCACGAGCGTCTGGCGGACAAGGTCAAGGTCGAGGTGTACCCGAACTCGACACTGGTCGGTGATGCCGAGGAGATGCAGGCGCTGCTGAACAACGAGGTTCAGATCCTCGCACCGTCCCTGTCGAAGTTCGGCAAGTACACGAAGAAGCTGCAGGTGTTCGACCTGCCGTTTCTGTTCGACGACGAGGCCGCCGTCCAGCGTTTCCAGTCGCGTGAGACGAGCCGTGATCTGCTGCGCTCCATGGCCGACTCGGGGATCTATGGCCTGGCCTACTGGAACAACGGTCTGAAGCAGCTTTCTGCGACGCAGGCGCTGCGACTGCCGGGCGACGCCGCTGGCCTGGCGTTTCGCATACAGCCCTCGGCGGTACTGGAAGCGCAGTTCAATGCGGTCGGGGCCAAGCCGGTGGTGCTGCCGTTTGCCGAGGTCTACAAGTCGCTGCAGGCCGGTGTGGTCCAGGGCGCGGAGAACCCCTGGTCGAACATCGCCAGCCAGAACATGCACAAGGTTCAGCCGTTCATCACCGAGAGCAATCACGGGGTGCTCAACTATATGCTGGTGACCAGCTCGAAGTTCTGGATGAGCATGCCCTTTGCAGTACGCTCCGAGCTCGAAGGCATCATCCTCGAGGTCACCCAGGCGGTGAATAAGGAGGCCGCCGCGCTGAACCAGCGCGACCGCGACCGAATCCTCGCCAGCGGCACCAGCAAGCTGATCGCCTTGACGCCCGAGCAGCGCCAAGCCTGGCGTGAAAAGATGATGCCGGTCTGGCAGGCCTACGAAAGCGAGATCGGCGCCGATGTGATCCGCGCCGCGTTGACGGTCAATCGCAAGCGCTGATCCTCAGCCCCTCGGCTCGCCGCCATCCGGGGTCGGCGAGCGCGTTGTCGTTCTTTTCAGCCGCCCTCGTTCCATCCCGCACTGTTATTACCGCTGGCGCGACGGCCTTCCTGACGAAACGGTATTGCTCCCAGCCCTTCGGCAGCCGGGCTGCCTGTCACGCAGGCGTGTGTCAGGGCAGTTGCCAGCCGGTTGACCTTCGACCTGGCGTTACCTCAACCGCCAGGCAACGGCAAGGCTTGCCTCCGACGGATGACGGTTATGGAATCGTCGATGCCGGTCTTGGCCGCTTAACGCCACCCTTCGGCTGTTAGCATTCTTGCGAAGCGCGTACCTGAGCTCGTGTGCAGCAGAGGGGCGTGCCGTCTTTGTGCTTGTTTCCGATGTGCCAACCCAGAATAAGGAGAACAGCAGGTGGCGACCAATCCTGGAAAGACCCCGGCAACGTCCGTGGAAAGCATTCCCGCACCGACCGGGGCGGCCAACCTGATCGATACCGACTACGTCATCGGTCAGGACAATATCAAACGCAAGTTTTTCGATGTTCACAGCAAGGTTTTCAGCATCTCCGCAGTGACAATCGTTTTCTTTGTGATCGTTACCCTTGCCCTGCGCAGCGAAGTCGAGCCGGTGTTTACCGCCATGCGCGACTGGCTGACTGGCAATCTGGCGTGGTTCTTCATCGGGTCGGCGAACATTTTCGTGCTGTTGTGCGTGGGGCTCATCCTCTCACCGCTGGGTAAAGTTCGCCTGGGCGGCACGGATGCGAAGCCGGACTATTCCTATATCGGGTGGTTCTCCATGTTGTTCGCTGCCGGCATGGGCATCGGTCTGATGTTCTACGGCGTTTCCGAACCCATGTCGCATTTCTCCACGGCTATGGGCGGCACCACTGTAGAGAACGGCGTACGTACCGACTGGGCACCGCTGGGCGCCGCTGCTGGCGATGCACAGGCTGCGGCTAGTCTGAGTATGGCTGCCACCATCTTCCACTGGGGCCTGCACCCTTGGGCGATCTACGCCGTCGTCGCGTTGGCTCTGGCGCTGTTCTCGTTCAACAAAGGTTTGCCGCTGAGCATTCGCTCGATCTTTTACCCGCTGCTTGGTGAGCGGGTCTGGGGCTGGCCGGGCCATTTAATCGACATTCTTGCGGTATTTGCCACCCTGTTTGGCCTTGCTACATCATTGGGCATTGGGGCTCAGCAAGCGGCGGCCGGCCTCGAATCTCTGTTCGGTATGCCCAATACAGATACCAGCAAGGTGCTGCTGGTCGCGGGTATCACTGCCCTCGCGCTGATGTCTGTGCTGGCGGGACTGGACAAGGGGGTCAAGCGCCTGTCGGAATTCAACATGGTGCTGGCACTGCTGCTGCTGCTGTTCATCATCATCGTCGGCCCGACCTTGGCGATCTTCACCGGCTTCTTCAGCAACCTTGGTAGTTATCTGGTCAACCTGCCGGCGCTATCCAATCCGATAGGCCGTGCTGACGCCAACTTCAGCCAAGGCTGGACTGCGTTCTACTGGGCTTGGTGGATCAGCTGGTCGCCGTTCGTTGGTATGTTCATCGCCCGGGTCAGCCGTGGCCGCTCGGTACGTGAATTCCTGATCGCCGTCCTGCTGGTGCCATCGCTGGTATCGGTACTGTGGATGACCTCGTTCGGTGGCACCGCGTTGGGTCAGTTTGTTAACGAGGGCTTTACCGGCGTCCAGGATGCAGCGCTTGAGCTGAAACTGTTCGTCATGCTCGGGCAATTGCCGCTGGCGGAAATCAGCTCCTTTGTCGGCATTGTGCTGGTGGTGGTGTTCTTCATCACCTCGTCTGACTCGGGGTCGTTGGTGATCGATACCATCACAGCGGGTGGCAAGATTAACGCGCCGGTACCGCAGCGGGCATTCTGGGCTGTGTTGCAGGGTGGAGTGGCTGCTTCACTGTTGCTCGGCGGCGGTCTGGTCGCCTTGCAGGCCATGGCGGTATCCACCGGTCTGCCATTCACCGTCGTTCTGCTGGTGGGCTGCGTGTCCATCGTCAAGGGGCTGATGAGCGAGCCCCGATAGTGGCTTAGGCCTTATGTCCAGGCGGCCCGGCCGCCTGGCAGGCGATCCGAAAAGGCGCGACCGTTAGTAGCGGTCGCGCCTTTTCAATTCCATAGATCGCCTACCGCAGTGGTCGGTGGGTAATGAAGGGCCGACTGCGCCTGCAGCAGCTCGGCGGTAGCCAGGGCATCCGTTAGGGCATGGTGGGCCTGGTACAGCGGCAGGTTATAGCGCAGGCGGCTGTCGGCCAGGCGGATCGATACGGGCCGCTTGGTGCTGAGCACTCGGCGCAGCCAGCCACGTCGGCGCGGATGCAGCCGTGCTTCCAGCTGCATCGTATCGATCACCGGAAACTGCAGGCCTTCGCCCAGCAGGTGGTGTACGGCCTGGTCGAGAAAGCGCCGCTCGATGCTGCGGTAATGCACCACCATGATCCTGCCAGCCATTTTCTCCAGCAGCTCGTCGAGCACGTGGGCCAGCCTCGGCGCGTTGCTTACATCCGAGTGCGTGATGTGGTGAAAGGTGATCGATTGACTGCTCAGTTCGCACACCGGCTTGACGACCCAATAACTGGCCTCGCGGCAGCGGATCCGCTGCAGGTCGAAGGGCATCAGGCCAAGGCTGACGATGGAGTCGCGCTGGCTGTCCAGGCCGGTGGTCTCGACGTCCAGGGCGAGCAAGGGCACCTGCTCCAGTGGCGTGTCGGCACTGACCGTACCGGCCTCGTAGAAACGGACCAGGCGCGGGTCGCGGGCAGTGCGCGCGAGCTGCGCAAACACGGCTGGCCAGTCGGGGGCCGTACGAGATGCGCTACGCTTCATAGCGGCCGGCTTGGAAGTTGGCCCGGATAGCGGAAGCGCAGGAACTGCTGCGCATTGCTGAGCACCTGGAAGGCCGACTTGAGGTTGTGTCGTTCGTTGGCGTCAATCTGTTCCGGCTCGATGTAGTTATCCGGCTCGCGTCCCTCCAGCAAGTCCATGGCCTGATGACGGATGCGCACGATGGAGAGGAATTCCAGGGCATTGCGCAGCTGGGTGATGGCGTCTTCGGTCAGCAGCTTGGTGGCCGCAATGGCCTCCAGACGGTCCTGGGAATTCTGCGCCTTGGAGCCGACCGCCAGAGCATGCACCCGGATCAGGTCGGTCAGCGGCGCGGTGCCGCGCCCCTTGAGGTTGATGATGTTGTTCTGCTGGCCGTCTTTTTCCATCACGAAGGTGCGGAAGAACCCTAGCGGTGGCGTGCGGTTGAGCGCGTTGCGTGCAAGGGCGGCGAGAAACAGCGGGTTGCTGCTGGCCTTCTGCGCGATCAGATCCTTGAGGCTTTCCACGAGTCCGGCCTCTCCGTAGACGCTGCTGAGGTCGAAGAAGATCGAGCTGTTGAGCAGCGTTTCAGGATTGGGTTGCTCGATCCATTGGGTGAAGTAGCCCCTCCAGACCCGCAGCGGCTGGCGCCACTTGGCGTTGCTCCCCATGATGCCGCCCTTGCAATATGTGTAGCCGCAGGCGGCCAGGCCGTCGCTGACGAAGCTCGCCAGCTGCAGGAAATACTCGTCATGGATGCGCGGATCGAAACGGTTGTCGAGGACCAGTGCGTTGTCCTGATCGGTGACGATCAGTTGCTCGTCGCGCGCCATCGACCCCAACACCATGTAGCAGTAGGGCACAGGTGGCGGTCCCAGCCGCTGTTCGGCCAGCTCCAGCAGGCGATGGGTAAGGCTGCGACCGATGCCGGACATGGCGCTGCCGATCATGTGTGCCGTGGCTTCTTCGTTGACCATGCGCAGGAAGGTGGCGCGCAGGTCCGGCACCAGGCCCTGCAGCTCGGCGACCGACTGTTTGTTGAAGATGCTGTTGACCAGATACAGGCTGCTTTGCGATTCGTATTTGATGATGTCCGACAGGTTGATCACCCCGACCGGGCGCTGGCGATACATCACCGGCAGGTGATGGATGTTGTTGCGCAGCATGCTGAGCATGGCCTCGAACACCGAGTCGTCGG